>Ga0007871_1000267_pt1 | contig 13525 bp, 22 predicted proteins | sample CryBogCBH08Jun09_FD_71208 | JGI IMG/M metagenome (GOLD analysis project Ga0007871, IMG submission 71208) | Freshwater microbial communities from Crystal Bog, Wisconsin, USA - CBH08Jun09 | ecosystem: Environmental > Aquatic > Freshwater > Lake | place: Crystal Bog, Wisconsin, USA | collected...
GTCGACAGCAATTCGGCCTCTCATACCCGGACGATAAGCAACGCCCGTTTCTGGAGCAGATCATGTCCGGTCAAGTTCGGTTCTTCCTCGCCGATCGTCCGATCGCGGCGAGCCAGATAGCACACATTGCCGGCTTGGCATTTTCGACAGAAGACTTTGTGATTTCAGCCGGCGCTGCGCTCGAAACTGCTTCCGTCGGCGAACTCAGTTACATGGACAATGTCAAATATCTTGACGCGCTAAAGGCGACCAACGCAGGAGCGTGTTTGGTGTCGCCACGGTTCAGCGCGTTCGTTCCAAAAGGTACGTTTTCGTTCGTGACGCCGCAGCCTTATCTGATCTACTCGAAAGTGCTGGCGCTGCTTTATCCGGCGGCGGCGAGTCCGGGGTCGGTATTCGAGACTGAAGGTATTTCGTCAAGAGCGGTGCTTCATTGCTCGGCGGTTGTTGGTCATGGCGTTACGATTGACCCAGGTGCAGTGATCGGTCCACGCGCGCGTATTGGAGAGTTTACTTATATTGGCCCGAATGTGGTGATCGGGCCCGATGTTACAATCGGTCGAAGCTGTTCGATTGGCGCGGGCGCCACGATTGCCCATGCGGTCCTCGGAGACCAGGTCATCGTCCATCCCGGCGCCACAATCGGGCAGGATGGCTTCGGTTTCTTGCCCGGGGCCGATGGTCATCTGAAAATCCTGCAAGTCGGTGGTGTCGTTGTTCAAAGCAATGTCGAGATCGGCGCCAATACCACCATCGACCGTGGATCAACACGCACGACGTTTATCGGCGAAGGAACCAAGATCGATAACCTGGTCCAGATCGCTCATAACGTGACTATCGGAAAGCACTGCATCATTGCAGCGCAGGTAGGAATAGCGGGCTCAACGGCGCTTGGAGATTTTGTCGCGATCGGCGGACAAGCCGGCATCGCGCCTCACTTGACGATCGGAAACAAAGCTCAGATTGCCGGCGCGAGCGGAGTGACGCGAAATGTCCCTGAAGGCGAGCGTTGGGTTGGCTTTCCTGCGCGGCCGAGTAAAAAGTTTTTTCGACAGTACAAAGTCACGGAAATGCTCGCCAGAAAGTCCGCGGCTGGGCGTACCAAGTAGTCGGCATACAGGAGTGATGAGAGTACGAGTAAAGCGTTACGAGCCGGCGCAGCGAGTTGATGTCAGGCTCATAGGAAGGAAAACAAAATGTTGACGCGCGGCGTCGTTCAAGGCTTCGAGTTTAATAGAATGGTTGTAGTTCACGATGAATGACGGGCGCACACAGTATCCCGTGTGCGATCAGTACAGACGCCATGGATAGACTGAAGCCGACCTTCAAGATCGTGTCGTCTCGCCGAGAGGAGCAATTCTTGCGTCTTCGGGAGCGAATCGAAACGATGGCCGTGGAAAAGTACAGAGGCAGGAGATGGAGGGGCAACCTCCAGGGGATGTTTTGCGGGGGCAATGATTTTAGATTTTGAGAGATGCAGGGTGTTCAAGGGCGTACTGTTGCCAAAGCTACTTCATCTTTCGATCAACACGCGATGCCCGAAATTCTTCCGGCCCTTGATCAATTGCCGTTTGCGGCTCTCCTGATCGTTAGAAGTCGCACCCTGGTCCGTCAGCTTATCGATTGCGCCTCCGGCCAACGCCGACGCGCGGGCCCTTTGATCGTACCGCATCAAGCCACCGTTGGTGCTTTTGACTGATAAGCCGAACTCAACGAGGCGGCGAATGGCCTCTGGTCGGCTCATCCGTTCGTTCTCAGCTCTTATCCATGCATCGATCGCGGCGAGTTGCGTAGAGGACATGCGCACGATTTGTGTCGCGCCAACTGTCGTCATTTGAGGATGACCTGACTTTCGCCTCGTTGTTTGGGAAGCACGAATTGGTTTTGCCCTGCTTGTTCACAGTCCATGCCGCCGTTACTGTTCGAAACCATCTCCCATATTAAATGTTCCTTCCGGCGCGATCGTTCCCTGGTGATCGCGACCTCGCACGGGTGTAGTAAGGCCCCCCAGCTCCGCCATGGTCATCGAGCGCTTGTCCTTAATCCCTCCGGTCGATCTCCAGCAACACGTTTTCGGCATCGGTGAGAGCCTTACCAATTTCAATACTCGCGCCGGCGAATCCGGCCATTGCAGTGAGATCCTTCGCCTCAAGGAAGCGGAGTCGGGCGCTCCGCAAGCTTACCGATATTTGCTTCACAATGTCTGTCATTCTCATCCTTCATAATCGGAGTGGCGCCGCATCATCATACTGCTGAATTGGGCAATTGCTCCGGATTACCCGCGGAAGAACACTACGACCTCGGCTTGACTGGGCTTTGACCGCCTGCTGACGCCGACGCGGCGACGGGGTCGATTATGGTAGTGACGCTCTACGGTTGGGATCCGCGATGCCTGACCCGTTGACTTGCAACATCGAGTGGGCCGCGCTCGAGAATCGATGACGCCGAAGCCGGTGTGGCCGTGGCAGCGCTAGGCGGGCTTGCCCGATAGGGGGCGACCGAAGCAATGTTGGTGCGCTTTACGGCTCCTCCACCCAGTTTGGTCTGTCTCTGCCCGATCCTGGGCGGAGGAAACGAAATAATGATGAAATTGATATTGGCGGCTGGGACCATGGCACTGATGGCCACCGCCGCGCAGGCTCAATACCGGACCTATGGTACTGGCTCCAATTCATCGAGCCATTCGGTCAGCAGCTACACGACGAACTGGGGCACCTACGTGCAACCGCACACATCCACAAATCGAACAGCTCGCAGATGGACAACTACGGATCCAGAGGCAATTACAATCCCAACAATGGGACCTTTGGCACCAGAAGTCCGCGGTACTGAGGCGACCGCGGTCGGCCGCGGCCTATCCCACTCGACGCATTACTGTTTCACCGTTTCGGCTGTGTAAGCACGACGACTTCACCCGTTGGTTCAGGTTCGTGAGCCTGGAGGCTACTAAACGTTTTATCGTTCCAGTCAGCAAGGCTGACAACCGATCCGGTTTGAGCTTCTGCTTCCAAGGGCTCGGTCGACTCCAAAACCTTTAAGCCGCTCTGATCGACGAAGAAGGTGTGTTCCCCGAACAATTCACTCAGCTTGCTAACCGCCGGATGATCGTCAGGAAGAACCTGTACGTTCATCTGGTCCAAGGTCTGCTTCACCTGCGCCGCGTTTAGCTTCATGGCTGCTCCTGCTGGCTTGACCTGAACGTTTATTCCTGGCTGGGCTCACGATTTTTGTGCGACCTCACTCGGAAGGATTTCCCGTCGTGAAGATGGTCAAAACACCATTCTCGTCGACCGTGATGGCGACAACCTGCGCGAAGGTGCGCTGCTTCTTCTTCAGTGCAGCAACGGCTTGCGACGTCGCATCGATGGAATGTCGCAGAGACTGCATCTCCTCCTCCGTCGTATTCGCCGCGTGCTCATCAATCTGTGAACTCAAATCCGACGACAGGTCTTCAACATCGACGACTTGAATGCTGCTCACCGTAATGTCTTGCAGCGACTGCTCCTCGGAGCTTAACGGTCTGACGGCATCCTCCGCCATGATGGGCGCGCCCACGAAGGCAACAGCAACCGGCGGTGCCAAGACCCGCATAGTCCGTCCCTTTGTTCCGTGCTTCGAAGGCGCAACACATAGGAAGGAATCAGTAGGCGCCTGTTATGGTCATTCGAGGGATATGGAGTGACGATAGTGTGCTCGCGGATCAATCACAGGGAGAAATCTTCGAGGGTGATTTTATTCCTGAACGGGCGGCATATTCTCGTCCAGCCAAATCCTGCTCCTCGGCCAAAGCAAGCCACGCGGCGTGCATCCGCTCGTAACGCTTCCGAGAGGGCTCATCTTTTGCTCGCGCAGCCATTTCTGCGGCGTTATCGGCGTTCTCGCGGTACGTTTCGGATTTTGCTGGCCATCGCGCCCTTCAACGATCTCTGAGACCACCATCCCGCGAGTTCTATTCCGGGATAGCTTTGTTGATAACAACTGTCTCCAGCTTACGCGCCAGCTTCCGATATTCGACGACAAGTTTATTGAAAGTCTCGCGCTTGGCTGGGACCGTTGCGAGCTTGGCAATCAGTTCGCACTCCGCCACATCGGTTTGAAACTTTTCGATTCTTACTCTGATGCCTTTCATTAATTCGTCTCTACGGTCTTGCGAACTTGTATCGACATGGTTCTATGAGCGCGGTGTTTTCCGTTTATCCAATAACGCCTTGTCTATGACGCGCTGCATCTCTCCCAACAGCTTCTGAACCGTATCCGCGTCGTTGCTCTGCATGGCCATGCGGACCAAAGTTCGGATATGACGTAAGGATTCGAGTGGATCTGGGTCTGCCATCATCGAGTCTCCGCGACCCTTAAGACTCACTGGGCGGAGCGCCTGTTGGAACGCTATCTCACGACCGCTCCAGAAGCATCGTGTTCATTTCGGACGGCAAAATCGAGAGCCAACAGCGCCCCTTCAAGCGCGATAAATGCAATCAGACCTTTCAGCGTCCCGAAAAACGCTATGGCGAATGTCAGAAACATGAGTGCGATCAATATATCCGCGATGACTTTATCTGCGCGATCGATGCCATCTTGTTGTCTGTGAAATAGGCCACCTCGCCCTCCAACTGCTCACCCAACGAAGTCTACAGCTTACAGCACCGCCGACGATCCGACTGAGTTTTTCACGGGCTGGAATTATAGCAACTAGTTTCTGGCGGCGCGCACTAATGCCGCGACTGCAGCCAAGACCGCAACACCTACAATTCCGGCGCAGATCAACCCCGCCGGTGTTATCCGAGCCGATCCTTTGAGATTGGTGCGCTTGCCGATCGATAAATCGAAGTCCGCGCGCATCTCTTCGGCATGGGTGAGGGGATGTTCTGCTGTATCGGTCATTGCCGTGTCTCTACGATCTCGACCCGCTTCGGCGCGAGGTTTTCCATTTCAGCGGCGGCTCTCTAGGACTTCTGCGCCTCGAAGATCTTAGCGCTGCCAATCGGCCGTCCGATTTGAATAACCTAACCTCGGCAGATGTTCGATTTTCGGCCGATCGGAGTGCCAATCCGCGCGCCGCCTGCCGCTGGTTATGGAAAGCGCACAATATGTGTCCGTCTCGAATTACAGCCCAACCTTCGTGGGCGAGTTGAGATTCAAACAAAATAGGCTTTTGGGTCTTAGGCTTCATGGTGCGACTATAGACCGTTTTAAGAGCCGGCGAGATTTCTATATCAGCGCAATAGTCCAATAAAGGCCGATCGCCATCTGCGCCACGAAAGCGGTGAACCGCACGCGTACTGCGATGGCGCTCGTTGAGATGAGGTGAATGATTGATTGAACAACCCGGGCCGTTAGAAGCCAGAGCGCACGTCCGGCCGTAGCATCCGATTTTTCCAACATCATTGCGACAGCCAATAAACCACCGAACACAGGTAGACCCTCGATATAATTCGCGTGTGCGCGCGAGAGACGCTGGGTGACAGATTTGCGTTGTCGGGCGCAAAGACGCTCGCTGGTACTTTGAGCGTAATGACCAGGTAGGTGCGGATGGCCTCCCAGAGTACTAGCAGCGCAAACGTCCACGCCATGAACCCGATCAGGGCGATAGCCGTGTTAGAGATATAATCTTCCAAGGCAAGTTCCCTCGCCGGAACGTTAACGTCATCGGAACCGATAAGGGCAACTGCGTTGGAGCCGCCTTCCATTCGAGGAACCTCTGTCGCGGCCGGCGCTTGTTTCAGCGTCCTCAACGGAGGAGATGACCATGAAAGATTTGGCGCGCACTCCGATAGCGGCCACGGCAGCGGAACTGAGGCAAAAAGCGCAAAACCTCTGTCCCGGGGCAAGCAAAGATCATCTATTGCACGAAGCGCGAACTATCGAGGAGATGGAGAACGCAAGAGAATGGGCTGAAGCTTCGAAGTTGCAGCCTCCCACCCGACTTAGCTAGGCGTTACCGCGGCTTTGCCGGCCGACCCGTCAATCAGTCGATTGACTCGGTCATCTGGATCTAGTTTTGCGGCCGAAAAGAAAAAGCCCGGCTTTGGAGCCGGGCTCTAATGTTCAGCGATGATGACGACGCAGTGGCGGGCGCCGGTCATGGTGATGACGTTTTGGAGCGAGGATCCGCCGAATGACCCCAGCATGCTTCATTTGTGACGTCGAGCGGGCTACGCCGAGAACCGACGAAGGCGAGACCGGTGCTGCCATGGCGGCATCAGACAAGAATGTACTTCCCGCGAGAGCGGCGACAGCAGCCGTCGCAAGCATCAGCTTTCGAACATTCATTACCATGGAATCCTTCTTTTGAGTTTCAGCCCCGAATCCGGGTATCGGCCTAGTACCTATGTGTCAACCTTTCGCACGAACGAATCGGTACGCCGTTACGATCTCTGGCTGAGTTTCTATTCATCTGCAGCGGACATTTCCATCGAGCGGTCTTAGAATTTTATTCGGGCCCGTGGCGCACCGATCGTTGAACAGGTACTCCGCCGGCCGTCATCCTACCGTGCGGGCGAAGGCGGATTCCTGGCAACCTCAGACGAGACGCCTGGCATCATGCCACCTCCGCAAACTTGATCGCTTCACCGCGAGGCGGCGCGGGTCATAGTGCCGCCGCATCAGAACTGTAATAGCTATGTCACTCACAAACCCCCGACCTATAACCAATGGCTCCGAAAGGAAGGGTCTATGACAATCATACCTACCCTGCAGGAGATCGCCGAAGGACCTCAGAGTGTTTCGTTTCAAATCGTGGACGGAAAGAAGCGACGAGATTGCATCTTGAAAACGACGTTCCCGAATAAGTCTCAGGCCAGCAAATACCTGATCACTCATCGGTCGGCGATTGAGCGGCTGGCTCGCGATGCCATGGCGATCGGGAAGATCAAGGACGGTCAGGTCCGGCTTGTGATGATCTGAGCATATAGGGGCGCGCTTCTTCTCTTTCGCGATGTCTCCGCTTTTTCTTAGCAATTGAGAGCGGACAAACGGGAATCGTTTCGGACTCGTGCAGCTCGGTCCTCTCGGCACGGACCATCGTTACATCGAAAAGATCATCTCTTTAGTGATGTGGTGATGATCCTCGAAAAAAGTCCTCTGTATTGAGGCCATCGATTGCGTACTATGCAGTGGTGCCCGCATCGTCGTCAGCCGCCACTTTGACTTCGTCGTCCGGTAGTTCGAACACATAGGCCGTGGTAATCACACGGCCACGCGCGGAATGATTCGGATCGTCAAAAGTCTGCCAGGCTGTGATGCAATCCCTCAAGATCTGCCGCGACCAGGGATCACGTTGGCATGCTGGTCGAGCTTCTCCGATCAACTCGCGGATCGCAGCGTCCTGAATCAATTCGGAGTGCTCGACATATCCGCCGGGCAGGGCAAGACGTTCGCGACCGGACATACCGGCGCGACGTATCAGCAATACCTTTCCGCGGTGAATGACGACGGCATCTGCCGTGACAAACATCGGCGGATACGGAGTGCTCGACCACTTCGCCCGAAACTCCTCGTTTCAGCGATGATCTTCTTCGACGGTGGCGATCGATGTTTTGGCCATACCCGACCCCATTGCGAACGTTGTCGACGAAGATGAGGCGGGATTCTATCGATTTGATAGCATGCAATCCAACAGATTAAAGCGGTCGTCAAGCCGGTTCCCCATCTGTCGCAACTTGAAAAATCTCACGCGATCTTTCTATGCGGAAGAAAATTCGAGTGGTGTGGCGTGGCCAGATATTCCTCATTGGCGCAGAAAAAACTGAGTGGGCCGCCTATCAGACGGGCACGGGGATTCCTCGATCGACGGCCGGCCGCTGCTTACATGTTCGCCATCGCATCCTGCCGCGAGCTGCGGGGCGTCGAGATCGAGTTCTCGGGGCGGCGGTTGCGAAGCGCGAGCTAGACTAGATTCGGGAACAATAGTCCATCTGACTTGTTGGTCCGCAACAAGGAAGTTGGCTATGCACAGAGAAGACAACGGGCGGACTGTCGAAACCGCCGTAGAGGCGAGGGCCGGCTTTCTCGGGCGACCGGTACTTGTCGTTTTAGTCGTAAGCTGTGCGCTCGCTGTGGCTTTTCTTGCCTTCACGTATGTGGGTACGTGAAGCTGCGAAGCACCGGGAGCGGCGTTGAGCGATATAAGATTCTTACGCTCGGACTTCGGATTCAGTCTCGGTCGGCCAAGGTTATCGATCGAGAAGAGGAATCTAGCTCGTACATGTGCTTGTTCGCAAGTTTGCCGAGATTGCCGGCCGCCGGCGGCTTCGAGGCGGAATACAAACCGGGCCGATCTGGGACGATGATGCCAAGCGTGCGTAGAACTATTGCATGCGACCGGTGTGCATACATGCGGAGGAAGAGCTGGATGGGTTAGCGAAGCGGGTGGCCGATATTTTCGACACAAGCTTCGCCGTGACGAGTCGACACGGATCGCGAGATCGTCGCAGGTAAAAGCGGCAGCATGCCGAAGCCCTTGGTTGAGGATAGCGGAACGTTGCAGAGCATCGAGCACTCCATTTGCGGGCGTCGAATCAATCACCGTTTCTGCTACGGCAATTTGACGTTTGACTCCCGGCCCCAAACCCGTAATTTTCCAAGTTTGTCGACGAATGCCGTAACTTGCTTCGTATTGCCAAGAACAATGCATCCTTCATCGAGATCGTCGGTGGCGAGACCAGCCTTGAAGAGCAATGGAGTAGCTGCCTTGGTATATCCGATGAACTTACAGTGCGCGAATGCGTCGGCCACGAAGTCGCGAGCGGTGGCTTCCTGGACGAGATCGTCTACCGTAGCCTCCGTCGGTAGCAGCGCAATCGCGTCGTAAAGTACCGAAGGACCCCCATCTATCATTTGATCGGCATCGATCCATGTTCCGTCACTTGCTTTTGCTCCCGTTACCTGAGGGGCAATGATCTCAAAGGTGGCGCCGGCCTTCGCCAGAGCCACTTTCAGGGATTTCAGAACGGCCGCATCGGTTCCCTCGGTCACGAGGATGCCCAGCTTGCGGCCTTCGAATCGCCGCGGTCCATTTTCAACGATGCTCAATGCCTGGGAAGGGTCGAGGTCTTGCCGGGTCGGCATCGCAGCCCCCGCCGGTTTCGGCATTTTCTTAAGTCCAAGGGTGGTTGCGACCTTTTTCGCCAAAGTCTCATCGATGTTCAGCAGATGTGAGACCATTCGCTCGCGAATGACCGGAGTTTTCACCTTGCTAAGCTCAAAGGTCAGCGCGTCGGCGATGTGGTGTTGTTCACCCATTGTCTGACTTACGAAGAATTGACGCGCCTGGCTGTAGTGATCCGCGAAACTTTCAGTCCGAATCCGTTGTTTCGGGCCCTGTTCAACATCGGGAAAAGACGTGAAGCCTCGTTGTGGGGATTCCCGCGGGCCGTCGCCAAAGGAATTGGGCTGGTAATTGACTCGCCCGACCGGATTGCGCATTGCCATATGGCCGTCCTGTTGGAAGTTAGCAAACGGACATTTCGGCGCGTTGATCGGAAGGTGCGTGAAATTCGGGCTTCCCAACCGCTTGAGTTGGGTATCGAGATAGGAGAAGTTGCGCCCCTGCAGCAACGGATCATTTGAGAAGTCGATACCCGGCGGGACATTCTGCGTCATAAATGCGACCTGCTCAGTCTCGGCGAAGAAATTGTCCGGCATCCGATTCAAGACCAGGCGACCGACAGGGACCGGCGACAGGAGTTCTTCCGGAATGATCTTGGTAGGATCGAGCACGTCAAATTCGAAGTCGTCGGCAAACTTCTGATCAAACAACTGCAGTCGCAATTCCCACTCGGGGAAATTACCCGTCTGGATGGCGGTCCACAGATCACGCCGATGGTAATCAGGATCGGCGCCGTTGATCTTAACCGCTTCGTTCCAGAGCACCGATTGCAGACCCAGCTTTGGCTTCCAGTGAAATTTCACGAAGGTGGATTCGCTCTTCGCATTGACTAAGCGAAAAGTGTGAACTCCGAAACCTTCCATGAATCGGAACGAGCGAGGAATTGCACGGTCAGACATGATCCACATGATCATGTGCATGCTTTCGGGAGTAAGGCTGATGAAGTCCCAGAAATTATCGTGCGCGGACTGAGCCTGAGGAAACGCGCAATCGGGCTCCTCCTTGACAGCATGCACCATGTCCGGAAATCGGATAGCATCCTGAATGAAGAACACCGGCATGTTGTTGCCGACGATGTCCCAGTTGCCTTCCTGAGTATAAAGCTTGACTGCAAAGCCGCGAACGTCGCGTGCAAGGTCGAATGAGCCTTTGCTGCCGGCGACCGTCGAGAACCGCACGAAGGCCGGGGTCTTCTCCCCGGCGCGTTGGAAGAGATCGGCTCGGGTGTATTTCGATAGCGATTTGTAATTTTCGAAGAAGCCGTGTGCACCGTAACCGCGGGCATGAACGACGCGTTCTGGAATACGCTCGTGATCGAAATGGAAAATTTTCTCCCGGAATTGAAAATCCTCAAGCAGAGTGGGGCCCCTGGGACCAATCTTGAGGGAGTTCTGGTCGTCCGATATCGGTCCGCCTTGTGCCGTTGTCAGCACGGAGATTTTGCCGGATGCGGTCTGATGTAGTTCCCCGCCTTCGCCTCGGTTCAGCGTCTGATCGTGGACGGTGGCTGAGCGGCCGACCGAGCGGTTCGTCTTGGTTGTTTTTGCCACTGCGCAGCCCTCAAAAATTAGAATTCTTCGGGGCTAATTCGGTGATGAGCACTACGTTCCGCCGCGAACGCGTTTCGTTACGTGCACGTTGCAGCAAATATCGATGGGCCGTGCGAGGAATTCTTGGGATCACTTTTGCCATTGGCCGACAGGACCAGGGAAGCCAGGTGCGGAAGAACTATCACCAGCCAAACCGCTTGGCGATGCGCCGGTGCCGATTGTCCCGGGGCGAGATGTATTCGGCACACCGGCAGCGTTGGTGCCGCTCGCATTGAGGCCGGGGCTAGGCGGCGTCGCGATCGGCGAGACTGGCTGGATGGGGGCGACGACAACAGGTCGTCCGCGATGTGTTTGAGCATCGGCGCCAGACAGTGCCAGACAAGTGAGCAGTGCGAGTGGCAAGTAAAGTTTTCGAACCATAATCGGTCCCTTTGCTTGTTGCCGGGGAGAACCATCGAGTTCGGAAGGCGTTTCAACACATCTGGGTTATCGGAGGCATTGGAATATCTGAACGGTTGTGGCGGCCCCTGTCTCTGACGAACATCGGCTTGTTCCGGAACAATAGGGCACATCCCCCGTTGCCAAGCGGTCGATAACAGGGTGCCCATGGCGCGTTTTGCAATTCTGTTCGCGGCTCTGTTCGCCGCTTGCTTTTTTACAGCCGCTGCGTTCGCACAAACGGGTGGGCGGGCGGTGCTTCTGGTGGCGGATCGAGTGTGGGCACTTCTGGCTGAGCGCTGGGCACCAACCCCGGGTCGCCGGCACTAACTCGGCCGGGACAGCGATGCCATCTGGCGGCGCTTCACACGGTGGCGCTGCGACGGGCACCGGCGACCAAAACGTCGACAAGCAGGAAAAGAAAGTCGATCGAAAGCTCAAAGGTATCTGCAAGGGGTGCTAATCGAGACGCGGCGGCTCTACTTTGACAACCTGATCCACACCGGCGCATGGTCGCTTGCGTTTTCTTCGCCGCGGACACCACCGTCGATACCGCCCTCAACCAATTTGATGGCCGACGTTTTGCTGAGAAGGAAATGATCTAGCCTGAGGCCGTGGTCCTGCTCATAGCGATGACGCCAGCAGGTCCAGAACGTGTACACGCGTTCGTCGCCATAAAGCTCTCGAATGGCATCAGTCCACCCCTTCGCAAGAAGGGCGGCAAAGGACTTTCGTGGCGCCGGTTGCACCAGGGCGTCCGTCGCCCACGACTTCGTAGGGTAGATGTCCAGGTTGGTCGGAGCGACGTTGTAATCACCCGCCAGTATGATTGGATGATCGTTCTTTTGTAATCGAGCCGCGTGTCGGGCCAGGCGGGAAAACCACTTCATCTTGTAATCAAACTTGGGCCCGGGTTGTGGATTCCCATTGGGCAAGTAAATGCAGGCGATAAGCACACCGTCGATCGAGCTTCGATGTATCTTGCCTGGTTGTCGGACTTGTCGCCAGGCAATTGTCGCCTTGTGATGACTGGACGCGAGCGCTTCGACGGGATCGCAACTCCATTCCAAGATTTTTGACCCTCCCAGACGGCGTGATAGCCAAGCTTCCGCAATTCTCCCTCGGGAAAGTCGTCAGTCTTACACTTCAATTCCTGGAGACAAGCCACGTTCGGCTTGCTCTGCTTCAGCCAGCGAAGAATGGTTGGGAGCCGCTTATTGATATTGTTGACGTTGAAAGTTGCTATCTTCACGACGTGTCCGATGCGTCCCCTTAGTCGCCATGTCCAGTATTCTCGCGGTACTCTTCGATAGCCTTTGGTTCTTGATTGTCGATCTTGGCAAGGCCGGTTTGCGCCTTTTTGTTCGCGCGAAGCAGATCGTCGAGCTTCGCGTGGATGGCCTGCGTGTCTCGATGCTCGGATCGTTGGATGACTAAGGTCATCATCCATGTTGCCAAGGTTGCGACGGCATGCCGGTCGAAGGTCTCTCGCTCGAAGACGAGCCACAGCGCCGCATAGAATATCACGATTAGAAACGCGATCGGATTTGCAGAGAGCACCCCGAGGTGCGTTAGCGTCGACGCAATACGGTGTTCTGCCATAGCCGCATCCGAATTGGAGGCTGGACGCTGGAATGTATTTAGCCCAAACGGGAGCCCGGTGCGCGACTTGCCGTTCGGCACGTCAGAAACGAATTTGACAAAAGAACAAAGATGCGCCGCTCTTCCGCGGCGCATCTTGTTCCCTATTGGTTTGCCAGCAGCCAGCGATCTTCGTCTTCGTCTCGCAGCTTCCCACCGAGAATAGCCGAAACCGCGGCGATGAAGGCGCCAATGATTAGACTTAGAGCGCCCAAAAGAGATGTCGTAGCGGCAGCTTTCCTGGTCTTCTCGGCTGCTTTCAGAGCCTTGGCTTTCGCGTTCTGCACCGTGGCCCAAGTATCATCGACACGTTTCTCGGCATCGGCTTGAGAAAGCCCAGTCCGAGCCGCGATCAGCGTGGCCAAGTAGGATTTGTCATCGGGGGACAAATCGCCATTCGCGATGCTTGTCGCCAATATGCGGGTTGCTTGCCCAACCGCGGCCGCGTCGCCCTCGGCTCCCGGCGCGTTAATCCGCGTCGGATCTGACGAACGGAAGAGCGAGTCGACGATGTAGTCATTCGGGGCCCCGTTGCTTGTTGCATCTGCTCCGGCTTTGGCAACACCGCCCACGGCGCTCGAAGCGGCTTGAAGTCCGGAACCCAACAAACCGGAAACGGCCGAGCCGAGACCCATATTGATTATCCTCCCGTTGGTTGATGGTGTCCAACTGGATCTACGCATACTCGGTGCTCCACCAAATGAGGTGGATTCAAGTTCCATTGGGGTGATTGGTTCCGAGGAGCTGCGGATAGGAACATGTCGGGCGTTCATAGCTTTTAGCTCGGACC
>Ga0007871_1000272_pt1 | contig 13392 bp, 16 predicted proteins | sample CryBogCBH08Jun09_FD_71208 | JGI IMG/M metagenome (GOLD analysis project Ga0007871, IMG submission 71208) | Freshwater microbial communities from Crystal Bog, Wisconsin, USA - CBH08Jun09 | ecosystem: Environmental > Aquatic > Freshwater > Lake | place: Crystal Bog, Wisconsin, USA | collected...
ATTAAATGGCTTTACATACAATATTCGCGGTCAAAGAAATTCATCAGATGCAAATACAAATCCACTATATTTGATGTATTCAATGGAGACTGCTGATTCTCTAAGATATTTAGGAAAGTCAGTAACTCTTTCATTTTGGGCTAGGGCTGGCGCTAACTACTCAGCAACAAGCAGCCTTCTCAATTCATCAATAGTCACTGGAACAAGCACCGATTTGAACCAACTTTCTTGGACAGGCTATTCGGTTGTAGCAACTCAAAACTTTACGCTTACAACTTCTTGGCAGCGTTTTAGTTATACGACTACCTTTGGAACTGGTTTTACTCAGACTGGTTTTCGTTGGGAGTTTGACCCAACTGGTACGGCTGGTGCTAACGATTACTTTGAAATTACTGGCGTACAGTTTGAAATAGGCTCAGTTGCTACTTCATTCCAAACTGCTACTGGAACACTTCAGGGGGAGTTAAGCGCGGCTCAACGATATTACTACCGAACATCGGCACAAACTTATGGTCGCTTAGGTTTTGGCAGCGCATCATCAACGACTAACGCACAGATTTTAGTAAATCTACCATCAACGATGAGAACTGCTCCTGCAAGTGTTGATTACTCAACTTTATTAGTTTATGACACAGTTACATTATCGTCAGTAACAAATGTGACTTTGACTGCGACAGGTCAATCAACTAATACTGCTGCTATTGACTGCACAGTTGCTTCAGGATTAACTCAATATCGTCCTTATTCTTTAACAAACAATAATTCAACAAGTGCCTACATCGGATTTAGTGCGGAGTTATAATGGACAATGTAACTTTTATTACAGTTAATGGCGTAGAACACGCCATCATTGACCGAGGCAATAACGAATTTACATCTATGCCGAAGAGCGTTTATGACGCACAACAGGCTGCAAGCACACTCCCATCCAACTCTTCTATCCCACAGGCAGGTGAATAATGAGTCGCGCACAACTTACAAGTACGGTAGAGCAAAACTCGGCAGGAGCCGCCGCTCCAGTTGTAGCGGGTAAAAATGCGGTGACTAATGGTGCTTTTGACATAGCGCAGCGCGGTACTTCATTTACTCCAACTGGTAGTGCTTACACCTTTGACCGTTGGTACTACAACGGCGCAACTAGCGGAATGACTTTAACTCAGCAATCTTCTGGTTTAGCAAACACTCGCTACAACCTTCGCTATCAGCGCAACTCAGGTTCAGCAGTTACAACCACCACAGGTATTGCTCAGCCAATAGAAACTGCTGCTGCAATTTTACTTGCAGGACAAACTGTAACCTTGAGTTTTTATGCCCGCGCAGGTGCTAACTTCTCTGCTGCATCTAGTTTTCTTGGCGTACAAGTTTTTGCTGGTACTGGAACAGACCAAAATCCTTATACTGGATATACTGGTCAAACCATTCCAATCAATTCAGGTGTAAATATCACAACCTCTTGGGCTAGATATTCTTTCACCACTACCCTTGCTGGCACGATTACTGAACTTACTCCCAACTTCTATTGGACACCAGTAGGTACGGCTGGTACTAACGATTACTTTGAAATCACAGGCGTTCAGTTAGAACTTGGCTCAGTAGCCACACCATTCAGCCGAGCAGGTGGAACAGTCCAAGGAGAGTTAGCCTTGTGCCAGCGGTACTTTGCTAAATCCTACGAATTAGGAACTGCTCCGGGAAGTACGACAAGAGCAGGTTGCTTTGTAACCGTAGGAACTGGTGCTGTAAGCAGACCTATTTCAATGATTCAACTTCCAGTAAGAATGAGAACGCCTCCAGGTGTTACTTTATATGCACCTGATTCTGGAACTTCAGGAAAAATGAGAGATATGTCCGCTGGCGCAGATGTCGCAGCAGCAAACTGGATAGTTGGAGATGACAACGCTAATGATTTAAGCGTTTATCCCAATGGTGTTTCAGTAACAAGCAACAATTATCTTGGTATTCACTGGACTGCAAGTGCGGAGTTATAAATGACAACTTACAAAATCCTTACAAACGAACTAGGCTTTCAGTGCGTTGAAAGAACGACAGATGATGGCATAATCACATTTATTCCAATGGTTGAAGCCAACTCAGACTACCAAGCCTACCTAGCCACACTTGCAGCCAACTCTGCGCCTACCGACCCATCTGTGGTAGGTTAATCCCGCGAGTTTAAAGGTAGGGCTTTAATCTTAACCTCCATCTCCTGCCTCATTTTGTGGGGGCAGGATATGGTTACCAAGGGGGCAAGATGTGGTTCAAGATTACTGACTGGTTTTTCGGCTCAGTTATAGGCAAGGCTATCTGCCACTTCAAAGGCCACGATTTTTATGAGGCTTGGTATGGCGATGACCTGCTAGGTCTGACTTGCTGGCGTTGTCCTGAAGGCAAGGTTGATTTCCGACACTTGACCTAAGATTTGCCAGCCTAGCCCCCTGAAGGTGTAAGGTATTTCCTACCTAGAAGGGGGTACAAAATGCCAAAAGACGGCACTGCTGTAGACTATAGAATCTTCAAGATTGCAGAGAAGGTTGATAAAATTCTTGGTATCAAGCCAAGAGAAGAAAATTCTAGCCAATGCAAATGTTGTCATTGTGGTAGATAATAACTTGCTGGTGTTGCCTCAAAGGTAAGGTCAGTTTCAGGGATATTAAATGACTCAAATGAATAAGTATATAAAACTACGAGCCAAAATAGCCTTGGCAATACCATACAAATATCGTCACATATTTCATCAATTAGAGTGTAAATTGAATCTGCATATTGTTGTCAGAAGCGCATTTAATAATCGGTTCTTTTGCCTTATATGCGATAAGACATTGAAACACTTGACTGAGAGTTTGCCTGAATGACAGATGATGACCCAACGGGTCTATTGTTTTATCAAGATAGGCGTAGGCTTTTAAACAAAATCAAATATCGGCCTATCTTGCGCCTCAAGCGCTGGTTCTTTCTTAGAACCTTGAAGCGGTAGGGAACACTCCACCGAGAGTTAGCTAGCTCTTCGATGGCCGGACGAAACACTCCGGCAAAGGTAGTTCCAATCTGGTACGTTTCCTGGTATGGAACTAACACCCATGGAGATAATCGAGAAGAAGCTTACCAATCGTTATCAGGCAAGCGGCTTTACTCGTAGCGTCATTCTCACCGATCTGCAGATTATCCGCAGAATCGGCGTCCATCCAGCTTTGGCCACGGTCGAAGACTTGGAAAATAACATCGTTCTACGTGCAACTAAGCAATCAGCTAAGGCGAACTATGTCGCTCGATTGCGCTCTATTTATGGCTCCTTGAACAAGATGGGCCTGGTCAACGGCAATAATCCCGCCGAGGATTTAGCTAAGGTTAAGGTTGGTCGATCCTCGCCAAAGCCAGTAACCAAGGCGGAATACGCTAAGCTTCTCGAAGAAGCTGAACCAATGTTCCGCGACTGGTTTATCCTTGGCGGTATGGCAGGTCTTCGTTGCTGCGAAGCTGCCGTCATCAAGGGCGCTGACCTTTTCGATACCGACGAGGGCCCAATGCTGACCGTTATTGGCAAGGGAAACACAGATTTGGTGATTCCAGTCAGCCCAATGGTCGCAGAAACGATCAGGAAATATGATACTCTTGGTCGTCTCTGGAATGTAACAGCTAACAAGTTCAGCGCTAAAGCAGCCAACGAAATGCGTCGAATCCTTGGCCCGGATGCCAAGCATTTCCACTCATTGCGTCACTACTTTGCAACTGATATGCTAGAGCGATCCGGAGGGGATCTGGTCGCTGTTAAAGAGCTTATGCGCCACACAAGCGTAGCAACAACTCAGGTCTATACTCAGTTGGCTCACGGGCGTACTCGTTCGCTCGTTAACTTGTTGAAATAGGGGAAATAAATGCGTTTTCATGTCCTAGCTTTGCCACACACTCAAGTAACAAAAGAATATGCGGGTTGTGCCTTTACTGAGAAGGTTCGTCGTTTTTGTATGATGATGAACAAGCTGGGTCACGAGGTATATCTCTATGCTGGAGAACAGAATGAAGCTCCGGTCACTGAGCTTATTACATGTATTACGGAAGCTGAACGTGCTGAAGCTGTAGGGGATCAGCACTTCACTTCTACGAGCTGGGACAATACCCTTCCGCATTGGCAAATCTTTAATGCCAATATTATTGAGGGACTGAAGCAGCGACTTCAGCCTCAAGACTTTATCTGCGCCATTGGCGGTTCTTCTCAGAAGCCAATCGCCGATGCTTTTCCTAACCACATGACTGTGGAATTTGGCGTTGGCTACGGAGGGGTTTTTTCCCAATATCGGGTGTTTGAGTCATATGCTTGGATGCACTCAATTTATGCTGCATATCAAAATCCGACAACCGTTGATGGCAAGTTTTTTGACGTTGTGATTCCTGGATATTTAGAACCAGACATGTTCCCACTTGGGGACGGAGATGGTGATTACTACCTTTTCATCGGTCGAGTCATTGACCGCAAGGGCTTCAGAATAGCTCAAGAAGTATGCGAACGTCTTGGAAAGCGCCTTATCATTGCCGGACCTGGTGAAAATCCTGGCGGCTATGGTGATTACATCGGATCGGTTAACCCCAAAGAGCGCGCCGAACTTATGGGAAAGGCGATCGCGACATTAGCCCCTACTCTTTACATAGAACCTTTCGGAAACGTCGTGATCGAGTCTCAAGCTTGTGGAACGCCTACAATCACGACCGACTGGGGCGCATTTACAGAGAACAATCCCAACGGCGTAACCGGTTATCGCTGCAGAACATTGTCCGAGTTCTTACAGGCCGCAGAAGACGTAAAGAAACTAGACCGCAAAGCAATTAGGGAACATTCGGTAAATCATTATTCCCTTGATACAATCGGCCTTGAGTACGAGGCTTATTTTCAGAGACTTCTCACGCTTTGGGAAGATGGCTGGTACCAACTAAGGAGCTAATATGTCTGCAAGCACAATGACGGAAAGAATCGTCACTGCGCCAAGCATGGTTTATCGGGCCACTCCAGCTTCAATTCTGAATCATTATCTTTACGATCAGAGCGGTATTTCTTACAACAACTCATTGTGGACGTATGACTACACCTCAATTATGGGAAATATGGCCGAACGTCAGACATCATCAGCATCTATGAAAGGTCGATAACCGATGGCCAGTACGTATTTCCTCGGAAGCTCAGTCCCTCTTGGTATTACTGTAACCAATAGCTCTGGAACTGCAGCAGACGCAACAGCGGTCGTATTGACCATTACTTTGCCAGATGGTACCACTGCGACACCAACGGTTAACCACTCTGGAACCGGACTTTATGACGTAAACTACACTCCGTCTCAGGCTGGTCGTCACACAGTTTTCTGGGTAGCTACAGGAACAAATGCTAGCTCATACGCTGATGACTTCACCGTCCGCGACCCAAATTCGATTTCCATTGTTTCTATTGACGAGGTAAAAGATCACCTCAACATTTCGTCAACGATAACAACCAACGATCTTGAGCTATATCGCTTTGTCGATGCGGCTACTGAAATGGCCCAAAATTACACAGGAACCATTCTTGGTCGCCAGACATTTACCAATGAAGTCTACGATGGAAATCAACAGACTTTGCGCCTTCTCCACCCTCGTGCAATCAGCATTATTAGCGTTGTTGAAAACGGAATTACTTTAGGTGCAACAGATTATGCGCTGGATTACACAGGTCAGCGCCTTGATCGAGTAACATCCGGTTCCCTTAATGAACCAAACTTCTTTGGTATCTGGGCACCAGGAGCTAGAAACATCACGGTTTCTTATGTTGCCGGTTATGTCAACCCTCACCCACAAGCAAAGCAGGGTGTTCTTGAGATTGTTCGCCATCTGTGGCAGACACAACGCGGTTCTATGAACGTGATTACCCGTAACCAAAACGGTGACGATTTTTACTCAGGTTCAACCTTCTCTATGCCACGTCGAGTTATGGGATTGCTCGATCCAATTAGTTTGCCGGGTATCTTGTAATGGCCACATCAGCAATTGAAAATCTGATTACAAATGTCATTGCAGCTTTCAAGGCATCACCATTATTGACTGGAATCCAGATTTACGATGGTCCGGATATTAACATTGACTCTTATCCTGGCAGTTATATTGCCGTTGGACATGATGGCAATGAAAGCGGAGATGTTGTAGCTTCTGAGTCCAAAAACAACTGGGAACTTGTTGGAAACTACAAGATGTTTGAGGATGGAACCTTGAACTGCATGCTAGTTGCCCAAAGCGGTGATACAACAATGGCCACCAACAGAGCTAATGGCCAGACTTTATTGTCAGCGGTGGACACAATTATCCGCTCTGATCCAAGCTTCAGCGGCGCTGTTCTTTATTCAGGCCTTGATAGCCACAGAATTCGCCAAATGCAGACCAACGCTGGTTCTGCAGTGGTCATTGATTTCACAATTCTTTACCGAGCAAGAATCTAAGGAGAAAACATGGCAAAGATCAAAAACGTTTCACCACTAGGCGACGTTTATATTCCATCACTTGGATTAACCGTCAACGCAAACTCAACTTTCGATGTTGCCGATGCAACAGTTGCAGCTTCTCTCTTGGAGCAGACATCGAACTGGGCAGCAGCAGATCAGGCAGCAGCCGCAGTAGTAACACCTGCATCAACCCCAAACCCTGAAACCCCAGCAGCAGACGCTGCTCCAGCTAACTAGGAGATAACATGGCAATCGGCGCCGGAATTGGTTCCCAACTGGGAATCGCGTTCGAGACGACTTTTAATACGCCTGTCACCGTGTCTCGTTTCTACGAGTTCACATCTGAAGGCATTAACTACAACAAGAAGACAGTCGAGGGTCTAGGCCTTCGTGCTGGCGGCTTGCTACCTCGCTCACAGCGTCGTGTTGTTACAACATTTGACGCAACTGGCGACATTATGCTTGACCTTCCAACCAATGGTCTTGGTCAGCTTTTGGCATTGGCCACTGGAACTGCACCATCACCAACAACAGTAAGCACTGGCGTTTATAGCTATACATTCACCCTTGGTGACATTTATGGACGTTCTGCTACAGTTCAGGTTGGCGTTCCAGAGTACACAGGAACAGTAGTTCCTAAGACAATTACCGGCGCAAAGGTTGCTTCATGGGAAGTAGAAGTTGCAGCCGGTGGATTAGCTACAGGTAAGTTCAACATTGACGGTGCTGGCTTCTCTACAACACAGTCTTTGGCGACCGCTTCATACCCAGCAAACGGTTCTATCTTCCACTTTGCCCAGGGCGCAATCACTGTCGACGGCACATCAGTTGCCAACGTCAAGGATTTCACCCTCACTGTTGATAACGTCATTAAAGCAGATCGTTACAACCTTGGTTCTTCTGGTGCTAAAGCTGAGCAGATCATCAACGGTTTCCGCAAGATCACAGGAAAGCTGACCGCTGAATTCACCGATCTCACATTGCTCAACAAGTACCTTACAGATTCATCAGCAGCGCTTAATCTCACCTTTACTGGTGCGACAATTGCTAGCACATACAAGCAGTCATTGTCGATCACGGTTTCAGCTGTTAAGTTCGATGCTGACACACCAAAGGTTCCAGGACCTGGTGTCATTGATGTTGCAATGACCTTTACCGCTTATGACAACGGTACAGATCAGCCATTGACCATCGTCTATCAGACAAGCGACAACGCTCTCTAATATGGCAGCTCTAGACGTCAATGTTGAAAGCCCAGACCTTGTAAAGTTTTACAAGGCGGTCAAGACTATTGACGCTGATGTTCAGAAGCAACTACGCAAGAGGTTAACCGCTATTGCGAGACCTATTGCGCAAGAAGTAAAAGAAGCGGCGCTCAACACGCCAGCTAAGAGCGGAACGGCAGCTAAATCCCGACGGGGAGAGTCTGAGCTGGGACTCAGGGCGGGAATTGCTGCCGCCGTTCAGACAAAAGTCAATGCTACAAACTCCAAAAAGGGTTTTAGTATTAGAATACACGTGTCTGGTACAACATTTGCAAATAAGACAGGTAAGTACAGAAAGCTTCCACGTTATATGGAAGGTCTTTCTCGCAAGCCGTGGAGACACCCAGTATTTGCAGATGCAGGCGCAAGAAGCGGTTCTTGGGCTGGTCGTTGGGTTCAACAGTCTCCAAAGCCTTATTTAGTTCATACCGCTGCTGCACACAAGAACCAAATCGAGGAAGAAGTTGCAAAATCATTCCTAGATGCAATGTCGGAAACTGGTCTTATTAAATAACAGGGGGAACCAAATGCCTTTAATTATCCGTGGTGAATCTTTTGATCTACCAAGCGAGAACAATACTCAAGGCCCAACAGGCCGCGAGATTATTACTATTGAAGAAGCCTTTGGCCTTGATGGCTTGACGCTTCTGTCTACCCTTTCTGAGGGTGAAAAGCTTTACCCAAATCCAGCATATTCCAAGGTTAAGGCGCTTTACGCACTAGCTTGGATTTGCATGACAAGGGCCGGAAAGATTGTTTCTGTTGATGATGTGCTCAACACATATTCCATCGACGAAATTACTGCTGGAGTATCAGACCCAAAAGAGCCATCAGCCGAGGCTTAGTCCGAGGCGGAACTCACGGGCACATACGTAAGCATATAGCTCTTCTATGCCATTTCTACCCAGGAATCACGCCATTAAACGTGTGGGATATAGAATTGTCACTATTAAACGATTTAATAAACGCAGCAAAAACCAATAACGGCGAAAACTAGGAGAAATCATGGCCAGTACAGATCTTGGCGTCAATATCTATGGTTATGACCGTTCAGCCTCTTCAACACTGAAGAAAATTGGTAAAGAAGCCGAGAACACCGGCGGAGCCTTTGGAAAAATCAAGGAAATAGCCGCTGGCGTATTCAGCGGTAACCTGATGACCAGTGCTCTGAACGAGGTTACAGGATTTGCCAAGGAATCCATTAACGAGTTCCAAAAAGTTGGCGGCGAAGTCCTGCAGATCCAGCGCGTTACTGGCGGTACTGCAGAAGATGCTTCTAAGCTACGCTTTGCATTTGAGGAGACCGGACTTTCAGCCGACGCTGCTCAAATGACATTAAAGAAGTTTTCAACAGTTGTTTTAGCTAATAAAAAGCCTATTCAGGAGCTCGGTATCACGACCAGAGACTCATCCGGTCATATTAAGAGCATGAATGAGCTATTGCTTGAGACCGCCGACAAGTTCTCAAAGATGCCTAACGGCGTCCAGAAGACAGCGGAAGCAGTTGCTTTGTTTGGTAAGTCTGGTCTTACAATGTTGCCATTCCTCAATAAAGGACGCGCTGGTTTGGTCGAACTTGAGCAAGAAGCTCAGAAGTATGGACTTGTACTTACTGCTAACAACCTAAAAGCTGTTCAAGCCAACATTATGGCGCACCGTGAGTTCACGGCTGCAATGTCTGGCCTTCAGGTTCAGCTTGGCCAATATCTTTATCCGGCGCTTACTGCGGCAGCCTCGGGATTTGCCAAGATTGTCCCGGTTTTGACAACACTTCTTCGCCCAGCATTTGAGGCAATTGGTAATGTGGTATCAAAGCTAGTTCCATTCATAAAAGACGTTGTTGATTGGATTATCCAGCTTGGCCAACACTTCGAATCAACGGGCACAAAAATGGGCATTTTCAGTAGCCTTGGAAAAGACTTTGGAAAAGTATTTAATGATGTCAAGGAAGTATTTAACGCCATCTTCCCAATTCTGAAGGATGTTGGCAACTTTATTGTGACGGTATTGGCTCCGGTTGTTGGCGTTGTCTTGTTAGCAGCCTGGAAGGCAACTGTTCTGGCAGTAGGCGCCGTAAAGGATGCCATAATTATTGTTATCAACGTTTTCAAGGATTTGTGGAACATTGTCAAGACTGTTGGCGATGCCATAGGTAAAATCTTCAGCGTTATTGTTGATGGCTTCAAGATGGAAATTAACGGAATTATTGACCTCATCAACGGAGCTATTGGTCTCCTCGATAAGATTCACATCAAGCTGCCATCATTTCTTGGCGGAGAAGAATTTGGAATTAACATTCCAAAGATTCCGCACCTTGCCGACGGCGGTGTAGTAAGTTCTCCAACAGTAGCTTTGATTGGCGAGGCCGGTCCAGAGGCTGTTGTACCATTAAATAAATCAGGGATGGGACAGGGGATGAATGTGACAATCAACGTGCAAGGTTCGGTTATTGCCGAAAAAGACCTTGCCGTTCGTATGCGCAATGAGCTAGCTCAACTTCTGCGCCGTAAGGGTGCACCACTTTCAGCTCTGGGGCTATAAATGACATCATTTCTTGACGGATCGACTAACGGACCAACAATTGCTGTTGAGTTTTATATCAACGGATCATGGGTAAGAGTCAATGTCAGCGATCTTCGTGAAGTCTCGTTTACTCGAGGACGCACAAGAGCGGACCAGAAAAACGACCCAGGACACGCCAGCATTGTTGTTGATAACTTCAGCGGCTATTATGACCCAGAGTACACTCTGTCTGGTTCTCCGTACGTTGTAGGCGGTGTTAACCAGCTAAAAGCAGGATTAAAAACGCGCATTATTGGAACCTGGCAGGGAACAGGTTATTACCTTTTTGTCGGATTCCTTGAAACCAGTCTTGTTGACCAGGGTTTTTCACCAAACGCCACAATGACATTTACCGATGGCATTGCTCTGTTGTCTAAGATGTACGCGCTAGCTGTATCTCCTGCAGGATATGCTGCAGAAACAACATCAACCAGAGTCGGAAGAATGTTGACCTACGCCAACTGGACTGATTCTAGGAACCTTTCAGGCTCCGTTCAGATGGAAGCTACAACACAATCAGCTACATTGCAGAACATTATTGAGCAGTGCGTAGCGTGCGAGGCTGGTCGATTCTTTATTAGCCGTGAGGGAACGGCCACTTTTCTACCTCTAAGTGACAAGTTTAGCCGCGTTACACGACTTCTATTGTCTGATTCTCGTGCCACAAATACCGTGGAATACGACGTGCTTGAAACAACCCCTGGCACATATCAGGTCATTAACGAAGCCCTTATTCAGCGCGAAAGCGGCACACAGCGCCGGTATAGACACCTGCCTTCAACAACGGCGTTTGGCTTAAAAACAATCACCGTAAATGCGCCAATTCTCAACGATTCAGACGCTGATAATCTTGCTAAATATCTGGCGTACAAAGATCACAATCCCCAAACCCTTGTTCAATCAGTGCAGTTCTCTGCATTTGCTCTTGGTGCCTTGTACCCTGATTTGTTGTCCCTTGAAATTGGCGACCAGGTTACTATCGAGCGCACAACTGTTGATGGTAGAACTCTGGAGCTTTATTGCGTTGTAGAAGGCTTTAATCACAGCATTACGCCCGAGTCTTGGCGCGTGGAGATTAACACTTCACCAATGAACCCATATTCAATAACGATCTAAGGGGAAACTGATGCCACTAGCACCTCAGATTACTAATACGCCGATTCCATATTCAACATGGTACAGCTCAGGCGATTATGACAGTTCTGCCACAGCAGTCGTTGTTCCAACGTCGACTTACTATGCAGCTCCAACTCCTAACGCTAGTGCAATTGGCGATATTTGGTTTGACACAACTAATGGCAATAAACAATACCGTTGGGACGGATCGTCCTGGGTTGCCGTTCAAGATACAGCTATTGCCTCTGCATATTCACTTGCAACAACAGCAAACGCTAATGCCACTGCAGCATCAGCTACAGCTAATGGCAAGAACGTTGTCACATATTCCACGGCATCGTACTCCGGAAGTGGTACACGCCAGGGTGATATTTGGTTCCAGTATCAGTCAGGAACTGGGGTCATCCTCAACCAGTGGACCTGGAACGGTTCTAGTTGGGACACAACAAAGCTTTCTGACGCAGTAATCGCAAGCGTAACAGCTGGAAAGATTACCGCTGGAACAATTATGGTTAACGTTGGCATCAGCAACAACAGCGGAACATTCTCGGTTGACGCTTACACCGGAGCGCTCAATGCGAGCAGTGCGACAATCTCTGGAACAATTACATCAAGCAACGGAACAATTGGTGGTTTTAGTATCCAATCTGGATACATTAACTACGGCGGAACGTACTTGATGGCAACTAACGGTAACGGTCAACAATCTACTTATAGCTTTTTTTCTGATCGTGGTGTTTACGCATCAACGTTTTACTCGACCGGATCATCGGTATTTAACGGTTCAATAACTGCGGCGTCCGGAATTAACATTTCCGGCGGATCGCTAACTTTAGGGGGCGGACTTTACGGAATAACATCTGGCGGAGCCGGATCATTTACTTCGGTTACAACAGGGGCAGGATCTTATTCACTTAGCAATAGCGGACAATTGACCGCTGCGAGCTCTTACGTGACAAACGTTTACGATACAAACCTAAACATTACAAATACCGTAAATCTTTACGGAGGTTACGGTGTAATTTCTGGTTGGTCTCCAAATACGACAAATACATATGACCTTGGTGTTGGTGCCAACAGCTATCAGTGGAATCACATTTATCTGCACAATGCTGCTATTGTCAACTCTGATCTTAGACTTAAAACAGATATTGAAAATTCGCCTCTTGGTCTTGACTTTATCAACTCACTTCGCCCGGTTGCTTACAAGTTTATCTCCGGTGGAAATAAAGTAGTTGTTGATGATAAAGGTAATCCTGTTGTTGAAGAAAAAGATGCTAATGGAAAAGATGTTTACAAAGTAGAATCCATTGCCGGAAAACGCACACATTACGGTTTAATTGCACAAGAAGTAAAATCAGCGCTCGATGCCGCTAATGTTGGTGACTTTGGTGGTTGGGTTATCTCTGATCTTAACGATCCAGAGTCTTACCAATCACTTGCTTACGAACAATTTATTGCACCACTTATTAAAGCAGTACAAGAGCTTTCTGCTCGCGTAACAAAACTAGGGGGATAATGTGGAACAAGAAATAGATGCAAATGAGTTATTAGAAGCTCAGAAAAATACGATTGCAAACCTCATACAAGAAAATCTCACATTAAAGATTCTTCTTGGTAAAATAGCCTCTGGGGGAAATAAACCTCAAGAGTAAGGAACAATTAAATAACACTCCAAGACCAATCTGATCTAGCAAACGTCATCTACTGTTGGACGTTCTCAATCGGTGCGATCGGGGGAGCGCTATGGTGGGTATTCCATCGCGTAGTCGTCCACATCATAGCGGCCACAATTAGGCGCTCAAACAAAAAGAACACCCGTCTTGAAATTAAGGAGGGTGAGCTTGATCTTTAGTCGTAAATATATTCATCCAGACACAGAAGACGTCCTGACGTTCAGCGAGCAAATCTCGTGGAAAGTCCAGGGCGTTATCCGTAACTGGTGGTTCGTAATTATTTGGACACTTGTTACAGCTATTTGGTGGATGCAACCA
>Ga0007871_1000276_pt1 | contig 13208 bp, 8 predicted proteins | sample CryBogCBH08Jun09_FD_71208 | JGI IMG/M metagenome (GOLD analysis project Ga0007871, IMG submission 71208) | Freshwater microbial communities from Crystal Bog, Wisconsin, USA - CBH08Jun09 | ecosystem: Environmental > Aquatic > Freshwater > Lake | place: Crystal Bog, Wisconsin, USA | collected...
TGAGTCGGCCTGAGACTGCCGGGCTGGAAAAATATTTGGGGGTTGCTTGAAACCTTTCGGGCGCTTCCTAGTTATTGGGGTGGCGCGCCGCCCGTGCCTTAACGGGGGCAAATGTACCTGTTTTACCCCTAACGAGGCGCGCCATGCCCGAACAGACAGACTTGCCTGCCGCCAGGCCGGTATATGAATACGCCCCGCGCGGTTTCCGCCGTGCGGAGGCGGCCCGATACCTTGGGATTTCCCCTAGTCATTTCGATAAACAGCGGGCAGCCGGGGCAATCCCGGCTCCACGTCAGATATTTGGTGTCGTATTGTGGGACAGGCGAGAGCTTGATTCCATATTCGATGGTGCCATGCCTTCCGTCGCCAACGATAATGACTACTGGGACAGAGCGTGCGGCAGCGGAAACCCAAATACGTAAACGAGTACATTGATAGGCACGGGAAAGGCCGTGTCTATCTGCGCAGGCCGGGCAAGCCTCAACTTGCCCTGCCAGCGCCCTTGTACACGCCTGAGTTTTGGACGGCGTATCGTGCCGCGATGAGCGGTGACGCCACGCCGGAGGTGCGCCGCATCAAGGCTGGCACGATAGCGGCGGCCGTGCGCGGCTATTACGGTAGCGCGGAATTCAAGGCTTTGGCCGAGACAACGCAAGCGGTTTACCGCGGCGTGCTGGACAGGTTTGTCGACAAGCATGGCGACGGGCCGATTGCCGGCCTGCAAGCCAAGCACATCAACAATCTAATTGACGACATGGCCGACACGCCGAGCGCGGCCAGCAACTTCCGGAAGCGGCTAAAGGCCGTGATGGACTACGCGGTGTCGGCTGGCCTGCGCGCCGACAATCCCGTTGTTGTGGCCAAGCGCGTGAAGATTAAGACCACCGGCCATCGCACTTGGACTGAGGCAGACATCACGGCATTCCGTAAACGCCACAAGGTTGGCACGCCGTTGCGACTCGCCTTCGAGGTGTTGCTGCACACCGGCCTGCGCCGAAGCGATGCCGTGCGGCTTGGCTGGCAGCATCTGACGAAGGATGGCTTCGTCATCACGACGAAGAAGAGTCAGGGGCACGTCGAGTTGTGCATTCCCGTGCATAGCGACTTGGCCCGCTACGTTGCCGATTGCCCGAAAGACGGCCCCGCATTCATCGAAACGATGCACGGCAAGGCGCGCAGCGAGAAAGCATTCTCAAGTTGGATTAGCGAGGCTGCGGCCGACGCTGGCCTTCCGCCAAAGTCATCGCCGCATGGCGTGCGCAAAGCCGCGTGTCGTCGACTTGCCGAGGCCGGATGCACCGCGCTCGAAATCATGAGCATCACGGGCCACACCGATATTCGCGAGATTGAGCGTTACTGCCGCGAGGCCGCGCGCAAGAAACTGGCCGCAACCGCAATGAAGAAACTGGAAAGCGGCTTCGATATCGAATTGCCTAACCCATCTGAAAAGTTAGGCAAAAGTGCCGATAAGTTATTGAAATCACTTACCGTAAAATCAAACTGGCGATCCCAGCAGGATTCGAACCTGCAACCCACGGAGTAGAAATCCGTTACTCTATCCAGTTGAGCTATGGGACCGTCGAATCTCTTCTATCACTATCGTTCGGAATTCAAAAAAGCGGCTTTTGGGCGAGATCTTCGCGCAGCCGGTCGCCCACCCGAACCATTTAGCTGTTCATGACGACAAAGCGAAGAGGTGCGGCCGCATCTTGTTTTCAATAATGTCGCACCGGCACAGGCGCGTCAGGTTTGAGGCCTATCCATGAGTGATCGGACGAACTCCGGGGCAGGCGGCGCAGGCGCCATCAGCCTGTCACGATTTGCCGCATCTTTTAAGACCGGCGGGCGAGACCCGCGAAGGGAGTCCAGCATGATCGGGATGGTCCGCGCAGTCGGCATTTGCGCTGTTCTGGCATTCGGTCTGGCAACGGCGCAGGCGGCGGACAAGACCTTCAAGCGCGACGATCTGGCCGATTCCGCCGTCAAGCTGGAGGCCCAGATCAAGAGCGAGGCCGGCAACATCGTCAAAACGGTGCCGACTTTACGGGCGGACGCGGATGCGGCCTTCAAACGGGGCAATTTCCGGGAGGGGCTGCAAATCCTGGGGCAGATCGCGGTGATCGCCCCGGATGACAGCGGCAACTGGCTGCGGCTCGCCATGACCATTTTCCAGGTCCGTCCGACCACGAATTCCGAGCAGACGTTTTTGCGTGAGCGGGCTTCCACCGCCGCCTACATCGCCTACCAGCGCGCCGGCAATCCGGCCGACGAGGCCGATGCGTTGGCGGTGCTGGGGCGCGCCTTCTCGGAGCGAAAGCTCTGGCGGCCGGCGCTCGACACGATGCGGCTGTCGCTGGACCTGAAGGAAGTCGCGGACGTTCGCGGCGCTTACGAGAAACTGCGCGACGATCACGGTTTCCGGCTGCTCGATTACACGATCGACTCGGATTCCGCGTCGCCGCGGGCCTGCTTCCAGTTCTCGGAAGATCTGGCGAAGCGCACCGACTTCTCGCCGTTCCTGGCCCTTGCCGACAACGACAAGCCGGCCATTTCAGCGGAAGGGCGGCAGTTGTGTATCGACGGCCTGAAGCATGGCGAACGCTACAACGTCAATCTGCGCGCGGGGCTTCCGTCGACCGTGAGGGAGACACTGCCGAAGTCCGCCGAATTCAATATCTATGTGCGCGACCGCAAGCCGTTCGTGCGGTTTACCGGACGGGCCTATGTGTTGCCGCGCACCGGGCAGCAGGGAATTCCTGTTGTCAGCGTCAACACCCAGGCGGTTTCCGTGCAGGTGTTCCGAATCGGTGACCGCAATCTCATCAACACGGTGCTCGGCAGCGATTTTCAGCGCTCCCTCAGCGGCTACGACCTGTCGACCCTTGGCGGTGAGCGAGGCGTCAAGGTGTGGTCTGGAGAACTGGCGACGGCTTCGACCTTGAATGCGGACGTCACCACCGCCTTTCCGGTGGATCAGGCGATCGGTGAATTGCAGCCGGGCGTCTATGTGATGACGGCCGCGCCCAAGGGCCCTCAGGCAGGCAGCGACGAGGATTCCGGATCGCTGGCCACGCAGTGGTTCATCGTCTCCGATCTCGGCCTGACGGCGTTTTCGGGCAACGACGGGATTCATGTCTTCGTCAATTCACTGGCGACGACCGACGCCAGGGCCGGTGCCGAGGTTCGGCTGGTCGCGCGCAACAACGAAATTCTGGCCACCCGTAAGACCGATGCAGCTGGGCACGTATTGTTCGAAGCTGGGCTGTCGCGCGGCGAGGGCGGGTTGTCGCCCGCGATGCTGACGGTGACCGGCGAAAACGCCGACTACGCTTTCCTGAGCCTGAAATCGACGGCGTTCGACCTGACCGACCGCGGCGTCTCGGGCCGTGCGACTCCCGTGGGCGCCGATGCCTTCGTCTATGCCGAGCGCGGCGTCTACCGTTCCGGCGAGACCGCCTACCTCACGGCCTTGCTGCGCGATGGTCAGGGCAAGGCACTGACCGGCGCTCCGCTGACTTTTGTCGTCGAACGTCCGGACGGCGTCGAATATCGCCGGGCACTCGTCGCCGACCAGGGCGCGGGTGGCCACAGCCTGACGCTGCCGCTCAATTCGGCTGTGCCGACCGGGACCTGGAGGGTGCGCACCTTCACCGATCCGAAGGGGAGTTCGGTCGGCGAAACGACCTTCATGGTGGAAGACTATGTTCCGGATCGGATCGAATTTGATTTATCCAGTACAGCCAAACAGATTACGGCAGAAGCTCCTGTAGAACTTAAGGTCGACGGCCATTTCCTCTACGGAGCGCCAGCCTCCGGGCTGCAGCTTGAGGGCGACATGCTGGTCGCCAACGCCACCAGCAGGCCCGGTTACGCCGGCTATCAGTTCGGCGTCGCCGATGAGGAGGAGAGCAACAGCACCGAGCGTACGCCGATCGAGGATCTGCCGGAGTCGGATGCCAATGGGGTGGCGACCTTCCCGGTGAGTCTGGCCAAGCTGCCGGCGTCCAGCCGCCCTCAGGAAGCGCAGATTTTCGTCCGAATGGCGGAAGCCGGCGGCCGCGCGGTGGAGCGCAAACTGATGCTGCCGGTCGCGCCTGCGGCGGCGATGATCGGCGTGAAACCGCTGTTTCAGGACAAGAACGTCGCGGAAGGCGACAACGCCAACTTCGACGTGGTGTTCGTCGCTCCGGACGGCAAAGCATTGCCGCGCAGCGGTCTCCGCTATGAACTGTTGAAGGTTGAATCCCGCTATCAATGGTATCGGCAGAATTCCTCGTGGGAATACGAGCCGATCAAGTCGACCCAGCGCGTGGCCGACGGCGACGTGAACATTGTGGCCGACAAGCCGGCACGCATCCAGCTCTCGCCGCAACCGGGCCGCTATCGGCTCGACGTCAAGTCGACCGAGGCCGATGGCCCGTTGACCTCCGTGACGTTCGACGTGGGCTGGTATTCCGACGGTAGCGCCGACACGCCCGATCTGCTCGAAACCTCGATCGACAAGCCGGAATATCAGTCCGGCGACACCATGGTGGTGTCGGTGAACGCGCGCACTGCGGGCAAGCTGACCGTCAATGTGCTCGGCGACCGCCTGCTGACCACGCAGACCGTCGACGTCAAGGAAGGGACGACGCAGGTCAGCATTCCGGTCGGCAAGGATTGGGGAACGGGTGCCTATGTGGTCGCCACGCTCCGACGCCCGCTGGATACCTCGGCCAAGCGGATGCCGGGCCGGGCCATCGGCCTGAAGTGGTTCGGCATCGACAAGAAGGAACGGACGCTTTCAGTGAGCCTGTCGCCGCCCGCCTTGGTGCGACCGAGCACGACGCTGAAGCTTCCGGTGAAACTCGGCGGGCTCAGCCCCGGCGAAGATGCCAAGATCGTGGTTGCCGCGGTCGATGTCGGCATCCTGAATCTCACCAACTACAAGCCGCCGGCGCCCGATGATTATTATCTCGGCCAGCGTCGTCTCTCGGCGGAAATCCGCGACCTCTACGGTCAGTTGATCGACGGCATGCAGGGCACACGCGGCCAGATCCGCAGCGGCGGCGATGCACCCGGCGCGGAGCTGCAAGGCAGCCCACCCACGCAAAAGCCGCTGGCGCTATATTCCGGCATTGTGACCGTAGCCTCCGACGGCACGGCCGAGATCGATTTCGAAATACCGGAATTCGCCGGCACGGCACGCGTCATGGCGGTGGCATGGACGGCGACCAAGCTCGGTCGCGCGACAACCGACGTCACTGTACGCGATCCCGTGGTGCTCACCGCGACGCTGCCGCGCTTCCTGCTCAGCGGTGATCACGGCACCATGAGTTTCGATCTCGACAACGTGGAAGGCGAGGCCGGCGATTACACCACCACCGTAAACGCGACCGGACCGGTGAAGGCTTCCGGAAGTCCGACGACAGTGGTGAACCTGAAGGCCAAGCAGCGATCGTCGACGTCGCTAGCGCTCGAAGGCAGCGGCACCGGCACCGCGCAGATCGATGTCGCGATCAAGGGACCGAACGGCTTGACGCTGGCGCGCCACTATGCGCTCGACGTCAAGGCCGCGACGCAGATCCTCGCGCGCAGAACGGTACGGACCTTGGCGAAGGGCGAAAGCCTGACGCTGACGTCGGATATGTTTTCCGACCTGATCGCTGGTACGGGAGGCGTGTCGCTGTCGGTGAGCCAGTCCACGGCGCTCGACGCCGCGACCATTCTCAAGGCGCTCGACCGCTATCCGTTCGGCTGCTCCGAACAGATCACCAGCCGCGCCATGCCGCTGCTCTACGTCAACGATCTCGCAGCGGGCGCACACCTCGCGATGGATACGGCGGTCGATCAGCGCATCAAGGATGCAATCGATCGGCTGCTGTCACGACAAGGCTCGAACGGCTCGTTCGGACTGTGGTCGTCCGGCGGCGACGACGCGTGGCTCGATGCCTATGTCACCGACTTCCTCTCGCGCGCCCGCGAAAAGGGCTTTGCGGTTCCTGACGTCGCCTTCCGCAGTGCGCTGGACCGCGTTCGCAACTCGGTGGTCAACGCCGACGAGCCGGAAAAGAACGGCGGCCGCGACCTGGCTTATGGGCTGTACGTGCTGGCCAAGAATGGTACCGCGCCCGTCGGCGATCTGCGTTATCTCGCCGACACCAAGATCAGTAATCTCGCCACGCCGATCGCCAAGGCACAATTGGCCGCGGCGTTGGCATTGGTGGGAGACCGCACGCGTGCCGAGCGGGTTTACTCGGCCGCCGTCGAAAGTCTCAATCCGAAGCCGGTGCTGGAGTTCGGCCGCACCGACTATGGTTCGGCCTTGCGCGATGCGGCCGCGTTGGTTTCGCTCGCCAGTGAAGGCAATGCGCCGCGTGCGACGCTGACACGGGCCGTGCAGCGGGTTGAATCGGCGAGGGGTCTGACGCCCTACACGTCGACCCAGGAGAACGCGTGGCTTGTGCTGGCATCGCGGGCCTTGGCGAAGGAGGCTAATACCATCTCGCTCGACATCGACGGCAGTCCGGTGAAGACGGCGCTGTACCGGAGCTACAAGGCGGCGGAACTGACCGGCAAGCCGATCAAGATCACCAACACCGGCGAGACGCCGATGCAGGCGGTGATCTCGGTTTCCGGTGCGCCCATCACGCCGGAACCGGCGGCATCGAACGGGTTCAAGATCGAGCGGAACTATTTCGCGCTCGACGGCACGCCGGCCGATCCCGCGAAAGCCAGGCAGAACGACCGCTTCGCCGTCGTGCTGAAAGTCACCGAGGCCAAGCCGGAGTACGGCCACATTATGGTAGTCGATTATCTGCCGGCAGGCTTTGAGATCGACAATCCGCATCTGGTCTCGTCCGGCGATACTGGTACGCTGGACTGGATCGAGGACGGCGAGGATCCTGCGCATACCGAGTTCCGCGACGATCGCTTCAGTGCCGCGATCGATCGTGCCAGCAACGACAAGGCGGTTTTCACGGTGGCTTACGTCGTCCGCGCGGTGTCTCCCGGCAAATACGTGCTGCCGCAGGCCTATGTCGAGGATATGTATAATCCCTCGCGCTATGGCCGCACGGGAACGGGAGCGGTCGAGGTGCGTTCGGCAAAATGACCACCACGGTTGCATTATCACCGCCAATCCGATCCGGGCGCCTCTGGCGCGGGATCAAATGGGCGACCGTGCTGGTGCTGGCGTCGTGTCTGGTCGTGGCGGCTGCAATCGGTGCCTGGACGATTTCGCTCGGGCCGCTCTCGCTCAAGGAAGCTAGACAAGTCTCCACCACGGTCGTCGACCGGAACGGCAAGCTGCTGCGCGCCTATGCGATGAGCAACGGCCGCTGGCGATTGCCGGTCGATGCCAGGACCGACGTCGATCCCGGTTATGTCGACCTGTTGCTTGCCTATGAAGATCAGCGCTTCTACTCACATATCGGCGTCGATCCGTGGGCGCTGGGCCGCGCAGCATTCCAGTTGGTGACGCGGGGACACATCGTTTCCGGCGGCTCGACGATCACCATGCAGTTGGCGCGGTTGATCGAGCCGCGCCGTCGCCGCTCGTTCTACGCCAAGCTGCATCAGGTCGTGCGCGCGCTGGAGATCGAGCGACGGCTCGACAAGGATCAGATCCTCAATCTGTATCTGGCGTTGGCACCGTATGGCGGCAACCTGGAAGGCATTCGCGCGGCATCGATCGCCTATTTCGGCAAGGAGCCGAAACGTCTCTCGCTGGCGGAAGAAGCACTGCTGGTGGCCTTGCCGCAGTCGCCCGAGACGCGGCGGCTGGACCGGCATCCCGCGGCGGCGCAGGCGGCGCGGGACCGCGTGCTGGATCGCATGGTCGAAGAGGGCAAGGTGTCGGCGGAAGACGCCGCGCAGGCAAAATCCGTTGCGGTGCCTCGGATGCGCAAGCACATGCCGATCCTGGCGCCGCACTCCGCTGATCGCGCCACGGCTACGGTGAAGGATGCAACGACGATCCGGCTGACATTGGATGGCAGCCTCCAACGCACGCTGCAAACGCTGGCGAAGGATCGCGCAGTTGCGTTGGGTCCTGATATTTCCGTGGCGATCGTTGCCGTCGACAACCAGAGCGGGGATGTCTTGGCGCGTGTCGGTTCGCCCGATTATTTCGACGATCGTCGCGCCGGGCAGGTCGACATGACCCGTGCCGTCCGTTCGCCAGGCTCGACTCTGAAGCCATTCATCTACGGCCTCGCCTTCGAAGACGGCTTTGTGCATCCGGACAGTCTGATCGACGATCGGCCGATCCGGTTCGGCAGCTACGCCCCTGAAAATTTCGACATGACGTTTCAGGGCACGGTGTCGGTGCGGCATGCACTGCAACTGTCGTTGAACGTGCCCGCGGTTGCGTTACTTGATCGCGTTGGCGCAAGCCGGTTGTCATCGCGATTGCGGCAGGCGGGAGCCGATCTGGTACTGCCGACGAACGAAGTCCCCGGGCTCGCCATGGGACTGGGCGGCATCGGCATCACCTTGCAGGACCTCGTTCAACTCTACGCCGGCTTGCCGCGGCTGGGCAGCACCGTGCCGTTGCGGGAGATCGTGCAGGCGGGTGAGAGCCCGCGTGAGCCTCTGAGGTTGCTGGATCGGGTTGCGGCCTGGCAGGTCGGGAACGTACTGATGGGAACGCCGCCGCCCGAAAATGCAGTCCGCAACCGGATCGCGTTCAAGACCGGCACCAGTTACGGCTATCGCGATGCCTGGTCGGTCGGCTTCGACGGTCACATGACGGTCGGGGTCTGGGTCGGTCGCCCGGACGGTGCGCCGGTTCCCGGACTGGTCGGCCGGGCCGCGGCGGCGCCGATCCTGTTCGATGCCTTTGCCCGTTCCGGCAAGCTTCCGGCGCCGCTGCCCAAGCCACCGCCGGGGACCCTGATCGCAGCAAACGCCAAGTTGCCGTTACCGCTGCGCCGATTCCGACAGGCCGGTGAACTCGTACAGACGAGCAGGGATCGCCCGCTCCATATCCAATTTCCGCTGAACGGCTCGCGGATCGACGCGAGTACGAGCGACCCAGCGCAGCGGTATTCGGCAGTCCCGGTCAAGGTAGCGGGAGGGGTGCTGCCGATGACGGTATTGGTCAACGGCGTGTCCGCAGGCGACTTCGATAGCCGGCGGCAGCGGCTGGTCGATCCGCCGGGGCCGGGCTTTGTGCGTCTCACCGTAATGGACGCGACTGGCGCGGCGGACACAGTTGTCGTCCGAATTCAATAAGGCGACGCTAACTGGTTGTGGCACCGTTGGTTTCATCGTATGCGGAACCAATGGCCGAAAGCAGCTACCAATCCAGATTTGGCGCGCCCCGGGAACCCAAAAACCGGGTCAATCCCGGCCGCGGACTTGTGACCGTGATCGATTTCGTCACGGTCAGCGACGTGCGGGCGATCGCATTTCTGATCCTGTGCGGACTGCTGATGTTCTTGCCGGGATTCTTCAACATCCCGCCGATCGACCGTGACGAAGCACGATTTGCCCAGGCCACCAAGCAGATGGTGGAGACCGGCGATTTCGTCGACATCCGATTCCAGAACGAGGTCCGTTATAAGAAGCCCGTCGGCATCTACTGGCTGCAGGCGGCGAGTGTCGAAGCCGCGTCGTCGCTCGGCCTGCCGCGCGCGCAGGTGCGGATCTGGCTCTACCGGATGCCGTCGCTGCTCGGAGCCATCGGCGGGGTGCTGCTGACATACTGGACGGCGCTGGCGTTCGTCACACGGCGAGGGGCCGTGCTGGCCGCGCTGTTGATGTGCGGCTGCGTCCTGCTGAATGTCGAAGCGCGATTGGCGAAGACCGACGCCATGCTGCTGTTCACGGTGGTTGCGGCGATGGGCGCCATGGCACGGGTCTACCTGTCATGGCAGCGCGGCGAAGATCCCGCTCGGCCGCCGTGGACGTGGCCGATCATTTTCTGGACGGCGCTGGCCGGGGGCGTGTTGCTCAAGGGACCGCTGATCTTCCTGTTCGTCATCCTGACCATCGGGACGCTGGCAATCCTGGATCGCTCGGCCGACTGGTTGTGGCGGCTGCGGCCAGCATGGGGACTGATCTGGCTGCTGGTGCTGGTGCTGCCGTGGTTCGTTGCCATTTTCTGGCGCGCCGGCGACACCTTCTTCACCGACTCGGTCGGCGGCGACATGCTGAGCAAGCTTGCGGGCGGGCAGGAGTCTCACGGCGCACCGCCGGGTACTTACTTCGTGCTGTTCTGGATCACGTTCTGGCCGGGTGCGCCGCTGGCCGGCATGGCTGCGCCTGCGATCTGGCGTGCGCGGCGGGAGCCGGGTGCGCAATATCTGCTGGCCTGGCTGATCCCGTCATGGATCGTATTCGAACTCGTCATCACCAAGTTGCCGCACTACGTGCTGCCGCTGTATCCGGCGATTGCGATCCTGATCGCCGGTACACTCGAGCGGCGGATGCTGTCGCGCTCATGGGTAATCAAGGGGGCGGCGTGGTGGTTTGCGATCCCTGCGATCACGTCGGTGATCGCCGTCGTGGCGGCGATCACGCTGACCCGGCAGCCCGTGTTTCTTGCTTGGCCGTTCGTCGCGGTGTCGCTGATCCTCGGTTTATTCGCGTGGTGGCTGTACGATGACTATCGCGCGGAGCGATCGCTGCTGAATGCCGTTGGTGCCTCGCTGTTTCTGAGTTTCGCCATCTACGGCATCATCATGCCTGCACTGACGCCGCTTTTCCCCAGCGCCGAAATCGCACGGGCGTTGCGTAATGTGGTGTGCGTCGGGCCGAAAGCGGCTGCGGCAGGTTTTCAAGAACCCAGCCTTGTCTTCATGACCGGCACGTCGACGCAATTGACCGACGGGTCGGGCGCTGCTGATTTTCTCAATCAAGGCAGCTGTCGATTTGCGCTGGTGGAATCACGGTCGGAGCGGGCGTTCGCGCAGCGCGCCGAAGCGCTCGGTCTGCGTTACAACGTCTTCAGGCGGATCGAAGGCTATAACTACTCGCAAGGCAAAACGATTTCCGTTGCGATCTTCCGATCGGAAGGCACGGAATAGGATGCCTTCCAAATCCGGCATCGACGAGGCTTCGGGCTATTTCGTCAACGTCATGCTGGTGATCTGGCTATCCGTCGTTCGCATTCTGCGTTCGCCCTCGCATTCCCGTCGCGCTGATGCGGCACGGCGGCTCTCGCGGCGATTGCTGTTGCTGACCATGATCGTTGCGCTTTTGATCATCGCTCTGATGTTCGTGGTCGATGCGCCGGAGATCAGCTTGATGCCGCCGCGTGGCACGGCCAGCCTGTGGCCCGTCAAGATCATCACCGACTTCGGAAAATCGACTTATGTGCTGTGGTTTCTGGCGGCGATATTGTTGCTTGTCGCGGCCACTATTCCGATCGTGCACGCAAGAGCCCGGACGGTAATGATCGGGCTGGGAACCCGCCTCCAATACATTTTCCTTTCCGTCGCCATTGCGGTTCTTGTGGGCGAGGTCGTGAAAGGCATCGTCGGACGCGGGCGGCCGTTTGTCGGCGGCCACGCAAATCCGTTCAACTATTCTCATTTCTCATGGAACGAGGCCTATGCGAGTTTCCCGTCCGGTCACGCCATCACCTGTTTTGCGTTGGCTTTTGCCGTCTCGTCGGTATGGCCCCGGCTGCGGCTGGTAATGTTCGTCTACGCGATCGTCATTATCGCGAGCCGGCTGGTTCTCCTGGCTCATCATCCCAGCGACGTGGTCGGCGGTGCGCTGTTGGGCGTGCTGGTGGCCATGATCGTGCGGCAATGGTTCGCCGCCCGCCGCCTCGGCTTCACCATTCAGCAGAATGGCGAAATCGTGCCGCTGGGTGGGTTCGGCATCTCCGACCTTAAAAGGGTTGCCCAGGGCGCCGTTGCCCCATATGAAGCGGGCTCCGCAGACCGGCGTTGAAGCGCGGTTTGCCGTTTACCGACCACCCGGAACAATGAGCGGTTCCTTGCCGTCACCCGAAACCGATCCCGTCGAAATTTCCATCGTTGTGCCGGTCCGCAACGAGGCGGGAAATATTGCGCCGCTGATCGCTGAGATCGTTGCGGCGCTGGGTGAGCGCTGGCGCTACGAAATCATCTACGTCAATGACGGCTCCACCGACGCAACCGACGAGCAACTGGCAACGCTGATGAGGCAGCGCCCAAATCTGAGGCACATCCGGCATGCGGAATCCCGCGGACAGTCGTCGGCAGTGCGAACCGGAGTCCGTGCAGCGCGCGGTGCCATCGCGGCAACGCTCGATGGTGATGGCCAGAACAATCCGGCGTTCCTGCCTGATCTGATCCTGGCCATCGAGAACGGCGGCGCGCGCGTCGGACTTGCCGCCGGCCAGCGCGTGGGACGCAAGGACACCGGCTTCAAGCGGATGCAGTCGCGGATTGCCAACGGAATACGCAACGGCATTCTCCGCGACGGGACACGCGACACCGGTTGCGGTCTCAAGGCATTCCGGCGCGACGTATTCCTTACGCTGCCGTATTTCGATGGACTGCATCGTTTCCTGCCTGCGCTGGTGCGCCGGGAAGGTCACGACATTGCCTATATCGATGTGATCGATCGGCCGCGGCGGTCCGGCGTTTCGAACTACGGCTTCTTCGATCGCTTATGGATCGGGATCATGGATCTCGCCGGGGTGTGGTGGCTGATCCGTCGCAAGAAGCCCACACCGGTCGCAACCGAGGTTTTGGTCGATGGTTAGTACGCTGAGCGCCATCAATGCCTATCTACACGACGTCTTCGTCATCAAGTTCGATGGCTGGGTAGTTCTTGGATTTGTCGCACAGGCGTTTTTCACCATGCGCTTCGTCGTGCAATGGATTGCCTCGGAGCGGGCGCGCCAAAGCGTGATGCCGGTGGCGTTCTGGTTTTTTTCGATCGGCGGCGGCGTGTTGCTGTTGATCTATGCGCTCTATCGCCGGGATCCGGTTTTCATCGCCGGGCAGGCGTTCGGCCTCGTCGTCTATATCCGCAACCTCTATTTCATCATCGTCAACGGCCGTCAGGCTTCGACGGCCGGCCCGGACTAGGTCCTAGCGTGCCGATGGATGTGCATTCGGCGGTGCGTCGGTGACGACCGTCTGATCGGTGGCGTGTGCATTTTCGAGCTGGCCGGCAGCATCGAGCACAGGGTAGGCGACCGAGCAGATGTGCGAGTGAATGCGTTTGAGATCGCGCAGTACATCGAGGTGTAGCGAGGTGGTCTCGATGGTTTCCGGACGGCC
>Ga0007871_1000287_pt1 | contig 12920 bp, 9 predicted proteins | sample CryBogCBH08Jun09_FD_71208 | JGI IMG/M metagenome (GOLD analysis project Ga0007871, IMG submission 71208) | Freshwater microbial communities from Crystal Bog, Wisconsin, USA - CBH08Jun09 | ecosystem: Environmental > Aquatic > Freshwater > Lake | place: Crystal Bog, Wisconsin, USA | collected...
ATCAGCCACCAGCCGCCGACGCAGATCATCACCAGCCGCGCCGTCTGCGCCAGCACCGGACCGAGCACCTTGGCCGCGCCCTGCGACGAGAAATAGCTCACCGTGGCGAGACACAGGAACGCATACATCGGCGCCGCAGTGGCGAGATAACGCCGGCCGGCCTCGCGCACGCCCGGATCGTCGGAAAACAGGTTGATCCATAGATCCGGATAGATCGCGAGGAACGTGCCGATCAGGCCGATCGCAGCGAACGCGATAGCGGAAGCCACCCAGCAGGTGCGCCGCGCCCGCGCCACCTGCCCGGCGCCGATAGCCATGCCGATCATCGGCACCGTGGCGATGCCGATCCCGAAAGCGAGCGACGTCAGCATGAATTCGAGCCGCGCGCCGATGCCATAGGCGGCCAGCACCTCATTGCCGAAACGCGCAAGCATGTGGGTGAAAATGATGATGGTCAGCACCGACTGCAGCGGCGAGAAACAGGCGATGGCGCCGACCTTGAGGATGTCGAAGAACATCGCGCGCTCGATCTTCAGGCCGCGGACCAGCGGATTGACGCGGGTGCGGCCGGCAAACAGGAACCACGCCATGATCGACGCGCCGATCGAATAAGCGAGGATCGTTCCGGCAGCGACGCCGCGCATGCCGAACTGCGGCACCGGGCCGAGACCGAGGCCAAGCACGCCGCCAAACACGATCTGGCATATCGCGGAGCCGAGAAGAACCATCGACGGCAATCGCATATTGCCGGTGCCGCGCAGAATCGATGCCAGCGTGTTCATCAGCCAAGGGATCAGCGCCGCGCCGAAGAAGATGTGCGTGTAGCCGACCGCCTGCCTCAGCACGTTGCCGCGGCCGCCTAGCGCCTCCAGCAATGCGGCGCCAAAGACCATCATGCCGACGGTGAACAGCAATCCGAAGCAGACGCCGATCAGAAGCGCATGCGCCGCGAGCGTCGAGGCACGATGCGTATCGTCAGCGCCGAGCGCACGCGCGATCGCCGACGACACGCCGCCACCCATGGCACCGCCCGACATGGTCAGGGTCAGCATGACGAATGGGAAGACCAGCGCGATCGCGGCCAGCGCCTCGGTCCCGAGCCAGCCGATATACCATGTCTCCGCCACTGCGACGCAGGTTCCTGCGCTCAGTGCGATGACATTCGGTGCCGTCAACCGCAACAGGGTCGAAACGATAGGTCCGTCGAGCATCGGGTTTCCAGCCGCACCTGCCAGCCGCGGCAGCACGCTCTCACCGTTCAGTCCTAACGGAATTTCGACGACACCGACTTCGGACATTCGCTCCCTTGGTGTTTCCCCTGGCGGCTGATCACATCCGAGCCGCTCTCATGAACAGCACTAGCATCGATTTCAGCCACCGCCATCTGCGGTCGGCGCATAGGCCTCTGTGGAAATAGGTCCGCTGGAGTCTCTCAGCCGATCGACCAGATCAGCGGCGCTGGCGCCGTTGCACCCGGCATCAGCGCAACCGGGATATGCCGTCCGCAGCCCGCGGCCAGTCCTTCGATCAATCCTTCCAGCACGCGCGTGCAGGCCGAATGGTAATCCGATAGGTCCGACATCAGCTTCCAGGTCTGCTGGTGCAATTGGAATCCCTTATCGAATCCCTTGCCCGCCGGCTTCAGTTCGACGGCATCGTCCTGCGCCGCGAACAGCGCTTGCAGAAACGGGCCGAATTCCGCCACGCTGCCCCGCGATGCCCCGAGCCGCGCCGCGGTCTCATCGTAATACTGCATGCCGATCAGCTTGCCGGTGAGATGCAGCAGATAGGCCGCATCGACCGGACCGAACACCTGCACCGCGACCGGGGCTGCGGTGCGCACATATTCCATCGCGTAGTTGCGATAGGCTTTTTCCAACCGCGCCTGCGGCCAGCTCTCGATCGGCAATGCCGGCGCTTTCGCTGCATCGAACAGCGGCGCTTCGAGATGACGCGCGAACACCAGCCGCGCATCGAGATCGAGCGGATGATCGTATTCGTGATAGTAGCCTTCGAGGCCGTCCTGTCCGTCCACCGATTGCTTGGTACAGACGAAGCCGACATTAGGATTGCCGAGGGTGACGCCATTGTTGGCGTGCCAGCCGCGCAGCATCGCGCGCGAGACTTCGCCCGGCACGCCGCAGATCGCGGTGCCGCGCCAGATCCAGCGCGGCGGCGGATAGCGCACCCACGCCTTCCGATCCGACTCGTACATGTATTCGACCGAGACGCCGCCGATCCAGTTCGACAGATAATGATACTGCGCCGCCGCGACGGCGGGCGGCAGGTGGTCAAGGCCGAGCTTCTTCAGTCCGGGAAGAAAGCGTTCCTGCTGCTGGCGGCGAAACACGCGAAACACGAACTCGGCGGCGTCGGCGGTGCCGCGACGACTGACGATGGTGAGAATGAGCCCGGTGAAATAAGCGTGATACAGATCGGCAACGCCACGCCACGCCAGCCATCGCGAGTCCTTGCTGTCGAGCTGGATTTCGACCATGTCTCCTCCTTGTTGTTTCGTCCCGACGCGCCGATCGACCGGGATACATTGACGGGCATTCGTGAAACGATCTCCCGCCTGACGCATTACCATGCCACACGCGAGGAACAATCATGTCCATGAATATCGCGCGGGGGATATGCGCCGGAATGCTGGCCCTCACCCTCGGTGCCTGCAACGAATCGACAGCATTGCCGCCCGAGCAGGGTTTCGGTCCCACGCCCACACTTCCGGAGCCGCAATCCTCGTGGATTCCGACCGTGAATATCGCGACCGCGACCGGCTGGGCCAACGGTGCGAAGCCGACTGCGGCATCCGGCATGTCCGTGCAGGCCTTCGCCACCGGACTGGATCATCCTCGCTCGCTTTACGTGCTGCCGAATGGCGACGTGCTCGTCGCCGAAACCAACGCTCCGCCCAAGCCGGAAGATTCAAAAGGCATCCGGGGCTGGGTGATGAAACTTGTCATGGGACGTGCCGGCGCCGGCACCCCGACCGCCAATCGCATCACCCTGCTGCGCGATGCCGACGGCGACGGCAAAGCCGAAATCAAGAAGACGTTTTTGCAGGGACTCAATTCGCCGTTCGGCATGGTGCTGGTCGATGAGAAATTCTACGTGGCCAACGCCGATGCCATCGTGAGCTTCCCCTACAAGACCGGCGACACTGAGATCAGTGCCGCCGGCGTCAAGCTGACGGACCTGCCGGGCGGGCCGATCAATCATCACTGGACCAAGGACCTCACCGCGAGCGCCGACGGCAGCAAACTCTACGCAACGGTGGGATCGAACAGCAATGTCGGCGAGAATGGCATCGAGGCTGAGACCAATCGCGCCGCGGTGCTGGAGGTCGATCGCGCCACCGGAAAATTCCGCGTGTTCGCATCCGGCCTGCGCAATCCCAACGGACCGTCATGGCAACCGCAAAGCGGCGCGCTCTGGGTCACGGTCAACGAGCGCGACGAAATCGGCAACGATCTCGTTCCCGATTACATGACCTCGGTGAAGGATGGCGGGTTCTATGGCTGGCCCTACAGCTACTACGGCCAGCACGTCGATACGCGCGTCAGTCCGCAGCGGCCCGATCTGGTCGCCAAGGCCATCGTGCCGGATTACGCACTCGGCGCGCATACCGCATCGCTCGGCCTCACCTTCAATACCGGCAACCTGTTCCCGCCATCCTTCGCGGGCGGCGCGTTCATCGGCCAGCATGGATCGTGGAATCGCAAGCCGCGCAACGGCTACAAGGTGATCTTCGTTCCGTTCACCGACGGCAAACCGTCGGGCAAACCGCAGGATATCCTGACCGGTTTCCTCGACAACGACGGCAATGCGCGCGGCCGGCCGGTGGGCGTCAAGATCGACAAGCAGGGCGCGCTTCTGGTGGCGGACGATGTCGGCAACACGGTCTGGCGCGTGACGCCCTCATCGGCGCACGCAGCGGTGAAGTAGGCGCGACGCGATCAAGCGCGAAAATGCTTCGACAGCTTCAGGCCCTGCGCCTGATAGTTGGAACCGATGCGCTGGCCGTACAGCGCATCCGGGCGCGCCAGCATCTTCTCATAGATCAGGCGACCGACGATCTGACCGTGCTCGAGGATGAACGGCACTTCGCGCGAGCGCACTTCCAGCACGGCGCGCGCGCCCTGCCCGCCCGCACCCGCATAGCCGAAGCCGGGATCGAAGAAGCCTGCATAGTGCACGCGGAATTCGCCGACCAGCGGATCGAACGGCACCATCTCGGCGGCGTAATCCGGCGGCACCTGCACCGCCTCTTTCGACGCGAGGATATAGAACTCGCCGGGATCGAGAATGAGGCTGCCATCCGGACGCGCGGCGATCGGCTCCCAGAATTCGCCGACCGCATAGCCGCCGCGCCGATCGATATCGACCACGCCGGTGTGGCGCTTGGCACGGTAGCCGACGAAGCCATCGGAATTCTCGCCGGACAGATCGACGCTCAATGCGAGACCGCCGTTGAGATCGGCGTCGTCGATATCGACCAGCCGCTCTTCCGCATGCAGCGCTTCCAGTTCGTCGGTATCGAGGATCGCATCGCCGGTGCGGAAGCGCACCTGCGACAGCCGCGAACCTTCGCGCAGCAGCACCGGAAACGTCTTCGGGCTGATCTCGGCATACAGCGGCCCGTGATAGCCGGCGCCGATCATGTCGAAGCGCCGCGTGCCGTCGGCGATCACGCGCGTAAACACGTCGAGCCGGCCGGTCGAGCTTTTCGGGTTGGCAGCCGCGACGATTTCCGGCGGCAGCGCCAGGCTTTCCAGCAGCGGCACGATATAGACGCAGTTGGTCTCCAGCACCGCGCCGTCGGACAGGCTGATCTCGTGCAGTTTCAACTCGTCGATGCGCTCGGCCACCGTGGCGCCCGGCCCCGGCAGGAAACTGGCGCGAACGCGATAGGCGATATCGCCGAGCCGCAGATCGAGGCTCGCCGGCTGGATCTGGCTCTCGACGAACGGATAGGCCGGCAGGATCAGCCCGGCATCGGTCATCGCCGCAATCATGCGGTCGGACAGAATTCCGTTGGCATCTGGCGCTAGCGTAAACGGCACTTTCGTCGTCCTCGCGGTCGCGTATCCGCCACCTGAAACACGGTAAATATACGTTCCTCACCGGTTATCCGATGCCCGGCTTGACGGAAAGGGCGGTACGGATTATCAGCAGGACTTATCCCGTGGTGATTTGAGCCGGCCGGCTTGCAGCCACGTTAAAGAAATCGCTAAACAGGCCGGGGACGCGTGATCCCGGCCCGTGGAATTTTTTCCAGGCCGGTTTTTTTGTGGCCGTTTTCGACCTCGGCCACGATGGAGGTCACATGTCTGAGACGAAGTCCGCCGCTTCCGCCAACGCCGCTTCCACAAAGTCCTGGCGTCCCGAAACCCGGCTGATCCATTCCGGCGCGCTGCGCTCGCAATTCAACGAAACATCGGAAGCGCTGTTCCTGACGCAGGGCTTCCTCTACGACACCGCCGAGCAATGCGAGGCGCGCTTCAAGGGCGAAGACCCCGGCTTCATCTATTCGCGTTTCTCCAATCCCAATATCTCGATGTTCGAGAGCCGCATGTGCGCGCTCGAAGGCGCGGAAGCTGCGCGCGCTACCGCCACGGGCATGGCCGCAGTGACTACCGCGATCCTCGCGCCGCTGCGTTCCGGCGACCACGTGGTGGCGGCGAAAGCGATGTTCGGCTCCTGCCGCTACGTGATCGAAGACCTGCTACCGCGCTACGGCATCTCCTCGACGCTGGTCGACGGCCTCGATCTCGACCAGTGGCAGAAGGCGATGCAGCCGAACACGCGCACCTGCTTCCTCGAAAGCCCGACTAATCCGACGCTCGACGTGCTCGACATTTCCGCCATCGCGGAAATCGCGCACAGGGGCGGCGCGCGGCTCATCGTCGACAACGTGTTCGCGACGCCGATCTGGCAGAGCCCGCTCGCGCTCGGCGCCGACGTCGTGGTGTATTCGGCGACCAAGCACATCGACGGTCAGGGCCGCTGCCTCGGCGGCATCATCCTGTCGTCGAACGATTTCATTCAGGAACACATCCACAACTACATGCGCCAGACCGGCCCGTCGATTTCGCCGTTCAATGCGTGGACGCTGGTGAAGGGGCTGGAGACGCTGGCGATCCGCGTGCGCCAGCAGACCCAAAGCGCTGCGGCGATCGCCGACGCGCTGGCGCAGCATCCAAAAATTTCACGGCTGATCTATCCGGGCCGCGCCGATCATCCGCAGGCGGCGCTGGTGAAGAAGCAGATGCGCGCGGGCTCAACCCTGATCGGTTTCGAAGTGAAGGGCGGCAAGCCGGCGGCATTCCGCTTCCTCAACGAACTGAAGCTGTCGCGCATCAGCAATAATCTCGGCGACGCCCGCAGCCTCGTCACGCACCCCGCAACCACCACGCATCAGCGGCTGCCGATCGAAGCCCGCGCCGAACTCGGCATCAGCGAAGGGTTCGTGCGCTTCTCCGCCGGGCTCGAACATCCCGACGACCTGATCGAGGACATGCACGCCGCGCTGGAGAAGGCGTAGGACTCTCCTTCGTCATGGCCGGATTTATTCCGGCCATCCACGTCTTGGCGGCATTACAGAAAGTCGTGGATGGCCGGCATAGGCGAGCGAAGCGACGCCATTCTACGAACGGCTATGCCCGGCCATGACGAATTGATGTCCGATGTTTGGTTTCGGCGTCCGTATCTTCGCGCCTCTACGACGAAATGCGGATGTTCCATGCGCAGAATGCGATGATTTGCGCATCGCCTTCGCGATGGGTGCCCCCTAAACTGCCGCCGGCTGAAGGCCATTTTGACTATCGCGATATCAACCTACGGGGCTCTCTATGAAATTAAGAACAATACTGACGACCACCGCACTTTCGCTCGCGCTCGCAAGCGCCGCGCATGCGGACATTTCGGTCAAGCTCGGCGTGCTCAACGACATGTCCAGCCTTTATGCGGACATTTCCGGGCCGGGCTCGGTGGTTGCGGCCAATATGGCGGTCGAGGACTTCACCAAGGACCACAAGGACATCAAGGCCGAGGTGATCGCCGCGGATCACCAGAACAAGCCCGACATCGGCAGCACCATCGCCCGCCAATGGTACGATCGCGACAATGTCGACGTCATCCTCGACACCACGACATCGTCGGTTGCGCTCGCCGTCTCGGAAGTGACCAAGGAAAAGAAGAAGATCTTCATTCCGTCGGGCGGCGGCACCTCGGACCTCACCGGCAAGGCCTGCTCGCCCTACACGGTGCACTGGACCTATGACACGTGGGCGCTGGCCAACGGCACCGGATCGGCGATGACCAAGAAGGGCGCCGACACCTGGTACATGCTGGTCGCCGACTATGCCTTCGGCGCAGCGCTGGAGCGCGACACCACGGAAGCCGTCACCAAGGCGGGCGGTAAAGTAGTGGGCAGCGTCAAGCATCCGCTGAACTCGTCGGACTTCTCGTCATTCCTGCTGCGCGCGCAGGCGTCGAAGGCCAAGGTAATCGCACTGGCCAATGCCGGCAGCGACACCACCAACGCCATCAAGCAGGCGGCGGAATTCGGCATCACCCAGGGCGGCCAGTCGCTCGCCGGATTGCTGGTGTTCTCCAGCGACGTCAAGGCGCTCGGGCTGCAGGCCGCGCAGGGCCTGGTGCTGACCGAAGCGTTCTACTGGGACCAGACCGACGCGACGCGCGCCTTCTCCAAGCGCTTCGCCGCGAAGTTCAACGGCAAGATGCCGACCAGCGCACAGGCCGGCGTCTATTCCAGCGTGCTGCATTACCTCAAGGCGGTCGAAGCGGCGAAGACCAAGGACTCCGACGCGGTGATGGCCAAGATGAAGGAACTGCCGATCGACGACGCGCTGTTCGGCAAGGGCATGATCCGCGCCGATGGCCGCGCCATTCACGACATGTATCTCTATGAAGTGAAGAAGCCGTCGGAATCCAAGGGCGAGTGGGACCTCTACAAGGTGCTCGCCACCATTCCCGCCAACGAAGCCTTCCGCCCGATGGATCAGGGCGGCTGCCCGCTGGTAGCGAAGAAGTAACCGGCAAGCATCGACATCGCGACAACTACACAAACGAAATCCCGGCTCTTTGCGGAGCCGGGATTTTTTTATTCTGGAGCTGTGTAAGCGCCGGCGACGGCGGCCTGTTCACAACGGCCGATAGGTCAGCACATCCGCAGGAACGTTGATGCCGAGCTGACGTTGCCCGACCGACTTGATGATGTCGTCGCCGAGCAACTGGGCGAAGCAGGCATAGCCCCAATCGTTCATGTGCAGGCCATCGGCGATGGAGAAGCGGTCGAACCCGAGCGACTGATCCTCGTGCCATCCGCGCATCACTTCGAAACGCGGAAAGATGCCAATATGGCGCAGGCTGGCGACGGTGCTGAGCATCTTCACCATCCGCCCGGCGCTTTCGCCCTTCTGATTGACGGCGGGCACGTATTGCGGATCGACAAGCACGACATCGGAGCCGGCGGCCTGGATGCGGGCGATGCCGTCCTGGACCTGCGCGATGGTGGCGGCAGGATCGAGGTTGCGCAGGATCGCATTGGTGCCGACCTGCCAGATCACCAGATCCGGCTTCTCGTCGATCACCGCCTTCTTCAGGCGCTTCATCATCTCGGGCGCATCTTCGCCGCCGCGGCCGCGGTTGAGCACGGTGATATCGGCGGTGGGATATTTACGCTTGAGCTGCGCCGCGAGGCGGTTGGGATAGGTGAACTCGGGCGCCGTCGAACCATAGCCTTCCGTCGACGACGAGCCGAAGGCGATGATGACGACCGGCTTGTTCTCCGCGAGCTTGCGCGCGACGTGCGGCAGCGCTCCCATCGGCTTGACGCCCTTCGGCGCACGGCATGGCACGCGGCTGAGGATATCGGCAGCCTTGGCCGTGACCTGCTTGACCTTGTCGATCGCCTTCGCCGTCACGCCCTTGGCGCCGTTCGATTTCGCCATCGCCACCTGCGCTTCCGCCACCGGGTCGCTGCCCGGTGAGGACGCGGCATGGCTATCGATCGGCTGCGCGCAAGCCGGCATGCTCAATGCGATTGCTAAGGCAATGGCGGGAAACATCGTCAGGGCGACGGCCCGGCCAAAGCGGCCGTGATGGTTCATTAACGCTGGGTCCCTGGTTCTGCGGGCTTGAGGTGCGCCGCATCGATAACAAATGTCGCCAGCGACCGCCCGAGGCAGTCATGGACGCGTTTGGCCATTTCGAGGCCGCGCGCCGCGCTGAACAAATCGAAACGTCCTGTTTCATTCCACAAATGCATAATGGCAAACCGGTCGAATAGCGGAACTTCGCGATCCTGCGCCGCGACGCGCATCGCGTCGATATACGGCGTCGTCGTAATCATCGTCTCCATGCGCGGGCTGTATTGCAGGTTCATCAATACAACTTCCGCGCCGGTCTTTTGCAGCGCGGCGACGCCTTCGTCGACGGCGGTCCGGAAATCGTCCGGATCGACCGATCGCATAGCATCGACCGTGCCGGTCTGCCAGATGACCAAAGTCGGCTTCTTGCCGGCCAGCAACTGGTCGAACTCCTTGGCCACGTCCTCCGCGGTCTTCTTGACCTGAAGCTGCAGGGTGACGTTGACCGTTACCGAGGGCAGCTTTTCGCGCAACGCGGCTTCCATCCGCCCCGGGAAACCGGTGCCGTCCGGCGCGCCGATGGTGGCGGAACGGCTTCCGATGACGAGAATATCCAGTTTCTGGTCGGTTTTGATGGCTTCCGCCACCTTGGGAAGCTTGCTTTCCGTGGTCAGGAGATAGGCCGGGACCTCACAGCTTGCATGCGGCGGGTCCTCGGCCGAGGCCGGAACCGCCATCAACATCAGGGCAAGTGCTGTCAGGCCGACGATGGCCTTCATGATCCCCCTCCCGCCAGATCGGCATTGGCGTCGGCGCTTTTTGCGTCCGTTCCGCTCTTCGCCGCCACCCTCTTGTACCATGAAAACACCCAGGCGGCGGCGGACATGATGACGATTCCGGAAATACTGATAACGAAGTGAATCCAGGGCCCGCCCGCATATTCGGCCAGGATGAAGTGCCCGGCGAAGGCCAGAAACACGCCGATGCAGAAGATTTCCAGCGAATGCTGGCCGCACAGGATCGCCGGCCGCAGCCACGGCGATTTCAGTCCGGCCCAGCCGCGGGGCAGAAAGTAGACCGCGACCGCCGCCAGCGCCAGGAAGTGCGCGAACCGCAACACGTCGAGGTCGGTCTTGTTGATCGGGTACATCCACTGCTCGACGATGCGCGGCACGAAGTGACCGAGCTGCGGAAAGTGCCAGGTCAGCGTGATGAAGAACGATGCGATTAAATATGCGATCGAGATCGCCAGCGTGATCCGCGACGACAGGAGGGGTGCCATGCGTTTGGCGCCCCCCAGCGCGCACCAGGCGCCGAACACGAACAGCAGTTGCCACGCGAACGGATTGAAGAACCAGACGCCGCTCGGATAGGCCGGCAGGTTGATGTCGAACTGCCAGACCACCGCATAGATCGCGACCGACAGGCCCAGCGTCAGGTCCGGCTTGCGCTGCATCAGCCAGATGATCGCCGGCAGGAACAGCATCAGCACGATATAGAGCGGGAGTACGTCCATGTTGACCGGACGGAACTTGAGCAGCAGCGCCTGCACGATAGTCACGTCGGGCTGCTTGAGGAAATCGAGAATGCCCATTTCTTCGGTATAGAGCGGGTTCTCGAAACTGGTCGCGACGTAGGAGATTTCCGCGAGGAAGATCGTGAACAGGAAGACGTGGGCGACGTAGATCTGCCAGACCCGCTTCAGAATCCGGGCCGTCGCCACCACCATGCCGCGGTCGCGCATGGCTCGGCCATAGACGAAGGCCGCCGTGTAGCCGGAGATGAAGATGAAAATCTCGGTGGCGTCACTGAAGCCGTAATTGCGGATCGTCAGCCAGGTGAAAATATTGGGCGGCAGGTGATCGACGAAGATCAGCCACAGCGCCAGTCCGCGAAACAGGTCGAGCCGCAATTCGCGGTCGCTGCCGGCAGCCGGGACCGCCGAGGATCGTTCCGGCACGGTGCGCGACGGTACGGCGGCGGACGGGATGCCCTGCTTTGCCGCATTCCCGGCGGAGGCCCCTGCAGCTTGATCAGTCACGGAGGTCATGTCGTACCGTTCGGATGAATCGGAGCCGCGCATCCACGCAGCGGGCAATCTCAGGGGTCGGCAAAATCGCAACTTATCCGCAGGTTTCCGTCAAGCAATGAGACCGGACGACGCTCTCGCGGCCGCAAGCCAATAGGGTCGAAACCGTCCCCCGTCCATTCACGCCATCGCGATGGGTCGCCGCCGACGCGCCGCTCTGTGCGGGACAACTATGTTGAAATCGCGATCAGCCCATCCGTCCCGATACCGGAAACCGGCGCGCGTGACAGTTGGTTCCACTGGGAGTTTTCGCTATGATATCGGGACTGAGGAAGGCTGCCCCCAATGTACCGCGCCGTGACCCGCCAGATCGAAGTGACCGTCGAACCGAACTTCATGCCGGAACGGTCGTCGACGGCGGAATATTTCTGGTCCTATACGATCGTCATCACCAATTCCGGCCACGAAACGGTGCAACTGCGCACCCGGCACTGGATCATCACCGATGCATCCGGCCGTCGGCAGGAGGTGCGCGGCGAAGGCGTGGTCGGGGAACAGCCGACATTGGCCCCCGGCGAGCACTTCAAATACACCAGCGGCGTTCCGTTGCCGACTGAATCCGGCTTCATGACCGGGCGTTACCAGATGGTGACCGAAAGCGGCGAGCGTTTCGAGATCGACGTGCCGACCTTCTCGCTCGACAGCCCCCAGGCCCGCCGCACGCTGAACTAGAACAAGCAAAGCGACGACTGACGGTTCACGCCGCGCAAGCTACAGCAGCCGTGGCGGCAGCGCCGCGCGCAAGAGCGAAACCAGCTGGCTCTGTCGGCGGCAGTGGGTTTTCGCGAATATGGATTCGAGGTAGGAGCGCGCGGTGCTGAAGGCGATGCCTTCGATTTCCGCTGCGCGCCGCAACGAATGGCCCTGGGCAAGCGCCCGCGCCAGCCGCGCCTCCTTCAAGGAGAAGGAGTAGGCCGCGCGCGCGTATTGTTCAAAATCGTCCGGCAACTCGGTCCGGACTTCGCGCAGGTGGAGCACCGCGCAAACTCCTCGCCACGGATTGCGATCGTCCGGCCCCACGAACGGCGAGACCGACACCACGAGATCGGGCGCTTGCGACCGCCCATGTTCTGCGCGCAGCAGCAGGTCGCCGCCGGCGGCCGGGGCGATGTCGCCGGCGACGGTGCAAACAGTACCGATAAGACTGCGCAGTGCTGCAGCGTCACCGGCATCGCGGATGCGCAGATATCCGCCCCGCGCGCTCAACGCCGCGCCGGATCGCATCAGCATCGTTTCGGCGGCGGCGTTCATGGTTACGATCCGCTCCGCGCCATCCACAATCATCGTACCGAACGGCAGCGATGCTTCCGCAAGCGACAGAAGAGACGCAGCCCGGATGTCGAGCTCGACCTTCCGCGCCCGCAAGGCATGGGGCGCGATGATCTGGAGCAATTCTACATCCGCTGGATCGAAATCGTCCTGTCCGAAACCACGCCGGACGTCGAGGAAGGTGCTGCACCCCGCCGGTGCGGGCAAGCGGCAGCCGATGCCGTCGTCCATATCCTGCTCGCGACGGATCAGATCCCATACCGGATCGCGTCTGGCCGAACCGATGGCGACGCGCTCGATATAAAGTCCGCCCAGCGGCGTCGCCATGAAGGCCGGAAACATCGGATCGCGGAAAGCGGCCTTTTGCTGCTCATCCGCGGGAACGCCGTCGGTGCCCTCCACGCTGGCAATCACCTCGTGCCATTGCAGGGTGTCGAACGTCACCA
>Ga0007871_1000302_pt1 | contig 12520 bp, 14 predicted proteins | sample CryBogCBH08Jun09_FD_71208 | JGI IMG/M metagenome (GOLD analysis project Ga0007871, IMG submission 71208) | Freshwater microbial communities from Crystal Bog, Wisconsin, USA - CBH08Jun09 | ecosystem: Environmental > Aquatic > Freshwater > Lake | place: Crystal Bog, Wisconsin, USA | collected...
CATTGCCTCTGCGGTGACCTTTGCGCCACCGAATGTTGCAACGCCAGCCTCTTTGCGAGACTCTGCGATTGCTGCTGTACGTGCTTCTACCTTTTCGGCAGTTGCGATGCGCTCATCGAGCTTTGCAATTTCATCTTGCGCTGCTGATGCTGCATCCAGAGCTTCTGCGCTGACATCTTCTGCTGCGAGAGTTGTTTCAACCTCGGCAACAAGACCATCGCGCTGCTCCTTGAGCTTTGATGCTAGAGACATTGTTGTCCCTTTCTCTTGGATTGGATTGGAACCAGTCGGGGCGAGTGCGCCGAGGGTTATGCCTTGCGATTACGCAAGGAATGCTGTTTGACCTTGAGAGCCAACTTCTTCTTTCGGATGTCAAGGTCTTGTTCTACTGTGGAACGCATTCCAACACTTGTTGAAGAATACGCTGGCAAAGTGACAACCGAGACCTCAAAGAGTCGCTCGATTTGTGTCAATGTGCGAAGTCCAGCATCGCGAGTCTGTCCATCGGGTGCGACTGTGAATGCGAATGACATCTTGTCCATATCGCCTCGACGAAGTGCCGAGGAAAGTTCCTGAGCCTTTGGATTTGCAGGGTCAAGTTCTGCCTCAATGTAGAGACCTGTCTTGTCTTGACGAAGTTGCAAGGTTCCTGACTGGCTTGAAGCAAGTGGGATTCCTTCCATGTCGTGATTGACAAGGAGGAAGACTGGATCGCCAGAAGATAGGGCGCGAGTGAAAGCACCGGGAGCGATGACTTCACGGAAATTCAAGCCATCTGCTTCCTTGTTGAAGGTTGCAGCGTAGCCAGCAATCCGAAGCGATCCATCGGTTGTATCAACCGCACGAACCTCGGCACTCATTGTGATGCGTTCTGCTGTTGCCATTGCCTTGCGCTGTTCCATCATTTCGACATCCTCTGCTCTTGGGGCTGGAAGGGCTTTGATAACTGTCAAGATGTCTGGGCGGTGAACCGACACGACATCGGTTGGAACCCATCCATTCCCCTGCTCCTTGTAGATACGGACTGAGAATGCTGGCTGGTCTGGTGTTGTCTCTAAGACATAGCCTTCGGATGACTTTGCCTGACCCTTGGTGACTACTTTCTCAACCTTGCCCTTGGCGCGACCATTGCTGGTGTTCCAAGAGACGAAAGTTCCTTCTCCGATACGAGCTGCGGAAGCGCGACCCTCGAATGGAGCCTTGATGGAGTCATCGTTGAAAGCCTTTGCCATCTTTGCATAGTAGGCAGCAACTTTGGTCTTGATTGCATCCTGCTGATCGCTTGGGATTTTTACTCCACCGCGAGCGCCGTTCAAGATTCCTGCAACTGCGAAGATTGCTTTTGGAACTGCCTTCAATTCGCCATCGATGATGTCTGCGAATTGCAACTTGTATGAGCCGAGAAGTTCCTTGTTGGATTCATCGACATAGAAGAATGCTTTGGCGTACTTTGACCAGTCGATTGAATCTCCACCAGCCCAAGCCTGAACGCGCTTATCGGCTGCTGCTGCATCCCAAGTTGTGTCGCGGTCTGCGAAAGCGAGGTCATCGGAACCAATGACGGCGCGAATTTCTTCATCGGTCATCGCCGAATAGGAAATCATCATTGGCATGATGGCTGCATCGAAGTCATCTGGGACATCATCTGCATCGACACCCTGGTCATCGAGGGCATCTGGTGAAGGTTGGGTGACTTCCTGACCGAGAGATGCGGTCAATTGCCACTTCCAGAACTGATGCTGGTCAATACGACCTGCGAGGAAGTTGGCAACTCCCTGCTGATTGTAAGCACTAGCGCAATCGAAAGCATCTGACAATTCATCAAGAACGATGTCATTCGCTGAAAGAAGGTCATTGGCGAGTGCGATTGGGTCTTGCAAAGTTGTTGAAGCATCTTCGATTGAGCGAAGTGCTAAGAATGAGCCGAGTGTGAATGGTGCAAGAGAGCCGAGCTTGCGAAGGTTCTCCGCAATTGGATCGATTGACTCATAAACATCTTCGTAAATCTTCAGGAATAACTTGTGGTATTCGCTGAAGTCTGCGCCTCGGACATTCCAATGAGCGCCGTGAGCGCGGAAATAGAATGAGACGACATCGGCAAGCAGTTCGGTCAATTCTTCATTCAAGTCTGGAACCTGATTCATGTCTGGCATTTCACTCTCCTTGGATTCCATCAGGGAAAGCGCCCTTGCGCTTTTCGTGATTTGATTTCTGATTTTTGTTGCCCACTCGAAACCTGGGTCTCCACCCCAAGCCGACCAAGCGACTCTCCCTGCTGATGGAAAGCCATCTTCCCCTGAATTGAAACCCTCTGCCTTCTTGTCCACTTCGTGCCTCTTGAAGAATGAAAACATTCTCAAGATTGTTTCTGCACTTACTGGGTGTCCAGCAGCCAAGTCGCTTGCTCTTTTTTTGCCCACAGGTGTGAAGCCAGAGCCAGCATCACCATCAGCAATCCAACCCAAAGCCATTTTCGCTTCATCTTGGACTCCTTTGGGAACGCGATATGTTTCAGCCATTACTCAAGAACTCCCATCACAGGTGCGGAAGGGTCGGTATCTTCTCCGAGTGAAGGATTCTCTCCGCCAGCAGTTACATTGCCAGCAAGAGCCTGATTGAACTTATCTCCGCCCTCGTAAGGTTCCAATCCTTCAATCTGACGAACTTCATTTGGAGTGCGAGCGCCCATCGAAACATTTATCATGTTCACGCGAGCGCGAGTGATTGCATCTGTACGAAGTAGGGTTGAAGTATCGAATGCGACATCATCTTCAGGGTCAAGAATGTTTGAGATTGCAATTTCAATTCGACGAAGCCAAGGGGCAATCGTATGAGTGAGGAAATTGAGGGATGCTTGTTCTACATTCTGATAGGTCTGATTATCGCCAGAGGCCAGGAGTAGGTGCGACGGAATGCGGAAGATGCGAGCGATGTCGCGAATCAACTGCTCGCGAGACTTGATCATCTCTGCGTCGGCTGCTGAAGTTGTGATTGGCTTGAAGGTCAGGCCATCAGAGAGAACTGCTGGCTTGCGGTGACGGCGATGGGTTGCCTCCCATGTCGCCTGAATGACGCGAGCCTGTTCCAAATTCAGCTTTTGCGGAGTCTCAAGAACGCCAGAAGGTGTTCCTCCCTCGCCGTAGAACTGGGCAAGGTGGCGATCCATAGCGATGGAAAGGCCGATGAGATTGCGAGCCTGATTGAGTGGGGAGATACCCACCAAAGATTGAGGCGGTGTGAACCAGCGAAGGTGAAGAATATCCTCACGGTTCATCTCGTTGCCGAGGTGCAAATAACGGCGACCGGTCATGTCACCTGTTGGAAGCACCTGCATTTGATAAGGGTGCAAAGGAACAAGACCAATCATGTTGCCCAAGCGATCGCGGTCGATTTTGACATAAGCATTTCCATGCAAAGCCATCGAAGCGACAATCTGGTGAATCAATTCGTAAGTGTTTGATTCTGGGTCAGGGTCGGCAAGTACATCAGGCAAAGGTCGCATGACTCGCTTGCCATCATTGCCAATGGTGTAGCAGCGAAGTGGCATGGAAGCAACAGAGTCAGCAAGAAGTGAGACAGCGCCGAGAACGGATGAGACACCGAGAGCAGTCCATTCATCAATTCGCTCACCAGCAGCCGAGGTCATAGATGTTTGACCATAAAGCTGACTCAATGGGGAAACATAGTTATTGAATTGAGGGTATCGGCCTACTGTGAAGGATTGGATGCCACGCGAGAAGATGCTCATTCATTTCCTCCAAAACCAGCGAAGTCTGCTAATACTGAACCAACGATTGCCAAGATTCCTCCTGCGATGAGTGCTGCGCCAAGTCCAAGGATGATTCCGACACCTGTTGCGATTGATAAAGCACCAACAACTTCAACTGCGGTGCTGATTTTTTCACGCATTTGGAACCTCCATTGTGAACGGGTCGAATACTTGTGGCAATGAACCACCCTGAGATTGCCACCATGCAGCTCTTTCGAGCGCCATGACGGATGAGACTGCAAGGTCAATCCTACGCTTTGAGCCTTTCGCTTCTTTGGAAAGTCTCGAACCGCGATTGTCGGTGCGAAGTTGAGCGTTGCCGATATGTCGTGCAAGTTGAGCGTCACCATTTTGGGTGATTGTCTTATTCATGACCGACTCGAAGAATCGTGTTGTCGCCGGGGTCATTCGGCTAGCGGTCTGCGGGAAGGTGACAACAGGCAAGCCTTCATCTTCAAGCACCTGGAATGTTCTTGCCCATCGGTATGGATCGCAAGCAATTTCAAGAACTTGCCATCTGGTCGCTGCCTTGCGAATGGCATCCTCAACTTCAAGAACAGGAACCTGCCAACTCGCATCAGCTTCGTCTGGCTTCTCCCAAATTGCAACGGGCATGATGTGTGGAGTTTCCTCAACCGATACCGCCACGATTGCGGTACAGTCGCCGTTGAATGATCCGTCGAATCCGAGAACGACATCAACGCCGTCAGGAATTTCCTTCTCGACTGCAATCGCATCCCACATTCCGTGAGGAAGCCAAGTGTCAGATGTTGAAGTCCAGATATTCAGGCGCTTGGTCTTGAATTCAGATTCAGGCGTTCGCAAGATAGCAGAGGCGAAGTCATCGGATGCGACGATGTCATCGAATCCGGGGTTTGCTTCTTTCCATGCATTTGGATCGCGATAGTCGCCATCGTTGTTGGCTTCCCACCAGGCGAAGAAGAATGTCGGGTCATTGACTTCGCCACTAGCAACGCGCTTGCCGTATTCATAGAGACTGAAGCAGATGGAATCTTTGCCAGATGAATCGGTCTTGACTCCTGCGGTGGTAATTGCCACCAGCATCGGTTCAATTCTTGCACCCATTGCGAGTGACATAACATCGAAGAGTTCGCGATTGGGTTGAGCATGGAGTTCATCGAAGCAGACAAGAGTCGGGTTCAAGCCTTCTTTGGAGAATGCATCTGCTGATAGAGCGCGATAAACAGAGCCAGTCTTGGGATTGTGAATCGTGTCTTTATAGACTGTGAGCAGTTCGGAAAGTTCGGGATGAAGGCGAACCATTTCCTTCGCCGTGTTGAATACGATTTTCGCTTGTTCCTTTTCAGCAGCGCAAGAATAGATTTCCCCGCCTTGCGCTCCGAGGACTAGCGATTCAAGAGCAACAGCAGAGAGCCAAGCAGACTTTCCATTCTTGCGCGGAAGTCCGACCAAGCCGACACGATGACGAAATTTCCCATCGGCTTTGACTGCGAAGAGTTGTCGAGTGAGTTCGCGTTGCCAACCTCGGAAGACAAGGTCTTCGCCAGCGTGTCCAGCAATGGAGTCTTTGGTGATCTTGCAGAGTGCTTCAGCGAAGTCTGCAATGTCATCACCTCTCGACCTTTTCAAGTCTGCTTCTGGAACTTTGGTCAGCCAACGCGGTGGAAAGCCATCAATCTTCTTTGCCATTATGCCCCCCGGCTGAAATTACTGTCGAGCCTCTCGCTTGGCGATGAGCTTGTCGATGGCGCTGATCGCCTTGACCTCTGCAACCCCAAGTCGGGAGCGAGCAGTTGGGTCGAAGCCTAGCGATGAAAGTGAGTCCACGAATGCTTTGTTCAAGTGAACGAGCAATCTGCCATCTGCCGATTCCAGAGTCGCACGATATTTGGCACGAGCTGCTGCAAGGTCATCGGCGAGGCGAGCCGCGTTCTCAATGGCTTGGATGTCGCTTGAAGGTGAGAGCCATGTGATTGCGTTCGCCCACGCCGAGTTCCAGAGCGCGATGCCATCCTTGCCAAGACCTGCTGGTGGCTCTGGGATGGATGAAGCCATTGGGATTGTCGTGATGACTTGAAGGTCAGGAAGTTTGCGCTTGCCTGGGTTGCCCGTGATCCGCTTCAACTCTGCTGGCTTAGGAGGGCGACCTGCGGTCATCGCATAACCTCCAAGATTTTTTCCGAATTGGTAATTTCGCGAACAGAGATAAAAAACGGGGGGGCTGGGTCTATGCGTAACCGCCAGAAAAAACAGAAATTTTTTTCAATTTATGTCTATGCGTCGCGCTTGGAAGAGTTGCACGAACGACAGGCTGCTCGAAGATTGTTTGTGTCAAGCCTAGAACCACCGCGAGACAGGGGAACGATGTGATCGACAGTCGCATCCTTACCAATCAACTTCTTGTTGCAGTAGTAGCAAGTCCAAGAATCCCGGGCTAGAACAACCAAGCGAACTTGTTGCCATTCGTAATCATATCCACGCCCCGATGCAGGGCGGTATCTCTTTGGCTTTCCTGAAAGATAGATTGCTTCGCATTGTTCGCATCTACTTCTTGCAGTTGGCTTGCCACACGATAGGCATGAAAGTTTGGGCGACATGGGCGGGGTTTATTTCATTCCGTAAATGTTCATTTATTTCCCACCAATAGGGGCGGCCTTCATCCAAGTGTGGATGACACCACCAGAGAATGCATCGTGCTTGGTAGCAATTGCAATCGCATCCTCAAGCAATGAAGTGACTTGAGACTCTGTGCGAATCTTCTTGTTGTTCAATGCATAAGTGATTGCGCCGAGTGCATATGCCTCACCGCTTCCTGCTGTATAGACACCATCGACAGATCGTTCCCATGAATAGTCTTCATCGATGCGATAGCACTTGCCATCTACAATGACGAGGAAGATGTTGTTGTGAACAACTGTCGAATCTTCTTTGTTGATTTCATATCCCGCTTCGATGAATGCTTTCCGCATCGAGGGAATGAGAATACTTGTCACGAACTTATCTGTTGATAATCTTCCGCGCTTTGGTGCAGTCCATGAATGTTCAAGGATGTTGATGCCCCGGACATCACCTGCACCAGCAATGATGAAGTCGCCGTTCTCGAATATCTTTCCATTGGGCAACATCTGGATTGAACCATTCTGATCCGATGACTGAGAGTCACAGGCAATCACACAGAATGCATCTGTCTCAATAGCAGCGAGCGTTGTCATCGATTCCCCGTTTCATTCTTCGCATCCAACAGCTCATCGAGAAGTTCTTGCAACATTTGTTTGCGAAAGTCTGAGGCGATGCGAACTCCATCCGCGATGGATGCAATCATCTCATCGAGGTTGGAAGTTGAAGTCTCTGTCGAAGCCATACGGGTGAATGTACCCTGCGCCGTTGTCACTTTGATGGTGTAGGCAGAACGAACTCGACAATGAAATTGTACCATCACGCTTGCTTCGACTTTGTCAAATCGTTTCAACGCTTGGCTTGAAAGTCTATGAGGTCATAGGAGGACATCATCTTCTTGACCTTGTGACGGCGAGCGAATTGATGGACTGCCTTCACCGTCATTCTGAAATAGATTGCTATCGCCTCGGCATCTAGCCACACCTCTTGGCGAGAAGACATGGCAACCGCCATCAGGCGAATGGTGTTCCATTGATTGCCACACTTTCGGCAGTCGAAGAGGTCTAGTGGATCATCATGGTTGATTGTCAGGAAGTTGCCACAGATGGAATCTGGCATCTCGGTCGGACAGGCAATCTTGTGCTTCTTCTCGACAAAGGAGCGAGATGCTGCAATTCCTGTCGAATGAAGCTCTCGAACCTCTCGGGCGAACTCGCCAATCCAATCCTGCTTTCCTGACCATGACAGATGGGTCTGGTGAAACTTGATGGTTGCCTGAATCTTCTTCTCAAGGGCAGATGGTGGAATGAAGGCTGGTGGAACCAATTTGCGATCTGCTCGGATGAGTTTTTCCCACTCATGCAGAATCCCGAGGATGTCATCTCCTGCGATGAAGGAGAGGGCATTGACATTGACTCCGATGGTGCGCTCGCTACTTCTAGCCCCCGACCCACTTCGACCGGGTAGGAGTTCAGAGTGAGCGCCTTTCCAGAATTCCATCAAGTCATCGAGCTGAGAGTGAATCTTGGTGTGACATCGCTGGCAGATGCCGTCGTGCTGGATGGCTCGGTTACAGAGTCGGCATTGGTTATCCATCAGAATGGGAATCCTTCGCTTGAGTAGGTGACGGGTTCAGGTTTGCGAAATAGTTCATGCGGGATGGTGAAGTCGAGCTGGTCGCATTCATGAGCAGCGAGAACGATTTCTGATCCATCCGACTTCTCAATCTCGGCCAGCCCCCGCATCTTGACCAGTTGCTCCCTGGTCGTCTGGAAGATGCGAACCCCTCTGCCCCTTGCTAGGAACTCGGCCTCAAAGTTGAGTGGAGTTGGCGCAAGTTTGACGGCGAAGCCGATGACATGGCACGACCAGATCGCCGACTTGCACTTGGCACAGAAGTCAGGAATTGGGGATGTTGAGATGAAACTTTTATTCATTCAACACCCACCCCACCCCTTCCCTTTCCCCCTATAGAGGGGGGAAAGAGGGAAAGGGTCATGGGAAATTTTGCCATTTGACCCTTTCCCGCTTTTGGGAAAGGGTGGGAAAGGGTCAAATTGAGCGTGAATTTTGGGAAAGGGTGGGAAAGGGTCGTTGGCAGAATGACCAAATCCTCGGGAAAGGGTCGGGAAAGGGTCGTTTTTGGACACTTATGCATTGTCAGCTTCTTGCCAATCAAAGGAGCGAATGCCCCCGACCTTGTCTTCTGCCTCCCGATATGAGCGAAGCAATTTGAGATTGAGTGAATTGCGAGCGCCATGCTCTATGACCACGAACTTCTCATCAATGAGATTCTGGATCGCAACCATTACCCACTCTGCCTTGCCCTTGACATCCTTGATAACTGCCGATTTCGACAATGGCGTGGATGCCCCTTCAAGGAGTCTGCTGACCGATTCCATGAGATGAGTAGGTCTGGTCTTATCGGTGTTCATCATCGGAGCTTCAATCTTCATTGTCACCGATCCATCAGCTGTGGATGTCAGCAAGACCATTCCAGCAATCTTGGCTTCCTTGGAATTGGCTCTGACATGACCCGGGCGGTCTTTCGTCACCTTCAGATTCAATTCTCCCGACATTCCTCGACCGAATGGCATGACCACTTCCACCGAGATTGCCACGCCATTGATGTCAGCTCTTTTGGCTTGAGCGCCGATGGCGTAGTTGCCCCGACCCTCTTTGCTCTTGGTGACATGGTCAATGGTGCAGACCGCTGCCCCAGAGTTTGCCAATGGTCGAAGGAGTTGCTGGCTGAAGTAGGTGGCATCCTTGTTGGAGGTCAAATCTAGCCCTAGAAGGGTCATGGCAGCGTTCACGCCATCAACGATGACCAGTTCAGGCTTGAATGCGACAAGTCCATCCACAAGGTCTCCTCGCGCCTCTGGTGACAAGTCTTGGTCAGGGTTGGCATATTGGAATGAGGCGAATTGAATGTCTGTGACTCCGAGAGAACGAAGTCTGGAAAGAATGCCTCGCCCCGAATCCTCAAAGTCCAAATATATGACCTTCTGCTCTACTTCCAACGCTTGCTTGACGGCGAGCAGCGCCACCCAAGTCTTGCCCGATTCTGATTCGCCCAGGAGTGCATTGATTTTGCCCCGATAGAACAATCGATGTCCATCGCTTCGAGATAGGAATTCGGGCGCTGGCTCCTCTTGCGTGTTGTCGAGGTCAAGTGGCTTTGGGAACCAACTGGTGCGCTCTCTTGGAATCTCGATGTGATCTGAATCAAGGTCGGGAACTAGCGCCAAATTTGGAGTTGAATTTGGAGCAAGCAATTCGCCCAGAGTCGGCATCGGCGATGCTTTGCCATAGCCCAAGCCTTTCAATGCGCGAGCAGCCTCAGAGAAGTCATCGCCATGATTGAGATGGGCGAATGCTGCGAATTTGGAATACGCCTTCTCCTGCTCGAATGTCGTCGAGGTGGTGAAGACATAGAGATTGCCCGTTGAAACTTTTGTGGTCGCTGAGATTCCGAACTTCTTGCCTGGTCGTGTCCAGTAGGTCGTGTCACCCGATGTGAATGCAACCTTCCAGCCAACTGGCTCGAGGATTTCCTTCCAAGTCGCTCTTGCGTTGAAGTCATCACCCGGGCGCGATCCATCGTGAGTTGCTGGCTCTGATAACGAGCTGACGACTGCTTCCTTCTTGGGCATGGAATCAAAGGCTGAGAAGACCGAAAGGATTGCCTCATTCTCTTCACCCGAAAGCATCGGAATTGTCGCTGGCGATCCTTTGAGCAATTGCCAACTCTTGCCCGACGGATGCACCGAACCATGAGAAGGAGATGTGACAACGAAGCCACCTTCACCTCTTGTCTCTGCCAAGACTTCAACTGTGTCATTCGCACCAGGTCTCCGAGCAAGTTTGGTGTTGCCCGGAACTGGCTCATCTGCCAATCGCCATAGCCAATGCAGACCGCCCGTTGGAGTTATCTCGACATAACCATTGGAGATGATTGTCCAGAGTTCACCGAGTCCAGAGCTGAAGGCCATCTCTCTGGCTTGCTCCAAGATGCCACCTTCAACGGCGCGACCTTCCAGTTCTACCATCAAGAGATTGCCAGAGACCAGACCTGTGATGATGCCGATTCCTTGGCCGTCACCGCTGAACCATTCGATGACTTGCTCTCGGCTTGGGCGAGTGACTTGATATTGCTTCCACGATCCGATGGGAGATTTTGACCCGTCAGCCTTTGCAGGGATGACACAGACACCAGCATCGTGGAAGTCGAGTGCTGCTTGAAGAAGACTCATTCTGATTCTTTCATTGCAAAATCAATCCGCGCTCTAGCAATCTCGACATATTCTGCCGACTGCTCGATTCCGATGAAGTTGAAACCCTCATAAGCACACGCCTTGCCAGTTGAGCCTGACCCCATGAATGGGTCGAGGACTGTGCCGTTTGGCGGTGTGATGAGCTTGACGAGGTATTGCATCAACGAGGTCGGCTTGACGGTTGGGTGGTGGTTCACCTTCAGCGTGTTCGAGCGATTCCGAGGATTGGAACCCCCTTTCTTCCCCTCTGCTCTTCCATCGTGTTCGCGAACTGCCTCAAATCCATCCAGCCCCTCATTGCGATCGCGTTTGGAGGTCTTGGCGCAATAGAAGAATCGAGCTGCGCTGCCAGAGTCATCAAATCCTCGAACTGTGTCAAAGTCGGGATTGCCGTCACCGAATACCTCTGACCCATTGAATCCAACACCGCGATTTGATTTCTGCGACTTCGTATCAGGAAACAACGCCACAACCTCATCGCTGCCATCGTGAATGAAGTTGGCAGGGAAGCGGCCTGCGGAATTATCAGGTCGCGCAAGTTCTTTGCGCCCACCATCTTCAACATCAGGCATATTGCCCACATTGTTTACTGTAACTTTGCCTTGTGGGGTTGCGCTTGCTTTATCAACTTCAGATTGAAATTCAACCCGCGACCCATCAATGTTCAACCCACCCACGCCATAGGTCAGCACATTGTTGGCAACAGTTCCGACAATCGGTTTGCGAGCAAGCACCATCGGCTCGTGCGCTGGCTTGAGCGCCGTTCCCCAGCCTTGCCATTGCTTTGCTGAGTCGGTGATTGCAACATCATCTGCAACCATCGCCATTTCTCCACCTTTTGCACCGCCACCATAATTTCCACTGCCTGATGCAATAGCAACCCATTTCAAATCCCTGTTGCGCTCCGCACCTGCCGACTTGTCAATCGCCTTTGAGATATCCAGCGACTTCGGGAATCCCGATCCATAGACCCACATAATCTGGTCGCGGATTTGAAAACCTGCATCTTCAATCGCAACTGCCATGCGGTGATAAGTGCGAGAGCCAGAGAAGGCGATGAGATGACCGCCCGGCTTCAAGACTCGAAGCGCCTCGCGCCAGACCTCGACATTGAAGGCGATGCCAGATGCATCCCATGACTTGCCCATGAATCCGAGTTCGTAGGGAGGATCGGTGACGATGGAATCCACCGAGTTGTCGGGCATCTCCTTCATTGCTGCGATGCAGTCATTGTTGATGAGCTTCATTTCTTTCCCCCTGCTTTCATTTTCATTCGGCGCTTGCTGATGGTGAATCCGTTGTCATTCAATTCCTTGAGCATTGCTCTGGTCACTCTGATTGGCGTGTCTGGAAGGTGGAACTGAAACTGCTTCCACAATCGGCTGGCAATCAATCGTTCGGCTTCCTCAACCTCGGTCACATCACTCCCTGCCATGCTTCTCTGATGTGGTCATCACACCATTGGCGAGTGTCGGGATAGGAGCAGCCATCGGTGTGACCTTCGACAATGACCTTGACAACTAGCTCTGGCTCATTTTCTTCATTCATTCCCCTGCCTCCATAGTCCATTGATTCTCTTGCCATCGCGTGTGGTAATGGCACAAGTTGATGATGCCAAGACCCGAAGTGTTATAGTCGAAATAGAGAGCGAAGTCTGACTTCTCATCGCATCGCTCAATCATCCCTTCGGCATTCTCGAACATGAATCCGCAAGCAGGTTGGAATGGCATGGTGCGCTTCCAATGTGCTGGTCTGACCTTTGCCATCTCATCCCCTGCCTGTTGTTGTTGTGCGGTGTCGGGAGTTGAACCCGAATCGCTTCCCCACGATCGCGAACCTGCCACCGCTATCATCACCGACTTTCCCCAAAGTCAGC
>Ga0007871_1000309_pt1 | contig 12333 bp, 15 predicted proteins | sample CryBogCBH08Jun09_FD_71208 | JGI IMG/M metagenome (GOLD analysis project Ga0007871, IMG submission 71208) | Freshwater microbial communities from Crystal Bog, Wisconsin, USA - CBH08Jun09 | ecosystem: Environmental > Aquatic > Freshwater > Lake | place: Crystal Bog, Wisconsin, USA | collected...
CTTCACCCTTCTTCGGGCGCAGCGGCAGTCGGAAAATTTTCGGGTGACTTGTCGGACTGCGGCTTGGCTGAACGTCCATAGAGTGAAGGCTAGCATCAGGCCCGCCCGAAGGCCGTCACAGGAGAGATCATGACGCGGTATCTGGTCGCTATTCACCACCCCGACGACTACGATCCATCCGTTGCAGAAGACGAAGCGATGCATCGCGACATCGACGTGCTTAATGACGAGATGGTGGCCGCGGGTATCAGGATTTTCGTTGGTGGTCTGTACCCGGCAAGCCGGGCCAGGTCGCTGCGGGCGCAGCCCAATGGTGAGGTGCTCGTCACCGATGGGCCGTACCTGAAGACCGGGGAGCACGTGGGGGGCTTTTGGGTGCTGGAGGCCGCTGATCTGGACGAGGCAGTGGCGTGGGGCCGCAAGGCCGCCATCGCCTGCCGTGCGCCGGTCGAGGTGCGCCCGTTTCACGATCCGATGGCAGCAAGCTGAGCGACATGACGCGACGCAGGTCGGATTTAGCGTCGGTGACAGAGCGGATGATGGGCTAGTGGCGCGCTCGGAGAATGTCAACCAGCGTTGATTTTACTGAAGAATTCCGAGTTTTTGGCTTTTGCTCCCGGATTTACTCACGGGGCGGGGGACGGGGCAGATAGGGGGAGGGGGTGAGGAGGGATGGTCCTACTTTGAAGCCGCGTGCCTCCAGATCAACGGCGAAAATTCGCGATAATTCAAGGGGATAAAAGCTGATATCGAAACGTACGATTCGTGAATCGTGCTATTAAGGGAACTCCCTCATCCGGAACGCCCAAATGACCCCTATGCCAACCGAGCCAGTCCATCTGATAGAGGACGCCGCGACTGGGGACCGATTTCTGGTCTATGGAACTGATAAAGGTATTAAAGTAGAGCTTCGCTACGAGGGCGAAACACTATGGATGAATCAATCACAAATAGCTGAATTATTTGGCGTTTCTCGCCAAGCCGTAAACTCACATCTAAATAATATTTATGAAGAAGGGGAACTCGACCGCGAGGCAACCTGCAAGGAAATCTTGCAGGTTCGAGACGAGGGCGGCAGGGGGGTAAATCGCAAAACTCTGATTCACAATCTCGACGCAATAATCGCAGTTGGTTACCGCGTTTCATCGAAACAAGGCACTACCTTCCGCCGTTGGGCGACAGACAAGCTGGTCCAGTTTGCAATCAAGGGATTTGTAATCGACGCCGAACAACTCAAGGCTCCGGACGCCCGCGATAGAGTTGCAGAACTAAAAGAGATTATCCGCGACATTCGCTCGGATGAGGCCAATGTCTATCGAGAAATTCGCAGAATCTGCGCCCTGTGCAGCGACTATGATCCGAAATCATCAGCTTGGCACGAATTTTACGCCCATACTCAAGCGAAGCTTATGTATGCGGTCACAACGCACACACCGTCAGAAATGGTCATCAGTCGGGCGAACGCAGACCATGAGAATATGGGCTTGCGAACGTGGAAAGGCGACAATGTAACTCAGGCGGATGTTGATATCTCAAAGAACTATCTCGCCGAGGGTGAACTTCGCGAATTTAACCGCCTGACGGTCATCCTTCTCGATATTTTTGAAGATCAGCTTGATCTAGGTAAGCTGAACACTATGGCAGAGATTGCAGCGCTACTGGACAATCAGCTTCGATCACTAAGCCGCCAAGTATTGCGTGGAGGGGGCTCAGTAAAGACGGCTGAAGCGAAAGCGCACGCCTTAGAACAATATCGAGCCTTTAACGAAAAGCGTAAGGCCATCCGCCATGCGGAGGCGGACGCTGCACTTGCTGCTTTAAAAGCTCAAGAAAAGTTGCTGCCCAAACCAACGCGCAAAACACGACGCACCTCCTAACGAGATTACTTTGTCTTAGCGAGTGGCCTAATTCGGTCAGCGGTCTAGCTTCGCCACTAGGGCAGCAATTTCTCGCACCGTGTCGCCGTCTATGTCGATCGAGACGCGAAGCGGACTTTTTGGGATATCGGATGCTATAAATATGCTGCTCTTGAACTCCCCAGCAGCGAAGGCCTCTGGCCCTAATTCGAAGGGTACTCCGTCGTAGCGGATGAATGCCTGCCCGATGGTAGATCCGAACAAAAGGCCATTGATTCGTTCTGCTATAGTCGGGTCGGACAGAACCTTCGCTATCGCATCCTTCAGATTATGGGCACCAGTAAGGGGACAGGAGCCTTTCGCCGGCATGGCGGCGCAGAAAGCCGCGGCACGTTCGGGAGTGTCCGCAAGTGAGACGCTGGAGAGAATGGCCACCAGTAAGGTCGCGACCGTCTCAGGTGAGGCGACAACGCCGCTTCCAGGGCCACGCCCGGGCTGAGATTCCAAAATAGCATCTCGCATGAGGGCTTGTTGCCGGACATACAAGACGTGAGGGCTGATGGCTAATATCCTGCCAATATCGGGCAGGATCGCCTTTAAGGATGGAGGTCGCATGGGTAACCTTGGTTGAGTGGTAGAAATTATTCTTACTATGTGTTGACAAACTACGCAAGAAGTAGTAAAAACTTCCATTCTTATTCGGGCAAGTTCATGTGAACGCTAGCGGACATCGCTGAATGCCGCACTTGGCCCCGGCGGAAGAGACGGGTGAGGGTTGTTTCCGAATCCGTGAGGACTCGTAGGCGCTGGCGGTATCGCACGAAGATTTGCGACGACGGGAAGAGAACGATGACCTGCGAGCCAAGAGACCTGCTCTTGGTTATCCCCGGTTCGCACGGACACTTGTGAACACGATGTAATTTAGCGGGAGCGCACGATGCGAAGTTTTTCGATCAAAACGTTTTGCGAGCGGCAGGACATCGGGCGAACGCATTATTACGCCCTGGAAAAAGCGGGTAAAGGGCCACGCTGGTTCTGGGCGGGTAAGTGCCGGCGCATCAGCGAGCAGGCGGAGTCCGAATGGATTGCGGCCCGTGAAGCCGAGACCCGTGCCGCAGCCTGAAGGATTTTCGGCACAACATCGCGGAATATCCCATGTCCAAAATCACAAACTTTGCAGCACCTACGCCTCCATTCGCTGAAGCACTGGCGTTCGCGCATTGTCATTCCATGCTCGCTGGATTTCGTCCGTTTCATTGGTTCAATCTGACTTGGGACCTGCGTCGACGCTATCCCATCGAAGGTGCGCGATCCCTATTGCGCATGGGTCTTGCTGCATATGAGCCGGCAGTCACCGACGAGCGCTTCGATCGAAATTGGATTGCCGCTGATCGCGAAGAACCGAAAATTTCCGATGAGTGTTTGGTCTCTCGTATGCAGGAGTGGCGCGAGAAGGTCGCTCATTGGACGCATCATCACGAAGAGCGTGTCCGAAATCAGTATCCGCCGCCGCCACTCATAAAGCACTAACGCGTTCCACCTCGCTATCTGCAGAACCGGGGTCTTTTCCGGTGACGGATAACTGCGCCTTGAATTCAGGGAATCCAAAAATGAGTTTGTCACCTGTTCACCTCAATCGAGCACAGCGGCGTAAATTGCAAAAGCTAGCCGATAAGGTCGATCGCGTCACGGAATCGGATCGTCGATTCTTCGAACGCTTTCCGCACCGGCAATATCGGGTCCGTCCCGCCGGACAGGCTGAAATCGAAGCGTTGGACGTGATGGATGGTAATTGGTCGCCCGGGGCTACCCCGTGCGTAGCTGTTCGGAATATTGCTCCCGGCGTAAGAGCGCGCGCTTTCATATTCACCTTGGGACCGGTGGATACAGACATTGGCGAGGATGACGCGCGTGCGATTTTTGAGAGCGTTGCGCCGCCGGAAATGCGCGCATGACCCCGAGCCTGTTCGATTACGCACGTAGCTATGTCAACATCGGTTGGTCCGTGTTTCCCGCCGATGAGGAGGTGAAGAAAGGCGTCTTATATGCCGCTCATCCGCTTACGTTCCGCAGAAAATGGGGGCAAACGAAAGACCTCGCTCAACTTGACGAAATAGCCGACTTTTTCCGATCGGCGAGACGCATTGGAATCGCCACCGGTGAGAAGAGTGGCCTCTTCGTATTTGAATGCGACACTCCTGAAGGCCATGACGTGGATGGCTTCGCTTCGCTCGCAGCACTTGAGGCCACTCACGGCAAATTTCCCGATACATTGCAGGCTGAGAGTCCCAGCGGTTCGAAGCACTTTTATTTTCGTTGGCCAGGATTTCGCGTGACATCGAGCACGGGGAAGCTTGACCCAAAAACTGGCAAACTGGCGAGAGGCGCAATCGCAATCGGCATTGACGTTAAAGGCGACGAAGGAATGGTCATCGCCCCGCCGAGTATCAACCGCGATGGCCGCGCTTATAAGTGGCTAAACGATTGTCCGATTTCCGATGCGCCGCCCTGGCTAATCGACCACCTTCGAACGCACAGCAAAGGTCATCGCGACAGGCATCCAAAGGGCAGCATTACAACGATTGTCGCACCTGTTGGGCTTCGACCAAAAGAAGGGACGCAGGCCGCAACGGTGCTTGCCAATGAATGCGCGAAACTCGCCGAGATGGAGCCTGGCGATGGACGCAGTCTCGGACTCACTATGGCCGCAAAAGCCATCGGCAGATTCGTGGCCATTGGTGAGATCGCAGAAGATGTCGCTCGACACGATCTTATGCATGCGGCCGCAGAATGCGGGGTTCTGGAAAAGAAAGGTGAAGCGCAGTGCCTATCCAAAATCCGGAATGGCTTAGGCTATGGCGCACAAGATCCCGCCCAAACGGTGCAACAGATGTTCAACAATATTACGTCACCGTCGATCGCGCCAGCGGGCGTGATACCAATGTTGGGCGGCCAACAGATTATCGCGGAAGAGGGCGTGCAAATCGTCGCGGCGTTTAATTTGGCGCACGCGGCCGTTCCTCGCGCCTCAGATGCGCCACAACTGCCGACCGAGATTGGCGCCGCACCGTTGCGCGACCCATTGGCCGAGGCGGTCGACAAAATGGTTAGCATGGCCGACCGACAACGTGCAGCACTCAAGTTCGACGAGATTGGTGACGTACTAGGTGTGCTGCATGCTGCGCACGAATTGACGTTCGATGCCGCGGTGGCTCGAATTCGATCGACCGGCGCAGTACTGACCGACGGAAAACTGAAGAAGGCGGAAGAGAGATTTACCGCGCTCGTTCAACGCGCTCGTCGGATGGGGCAGGGATGGCGCACGAACCACAAAAATGAGCCCGATCCTCGGATCAGCGAAAACGTTGACGTCCTCCTCGATAGAATCGGTGCAGAACTTCGCTACAATCGCTGGTCGCGCATGATGGAATACCGGGGAGCCTGCGGTGAGTGGAAGCGATTTACCGAGGATATTTTTAATGAAGTCGTGCAGCATGCATACAGCGAGGAGTGTCGCTTTTTCGTCTCCGAGACACTGCTCAAACGCTGTTTGTCAGCGATATCCCACCGTATCGAAATCGACCCAGCACTGGATAAAATCAATTCACTTGTCTGGGACGGAGTATCTCGTCTGGAAAGTTGGCTGCATCAGATAGCAGGATGCCCGAACGACGCCTATCACGTCGCAGTATCTCGAAACGTTGCCGGCGGAATCGTCAAGCGACTTCGACACCCTGGCGCAAAGCACGACGAAACGCTCCTGCTGATTGGCCCGCAGGGGTTAAACAAGTCCTCAGTTGCGCGAGCATTAGCTCTGCAAAAGGACTGGCACTGCGATAATCTCGACGTCAATCTCCCGGTTAGAGACCTTGCACCGGCGATGAGTGGCAAGCTCATCATTGAATTCGCCGAAATCGACAAATACACCCGCAAAGACGCAGCCAAAGTTAAGTCGTTCATTACGACGGTGAACGACGCGGGTACGATGAAGTTCAAGGACTACGTATCAGACCATTATCGACGGTGTGTCGTCGTTTGCACGACGAATTCTGACAAGCCTTTGAAAGATGCGACAGGAAACAGGCGCTTTCTTCCGGTTGTTGTAAGACGGATGATCGATGAAGCGTGGCTGCGCGAGAACGTGGAGCAGATACTTGCCGAGGCTGCACACTATGAGGCGGCCGGGCATTCATTTGGTATTCCACCGGAGTTATGGGCGACTGCAGACCAGCATCAGGAAGCGGTTCGGGACCGCACGCCTGAAGAGGATGCTGTGCAGAGCTGGTTCGGTGCTGACGTGACCGAAACCAGCGAAAGTCGTTGGTTGTGGGCCTCGGATCTGAGCGCCGCATTCCGCCATCAGCGTATGAATGAAAAAGCGAAGATCGGTCGAGTCATGGCGTCAATGGGTTACGAAAGTGACCGGCGCACGATTGGGGGTAGACGAGACCGGTGCTGGTTCAAAAATGGGACGACGGTTACCGCGCGCCAATGGCTCCCGACGCTTGAGCAAGGAAAGGCAGTCGCGAAGTGGACGCTGCTACCCCTCCCGTTCACGCCGGCACAGCAGCATGCAATCGACATGCGTACCGCTCCGCCTATGCCGCCTGTGTTCCGGACAACATCGCATTGTCAATGAAGTCCGAAAAAACTCTAACGAATTCAATTACTAGGACATCAGGACATCAGGACAATAGATTTATGAACTCTCATAAAAACAAGCACACAGTAGGAATCTACAGAGAGAAATAGAAAACGCGTTTTCGATCGTCCACGCGTCCTGATGTCCGCACGGGACTGCAACTTGTCAACTCATAACTGCAAACCAACGGAGCACATATGAGCGCCATCCCCGAGAATGAGCATTTCTATCGGCAATACTACCTCGACGCCGTGTGGGATGTACTGGTGCGCACCCGTCAACTCCAAGCACACATCGACTGGTGGCATTCGCTCTATGAATGGAGTGGAGGCGGTGAAGCGTGTGCGCCACCGAATGCCGACGGGACTCCCAGCTTCACCGACAAATGCTCGCACGATCAGCACTGGCAACGCTCACTCTGCCGCGGTTACGCGCAAGGAGCGGCTGCTGCAATTTTGGTCGTTACGCCAAGCCTCAGCGCCGCCATGCGCAATCGGCTGCAACGATGGCACGAAAAGGTTTGCATCTGGCGAAGCAAGGGCGAGTGGCGGACAAAGAACCACCTCCCGATGCGTCCGTCCCTCCCAAAACTGTAAACTCATAACTACAAGGACCGCAAAAGCATGACATGGTATGTTCTCACTACCGAACCCGCCCGCGACCTTTCCGCTACCGCGAACTTGGTGGCGCGCGGCTATCAGGCGTTCTGCCCGTGCGTCTACCGCATGCGACCGGTGAAGCGTCGCGGCGTCGCGTTGAAGGACGACAAGGGCCGCCGCATCTTGAAAAAGATCACCAGCCCGATGTTCCCCGGTTACGTCTTCGTGCCGGAGCGCAGCGCCGTCGGCTGCTTCGACAAGATCGAGCAAGTCGCCGGCGTTCGGCGGTTCATGCGGATCGGGGAGACGTTTGCAACGCTGCCCGATGCATTGATGCAGGCAATTCAAAACGAGGAGGCGAGACAAATGGCGGCTTTTGAGGAAAGCGTGAAGACGAAAAGCGAACTGGCGATTCCGTTCGTGGAAGGCGGAGCGGCGCGTATCGAGGGCGGACCTTACGATGACTTCGTCGGCAAAATGGTGCGCTTGAACCGCAATGGTCGGCTGCAGATGCTCCTCAATTTGTTCGGTCGTGAGACGACTGTGAGTGTGGACGCATCGCAGGTGCGAGCGGCGTAGGTTGATTTTTTCGAAAAATGTGGTATGGTATGTGCTCTGTTCGATCTCGCGCTAGATCGCGGATTGACGCTGATGGGGATACCTGCCGAAGCGCCGGGCCGAAAAGTTGGCCACAAGTGCGAACCCTCAGCACCGGGAATAACCTTCTCGGACAAACTCAGCCTCGATGCTGAGTTTTTTGCTTTGCGTTACGGTATTTCGTTGAGTTTAACAGGCTTCTGCTCTTCTTCGAGTTCTGCTTCGCGAACCTGTTCCTTGCCTTCCTCGGCCAGCTTTCCATCGCCTGTCACTTCGGCAACGACCTGTTTCGCCTTTCCAGCGACTTTGTCTTTCAGAACTCCCATCTTTGCCATGCTGTGTCCTTTCAGGTTACGCGGCCATGGTGCGGCAGGAATTTGCACAGGCCTCACAGGCTGCCACGCATTCATCCATACCGCCGATACGCTTGCAGTCGTCCGCGCACTCGGCGCAAATCTCCGCGCATTCCTTGCACGTATGTTTATGGTGAGGGGTGTTGATCAACATGAAGTGGGCCGAGGTCCGGCACATTTCAGCGCACGCCAACATTAATCGAAAATGCTTCGGCTCGACGTGCTTTCCGCCCGCTTCCAGACAATGGTTCATCGCGGTGGACAGACAAGTCTTGTAGCAGTTGAGGCACATCTCGATGCAGCGGTTCATTTCCTCATTCATGTGCAGCGCTCCTTTGGAAGGAAATGCTTCTCCACCCATTGCGTTCCGCCGAAAATATCCTGGATAGGGCCCCCGGTTGGGTCCTTCCCCGCATCAAAAGCCGGACGCAGGGTTGAACCCCGCCATTTCGTTAGCGTCAGGGGGGTGAAAATCATGCAACAGGCAGGTGTTTAGGTGGATGATCCGCTTATCAGCATCTCCGAAGCGGCCCGAAAGGTTGGCGTCAACAGATCCACACTTCACCGTCAGGTGAAGTCGGGCGCAATCCGCTCGCATGATGGATTGGTACGGCTTTCTGAAGTCCTCGAAGACCGCGCAAGAAACATCGACGCCAGCTTCTGGGCAAACCGCGACAAGCCGCGGGTGCCCAACGCGTTGCATGCGACAGCGACGCCCTTGATATCGTTGCATGCAACACCTGATGACGGCGGCGACGACAACGAAGATGTTATTATCGACGGCAAAGCGATGCCGTTCGGCAAAGCCAAGGCTCTGAAAGAAACATATCTCGCTCGACTGCGGCGGCTCGAATTTGAAGTGAAGAGCGGCCGGCTGGTTGACGCCGAGGCGGCCAAGAAAGCGGTATTCGATCTGTCCCGTCAGGATCGCGATAGCTGGGCCAACTGGCCGTCGCGTGTGGCGCCGCTAATCGCCGCGGAACTTGGTGTCGACCTCGTGAAGCTCGCGGTGGTTCTGGAAAAGCATGTCAGGGATCATCTCGCCGAGCGAGCCCAGCCAGCGCTACGTATCGCAAGCTGAGGCCTTTGCACTCGAAGCCTGGTGCGATGGCCAGCGACCGGAACCGAACCTAACCGTCAGCGAATGGGCAGACGAGAACCGGTATCTCTCGCAGAAGGCGGCCAGCGAGCCTGGTCGATGGCAGACTGAACGAACGCCGTACCTGCGTGCGATTATGGATGCGCTGTCGTCCTCGTCGCCGGTTCAGCGAGTGGTGTTCGAGAAAGGCGCGCAGATTGGTGCGACGGAATCGGGGCTGAACTGGATCGGCTACGTGATCCATCAAGCGCCGGGTCCGATGCTATCGGTGGCGCCGACAGTCGATATGGCAAAGCGTTACTCCAAGCAGCGCATTGCCCCGATGATCGAGGAGAGTTCTGCCCTCCAAGACCTGGTCGCGGATAGCCGGTCGCGGGACAGCGGCAATACCGTCCTCGCGAAAGAGTTTGCCGGCGGCGTGCTGGTGATGACCGGCGCGAACAGCGCGGTCGGGTTGCGATCGATGCCGGCGCGTTATGTATTTCTCGACGAGGTGGATGGATATCCCGGCGACGTCGATGGGGAAGGTGACCCGGTCGCATTGGCGGAGGCCCGAACCCGAACCTTTCAGCGGCGCAAGATTTACATGGTCTCAACGCCGACAATCGCCGGACGGTCACGGATCGACCGGGAGTTTTCAAAATCGGATCAGCGGCGATTCTTTCTGCCGTGTCCGCATTGCGAGACCTTCCAGACCCTGAAGTTCGCGCAACTGAAGTGGCCGAAGAATGATCCGGCCAAGGCGACGTACTGGTGCGAGGACTGCGGCACCGAGATCGGCGAGCAGCACAAGACGGAGATGCTTCGCCGCGGCGAGTGGCGCGCAACCGCGGAAGGGGATGGGCGGACCGTCGGTTTCCATCTGTCGAGCCTCTACAGCCCGGTGGGCTGGATGTCGTGGGTTGAGATTGCGCAACGCTGGGAAGCGGCGCAGGGCGACCCGGAACTGCTCAAGGAATTCATCAACACTGTCCTCGGCGAGGTCTGGCAGGACAAGGGCGACGCACCGGAATGGGACGTCGTCTACAACCGGCGCGAAACGTATCTGACCGGAACGGTGCCGACAGGCGCAATCGTTCTGTTCGCCGGCGTCGACGTTCAGAAGGATCGACTTGAGGTCGGCATCTGGGGTTTCGGCCGAAACCGTGAGCGCTGGTTGATTGCTCACGTCGTTCTGCCGGGCCAAACAAATCGGCCGCAAGTCTGGGCCGATCTGACAAAGATGCTCGACGAGCCATGGGAGCACGAAAGCGGCGCACAGATGTTCGTGCGCGATTGGGGCATCGACTCCGGTGCATTTACCGCAGAGGTCTATGCCTACGTTCGAAGTCAACGAGGTCGCGCCAACGTTCACGCGATCGACGGCCAGGACAAGTATGAGGCTGCATATCTCGGCGTCGGCAACAAGGACGCGGACGCCAACGGGAAGAAGCTTCGTCGCGGCCTGAAGACGATCAAGGTTGGCGTCTCGTTTTGTAAGCAGGAATTGGTCGGTCAGCTCGCGCTGCAGCGACCGGAAGAGGGCGCGCTGCCTCCCGGCTACGTTCATCTGCCGAGCGATGTCACGGAAGATCAGGTCAAGCAACTGACCGCCGAGTCCTTGGTGACGAAATCAATCAATGGACGTCAGCGCCGCGAATGGCAGGTCATCGAGGGCCGACGCAACGAAGTCCTTGATTGCGCGAACTACGCACGCGGTCTCGCTGCCCTTCGCGGCTGGGATCGATGGAAAGAACCGAAGTTTCGAGAACTGGCTGACCTGCTCACGCTCGACCGCCCGGACTCACCGGCAGGCGATGCGCCTCCGTCTCCGCCAACACCGCCCCCGGCACCCGCGCCGCGTGGACGGTTCATTGAACGTCGCCGCGGGTGGCTCGGATAGGTGACACCATGACTGACAAGACAATTGCAGAGGCTCTTCGAGCCGGCACCCCCGAAGCTGGCACCGAACTGCCGCTGAACGCGCGACCGGAGCACGACGCTGGCACGAAGCGGCCTTCGGTGGAGGACGCACCGCGCGCGGCGGTGGTGCAGAAGCCCGGCCGGCAGACGGAAAAGAAGGACTGAGCGGCCCATGGCCACGCCGGACGATCTTCAGGCGCAACTCACCGCCATCGAGAAAGCGATAGCGAGCGGCGTCACGCGCGTGACAGTCGATGGCGTCGGCTCGACCGAATACCGGACCCTGGCGGAACTGTATCGCGTGCGCGACCAGTTGCGCCGGGATCTGGGCATCACCACCACACCGCGGCGGTCGGTCGCGCGTTTCAATAGCGGATTGTGATGCAGCCGAACTTTATCGATAAAGCGGTCGCATTCGTCTCGCCTCAGCGCGCCGCCGCCCGAATGACTGCCCGTATGCGGATGGATCGGGCAATCAAGGTACAGGCGCTCTACGATGGAGCAAGTCTGAGCCGGCGGACATCGGGGTGGCGAGCGGTCGGTACCGATGCCAACGCTGAAACCCGACTGGCGCTTGGACGATTGCGCGAAGTCTCGCGCGACATGGTCCGGAACAATGCATACGCGTCGCGCGCCAAGTCGACCATCACCCATAATGTGGTCGGCTCTGGCATCCTGCCGAGCGTCAAGTCGACATCCGAGAAGCGCGCCCAACAGGTCAAGGATCTTCTGGCCCGCCACCTGGAATCAACGGACATCGATGCTGATGGTCGCCTGAACCTGTACGGCCTGCAGGCGCTCGCGATGTCGACGATCGTCGAAGCGGGCGAAGTGCTGATTCGCATGCGTCCCCGGCGGTCCGAAGACAATTTCGCACTGCCGTTCCAGTTGCAGGTTCTGGAGCCCGATTTTCTCGACACCAGCGTGGACGGGATCCAGTCCAACGGAAACATTGCGATTCAGGGCGTCGAGTTCAACAAGATCGGCCGGCGGATCGCCTATTACATCTTCGACCAGCATCCCGGTTCGACCACGGCGAACATCAGCATCAAGACGCGCGGCACGCGGATTTCCGCCGATTATGTCGCGCACATCTTCCGCGCCGATCGGCCGGGGCAAGTGCGCGGCGTGTCTTGGTTCGCGCCGGTGCTGCTGCGGATGCGGGACTTCGCCGACTACACCGACGCGCAGTTGATGCGCCAGAAGATCGCGGCCTGTTTCGCGGCGTTCATCACGAGCGAGACCCCGGACGACATCGCCAATCTACCGGAGCCGACATCACCGA
>Ga0007871_1000310_pt1 | contig 12314 bp, 11 predicted proteins | sample CryBogCBH08Jun09_FD_71208 | JGI IMG/M metagenome (GOLD analysis project Ga0007871, IMG submission 71208) | Freshwater microbial communities from Crystal Bog, Wisconsin, USA - CBH08Jun09 | ecosystem: Environmental > Aquatic > Freshwater > Lake | place: Crystal Bog, Wisconsin, USA | collected...
GCGGTGCCGAGTGGATCCAGATCGATGAGCCCTGTCTCGTCCTCGATCTCGACGATGCAACGCGGGCGGCGTTGCGCCATACCTATGCCGAGATTGCGGCCAACGTTCCTGGCATCAAAATCATGCTGGCGACCTATTTTGGGGCGCTGGCCGACAATCTGGAGACGGCACTTTCGTTGCCGGTGGCCGGTCTTCATGTCGATCTGGCGCGCGCACCGGAGCAACTGGACGCGCTGATTGCTAAGATATCCAAGGATATCGTTGTCTCGTTGGGTATGATCGATGGCCGCAATGTCTGGCGCGCCGATCTCACTGCAATGCTTGACCGCCTCGATTTTGCGGTGAAGAGCCTGGGCCGGGAGCGCATTCAAATCGCGCCGTCATGCTCGCTGCTTCACGTTCCGATCGATCTGGAACTTGAGGACCATCTCGATCCAGATGTTAAAAGCTGGCTTGCGTTCTCTGTACAGAAGATCAGTGAGCTTGCAACGCTGAGCCGTGCGCTGACGATGGGCCGCGAGAGTGTTGTAGATGCGCTTGCCGAAGCCGACCAGGTGGCAGTGGCACGGGAAACTTCGACGAAGATTCACAACGCCGACCTGGCTCGTCGGGTCACTGCGATCGACGAGGCTATGCGACGGCGCGGAAGCCCGTTCGCCGAACGGGTTAGGGTTCAGCGGGCAAGCTTCGGCCTTCCAGCATTCCCGACTACAACGATCGGATCGTTCCCGCAGACCGCCGAGGTCCGCAATGCCCGTGCCGCTCATACGCGTGGAACGTTGAGTGATACGCAGTATCGGGAGTTTCTCAGGCAAGAGACTGCGCGCACGGTGCGCTGGCAGGAGGAAATCGGCCTCGATGTCCTTGTGCACGGCGAGTTCGAGCGCAACGATATGGTGCAGTATTTTGGCGAACAGCTTTCGGGCTTTACCTTCACTAAGCATGGTTGGGTTCAGTCCTACGGTTCGCGCTACGTGCGTCCGCCGATCCTGTTCGGAGATGTCACGCGACCGCAGCCGATGACGGTCGAGTGGTGGCGCTACGCGCAGTCTCTGACTGACAAGCCGATGAAAGCCATGTTGACCGGACCGGTGACAATTCTGAACTGGTCATTCGTTCGCGACGACATTCCGCGCAGCGAGGCCTGTCGCCAGATCGCGCTGGCGATTCGCGACGAGGTGATCGACCTTGAAAAGGCCGGTGCACGGATGATCCAGATCGACGAAGCGGCGCTGCGCGAAGGATTGCCGCTGCGCCGTGCGGGATGGAAGGCATATCTCGACTGGACCGTCGATAGCTTTCGCCTCTGCTCGTCCGCCGTCGACGACACGACGCAAATCCACACGCATATGTGTTATTCGGAGTTCAACGACATCATCGACGCTATCGCTGCGATGGATGCGGACGTCATCTCGATCGAAACTTCACGCTCCAAGATGGAACTGCTCGACGCCTTCAAGAGCTATAAGTATCCCAATGAGATCGGTCCGGGCGTCTACGATATTCATTCGCCACGCGTTCCTGCACCCGAAGAGATGAAACAGCTGCTGACACTGGCCCGTCAGCGTCTGTCGGACTCGCAGCTTTGGGTCAATCCTGATTGCGGTTTGAAAACGCGGAAGTGGGAGGAAGTACGGCCGGCACTTATAAACATGGTCGCCGCGGCGCGCGAGCTTCGATAGGCAACGGATCGGCGACATGTGGTGCGGGACGAATTACGAGATCGAAATGATCTCCAGACCTTGACCGGATGCGCCGACCTCATCTCCAACGGCCTTGCCCAAAAGGAGTTTTGCGACCGGAGATGCGAAGGAAATGGAACCGGCCTTGGGATCCGCTTCGTCCTCTCCTACGATGCGATAAGTCTGCACGCGTCCATCGTCTCGCTCGAAGGTCACCGTACTCCCAAAGGCAACCGTGTCGGTTGACGCAGGATCGGCGATGACCTGGGCCGTGCGAACTCTCGCCGCAAAGTAGCGCATGTCGCGCAAGGGGATTGCCGCTTGCCGCCGCCGCTCATTGACGTCCTCGATCTCTTGCGCGGTCTCGTACGCTTCGCGGGCCTGATCGAGCTGAAATTCCAGAGCCTTCAGGCCTGCTTCCGTAACCAGGTTTGGATGAGGTGAAACCGGCCGGTCGGGGAGGAGAGTCTCCGACGCAGTTTCCGCGCTATCTTCCTTGGTGAAGGCAACGCTCAAGTCGGAGCTCCCTTTAGATTTGAAGGCGGTGGCGTCAGTGCCAGCCGAGGGCAGGAGCGATGTGAGACAGAATCGCTTCGATCACATGCGCGTTGTAGGCCACGCCCAACTGGTTGGGGATGGTCAGAAGCAGGGTGTCGGCCTCGGCGATCGCTTCGTCATTCTTTAGCTGTTCGATGAGGACGTCCGGCTCTGCGGCATAGCTGCGGCCGAAGATCGCCCGGGTCCGCGGATCGATGAACCCGATCTGGTCTTCTTCCTCGCGCCCGGAACCGAAATAGGCGCGATCGCGATCGTCCATGATCGCGAAGATGCTGCGGCTGACCGAGACCCGCGGTTCGCGGGTATGGCCGGCCTCCTTCCAGGCGGCGCGGTAGGCCCGGATCTGGGCTGCTTGCTGCACATGAAAAGCTTCGCCGGTTTCGTCGTTCTTGAGCGTGGAACTCTGCAAGTTCATTCCGAGTTTTGCCGCCCAGATTGCGGTGGCGTTGGAGCTGGCACCCCACCAGATGCGCTCGCGCAGGCCTTCGGAATAGGGTTCGAGGCGCAACAGGCCGGGTGGATTTGGAAACATGGGCTGCGGATTGGGCTGCGCGAAACCTTGGCCCCGCAAGAGGTCCAGGAAGACCTCCGCATGTCGACGGCCCATCTCGGCGTCAGTCTGGCCTTCAGCCGGTTGATAACCGAAATATCGCCAGCCCTCGATCACCTGTTCGGGTGAGCCGCGACTGATGCCAAGTTGCAGCCGACCGCCGGCGATCAGATCGGCGGCTCCCGCGTCCTCGGCCATGTAGAGCGGGTTCTCGTAGCGCATGTCGATAACCGCCGTGCCGATCTCGATGCGGCTGGTCTTTGCACCGACGGCAGCCAGCAGGGGAAATGGCGAGGACAGCTGGCGCGCGAAGTGATGGACCCGGAAATAAGCCCCGTCCGCTCCAAGTTCTTCTGCCGCGACGGCGAGCTCTATGGATTGCAGCAGGGTATCCGCGGCTGAACGAGTTTGTGATTGCGACGAGGGCGTCCAGTGCCCGAACGAGAGAAAGCCGATCTTCTTCATACGACCAATGTACGGGTATCCCGGTTGATTTGCGACCTAAAAGGCAGCCTTTGGCCGCCTAAAGCATCCCCCAATGAAGCCGCTTTGCGGATCTGGCCTCGCCTTCCAACGCGGTCGTCCGTTACCGAATGGATTCCGTACGTTTCATGTTATCGGACAGGTCATAGCTGCGTCAGCTACGGGTGTCGCTATAACGTGAGCTACAAAATCGTCAGCTATGTGCGTGTGCGGAGCGCCCTACGTGATAAGCTTATGGCGCGGCTGTGGGACGGTCGGGTTGTCTACCGTCCGCTTGCTCGCTCAATCCCTCTCGCGATGAACGTCGTGGACGACAATACCCATGCCCGTATCTGGCAGCGTCAGCCAGTCCCGTCGCTTCAAGGTTCGGCGGGTATCTTCAAGTCCGCTATCCCAATGCTCGCGCATTGAGGTCGAGGAGAATTCGTAGTCTTTTGAATCTCCTTCGTAGGCCTTCTGCTGATAGATCATCTGCAGAATAGTGATTTCCGGTAGAGCCGCATAATCGTTGAGAAGCCGGCGTTCGTGGTCGGTCAGCTGATCATCCGGCACGCGGCGCAAGGCCTTGTAGAGATCCGCTTTGAGGTTGTTCATCACTTTATAAACGTCGGTATTATGCCGCGTGCGCGAGGAATAGACGATGTCCTTGTGGCGGGACATCACCTCCTGGATATCGCGGGGCAACGCGCCGCGTGCGCTGAACAGGTCGACCTGAAAGACCAGCGAGTTCAGCTTGTCGTCCTGATCAAGAAGGTGCTGAAGCGGCGTGTTGGAAACGATGCCGCCATCCCAGAAATAATCCGTGCCGATCTTGACCATTGGCAGAGCGGGCGGCAGCGCGCCGGAAGCCATGACATGCTCCGGCCCGATCACTTCACGCTTGTTGTCGAAATAGATGAAGTTACCGGACAGAACATTAACGGCACCGACGGCGAAGTGCATTTTGCGGGCGTTGATGAGGTCGAAGTCGACGAGATCGAGCAGCGTCCGGCGTAGCGGCGAGCTATCGTAATAACTGGTTGCGGTCATTGCACCCGCCGGACTGAACCACGGATTGACGCTATGCGGTTTGAAGAAGCCGGGCTGGCCGAGCGTCGAGGTCATCATCGAACTGGTGAAATTGCGAGCCTTTCGATAGATGTCGCCGTCGGGCGTGTAGGCCCACACCCTGCGGGCCGTGATGGTCTCCCAAAACTCGCGGAGTCTTTCGAGACGCCTTTCAGGAGGATTGCCGGCGATGATCGCCGAATTGATGGCACCAATCGATACGCCGCAAACCCAGTCCGGCTCGATGCCTTCCTCATGCAGCGCCTGGTAGACGCCCGCCTGATAAGCACCGAGTGCGCCACCGCCCTGAAAGACCAGTGCAACGCGCTCGCAGCGATCGGGGCGCCAGCCGCGAAACTCGGGTGAAGTACTTGCGTCCGGCGTACGTGCGTCCATGGGTCTGCCCCTTTGACCAGATCGTTAGTGTTCGATCGCACAATTGTGGGAAGCGGTGACGCTGTTGTGACACCGGGTATCTGAATCCCGCAGCTAGCATTCATACCTCCAGAATATTCCCTTCACATCGCTGTCAAGGAAGGCCGGTAGCTGTTGGTGATCGATCGCCGCTCCGTCGAGGCTGCCGACGCCGAGCCGCAGGGAGATTGCAGCGTCAAAGATCGGTTATCTCAATGCTCTCCGGAAAATCTGCCATTGTCACCGGTTCGACCAGCGGCATTGGTCTTTCGATTGCGCGCAAGCTGGCCGCAGACGGCGTCAACGTCATGCTCAATGGCTTCGGTGACGTGAATGAAATCGAGAGCATTCGCGAGGAAATCGCGAACGGCCACAATATCAAGGTTCTCTACAATCCGGCAGACATGACCAAGCCGGACGAGATCGAGCAGATGGTCGCGCAGGCGGAAAGCGAGTTCGGCGGCGTCGACATCGTTGTCAATAATGCCGGCATTCAGTATGTCGCGCCGGTCGAGGAATTCCCGGTCGCGAAATGGGATGCCATTATCGCAATCAACCTGTCTAGCGCCTTTCATACCACGCGCGCTGCTGTTCCGGTGATGAAGAAGAACGGCTGGGGCCGTATCGTCAACATCGCTTCCGCACACGCCTTGGTCGCATCGCCATTCAAGTCGGCTTATGTTGCGGCCAAACACGGCATCGCCGGCTTGACCAAAACCGTCGCGCTTGAAGTCGCCGAACACGGTATCACCGTGAACGCCGTCTGCCCGGGCTACGTGATGACGCCGCTGGTCGAAAAGCAGATTCCGGAGCAGGCGAAAGCTCGCGGCATCACCGAGCAGCAGGTGATCTCCGATGTGCTGCTCGCGGCTCAGCCGACCAAGCGCTTTGTCACCGTTGAAGAACTGTCGGACGTTGTCTCGTTCCTCTGCACCGATTCTGCAAAGTCAATTACCGGCACCACGTTGCCCGTCGATGGCGGCTGGACCGCGCACTAAAGGAATTTCCCATGCGCAAGGCGAACATTCTCAAGATTCCTTCGATGCCCGCTGCTGGTCCGAGCTACCCGGCGGGGCCGTATCGGTTCATCGATCGTGAGTTTCTTGTCATCACCTATGAGACCGATCCCGATTTGATCCGCGCCGGTCTACCCGAGCCGCTGGAGCCGATCGAGCAACCGCTTGTGCATTACGAATGGATCAAGATGCCGGATTCATCCGGTTTCGGTAGCTATACCGAGTCCGGCCTCATAATCCCGGCGCGCTTGAACGGCGAGGAAGTCAATTTCGTTTCGCAAATGTATCTCGACGACGATCCGCCGATTGCCGCCGGTCGAGAGATTTGGGGATTCCCCAAGAAGTACGCGCATCCGAAACTCGAGATCGTCAAGGATACTCTGACCGGGACGCTCGAATACGCTGGCCAATTCGTCGCCATGGGAACCATGGGCTACAAGCACGGAGCACAGGCCGGCAATGACGACGCTACGCTTGCTGCGTTATCCAAGACCCAGATCAACCTGAAATTGATTCCGGGAGTCGACGGCCGCGCCGAGGTAGCGCAACTCGTTGCCATCAATCTTACCGATATCACGGTGAAGGGATCGTGGTTCGGCCCGGGCCGGTTGCATCTCGTTCCTCACGTCAACGCACCGGTTGCCGATTTTCCGGTGCGCCGCGTGATCGGGGCCAAACATTTCCTCGCGGATTTGACGTTGCCCTACGGTCGTGTCGTGTACGACTACAACAAGGAGATCGACGACCTAGCGGAAGCGGCGGAGTGATTATAGCGACATCTGTCCGGACGCGACGTCCTGTCTGACCATTGAATGTTGCGGATAGGGGAAGCCTTCATCCAGGCAGAGATAAGGCTCTTTGCCGCGTCACCCAAGTCCGTGATTGTTTCAAAGAACGCGCAAGATCGTATTGCGGAATGATTCGATATGCGCGCGCGCCATGTTGGCGGCTTGCGTTTCGTCCTTTGATGCGATCGCCTGCAACAGGTCGAGATGTTCTCGCTGCACTTGTTGCGGGTGGTGGCCTTCGCTGAGCGAGAGGAACCAGAAGCGCGCGGCGCGGTCCTGTAAGTTCGACAGAAGTTCGGCCAATATCGGGTTGCCCGACATTTTTGCGATCCAGCTATGGAAGGCTTGATCGAGGCGCATCAACTCCTCGACGCCGGTTCCGGCATCGATTTCCGCTTGCGCCCTCGACAAGATCGCCTTCGGCGCCTCCAGGTCGGCGCGCGTCACCCGGCGCGTCGCGAGCGTGGCGCAATAAGTCTCGTTGACCAGGCGCGCTTCGATGATTTGAGCGACTTCGTCGAGCGAGACCGGCCGAACGATGACCCCCTTGCGGGGGATCACGTTGACCAGTCCTTCTTTGGCAAGCCGGTGCAATGCGAGATGCACCGGCGTGCGCCCGATGCCAAGCTCCCGCGAGATCGCAATCTCGTTCAGATAGGCGCCCGGCGCGTAGGCAACCGTAAAGATACGATGCTTGATCGCCTCGTAGGCCTGCACCACCAGAGGCACCGGCCGTTGCGTCGTGCGCGATACATCGAGGCTCGTCATCGATCAGTTCGGTGCGAAATAATGAGTTTCGAGCAGCATGCATCCGTTCTCGGACTTGAACGGACCATGATAAGCGCCCGGCGGTCGGCAGGCGTAGGTCGGCCCGGTGAACTTTTCTCCGCCGTTTCCGTTCCTGTCGTTGCCAACGATCAGGTCGCCGGACAGCAGATACACTTCTTCCCAATACTCGTGAACGAAGGGATCGGTCGTGTAAACGCCGGGCTCGAACGACAGCAGTCGCGTCCGGTTGCCGGCCTTGCCGGTCTCGTCGAGAGCGCCGGCAATGATCTTCTGCTTGATACCGGCAGGGTAGCCCGGGGGAGTTTCCCAGCCTTCGTTGAGATCGAGGCTGTGAAATTCGAGATGGGGTTTCTGCATTTTGATTCTCCCGTTCAATCGGCGATGGCCAGTGTGGAAACTGTATAGGCGTGTTTCAAGGACCGTTTCAGTACAGGATCATGAAGCTCGATTTCGAACCGCTCCGAAGGCTGGAAGCCGCCATGCACCGGAACGGTACCGCAAAGCATCGCTGTTCCGTTCACGATACTCCCTCCATCGGCTTCATAACGTGCGGCGAGGTCCATCGGATTGCGCAGACTCGACAGCAGACCTTCCTGATAAAGCTTGCGCTCGCCGCCATTCACCACGTGCGATCGGAGAATCAGCTGATCCCAATGGGGCTCGACGTCTGCGAAGCGCCACACCTGGGGTCCTATCGGCTTGCCGCAGATCTGCTTTGATACGGTTACGCCATAGGTTTCGACCTTGCGGTCGGTGTGATCGGAGCCGATGCCGACCCACAGCGTATCCTCGCACCGAATCAGAACGGCCTCGGCCTCACCGCTGCTATCGCTGCCAGTGACCTCGATGTGCGGGGCCGTCGTGAGAAGCGATGCGGAAAGCCGATAGAATAAAGGGACTGCGCGCGGGCGCCGCACGCCGATCGCTTCGAGTTCCTGAATGTGATGTTCGATGGCATCCGCATCGCGGCCGGCCCATCCGGCAATCACCAAATTCGTTGGCCGGAAGCTAATTTCCCGGCTTCCGTCATTGGTCGAAGCCGTGAACGACAACGGCGCCAAATACTCAACGATCAAATCCGGTAACTCCGCAGTGAAAAGCCTGTGATGCATCAAGACTAGGGGATGGCCCTCCATTAGACAATAGCGTGGTTCAACTCACAGGAAAAATGCGGCACAACGCACGGAAGGATTTTGTGCAGGACCCGGTGAAGACGCAAGCAATACGCTCAAAATGTTCGCAAAATGAGTAGAAGGCTATCGCTTTCCTTGACAGACCTCACGGTTAGTATCGTAGAGTGCATGTGATACATCACAAAAGCGTGGTGTAAGCACAGGAGTTGGAAATGAGGACTTCGACTGTCGCCAAGGCTGCAGCGTTCGTAGCGTTTGGGTTGTGGGGAGCGAACCCGGTTTTCGCGGACAGCACGGGCGTTACCGACAGCACGATCAAGATCGGCTTCGTCGGCAGCATGACCGGACCGGCTGCAATCTGGGGCTCGGGCAATATGGCGGGCGCCACGTTGGCCTTCGAGGAGCTCAATGCCGCTGGCGGCGTCAACGGCCGCAAGATCGAATTCATCACCGTCGATGACGAGACCTCCGCGCCGAAGGGCATCGCGGGCTTCAACCGTCTGGTTCAGAGTGACAAGGTTTTTGCGGTGTTCGGCCCGAGTTCGAGCGCTGTCGGCGTGCCCATGAAGGCCACCATGGCGAGCTCCGGCGTGCCCGTTCTCATTCCAAGCTTCTCCTCGCCCTTGATGACAGAGCCGCCGGCGCCCAACATTTTCCGCGTCGGTGCGATCAACGATCGCATGCAGGGACGGGGCATCGCCAATTATCTCGTGAATACGGACAAGCGCACGAAGATCGCGATCCTTCGGCAGTCGGACGAATACGGCGCGACGGGTGCCGGCGCTGTCGGCGATCGCCTCAAGGAGCTCAAGATGGCTCCGGTCGCGAACGAGGTATTCAATGCGGCCGACACGGACTTCACATCGCAGGTGCTGCGTGTCCGCTCCGCCAATCCCGATGCCATCGTCGTCTACGGCTATCCCGCGCCGAGCGCGATCATCACGCGGCAGCTTCGCGAGGTTGGGATCAAGGCCGAGATCATTGGCTCCTCGGCGACTTCCAACCAGAACTATCCGGAACTGGTAGGTAAAATCGGTGCAGGCACCAAGTTCGTCACCACGCTTGAGCATCAGCCAGAATCGGACTTTCCGGCGATAAAAAAGTTTCGCGAGGCCTTCCAGAAACGTTTCCCTGATCTCGCACGGCAGGGCCGTCCTGCGCTCGGCGACACGCTCGGCTATGCCGGCGCGTTGACGATGATCGAGGCCATCCGTCAAGCGGGCAAGGATCTCACACGCGAGGGTTATGTGAAGGCGCTGGAGTCGATGGACGGGTATGAGACCGGCATATCGATGCCGACCCATCTCTCCGCGACCAACCGCGAAGGCAACACGAAAATGTACATCGCCGTGATCAAGGATGATCTCACGCGCGAAGTGCTACCTGGTGCCATCGAGACCAAGTAACCCCAGGAGAGCGCTCGCGAGGGCGCTCTCCTATCCGGCGGGCATTCCATGGATATTCTACAGCTCATCGCAAACGGCATTCCCGCCGGCGTCATGTATTCGCTGGTCGCGCTTTGTATCGTTCTTATTCATAACGGGACCAATGTCGTTCATTTCGGCTATGGCGACCAGATTACGTTCGCGGCCTATCTGGTGGTGATCACACAGACGCTGTTCGGTGCGCCGTTATGGCTCGCGATCGCCAGTTCAGTCGTGATCTCCGCCTTGTTCGGTCTGTTCATCTATCTCGCGATCCTTGCGCCGATCCGCAAAACGCCGCTGCTGGTGCAGGTCATCGCCACGTTGGCGATCGGGACGGCGCTGCGTGAGGGCATGCGGGCCTTCATGGGGCCGGACCCTTGGCCGTTTCCAGCACTGGTTGCGCCTCGGATTTTCAATCTTGGCGGCGTCTTCATCACCAGCGCAAACGTTGCAGCGGTCGCGATCGCGGTGATCATCACGGTGGCGCTTTTCGTTTTCTTCAAGGTCTCGAAATACGGGCAGGCGATCATTGCAGCCTGCGAGAATGCCAAGGGCGCATCGATCGTCGGCATTTCGGTGACCAAGGTGTTCGCTAGTATCTGGATCGTGGCGTCGGTGCTGGCCGCGGTGTCGGCGATACTGATGGCACCGGTCGTGACCCTGTCGCCCGACATGGGCTTGATTGCGATCAAGGGTTTCTGTGCAGCAGTTCTGGGTGGCTTCACCAGCCTGCCGGGGGCGATCGTCGGGGGCATCCTGCTCGGATTGATCGAAACCACGGCGGGTTACTACATCTCCACCGCCGCAAAGGACGTCGTTGCCTACGGCGTTCTCATCGCGGTCGTCATCTTCATGCCGCAAGGTCTGTTCGGCAAAGCTCAACTGAAGAAGGTGTAGAGCCATGAGCCGTTCGCAATCGATTGCACTGTGGTGCGTAATAGCAGCGGTGCTGCTGGCGGGGCCGGCCTACATGTCGACCCATATCATGCTGTTGATGGCGCTGATCGCGACCACGTCGATCATCACCATCGGCCTCAGCATCGTGACCGGCCTCGCCGGACAGATATCACTGGCACAGGCCGCTTTTTGCGGGCTCGGCGCCTATGGCGCAACGTTGCTGTCGGTGCATGCCGGCGTGCCGATGTGGTTGACCATTCCGGTTACCGCGGTGGTGGTTGCCATTATCGGATACGGCGTCGGCGTGATGTCACTCCGTGTAGAAGGCCATTACCTGGCGCTGGTTACGCTGGCCTTCGGCGGCATCATCAATCTCGGTCTGTTGCACCTGACCGATCTGACCGGCGGTGCCGTCGGCCGACCGGTGCAGCCGCTCAGCATCTTCGGCTTCACCTTCGGCTCACCGGTCTCGCTCTACTATCTCTCGATTATTGTTGCGGGTGCGGTGCTGTTCGGCGTCTCTAACTTGCTGCTGTCGCGCTGGGGCAGGGCGTTTCATGGAGTCCGGCTCAGTGAAATCGCCTGCAAGAGTCTCGGGATGGATGTCCGGCGGGTGAAAGCCATCGCCTTTGCGATGAGCGCGGGTCTCGGGGCACTTGGCGGTGCATTGCAGTCGTTGCAGACGACGTATCTCGATCCGGCACAGTTCACCGTGCTCGGTAGCGTATCCTATCTCTCGGTGCTGGTGATCGGCGGCTTGCGCAGCCAGTTGGGAGCCGTCATCGGCGCCGTCATCTTCGTGATGGCGCCGGAACTGCTCGGCGGCTTCAAGACCTATATGGGCCTGATGTTCGCGATCGTGCTGCTGGCTATCATCCGGATTGCGCCATCCGGGCTCGAATTCCTGCTGAAAAGTCTGCGCAGTCCGTTCGGGAAGAAAGCCGTATCATGACTATTCAGCTCTCTCTCCATGATGTGACGGTGCGCTTCGGTGGTCTGACGGCCGTCAACAAGGTCAGCATCGACGTCAGCAAGGGTACGATTCACAGCCTGATCGGGCCGAATGGCGCTGGCAAGACAACGGTCATCAATACCGTCACTGGCGTTTACTCGCCTACGTCGGGCGACGTGCTCTTCGACGGCAAATCGATTGCCGGCACGCCGCCGGAGCGGATTTGCGCGCTCGGGCTCACGCGCACATTCCAGAACACCGAGTTGTTTGGCGATATGTCGGTGGCAGACAATGTGCGCCTCGGCATGCATCGCATTGCACCCTATGGCGTATTGTCGGCTGCGCTCCAGCTGCCGACCGCACGGCACGCGGAACGACGGATCAGCGAGCGTGTCGCGGAGTTGCTCGACCTCGTCGGGTTGAGCGATCAGCGCGCGACGGAAGCGCAGTTCCTGCCGTTCGCCAAGATGCGGCGACTGGAATTGGCGCGTGCGCTTGCCGCTGAGCCGACCATGTTACTGCTCGACGAACCTGCGGCAGGCCTCCGCGCCGGTGAGGTCGATGAACTCAATGGATTG
>Ga0007871_1000316_pt1 | contig 12212 bp, 11 predicted proteins | sample CryBogCBH08Jun09_FD_71208 | JGI IMG/M metagenome (GOLD analysis project Ga0007871, IMG submission 71208) | Freshwater microbial communities from Crystal Bog, Wisconsin, USA - CBH08Jun09 | ecosystem: Environmental > Aquatic > Freshwater > Lake | place: Crystal Bog, Wisconsin, USA | collected...
CACGGCTATCTGATCGAGAGCGGCCGCATCGTCATGCATGACGCCGCCGATGCACTGAAGCGTAATCCGGACATTCAGGAATTTTACCTGGGAGGCACGGACAACAAGAACTTTCGCGATATCAAGCACTACCGGCGACGAAAACGCTGGCTAACGTAAGACCGACGAGACTGCTTCGTCCACTAAACACAGCAAGAAGACCATTCAATCGTCCTAACAAGGGAGGACCTGAAGATGAGATTACGATCGATACTAGGCGGCCTCGCTCTCACACTGGTCGGCAGCATGACCGCCATGGCGGCCGATCCGGTGCGCGTCGCACTCTGCTACGACCTCAGCAAGGCCTATACCTTCGTCACGCCGCAGATCGCGCAAGCCGCCCGCGACTATGCCGATATTCTCAACGCCAAGGGCGGCCTTGAAGGCCACCCCATCGAGGTCATCGTTCAGGATCATGGCAACGAGCCGCAGCGCGGTATCGAATGCTACGAGCGCCTGAAGCGCGAAGGCGTCATGATATTCGACATGCTGTCGACGCCGGTTTCGCGCGCGGTGCTGCCGCGCGTCATGAAGGACGGCAACATCCTGATGCAGTCGCTGGCCGGACGCGGCGACGCCATCGACGGCGACGTCTTCAAATGGGTATTCCCGATCGGGCCGACCTATTGGGGCCAGGCCGCCAATGACGTCGGATACATCAAGCAGAAGTCCGGCGGTAACCTGAAGGGCGTCAAGATCGCATTTGTCTATGTCGATTATCCGTTCGGGCAGGAACCGATCGGCATCATGAAAACCCTTGCGCAGAAGGAAGGGTTCGATCTGCAGCTATTCCCCTATCCGTTGCCAGGCAATGATCAGGCGTCGACGTGGACGCAAATTCGCCGCTACAACCCGGATTGGATCATCAGCTGGAGTCTGGCGAACATGAACGTCATCGCGTCGCGCGAGATGAAGCGCAACGGGATTGCGATCGATAAATACATCGCCGTCAACTGGTTCAACGAAGTCGATATCAAGAATATGGGCGTCGATGCAGCCAAGGGGATCAAGCGCGGCACCAACGTCGCCGGCGGCTCCAGCCAGCCGCTGGTGCAGCAGATTCTCAAGGAGCTGTACGACAAGGGCAAAGGCAACGGCGACAGAAAGCATACCGAAGACGTCTACTACAACACCGGTCTGGCCATCTGGTCGATCGCCTTCGAGGGAGCCCGCCTGGCCATCAAGAAAGATGGCTGGCCGTTGACGCCGCAGAAGATCAAGGACGGCATGGAGAGCATCAAGGACTATGACGCTAATGGCCTGATGGCGCCGGTGACGGTGACCGCGAGGGATCACGGCGGCGGCGGCAAGACCCGCATCGAAATGTGGGACGGCACCAAGTGGGTGCCGCAGACCGACTGGATCGCGGCATTTTCGGACGACGTCTGGGGCGTCGTGAAGGAACAGTCCGCTGAATATGCCAAGTCGGAGGCGCAGAAATAATCTCTGCACCAGATGGGCGGCGGCCACACATCATCTGCCGCCCATCCATTGGTATGCCGCCTGGCTGCAAGACCGAAACGATGACGAACAAGGGAGAAGAAACGTGAAGGGTCTATCTGGAAAGGTCGCGATCGTCACCGGCGGAGGTCAGGGTATCGGTCGAGCCATCACGTTGCGGCTCGCCGAGGAAGGCTGCAAGGTCGCCATCTTCGACATCAAACCGGATGCTGGTCAGGAGACCGCTAAGCTGGCGCCGAATGCGGATATTACGACCTATACCGTTGATGTCGGAGACCGCGCTTCCGTCGATGCTGCGGTGGCAAAGGTCGAGGCCGAAACCGGACCGATCTGGATTCTGGTCAATAATGCCGGATGGGACCGGCCGATGCCGTTTCTCAAGACCGACAAAGAGCTATGGGACAAGATCATTCGTATCAATTTATACGGCCCGCTCAATACCCACCACGCGATTGCACCGTTGATGGTGGAGCACGGCGGCGGACGTATCATCAATATCTCGTCGGATGCCGCCCGCGTCGGCACCAGCGATGAAGCGGTCTACTCCGCCTGCAAGGGCGGCATCGTCTCCTTCACCAAATCGATGGCACGCGAATTGGCACGCCATCGCGTCCTGCTCAATGCGATTTGTCCGGGGCCAACCAACACGCCGATGATGGCCGGCATCCTGAGCGAAAGCGAACACGCGGTAAAATGGAAAGACGCCATGGTCCGCGGTATTCCGCTCAAGCGGATGGGCGAACCGGAAGACTACGGCGGAATCGTCGCACTGCTCGCGTCCGACGACGGACGGTTCATCACAGGACAGACCATCTCGGTTTCCGGCGGCATGAATATGATTTAGGGCGGCGACGATAACCGATTGGGAATTGTCCTGCTCAAAAACCACGAAGGTCCGTCAACTCATCGACGACTTCGAGAGCGCCCTCAAAATCGTCGTCACCGAAATACATACTGCGCACAATCACCACCGATACACCGGCGGAGCGGGCCGAAAGGAGCCCGTTACGGGAATCCTCCAATGCAAGGCACGCCCGTGCGGGCAATCCGAGTTTTGCAAGGGCTTTCAAATAGACGTCGGGCGCCGGCTTCTTTCGTTCGACATCTTCGCCGGCGACGATCGCACGGAAGAGAGTTGACCATTCTTTACCAAGGACGGGCGTCAGCAGCGCCTCGACATTGGATCGTGAAGTGGTTGTCGCAATTGCCAAGGGTAGACCACGCCGTTTGGCGGCATCGAGAGTGTCTGCGATACCCGGACGGAGTTGGCAGGCTCCATCCGCGAGCAATTCCGCATAGTGACCGTTCTTCTTCCGGTGGATATCGGCGATCTGCGCCGCGGATAACTTGTCTTTGCCGCCGCGATACTCGCCGAGGTAATGCGATATTCGTTCTTTGCCGCCGGTTATGCGAAGCAACCGGCCGTAGAGAGCGACATCCCAGGCCCAGTCGAGACCGAAATCTACAAACGACTCGTTGAACGCACGACGATGCAGTTCTTCCGTTTCAGCCATGGTCCCGTCGACGTCGAAGATGAGTGCATTGAAATTCATCATTGGTGTCATCTTTGGCTATTGTCGTCCTCCGATGACTGCTCGGCCGCAACAGGCGCACGAAGCGGACCATCGTGCCGTCACGATCGAATACAACAGCGAAAATCAGTTCGAAGTACGTTTACCTGGCTCAGCATTTTCAAGCTTCAACTGTGTTGGCTGCCGCTGTCCTGAGCGCGAAAATATTTGTGCGGTAGGCGCTGCCGGTACCGCCACGGAATACGGCCGATCCAGCCACCAATACGTCTGCTCCCGCAGCGACCGCCAAGGCCGCCGTCTCCGGATTGACACCGCCGTCCACTTCCAGGTGGATTGGACGATCGCCGATCATCGCGCGTATTCGCCGGATCTTCTCGAGCTGTGAAAGGATGAACGATTGTCCTCCGAAGCCCGGGTTGACGGTCATGACCAGGATAAGATCCAGCCGATCGAGGACATATTCGATGACATTTTCCGGAGTCGACGGACAGATCGTTACGCCTGCCCGCTTTCCAAGCGAACGGATCAATTGCAAAGACCTGTCCAGATGTTGACTGGCCTCCGCATGGATCGTGATGATATCGCTTCCAGCCTTGGCAAATGCTCCGAGATAGGCGTCAACCGGCGCGATCATCAAATGAACGTCGAAGACCTTCTTCGACCGCGGGCGAATCGCCTTTATTACGTCCGGACCGAAGCTGATATTCGGTACGAAATGGCCATCCATCACATCGCAATGAATCCAATCCGCACCGGCCGCGTCGATCGCTTCGATTTCCTCTCCGAGGCGCGCGAAATCCGCCGAGAGAATCGATGGCGCGATAAGGACCGGATTCAGCATGACCTAAGCATCCCCTTTGCCGTTGAGGCCCGTTTCCCGCGCAGCCTTGGAGAAGACGCGGCTTGCTAGGACATCGTCAGCCTCGATCGACATGACGTCCTCGCCGGTCAGCACACGATCGAGATTCGCGACTAACCGATTGGCCTGTCGAAGCCGGATCCGGTCGAGCGCGTTGCGGATCGAGCGCGCGTTGGAAAACAGGGGCTGTGTCTTGCGCACGGCGATGTAATGTTCGAAAGCTTCACGCGCTTTCGGTGAAAACCGATAATGCTGCTCCTCGAGCATCAATTGAGCGATCGCCAGCAGCTCCGCCTCGGAGTAGTCGGGGAAATCAATATGGTGTCCGATGCGCGAACGGAATCCCGGATTGCTCTGGAAGAATTTCTCCATCCGGTCGCCATAGCCTGCGAGAATGACCACCAGGTCTTCGCGCTGCGCTTCCATCACCTGCAGCAGGATCTCGATCGCTTCCTGGCCATAGTCGCGCTCGTTCTCGGGACGATAGAGATAATAGGCCTCGTCGATGAACAGCACGCCACCCATCGCCTTCTTTAGGATTTCCTTGGTCTTCGGCGCGGTGTGGCCAATGTACTGTCCAACCAGATCGTCGCGCGTAACGCTGATGACATGACCGCGGCGGACAAAGCCGAGGCGATGCAGGATACCCGCCATCCGCAATGCCACGGTGGTCTTGCCTGTACCCGGATTTCCGGTGAAGGACATGTGCAACGTCGGAAACGTTGTGGCCAACGCCATTTTCTGCCGGATTCGCTCGATCAGAAGCAGCGAGGCGATCTCTCGTATCCGCGTCTTCACCGGCATGAGTCCGATCAGTTCACGGTCGAGTTGCGCCAGCACCGGCGCGATCTCCACTGCCTCGAACTCCTGGCGGAGGTCGATCGACGAAACCGCAGGCTTTGTGTCGGGATCGGAAATTGTGACGGCTTGAGGGTTGGACATCGCAGGTTCACCAAACTGTCAAATGCGATCGTTGACGGGCGCCATCCGGTATCGTTCGGTGCACGCTTAACTCTTCGAGGAAAAAGGCTCCATCGCCGTTTCAACGACGATGGAGCAGGACATCCGACGCGCCAGACGACCGGGAATGAAATCGCTGGGCATGCCGTCGAATGTGATCACGATGAATAGCGCTCGCCTTCCGGCTTTTGGGCCGCATAGGAGAAAGTGGAATAGCGTGTATTTCGACCTTTCGCCTCCTGGCGCTGGAGCCCGAATCCCGGTTCGTTTGCAGGCCGATTGGCGATGAAAGAGATCCGCACCGATTCCCAGCCGTGGCTGGCATCGAACCCGGATATCCGAATATAGCGATCGCCGTAGACCCTGCGGCAATCGGCCAGTTCCTTCATGATCCCCGCAGCGTCACGCAAATCGAACATCGGAAGACCCCACATCTCCCAATAAGTGTTGCGGGGATGCGGATCGTCGGTGAACTCGATGTTCACCGCCCAACCCTTCTCCAGGCAGTACTGAACCTGGCTCCTAATCTGCTCGTCGGTGAGATCGGGAAGAAACGAGAAACAGCCTTGGGTTACGCGCATCTGTGTCTCTCCTGTCAGACGGCCATGCTCGGGGTCGGAACGAAATCCGGAGCATCGGTCGATTCATAGTTGAAGGTGACATCTTTCCAGACTTCGAGCGCCTCACGCAGCGGCGTACACGTCAGCGCTGCCTTCGCCAGAATCTCCGGACCTTCGTGGACAAAATCCCGTCCTTCGTTGCGAGCTAGGATCATCGCCTCGAGTGCAACCCGGTTCGCGGTGGCGCCGGCCTGAATGCCGCGTGGATGGCCGATGGTGCCGCCGCCGAACTGCAACACCACGTCTTCCCCGAGCAGATCCAGCAACTGGTGCATCTGGCCGGCGTGTATGCCGCCCGACGCCACGGGCATCAGCTTGTTGAGGCTCGCCCAATGCTGGTCGAAGAAAATGCCATGCGCGAGGTTCTCTGGAACGTGGTCCTCACGGCAGATATCGTAATAACCTCGCGTGGTGTTCGGATCGCCCTCGAGCTTGCCGACGACGGTGCCCGCATGGATATGATCGACGCCGGCAAGCCGCATCCATTTGGCGATGACGCGGAACGATACGCCGTGCGAGCGTTGCCGCGTATAAGTCGAGTGACCGGCGCGGTGGAGATGCAGGATCATGTCGTTGCGCCGCGCCCACTTCGCCATGGACTGGATTGCCGTATAACCGATCACGAGATCAATCATGGCGATGTTGGATCCAAGCTCATGCGCGAACTCGGCGCGCTCGTACATGTCTTCCATCGTGGCGGCGGTGACGTTGAGATACGTTCCCTTGATCTCACCCGTCGCGGCCTGAGCCCGATTCACGGCCTCCATGCAATAGAGGAATCGTTCGCGCCAATGCATGAATGGCTGTGAGTTGATATTCTCGTCGTCCTTGGTGAAGTCGAGACCGCCCTTCAATGCCTCATAGACGACGCGGCCGTAGTTGCGGCCCGACAAGCCGAGCTTCGGCTTCACCGTGGCGCCGAGCAGCGGCCGGCCGAACTTGTCGAGTCGCTCCCGCTCCACGACGATGCCGGTCGCGGGCCCCTGGAATGTTTTCACATAGGCGACAGGAAATCGCATGTCCTCCAGCCGCAGCGCCTTTAGCGGCTTGAATCCGAACACGTTGCCGATGATCGACGCCGTGAGGTTGGAGATCGACCCCGGCTCAAACAAGTCCAGGTCATAGGCGATGTAGGCGAAATAGCTGCCCGGAGAATTCGGCACTGGATCGACACGATAACACTTGGCGCGGTATTTCTCTGCTGCGGTCAACCGGTCGGTCCACACCACCGTCCAGGTCGCGGTCGAGGATTCTCCGGCCACCGCCGCACAGGCTTCCGTCGGATCGACACCATCCTGTGGCGTAACGCGGAACAGCGCAATCACGTCGGTGTCCCTGGGCTGGTAGTCCGGCTCCCAATAACCCATGCGCTTGTATTCCATGACGCCGGATTTGTATCGCTCCTTGCCGCGGACGGTCATCGACTGATCGTTCATGTCGGTCTCCCTGTGAATCGAGACGTGATAAGTCAGGCTGCTGCGTTGATGTTTCCGATTTGCGGATCGAGCGCACCGGATCGGTAGCGTTTGGCCATCTCGGACAGCGGAACGACCTTGATCTTCGACGCATTGCCGGCGGTTCCGAACTGCTCGAAGCGCTCCCTGCAGAGATCGCGCATCGCATCCATCGCCGGCTTGAGAAACTTCCTGGGATCGAATTCACGCTTCGACTGCGCCGCGACCTTCCGGAAGACGGCGGTCATCGCCAACCGGCAATCGGTATCGATGTTGACCTTGCGCACGCCGTGCTTGATGCCGCGAACGATCTCCTCGACCGGAACGCCCCAGGTCTGGGACATCTCGCCGCCGAATTGATTGAACATGTCCTGCAACGGTTGTGGAACCGATGACGAACCGTGCATGACCAGATGTGTGTCAGGTAGGCGACGATGGATTTCCTCGACGACGCGCATCGCGAGGATGTCGCCATCGGGCTTTCGCGTGAATTTATAGGCGCCGTGCGACGTCCCCATGGCGATCGCCAGCGCGTCGACCTTGGTGGCGCGCACGAAATCGACCGCCTGATCCGGGTCGGTCAGCAACTGATCGTGGCTGACTTCACCCTCGACACCGTGGCCATCTTCCTGTTCGCCGTCACCGTGCTCCAGCGAACCGAGCACCCCGAGTTCGCCTTCGACGGATGCGCCGATCCAGTGCGCCATATCGACGACACGACGGGTGATATCGACATTGTAGCCGTAATCCGCCGCCGTCTTGGCATCCGCCCTCAACGAGCCGTCCATCATCACGGACGTAAAGCCGTACTTGATCGCCGTGGCACAGGTCGATTCCTCGTTGCCGTGGTCCTGATGCATGCAAAGCGGAATCTGCGGATACATCTCCTCCAGCGCGTCGATCATCTTGGCGAGCATAATGTCGTTGGCATAGGAACGCGCACCACGCGATGCTTGCATGATGACCGGCGCGTCGACGGCCGCAGCCGCTTCCATGATGGCCAGGCCCTGTTCCATGTTGTTGATATTGAAGGCGGGCACGCCGTAGCTATGCTCGGCGGCGTGATCCAGCAATTGCCTCAGAGTGATGCGCGACATTCAACCCTCCATTTCGGAACTGGTTCTCAAAGCTTCACACCCTGCGTTGCGCTTCCCCGCGCCATCCGAGGAACGCTCCGCCGCAGAACGATCGATGAGCTTGAGCACCGCATCCGCCACGGCTTCGGGCGTGATACCGAAATGCTTGTAGAGATCGGCAGCTGACGCGCTGGCGCCGAAGCCGGTCATGCCGATGAAAGCGCCGTTCTCGCCGATCCAGCGATCCCAACCGAGCCGAGCCGCGGCCTCCACGGCGACGCGCGGCGCCGATCCCAGCACTTCGGCGCGATAGGCCGGCTCCTGCTCCTCGAAGAGTTCCCACGATGGCATCGATACGACAGCAGCTTCGACGCCCTTTTCGTGCAGCCGCTCGGCAGCCTTTACAGCTATCTCAACCTCGGAGCCCGTGGCGAGCAGCGTCACATCGCGATGTCCCCTCGGTGTGCGCAGGAGGTAGGCGCCCCGCGTGGAACGGTTAATGTCGGCCGCCCCCACGCGCAGCATCGGCAAGTTCTGTCGCGACAGCACCAGCACACTTGGTCGATGCTTCTGTTTCAGGGCAAGCTCCCAGCATTCTGCCGTCTCGACGACGTCTGCGGGGCGGAAGAGAAGGAGATTGGGTGTCGCGCGCAGCATGGCGAGGTGCTCGATCGGCTGATGCGTCGGGCCATCCTCGCCGATGCCAATGGAATCATGCGTCATCACATAGACGACGCGCTGTCCCATCAGCGCGGAGAGGCGGATCGCGCCACGCGCGTAATCGGCGAAACATAGGAAGGTGCCACCATAGGGAACGAAGCCACCATGCAAGGCGATACCGTTCATGGCAGCCGACATACCGTGCTCGCGGATGCCATAGTGGACATAACGTCCCGCGAATTCTCCAGGCGCAACGGACCTCATACCCTTGGTCAGGGTCAGGTTCGAATGCGTGAGGTCGGCCGAGCCGCCGATTGTTAGATCGGTTGCCCCGTTGATCGCCGTGAGTGCAAGCTCTGAAGCTTTGCGGGTCGCAACCGTCGTCGCCTTGCCTGCATGCTCGATCTTGAAGGCAAGCAGCGCCTCGAACACGGCATCGGGCAGATCGCCGGCTACAGCCGCCTTGAAGGTCGTGCACTGAGGTGATGCCGCCAGCCTCTGCTCCCAGGCGACCCGCGCCGTGTTGCCGCGCTCCGCGACGCTCAACCAGGCGGCACGAACGTCAGCTGGAATTTCGAAGGGCGCATGCGGCCAACCGATTGCCTCGCGCGTCGATGCAATCTCGGCCTCACCCAAAGGCGCGCCGTGCGTCTTCTCGCTGCCTTGCAGATTAGGTGAGCCTTTTCCGATCACGGTACGGCAGGCAATCAGCGTCGGCCGGTCGGATATCTGTGCCGCCGCGATCGCAACAGCGACCGCCTCGCGATCATGACCGTCCACCTTGTGCACGTTCCAGCCGGCGGATTCGAAACGCCGGGACTGATCCATGGAGGTAGAGAGCCGCGTCGGTCCATCGATCGAGATCGAATTGTCGTCCCACAGGACAATCAGCCGGGAGAGTTTCAGATGCCCCGCAAGATCGATTGCCTCATGACTGATGCCTTCCTGAAGACAGCCGTCGCCGGCGATCACATAGGTGCGATGATCGACCAGATCGGCACCGAACCGGGCCGCCATCATGCGCTCCGCAAGCGCCATACCGACGGCGGTAGCGATGCCCTGGCCGAGCGGGCCCGTCGTCGTTTCGATGCCGAGCGCGTGGCCGTATTCCGGATGACCGGCCGTGCGACTGCCGAGTTGACGAAAGCGCTTTAGCTCCTCGATCGACATATCCTCGTAGCCGATCAGGTAATGCAGGGCATATTGCAGCATCGAACCGTGACCGGCCGACAGGACGAAACGGTCGCGGTCGGGCCAGTCGGGCCGCGAGGGATCGATCTTGACGAAGCGGGAAAAGAGTACGGTCGCGGCATCCGCCATCCCCATCGGCATGCCGGGATGCCCGGAATTTGCTTTCTGTACCGCATCCATCGCGAGCGCTCGGATAGCATTGGCCAGCACGGCTTCGTCGACTCGCTCAGCTCCAATCGGAGCAACCGATCGATCGTCCTCTCGCGCGTGTTCACGACTGACAAGAACTGTCATTTCGTTCCCCTCTTGCGCTCGATCAGTTGCATGATCAGCGGCGTCAGAATGAGCTGCATTGCGAGATCGAGCTTCGATCCGTTGGCCACGATCGAGTTGGCTCGGGACATGAAACTGTTCGGAAGCATCGACAGGAGATATGGAAAGTCGATGCCGTGAGGATTCTTGAAGCGGATGACGATCATCGATTCGTCCGGCGTGGGTATCCAGCGGGCGATGAACGGATTCGAAGTATCGACGATAGGGACACGCTGGAAATTGATGTCCGTCTCAGTGAACTGAGGACAGATGTAGTTCACATAGTCCGGCATCCTGCGCAGGATCGTGTCGGTCACGGCTTCGGTGGAATAGCCGCGCGCGCTCCGATCGCGATGGAGTTTCTGGATCCATTCGAGATTGATGACTGGCACGACGCCGATCTTGAGATCGGCATGCTTGGCGATGTTGACATTTTCCGTAACGACCGCACCATGCAGTCCCTCGTAGAATAGGAGATCGGAGTTCTCCGGCAACGAGGACCATGCTGTGAACGTGCCCGGCGTAGCGCCGTAACAGGCAGCTTCTTGTTCATCATGGACGTAGTGGCGTGTTACGGCGGTGCCGGTTTCGCCGTAATCTCGAAACGCCTTCTCGAGTTCTTCGAAAAGATTCGTCTCCGGACTGAAGTGACTGAAATGCTTGTTGCCACGCTCCGCCTCCGCGGCCATCTGAAGACGCATTTCGGCTCTGTCAAATCGATGGAAAGCATCGCCCTCGATAAAGACAGCCTTGACGTGCTCCCGATGAAATATCTGTTCGAACGTGCGCTTGACTGACGTCGTCCCCGCGCCAGACGAACCGGTGATCGAGATGATGGGATGCTTCCTGGACATCGCTTCTCGCCTCTCTAGACGCGAAAGAAGCCGCGATGCGCAAACAGCGGCGCATTCGTCCGGGCTGCTATTTCGGGAGCGGCATAAAGCTGCTCGACACACTTCACCTCGTCGATGGACCCCATGACCAGCGGAACGCGCTGATGCAGGGTTTCCGATGCAAGATCGAGAATGCGCATACGGCCGGTCGATGCCGCACCACCGGCCTGCTCAATGATGAAGGCGATTGGATGCGCTTCGTAGACCAGTCTCAGGCGACCGTCGGCATATCCAGGACGGGCATCGCCCGGGTAGAGAAAGACGCCGCCTCTCATCAGAATGCGATAGGTCTCCGCAACCAGAGACCCGATCCAGCGCATATTGAAATCCTTGCCGAGCGGCCCATCGGTGCCGGAAAGACATTGATCGACGAAAATTCCGATCGCAGGATCCCAATGACGCCGGTTCGATCCATTGATTGCGAATTCCGCTGCAGCGGCGGGAATTCGAACTCCGCGACGGACCAGCCTGAACTCATCGTCGGAACGATCGAGCGCGAAGATATCGACGCCTTCGCCAAGAGTAAGAACGAGTGACGTTTGGGGTCCATAGACAACGAAGCCGGCCGCAATTTGCTCGGCTCCGCTTTGCCTGAATGCACCACGCGCATCGTCCGGTGTCGGGACAATCGAGAAGATCGTACCAACCGTCATGTTGACTTCGATATTCGACGAGCCATCCAGCGGGTCGACAGCGACGCTTATTTTCGCCGACGGGATTCCCACGATGGGCTCCGCAGCTTCTTCCGATGCGAGCGCCGCAACATGGGCGGTCTTCAGGGCACATCGGATGATTTCGTCGGCACGAATGTCGAGATCCTTTTGAACATCGCCACCTGCGTTCGTACCGCAAGCCGATCCGACGATGCCCGACAACGCACCATCCGCCGTGAGCCGGCTGATCTGAATGCACGCATTCGCGATCGCATCGATGATCGCCGCGACAGCGAGCGCGGAGACGCCTGTCTCCGAATATCTTTCGAGATATTCCTTCAGGGTTTGACGCTCATCCATGTCCGCTTCCCCGACCTGATTGGTCTTCCTGCGGCGCCCGGTTCGAACCGGCTCAGCCGTTCCGGGTTTGATATTGACCGGGGGATAAAAATAAGAGAAATTTTTATTTCTTATTACAAACGAAGATTTTTCTTATATGCCG
>Ga0007871_1000325_pt1 | contig 12028 bp, 9 predicted proteins | sample CryBogCBH08Jun09_FD_71208 | JGI IMG/M metagenome (GOLD analysis project Ga0007871, IMG submission 71208) | Freshwater microbial communities from Crystal Bog, Wisconsin, USA - CBH08Jun09 | ecosystem: Environmental > Aquatic > Freshwater > Lake | place: Crystal Bog, Wisconsin, USA | collected...
TCGAAATAATCCGAGGCATGGAACAGGTTGTCGCCCCAGTCGTAGCCAAGCCAATGCACGTCGCGCTTGATGGCGTCGATGTATTCCTGCTCCTCCTTGGCCGGGTTGGTGTCGTCGAACCGCAAATGGCAGCGCCCGCCGAATTCCTGCGCGATGCCGAAGTTGAGCGCGATGGATTTGGCGTGGCCGATATGAAGGTAGCCGTTCGGTTCCGGCGGGAAGCGCGTCACGATCTTCCGGTGCTTGTTCGCGTCGAGGTCGGCTTGGACGATATCGCGAATGAAATCGCGCCCTGCTTCCGACTGTTCCAATTCTGCCGTCATTCTGATTCCTGCTGCCAAGCCGGCGCGCTGAACTTGGTTCAAATCTGCTGAATTCCGCACGCCCCATCCTTATGTGGGTATGCGCTGGTTTTCGGGAAACCGGTGGCCGTCCGGATTTAGGCACTATCTGCCAAATTCGGGGGCCGCAGCCAACCCCCGCACGGAAAGCTTTAGTTATGCGCTGGTCCTGCTATACACCCTTCGCTTCACTGGCCCTCACTCCCGCGTCTTCACTCCCGGCATCATGAACAAACCCGTCGTTACGCGCTTTGCCCCGTCGCCCACCGGCTTCCTCCATATCGGAGGCGCGCGCACCGCGCTGTTCAACTGGCTCTATGCACGCGGCCGTGGTGGCAAGATGCTGCTGCGGATCGAGGACACCGACCGCGAGCGCTCGACCAAGGCGGCGATCGACGCCATCCTCGACGGGCTCAACTGGCTCGGGCTCGATTGGGACGGCGACGTCGTCTACCAATTCAGCCGCGCCGCGCGCCACCGCGAGGTCGCCGAGCAATTGCTTGCCGAAGGCAAGGCCTATCGCTGCTACGCGACACAGGAGGAAATGGCCGCGATGCGCGAGAAAGCGCGCGCCGAGGGCCGCACCCGCCTCTACAACGGCCTGTGGCGCGACCGCGATCCGTCCGAAGCGCCCGCCGGCGTCGCGCCGGTGATCCGGCTCAAGGCGCCGCTAACCGGCGAGACCGTGATCGAGGATCAGGTGCAGGGCCGCGTGGTCTGGCAGAACGAGAACCTGGACGACCTGGTGCTGCTGCGCTCCGACGGCAACCCGACCTACATGCTGGCGGTGGTGGTCGACGATCACGACATGGGCGTGACCCACGTCATTCGCGGCGACGATCATCTCACCAACGCCGCGCGGCAGAAGCAGATTTACGACGCGCTGGGCTGGGAGCTTCCCAGCATGTCGCACATTCCCCTGATCCACGGACCGGACGGCTCGAAACTGTCGAAGCGCCATGGCGCGCTCGGCGTCGATGCCTACCGTGCCATGGGATATCTGCCGGCGGCGCTGCGCAACTACCTGGTGCGGCTCGGCTGGAGCCACGGCGACCAGGAGATTTTCTCGACGCAGGAAATGATCGACGCGTTCGATCTTCCCGCCGTCGGCCGCTCGGCGGCGCGGTTCGATTTCGCCAAGCTGGAAAATCTCAACGGCCACTACATCCGGCACTCGGACGATCAATCCCTCGTGACCCTGTTCGAGGATGTGATCCGCTACCTGCCGGAGAAGGCGGCGCTCGCCGCCAAGCTCAACGACACCACGCGGGCCCAGTTGCTGCGTGCGATGCCCGGGCTGAAGGAGCGCGCCAAGACGCTGGTCGACCTGATCGACAGCTCGGCGTTCATTTTCGCGGACCGGCCGCTGACTATGGAGCCGAAGGCGGCAGCGCTGCTGACGCCGGAGACGCGCCAGTTGATCGGCAAGCTCCACACCGTGCTGGCGGCGGTGACCGACTGGAGCGCCGAGACGACGGAAGCCGCGATGCGCGCCTTCGCCGAACAGAACGGCATGAAACTCGGCGCCGTCGCCCAGCCGCTACGCGTGGCGCTGACCGGCAGAACCACCTCGCCTGGCATCTTCGATGTGCTGGCGGTTCTCGGCCGAGAGGAATGCCTCGCTCGGTTGCAGGATCAGGCCGCTTCGTGAGTCACGATGATTTGTGAGCGTCACAATCCAGCTTGTGGACGCCGTCGATTCCGATAGATTTCGCATCATGTTAGCCAAAGGTCGGGGTGCCTGCTGCAGCGGCATGCGCGACTGCCGCCAAAGGCGGACCGGCATGTCTTGCAGTGCATACTGCAATGCGATACCCCTTTGCGCGGCGCTTACCAAGAACGTCCGGCCGGGCCCGCGATCCTGTGGTCGCATCCTGCCATGCCGGGCACCTGTCACGATCTCATCGGGGAATTCACGATGGACGCAAAAACCAATTCGAAGTCGGCCACCCTCACCGTCGGCAACAAATCCTACGATTTCCCGGTCCTGAGCGGCACGGTCGGTCCTGACGTGGTCGACATCAGCAAGCTGTATGCCCAGGCCGGCATGTTCACCTACGATCCGGGCTTCACGTCCACGGGCAGCTGCGAATCCAAGATCACCTATATCGACGGCGACGCCGGCGTCCTGCTCTATCGCGGATATCCGATCGAGCAGCTCGCGGAAAAGGGCGACTTCCTCGAAACCTGTTACCTGCTGCTGTACGGCGAACTGCCCACCGCAGCTCAGAAGGCCGACTTCGATCATCGCGTCACCAACCATACCATGGTGCACGAGCAGATGACCCGGTTCTTCCAGGCCTTCCGGCGCGACGCGCACCCGATGGCGGTGATGGTCGCCTCGGTCGGTGCGCTGGCGGCGTTCTACCACGACTCCACCGACATCAACGATCCGAAGCAGCGCATGATCGCGTCGATGCGCATGATCGCCAAGGTGCCGACGCTGGCGGCGATGGCCTATAAGTATTCGATCGGCCAGCCCTTCATCTACCCGCAGAACGATCTCGACTACGCGTCGAACTTCCTGCGTATGTGCTTTGCGGTGCCGTGCGAGGAATACAAGATCAATCCGGTGCTCGCCGACGCACTCGACAAGATCTTCATCCTGCACGCCGATCATGAGCAGAATGCCTCGACCTCGACCGTGCGCATTGCCGGTTCGTCGGGGGCCAACCCGTTCGCCTGCATCGCTGCCGGCATCGCCTGCCTGTGGGGCCCGGCGCATGGCGGCGCCAACGAGGCCGCGCTGCAGATGCTCGCCGAGATCGGTTCGGTCGACAAGATTCCGGAATTCATCGCCAAGGTGAAGGACAAGAACTCGTCGGTGCGCCTGATGGGCTTCGGCCATCGCGTCTACAAGAACTACGACCCGCGCGCCAAGATCATGCAGAAGATGTGTCATGCCGTTCTCAAGGAGACCGGGCATAGCAACGATCCGCTGCTGCCGATCGCGCTGGAGCTGGAGAAGATCGCGCTGAACGATCCGTACTTCATCGAGCGGAAGCTGTATCCGAACGTTGACTTCTATTCGGGCATCACGCTGAAGGCGATGGGCTTCCCGACCTCGATGTTCACCGTGCTGTTCGCTGTCGCCCGCACCGTCGGCTGGATCAGCCAGTGGAGCGAGATGATCGAGGACCCGGCGCAGAAGATCGGCCGCCCGCGGCAGCTCTACACGGGCGCCACCGAGCGCAATTACGTCGAGATCGGAAAGCGCAAGTAACGCGCCCTTCCGTTCGACGACGCGAACATTTACGGGCCCGATCCAGTTAACCGGATCGGGCCCGTTGCATTTTTGAACAGGATCGTCGCGCACAGATCAGGGAGCGAGGCCATGGCCAAAACGATCGATAAAGTGTTCCGCAATCTCCGGCTGCCCGACGGAACGCCGTCGGCAATCACCGTCGCACAGGGCAAGATCGCTCACATCGGCACGGACATCACTCCTGAGGCCGGTACCGAGGTTGTCGATCTTGGCGGGCAACTCGTGGTTCCCGGCTTCGTCGAAGGCCATATCCATCTCGACACCAGCTTCTATGGCGACGCGTGGCGGCCCCACGTCCCCTACACTGCCGGCTTCAACGTCCGCGAGCGCGTCGAGATCCAGCACCGCAACATGGCGGCCGCCGCGCCCATGGACCAGCGCGCCCGCAACCAGCTCGATCTGTGCATCGCCAATGGCTCGACGCGGATGCGCAGCCACGTCATGGTCGACGCCAGCGTCGGCCTCAAATCGCTGGAGACGATCGCCGCGGTGCGCGAGCAATATAGCCACCTGATCGACATTCAACTGGTCGCGTTTCCGCAGAGCGGCATCCTGAGCAGCCCCGGTACCGCCGACCTTCTCGACGCCGCATTCGATCACGGTGCCGACCTGATCGGCGGTCTCGATCCGGTTTCGTTCGATCGCGACAGCAAGGGACATCTCGACGTCGTATTCGGCATAGCCGACAAGCGCGGCGTCAGTGTTGATATTCATTTGCACGAGCCGAACATGATGGGGATTTTCTCGATCGAGGAGATCGCCGCCCGCACCGCTGCGCTCGGCATGCAGGGCAAGGTCGTCATCAGCCACGCTTACGGGCTCGGCGACGTGCCGCTCGATACGGTTCGCCGCACCGCCGACACGCTCGCCAAAGCGGGCGTGGCGATCATGACCAACGCACCGGGCGCACGGCCCTTCCCGCCGGTGATGGAATTACGCAAGGCGGGCGTTACCGTGTTCGGCGGCAGCGACAATATCCGCGATAGCTGGTGGCCGTACGGCGACGGCGACATGCTGGGCCGCGCGATGATGATCGGTTATCGCTCCGGCCTGCTCACCGACGACGAACTCGGCGCAGCATTCGACACGGTGACGGCGGCCGGCGCCAAGGCGCTCGGCATCGAAGACTATGGACTGCGCGTCGGTGCCGCCGCAGACTTCGTGACGCTGCAGGCGGCGCACGTCGCCGAAGCGGTGGTGGCGGTGCCGAAGGGCCGCTCGGTCTACCGCGGCGGCAACTGCATCGTCCGCGACGGCACACTCGAGCCTGTCACCTCGAAACGGTGAAAGGCTCGAGCGCGCGTCGTCAGTAGCGCGCGCGGTCCGGCATCTTCCGGAATTCGAGCCAGACCTTCTGCGCGTCGGCCTGCATCATCTGCTCGGGATGCAGCACCCGTTGCGCATAGGGCTTCTTCATGTCGATGCTGATGTTGGAATCGTCGAACAGATCGGCGTAGTCGGTCCATGCCGCTGCGTAATAGATCTTGCCGATCCGCGCCCAATAGGCCGTCGCGTAGCACATCGGACAACATTCGCAGCTCGTGAACAGCGTTGCTCCGCGCAGATTGGGCGCACCGACTTTCTTGCATGCCATGCGGATCGCATTGACCTCGGCATGCGCCGACGGATCGTTGTCGCGCAGCACGCTGTTGCCGCTCGCCGCCAGCACTTCACCGTCCCGCACCACCACGGCGCCGAACGGCCCGCCGGTCTTGTCGACCACGCCGGCCTGCCGCATGGTTTGAATCGCCAGCGCCATATGCTGGCGATCCTGTTCGGTAACGACGGGCTTTGACCGTTTTTCGGCCTTCGCGGACTTGGCGAGCGCCTCGCCGCCGAGCATGCCAGTCGCAGCGGTCCCGGCCGCCGCCGCGAGGAAGTGACGGCGATGTACGACGCGCGCCGATGAAAACAGTGCGTCCAGCCCAAACGCTTGCGGTTCGTTGTCCTTGGTATCCATCTTTCCTGCCCCTGATTGCGGCCTGACGGCCAGTTCATATCGCGGCAGACGCATCGCGCGCCGCCGTTCTCCTCAGCCGGAAATGACTATTGTCGGATCGTCTTTAAATTACGTTCACCGCATCGATCCAATCGAAGCAGATCGTGCCGTGCAATGCCGCAGGGCATTCACCCGATGCTAACCTTGTGGCGCTGCCCGGCGCAGCAACGTCAGCACAACGTCGGCCGCGCGGGCGCTCGGCGACTGATCGCCGGTCGCCATGATAGCATCGATCCGCGCGAAGGCTTCGACCTGGCGCCGACGCATCGGGCTATCCGCCAGTACGTCCCGTAGCGCGGGCGCGAGCTTGTCGGGAATGCAGTCCTCCTGAATGAATTCAGGCACGACGTTTTCGCCAACCACGAGATTGGCGAGGATCACCGAACTGGCGCGGATCGCGCGTCGGATGATCCAGGCTTCCACGGTACCCGCTTTGTAGGCGGCAACCATCGGGACCTGCGCCAGCGCCAGTTCAAGCGTCACCGTCCCCGACTTGGCGAAGGCGGCACGCGCGCTGCGAAACGCGGCGCGTTTGGCATCCTCGCCGATGACGATTCGTGGCTGCACCGGCCAGTCCTTCACACCCGCCTCGATCATCTCGTGCAGATGCGGCATCGTCGGCAGCACCAGTTCGAACGCAACGCCGTCCGCGAGCAGGCGGCCGAGCGTTTCGCCGAACACCGCCATGTGGTGGCGTATCTCGCCCCGCCGGCTGCCGGGCAGCACCAGCAGCACCGGCGGCGCAGTGTCGCGACGCTGCTGCTCCTGCGCATCGGGCCGCAGGCTCGCGATCCGTTCGGTCAGCGGATGTCCGACAAAGGTACACGGCGGGCCGCCGAGATCGCGATGCGATGCGGGCTCGAACGGCAGGATCGCCAGCACATGATCGATATAGGCACGCATCCTGCGTGCGCGGCCCGGGCGCCACGCCCACACTGTCGGCGAGACATAATCGATAATCGGAATGTTCGGCGCGCGCGTCCGCACGCGCTTCGCCACGCGATGGGTGAAATCCGGGCTGTCGATGATAATGAGCATGTCCGGCGCAGATGCGATCACCGCGTCGGCCGTCTCGCGGATGCGCCGCAGGATCGGCCGAAGCTGCCGGACGACGGCAGCGAGACCGATGATCGACAGTTCCTCGATCGGAAACAGCGATCGCAGACCCTCGCCCTGCATCTCGCGGCCGCCGACGCCCGTGAAGCGAACGCCTTCGCCCAGCCGCCGGCGCAACTCGCGCATCAGGTCCGCGCCGAGCCGGTCGCCGGACTCTTCGGTGGCGACGAGAAAGATCGTCCGCACCGTGCCGGTCGATGCCGCGGCGGTCACGGCGGCGATCCGATGATGAAGATGCCCGCGCGATCCGCCGCCTCGACCATCCCCTGCAGATCGGCTGCGATGGTACGGCCCGCGATGGTTGCCATACCGGCAATTCCGGCCTTGGCGACACCTTCGACCGTACGAAGACCGGTGGTTGGCAGGTCGAAACGCAGATCCTGCGTGTCCTTCGGCGCCTTGACCAGAACGCCGCGTCCGCTGCGCGCGCGGATACGGCCCTCGCCGCGCAACCGTGCGACGCGGGCCAGCAGCGCATCGGTCCCCTCGATGTCCTCGACCGCAACGACATGGCCGTCGATCACCACCGCTGCCTGGCCGATATCGAACGGGCTGAGTGCAGCAAGCAGCGCGCGTCCCCTGGCGATGTCAGCTTCGGCATCGGCATCCGGCGCGGCGCGCGTCAGCTTTCCTTCCGGCATCAACAGATCGGGCGCGAGATCCCGAATTCCGACCATGGCAAAGCCTTCGCGCTCGAACAGCCGGCCTACGCCAGACAACAAATGATCGTCACCGCCGCGAAACGCCGGCAGCACGCGCGGTAATACGCGTAGCGCACCCCAGTCCATCCGGATTTCAGACAGTGCCGGGCGCACCAGCGTGCCGATGAACGCCAGTTGGCGACACCGCTCCTCACGCAACAGCCGGCACAGCTTTCCGAAGTGGCCGATGGAAATCCAGTGATGGCGGAAACGCGCAGCGCCTTGCGGATCGCACACACCCTTCAACGCGAACAGTACTGGCGTAATCCCACGCGCGGTCAGGCTGTCAGCAACCGCAAACGGCAATACGCCGCCGCCTGCGACCAGGCCGACCGGCGACGAAATCTGTTGCGTCTGCTCCATCATGGCTCGTCCATGACCCGCCGTCATGACGCGTCGCTACGATCTCCCGGCAGGCACAGCGCGCGATGGCTGCCGGCACCGATGAACGCAAGAATCTCCGCGATGGCCGGATCATCCGCCGCCATCGGCTGTACCGCAGCCAGCCGGTCTGCGAAGACGCCCGGGCCATGAAACAGTTTCTGGTAGAAGGCGCGGACCGTCGTGAGCCGTTCGCGCGTGAACTTGCGCCGCCGCATCCCGATGATGTTGAGGCCTTCGAGCCGCGCGTACTGGCCGTTAACGAGGCCATACGGAATGATATCGCCGCGCACGCCGCAAATGCCACCCACCATCACCTGCGAACCGACGCGGGTGAACTGATGCACGGCCGACAGTCCGCCGATGAAAACGAAGTCACCGATCTCGCAGTGGCCGCCGAGCGTCGCCGAGGTCGCGAAGATCACGTCGTCGCCGACCTGGCAGTCGTGTCCGACATGGGCGTTGTTCATGAAATAGCCGCGCGCGCCGACGCGGGTGACACCGCCGCCGCCGACGGTGCCGATATTCATGGTGACACCCTCGCGCATCTGGCAGGCTTCGCCGATCTCGAGCCGCGTCGGCTCGCCGCGATAGGCCAGCGATTGCGGCGCGGTGCCGAGCGACACGAAGGGAGATATCTGGCAGCGAGGACCGAGCGACGTGTGGCCCGCAATGTTCACATGCGCTTCGATGCGGCATTCCTCGCCGATCACGACGTCGCGGCCGATGATGCAGTAAGGTCCGATCGATGATCCCTCGCCGATCACCGCACCATCCTCAATCCGCGCGGTGGGATCGATCTTGCTCATCGCAGGCTCACATCGTTCAGTCGGTCAGCATCGCGCCGACATCGGCTTCGGCGACGACAACGCCGTTGACCTTGGCGTCGCCGTGAAACCACCACATGGTCTTGCGGCGGCCGATGTTCTTCAGGTGATATTCGATAGTATCGCCCGGCATCACCGGCTTGCGGAATTTGCACTTGTCGATGGTGAGAAAGTACACTGCCCGCGGCTTGACACCGTCGCCGGCCGCGCGAATGCCGATCACGCCCGCTGTCTGCGCCATCGCCTCGATCATCAGCACGCCTGGATAGACCGGCCGTTCCGGAAAGTGACCGAGAAACGGCGGCTCGCTGATGGTGACGTTCTTGATGCCGATGCCGCTGTAATCCTCCCGGATGTTGATGACCTTGTCGATCAACAGGAACGGGTAACGATGCGGAAGCGTCTTGAGGATGGTGTTGATATCCACGACCTCGATTTTGATCGGCGATTCCATTAGTCCTTTTCCCCAGCCTTCGGATCCCTGCCGTGCGAGTCCTTCGCGGTGCCTGCCAGCCGCTCTACCGCGAGGATTTCCCGGAACCATTGCTTGGTCGGACGCGCGAAGATGCCGCCCCAGCGCGCGTTCGCCGGAATGTCGTCCTTGACGCCCGCCATCGCGGCGACCTGCGCGCCGTTGCCGATATGGATATGATTGTTGAGGCCGACCTTGGCGCCGAGCGCGACGTTGTCGCCAATCGTGAGGCTGCCGGCCAGTCCGCACTGCGCAGCGATCAGCGAATGCCGGCCGATAATGACGTTGTGGCCGACCTGCACCTGATTGTCGATCTTCGTGCCCTCGCCGATCACCGTATCGCGCAAACTGCCGCGATCGATCGTTGTGCCGGCGCCGATCTCGACATGGTTCTGGAGCAGTACGCGACCGGTCTGCGGCACTTTGAGGTGACCATTTCCTCCGAACACGAAACCGTAGCCATCCTGACCGATATGACAGCCGGGATGGATCAGCACGTTGTTGCCGATCAGCGCGTAATGAAGCGTGGTCCCTGCGCCGACATTGCAGTCGCGGCCGATCTTGACGCCGGGGCCGATGACGACGCTGGCGCCGATGATCGTACCGCTGCCGATCTCGACATCCGGTCCGATCACCGCCAGCGGATCGACGATCACTTCATCCTCAAGCCGCGCAGACGGATCGATGATGGCCGACGGCGCGATGCCGGTATTGCCGACCGACGAGCCCGGCCGCAATGCGTCGGAATGAAGCTCGCGCGCCAGATCGACAAAGGCCCGGAACGGGTGCTTGACGCGCAACACGGCGACATGCGCCGGCACCCGCGCCTCGAACCGCTCGCTGACCAGGCACGCACCGGCATAGGTCCGCGCAAGCTGATCGGCATATTTGAGATTGTCGAAAAACGTCAGATGCATCGGGCCGGCTTCGTCGAGCGAAGCCAGCCCGGTAATCGTGCGGTCCCCGTGCGACGGGTCCGCCAGATACGCCTTCGTCAACGTGGCGATATCAGCCAGTGTTGACGATGGCGGTTGTTTGAAGAACGACGGCTGAGCCATACCACCCGCTACGATCTGGCCGGCGGACTGGCAGAGCTAGAACGTGGTGCCGCCGCCAAACCTGAATTCCTGCACCCGGTCATACTTACCCTTTGTGATGGGCACAGCATAGTCGAAGCGCAGCGGACCGAACGGCGATTCCCAGATCAGGCCGACACCCACCGAGGTGCGGACGATTGAGCTGTCATCGTACTGCAGGCCGGTACAGGTGCCCGGGTTGGTGCCGCTGGCTGGGATACAGCCCGGCGCACTAACTTCGCCGGTTGCGGCCCAGGACGTCGGTCCCTTGTAGCCGGTGAGCTGGCCGGCGTCGGCATAAACCGCGCCCTTCAGACCCACTTCCTTGGGCAGGAACCAGAACGGCATCTGCAATTCGACCGAAGCGCCCCAATACTGGGTACCGCCGAGCGCGTCACCCGTACCACCCGCATAGATATTGGTGATGTCACGCGGGCCGATACCCATCGGCTCGAAACCACGAACCAGATTCGGACCCATCTGGAACTGGTCCAGCATGCGGATGTCCTTGTCGCCGACCTTGTTCATGATACCGCCCTGCAGATGGATCACGCCAACGATGTCGGCCACCAGCGGGGTGTAGTACTTCGCATCGATCGTCGACTTCAGGTAGCTGACGTCGCCACCGACGCCGGCAAAGTCTTGCTTCCAGTCGATCAACAGGCCGTCGGTCGGGTTCTTGTTGTTGTCGAGGGTGTTGTAGGTGAGCGTATAGCCGACCATCGACGTCCAGGTCGGACCGCCCGCCAGTTCCTTGCGGATCGGCAACGAAGCTTCGCCGTCGCCGTAGCAACCCAGATTGCCCGGCGTCCATTGGCCGATCGCATTCAGGAAGGCCGGGGACGGATTGTAGTTCGGGTCGCCAACGATGTTGTTACAGTTGCTGAGATACGACGGCAGCGAGATTTCCTGCCGGTAGGCCGAATAGCGCAGCTGCAGCGACAGATCTTCTCGCAACTGGAAGCCGAGACGCGGGCTGAAGCCGAACGTCTTGCTGTCATACGACACGTACTGGTTGGCAAGTTGCTCGCGGCTGAAGAAGTCGAGGCCGAGCGCGACGCGGTAGTCGAGCAGATAAGGCTCGACGAACGACAGCGTGTAGCCACGGGCGTACTGGCCGTACTGCACCGACGCCTTCGCGAACAGACCGCGGCCGAGGAAGTTACGTTCCGAGATGCTGACTTCGGCCAGCGCACCGTCCGTGGTCGAGTAACCGCCCGAGATCGAGAAGTCGCCGGTCGATTTCTCTTCGAGATTCACCACCACGATGACGCGATCGCTGGACGACCCCGGCTCGGTGGTAATCTTCACGGACTTGAAGAAGTCCAGATTCTTCAGGCGCCGCTCGGCGCGGTCGATCAGCGCCCGGTTGTAGGCATCGCCTTCGGAGATATCGAACTCGCGGCGGATCACGTAGTCGCGGGTACGGGTGTTGCCGCGCACGTCGATGCGCTCGATATAGGTCCGCGGACCTTCATCGATCGTATAGGTGATCGACACCGTGTGCTGCTCGAAATTGCGTTCGCCGCTCGGACGCACCACGGCGAAGGCATAGCCACGCCGCGCGGTCTCGATCTGCATTTCCTCGACCGATTTCTCCAGCGCTTCGGCGTTATAAAGCGAACCGACGCCGACGCGCGAGAAGCTGCGCAACGAATTGCCGTCAAGAGTGCCAATGGTCGAGCGGAAGTTGACCGAACCGACGCGGTACTGCTGACCTTCCTCGATCTTGAACGTAACCAGGAAGCCCTTCTGCGACGGATCATATTCGGTCAGCGCGGCGACCACCTGCACGTCGGCATAGCCGTGCTTGAGGTAGTAGCGGCGAATCAGGTCGCGATCGGCTTCGA
>Ga0007871_1000334_pt1 | contig 11847 bp, 10 predicted proteins | sample CryBogCBH08Jun09_FD_71208 | JGI IMG/M metagenome (GOLD analysis project Ga0007871, IMG submission 71208) | Freshwater microbial communities from Crystal Bog, Wisconsin, USA - CBH08Jun09 | ecosystem: Environmental > Aquatic > Freshwater > Lake | place: Crystal Bog, Wisconsin, USA | collected...
GGATCGCCCGCGGATGACTTGAGGCACTCATTGCCTGTGAGGCGACAAATCGGACATAAGGGATTTCTACCCTGCTGACCAGCACTTTTACCCTGCCTCTTTCCTGTGACTTTAATTATTTTTCTTAGCCACGCGGGTCAAAAGTTGTCTGCCGTTCATCTCTCTGTAACTCTCTAACCCTTCCCACCTCCCCTCTGACCCCATAAACGGGGTCGGATGAGGTGCGTGGAGAGAAAGTAAAAGAGCAAGGAGAGGAGCAGAGATGAAGGCAAGTAGCTTTCGCCAGCCGGCTTTTGTAGCCGTGGCTGCCTTTGGCTTCTCACTTTTCGGCTCTATCAGCACGACCTATGCTGAAACTAGCCTTGCAATGTCGGTTTCAATCCCAGACACCATGACGGCAACAAGTGTTGATCCAAGCTCTGCTCTGACAGCTAACAGCGGAATCGTTGAACTTGGCGGGGCAGCTTCAGCTGACGCCGGTGAGATGGCTTTGGTTTCAGCGGCAACCATGCAGGTTGAATTGGCGAAGACCCCAGACGGCGCGCGAAAAGTTGGCTACAAGATTGCGACCGAGGCATATGGCTGGAAGAAGAAGCAACTTGTCTGCTTGAACAGCCTCTGGACCAGAGAGAGTCATTGGAATTTCCTAGCCCATAACTATTACAGCGGAGCGACAGGCATTGCTCAAGCCCTGCCTGCCAACAAGATGGATGTCATAGCGACTGACTGGCGGACTAATCCTTTAACCCAAATTAGATGGGGACTTCGCTATATCAAGATTCGCTACGGAACTCCGTGCAACGCCGTGACTAAACATCGCTGGTCTGGTTACTACTAAATTATTTTGGCTTTTGGCCAATCATCATTGGTTTTGAAGTTTCAGCAAAGAAATCATTTCCCTTGTCATCGACAACAATAAATGCTGGGAAGTTTTCAATCTCAATCTTCCAGACAGCCTCCATGCCAAGTTCGGCATAATCTAAAACCTCAACTTTTTTAATACAGTCTTGGGCAAGACGAGCAGCTGGTCCACCAATTGAACCTAAATAAAATCCCCCATATTTCTTGCAGGCATCTGTGACTTGCTTGGAGCGATTTCCCTTAGCAAGCATGATCATCGATCCACCAAGAGATTGAAATTGCTCCACATAAGAATCCATACGTCCTGCAGTAGTTGGGCCAAAGGAGCCTGAGGCATAACCAGCGGGAGTCTTCGCAGGCCCTGCGTAATAAACAGCGTGATCCTTAAAATAATCAGGAAGTGGCTTTCCAGAATCAATAAGCTCTTTGATCTTTGCATGAGCTAAATCGCGAGCAACAATTAAAGTTCCATTGAGTTCAACGCGAGTCTTAATCGGGTGCGCTGAAAGTGCCTTCAGGACATCAGCCATAGGTTGATTGAGATCAATCTTTACTGCTTGCCCTTCTAGATGCTCATCTGTCGTCTCGGGCAAGAAGTGGGCAGGAACGCGCTCTAATTTCTCAAGAAATACGCCCTCTTTGGTGATCTTGCCTTTGATTTGGCGATCAGCCGAACATGAAACTGCAATAGCAATAGGAAGTGATGCGCCGTGGCGGGGAAGACGAACAACTCTTACATCGTGACAGAAGTACTTTCCACCAAATTGGGCGCCAATTCCAAGTGTGCGAGTGAGTTTGAGAACTTCTTCTTCGAGTGCTTTATCGCGAAAACCATGACCTGTTTTTGCATCTCCCAGTGCTGGAAGTGAATCAAGATATTTAGTACTTGCAAGCTTTGCTGTTTTCACAGTGTGTTCAGCGCTCGTCCCACCAATCACAATTGCAAGGTGATACGGTGGGCATGCCGCCGTTCCAATGGAGCGAAGCTTTTCATCTAGCCACGTCATAAACGATGCAGGGTTTAGTACAGCTTTGGTCTCTTGGTAGAGAAATGATTTGTTGGCAGAGCCGCCGCCCTTTGCAATGAATAGAAAGTTGTATTCATTAGGGTGATCACTATCTGAATAAATCTCCACCTGGGCAGGCAAGTTATTACCTGTGTTCTTCTCTTCCCATGTTGTGACGGGAGCAAGCTGTGAGTAGCGAAGATTCAAATTTGTGTAGGCGTCGTAGACACCACGTGAGATTGAGATTTCATCTTTCTCAGAAGTTAAAGTTCGCTGGCCCTTTTTACCCATCACCAAAGCAGTTCCAGTGTCCTGGCACATAGGAAGAACTCCACCTGCTGAGATATTCGCATTCTTCAGTAGGTCAAGTGCCACAAACCGATCGTTGGCCGAAGCTTCTGGATCCTTAAGAATGTTTGCTAGTTGTTGCAAGTGAGCATCTCGCAAAAAGTGAGAGGTATCGTGAATTGCTTCTGAAGTAAGTTTTTGGATTGCCTCAGGAGTTACTTTCAAAAACTCCATACCTTCAGCGGTAAATGTTGAGACGCCTTCTTTTGTCAGCAGGCGATACTCGGTCTCATCTGCTCCAACGGGAAGCAGATCCTCGTAATTAAATTCTGGCATTTATTCTTTAGCTCCTGGTTTGGCAGCAGATAGCTTTGCCATAGCGCCATCGAGCCATTCCTGACAGATCTTTGCCAGATCTTCACCGCGCTGCCAGAGGGCAAGTGATTGTTCTAAAGTTGATTGGCCACTTTCTAATTCACTAATAACGGCAGCAAGTTCATCGCGGGCTGCTTCATATGACATTTTCTTATCGGCCATAGGCTAAATCTACTCTCTCTCAGCCTTCTTTAATCACATGTTCACCTCATAGGGAGCAGTTGTAAAGCAGCACTGATAAACTTTGGGGATGACCAATACAAAGAAAGCAATTTCACTCGGCGCAGTAGTTCTCTTCTCTGCTCTAACTCTCGTAACTTCATCTGCCCAAGCAGCAACTCCTGCCCCTGCGGCACCAGGGGCTAACAAGGCAGCTAACCAAGCAGCTAACCAAGCAGCACGCGCAGCAGCAAAGGCACAACGCCAAGCCACAAATCAAGCAGCACGTGATGCAGCGAAGGCACAACGCCAAGCAGCTAACCAAGCAGCACGCGCAGCAGCAAAGGCACAACGCCAAGCTACAAATCAAGCAGCACGTGATGCAGCGAAAGCACAACGCCAAGCAGCTCGCGCAGCAGCAAAACCGGCAAAGCCAGCAGCACCTGCACCTGCGCCAACCAAGTAATTAATAAGTAATTTTATAAACCCGGGTTCATACCCGGGTTTATTTATTTTTTAGCGCCATCTGCTGTGGCAGCAACCACACCCTTTGCAACACGAATAGCTAGTTTTTCACCGGCAGTGACGGTCGTAGCATCTCGGACGATGCTTTGGTCGGCTTTTAAGACAACCGCGTATCCACGATCTAGGGTTCCTTGCGGTGAGAGAGTGCGAAGTTGGGCGCTCAAGGAATCAATATCTTCACGCCTAACACTGACCATGACAGTTGGGTCACGAAAAATAGGTCGAGAAATTATTTGTTTGAGATGGGAGAGCTCTCGTTCAATAAAGTGAGTAAGGGTTCGTGCGCCACGTTCTTGCAGCTGTGTAATCTTGCGTAGCTCTTCTTCAACATCTGGCACAACTTTCTTGCCAGCATCTGTTGGTGTTGATGCGCGCCAGTCGGCAACAAGATCCAGAAGCGGCGCATCTTTCTCATGGCCTATGGCGCTCACAATCGGAGTTGTGGAACTGGCAACTAGGCGGATGAGTCCTTCATCGCTAAAGGGGAGAAGATCTTCAAAAGAGCCGCCACCTCGAGTGATGATGATGACATCTACATCAGGGTTTGCATCGAGTTCTTTGAGAGCAGCAGAAACTTCAACAACTGCGGCAGCTCCTTGAACGGCAACTTCACGAATAGCAAATTCAACAGAGGGCCAGCGGCGTTTAGCATTTTCAACAACATCTTTTTCGGCATCGCTATTGCGCCCACAAATAAGACCAACAACTTTAGGCAAGAAAGGAAGAGGCTTCTTGCGGGAGGTTTCAAAGAGTCCTTCAAGAGCAAGTTGTGATTTGAGTTGCTCCAAGCGGGCAAGAAGTTCACCCACACCAACTTGGCGGATCTCTTTGACAGACATAGAGACAGACCCATTTTTTTGATACCAAGAGACTTTGGAGTGCATCACAACACGTGCATTTTGAGGAAGTGGTTGTACGGCTTCAAGAACAGAGCGGTGGCACATAATGGAAAGGCTCATATCCACACTTGTGTCGCGCAGTCTCATAAAGACCATGGGCGCCCCAGGGCGCACGGTGACTTCAGATAATTCACCTTCGATCCAGACCGCACCCAATTTGCTGATGTAGTCACCGATCGCTTCAGAGATGACTCGAACGGGTATCGGCTCCTCAGCAGAATTTTCCAGCATGTTGGTAATCCTAACTTTAGATAGGCTTACATCATGGCTAAGAAGGTTTTATTGGCAGCTCCGCGTGGTTATTGCGCTGGGGTGGACCGAGCCGTTATTACAGTTGAAAAGGCGCTTGATCTCTATGGCGCTCCTGTTTATGTGCGCAAGCAAATCGTTCATAACAAACACGTTGTTTCAACACTTGAAGCCCGAGGAGCAATATTTGTTGATGAGACAGATGATGTTCCAGAGGGCTCCATTGTTATCTTCTCGGCCCATGGTGTTTCACCAGCGGTTCATGCTGATGCTGCAAAACGTTCTTTAAAAACTATTGATGCCACTTGTCCACTTGTTACCAAGGTGCACCATGAAGTAAAGCGCTTTGCGAATGAGGACTACGACATATTACTTATTGGCCATGAAGGCCATGAAGAAGTTGAGGGAACGGCTGGCGAGGCGCCAGCGAATGTCCATGTCATCGACAAAATTGAAGATGCAGATAACATGAAGATTCGGGATGAGAAAAAACTCATCTGGCTCTCCCAGACAACACTTTCAGTGGATGAAACAGAAATCATGGTCAAGAAGCTCAAAGATCGTTTTCCTCACCTTATTGATCCACCAAGTGATGACATCTGTTATGCCACACAAAATCGTCAAGTGGCAATTAAGGATATTGCCCCACGTGCTGATTTAGTTTTAGTAGTTGGCTCAACTAACTCTTCGAACTCAGTCAGACTTGTTGAGGTTGCGCTGGAATATGGCGCAAAAGCTTCTTATCTCATCGACTTTGCGGCAGAGGCAAAAGATGAGTGGTTAGAGAGAGTTGAGACAGTTGGTGTGACAAGCGGGGCATCTGTCCCAGAGATCTTGGTGAAGGATTTATTGAAGTGGCTTGCAGAGCGCGGTTTTGGTGATGTTGAGACCGTTACAGCGATGGAAGAGCATTTACTCTTTGCGATTCCGCCAGAGCTACGTAAAGATCTAAGAGTTGCGGGCAAGTAGAGCGCGAATTTTTGCGCCCCACAAGTGATTTACCCAAGCAGCACCTGTACCAATAATTAGGTAAGGGGCAGTTGCGCCAAAAGTCGTAACGAAATCCAAGCCAAAGCGCGCAAGGTGCAATCCAGCTCCGCCTACTGTTCCAATCAGCAAAATTGTTGAAATGAAGAATGCAATCGGTGGATTTACAGCTGTGACAAATGTTGTTCCAGGTCGACCTAAGTAATATCCACCAAAAACTGCGAGCAAAATAGCAATTCCTGTTGCGATACCCACTTTGGTAAGTGAATATTCAATCGTTTCCACGAGCAAAATAAGAAGAAACTGAAGTACGACTACACCAGCATTAGTGAGCCCAGGGCCCTTAATTGGCTTAGGCAAAATTTGGGCGCTGGTGAAATTACTCATCGTGATCTAATTCTAGAGCTAATTCAACTTCTTCAACTTCTTCGACCTCTATGAAATCATCGTCCGAGGGCGCTAGCTTTGAGTGTAGCTGGCGGACATTCTCAGAAAGTTCAGGAATGGAACCAGGAGTCTTGCCGGTGACTTCCAGTGAGCGCATTCTCTTTGCGGCAGAGAGCACTGTGGTCTCAGCCGTTGGGATTAAATCGTTATATGCCTTCAGTGTGCTCTTCAGGCGATCACCAACGGTCACAATCTTTTCATGTAGTGAAGAAACATCCTTGAGGAATTTTGTTGCAAGCTCTTGGATCTCGGCAGCATTTGTTGCAACACGGTTTCTGCTAAAGAGATAACCGACTGTGCGAAGTAGCGCCATCATGGAAGTTGGTGTTGCAATTGTGACACCGAGCGCGAATGCCTTATCAAGCAAGCCTGGATCACTTTTTAGTGCCTCTGTAAAGATCGAATCAACTGGCGCATAGAGAATTACAAAATCAGGGGATGCTCCGCGCTCAGAGTATTTACGCTTTGCCAGTGCTTCGATGTGCTTGAGTAAGTCTTTGGTATGGGCCGCAAGAAGTGTTTTACGTTCTGCTAGATCTTCTGTTTCAAACGCCTCGTAAAACCTTTCAAAGGGAAATTTAGAATCAATATAGAGAACAGAGCCGCCAGGCATCGCGATAGTGATATCTGGAATTGCACCAGATGTTTCATCACGCGCTGCAGAGCGTTGGCGACTGAAATGCTCTCCTTCAATAAGCCCGGCACCTTCAAGAAGTTGCTCGAGGTGGGCCTCACCAAATTTTCCACGAGTTTGTGAACTAGCAAGAGCGCCAGCGATAGCACGCGTTTGATTCACAAGATTTTCATTATGAGATGCCATCTGAGTAATTTGAGTTTTGATTTCGGCTTCAGCAGTAAGGCGACGCCGATCTGCATCTTGTGAAATTTTGCTTAGGTCTTCAACTCTTGTTTTCATTGCTTCAAGTTCGGCGCCAAGCTTTATTGTGGCTTCACTCTTTGCGCGTTCATTTTCAAGTTGAGTTCGATAATCAGCCAAGAGAGCGGCGTCGCCTCCATGTGATTTACCGCGAAGGCGCGCAATGAAGAATCCGATCAATGCCCCCGCGAAGAGGCCAATAATGAGTGTGATGATGCTCGCTGCTGCTGTGGACATGGCGCTATCGTGGCAGGAATGACTGACAAAGCCCCGTAGGCTCTACTCCTCGTGAGCCTATCTATTGGAATTGTCGGACTGCCCAATGTGGGAAAGTCGACCCTTTTTAACGCTCTGACCAAGAACAACGTGCTTGCAGCCAACTATCCCTTTGCAACTATCGAACCTAACGTGGGCGTTGTGGGCGTTCCGGATGCGCGGCTAGCAAAGCTTGCCGAGATCTTTTCATCAGAAAAACTCTTGCCCGCTGCAGTCTCTTTTGTTGATATCGCAGGAATCGTCAAGGGCGCCTCAGAGGGTGCTGGTCTTGGAAATAAGTTCCTAGCAAATATCCGCGAAAGCGATGCAATCTGCCAAGTAATTAGAGTCTTCAATGATGACGATGTTGTGCACGTAGATGGACGCGTTGATCCAGCTGAAGATATTGCAACAATTAATACAGAGTTATGTTTAGCTGATCTGCAAACGATGGAGAAGGCGATTCCTCGTTTGGAGAAAGAAGCTCGCACAAACAAAGAGCGTGCGCCTCTTCTTGCTGCGGCACTTGAAGCCCAGAAAATTCTCAACGAAGGAAAACTCCTTGCCGCCTCAAAGATTGATCTTGAGCTCATCCATGAGTTGCAGTTATTGACTGCTAAGCCTTTCCTTTATGTTTTCAATGTTGATGCCGCAGAACTGGGCGATGGCGATCTTCGCAAGAAGCTAGCTGCGATGATTGCACCCGCCGAGGCAATATTTCTCGATGCAAAGACCGAAGCAGAGTTAGCTGAACTTTCAGATGCTGATGCCGCAGAATTATTGGAATCCATCGGACTTTCTGAGCCTGGGCTCGCCACACTTGCTCGTGTTGGTTTTAAAACCCTTGGCTTACAGACATACTTAACCGCTGGCCCTAAGGAAGCTCGCGCGTGGACTATCCATCAAGGTGACACGGCGCCAGTTGCAGCAGGTGTGATTCACACCGATTTCCAAAAAGGTTTCATCAAAGCAGAAATTGTTGCATTTGATGATTTGATCGAAGCAGGTTCAATGACAGAGGCCCGTGCTCGCGGAAAAGTCCGCATGGAAGGTAAAGAGTATGTAATGGCCGATGGTGATGTAGTGGAATTTAGGTTCAACGTATGATGTCAAGAATTAAGTATGAGAAGAGTCCTTTCATTACAGGTGAACTCAAGAAGCGTGATGAACTACGTAACGTAGCAATCATCGCTCACGTTGACCATGGCAAGACCACGCTGGTCGATGCGATGTTGACTCAATCTGGCGCGTTTTCTGAGCACCAGAAAGAGGGAGAGAACCGCGATCGCGTCATGGATTCCATGGATCTAGAGCGCGAAAAAGGAATCACAATTCTTGCAAAGAACACTTCGATTCGCCGTGGCGCTCAAACAGTCAACATTATTGATACTCCGGGCCACGCAGATTTCGGTGGAGAAGTAGAACGAGGACTTGAAATGGTTGACGGTGTAATCCTTCTTGTTGACGCATCTGAAGGCCCACTTCCACAAACACGTTTCGTGCTTCGCAAAGCTCTCGAAAAGAACCTCCCTGTAATTTTGGTTATTAACAAAGTGGACCGCCCTGACTCACGTATTCCAGAAGTTGTCGATGAGGCTTATGGTTTGTTCCTAGATCTTGATGCAAAAGATGATCAGATTGAATTTCCTGTCGTTTATGCATCTGCAAAAGCAGGTCGTGCATCTATGAACCGCCCTGAAAATGGTGCGATGCCAGACCGGGATAATCTTGATGCTCTCTTCGAAGTTATCTTTAATACCATCCCTGCTCCTGTTTACCACGAGGGTGCGCCGCTACAAGCACACGTAACAAACCTTGACTCCTCTCCTTACCTTGGTCGTTTAGCACTATGCCGTGTTCGTGAAGGTGTTATTAAAAAGGGCGAGAACGTCATGTGGATGAAAACTGATGGAACCACAGAGCGAGTAAAGATCTCTGAACTTCTTATAACAAACGGTCTTGAGCGCGTTCCAGCACTAGAAGCAGGACCTGGCGACATCATCGCTGTTGCAGGTATCGAGACAATTACTTTGGGTGAAACACTTGCCGATCTTGAGAAGCCACATGCTCTTCCTTTGATCACAGTTGATGAACCGTCTATCTCTATGACCATCGGTATTAACACCTCTCCTCTTGCAGGCCAAGTTGGAAAGCTACTTACTGCCCGTCAAGTGAAAAACCGTCTGGATGCAGAGCTGATCGGTAACGTTTCATTACGTGTCATAAATACAGATCGTCCTGACACATGGGAAGTACAAGGTCGCGGTGAGCTACAACTTGCTGTTCTTGTTGAAATCATGCGCCGTGAAGGGTTCGAGTTAACAGTTGGAAAGCCACAAGTGGTTCTCAAGACAGTTGATGGAAAACTTCAAGAGCCAATGGAGCGCTTGAGTATTGATATTCCAGATGAGTTCCTGGGAGTAGTCACCCAGCTCATGGCCCTTCGTAAAGGCCGTATGGAGCAGATGGTGAACCACGGAACAGGTTGGATTCGTTTAGATTTCAAAGTTCCTTCACGTGGTCTTATCGGTTTTCGTACCGAATTTCTTACAGAAACTCGTGGAACAGGTCTTATTCACCACGTCTTTGATGGATATGAAAACTGGAATGGTGAGATTCGTACTCGCTTGAGCGGTTCTCTTGTTGCAGATCGTCGCGGAACTGTTACCGCATATGCGGTTGATGGAGTCCAAGAGCGCGGTGTGATCTTCCTTGAAGTCGGAACTGAAGTTTATGAAGGCATGATTGTTGGAGAGAATTCACGTACCGAAGATATGGATGTCAACATTGTTCGTGAAAAGAAGCTAACAAATATGCGCTCTTCTGGCGCCGATGATGCCAACCGCATCGTTCCTCCAAAATTACTCAACCTTGAGCAGGCTTTGGAATTCTGCCGCGAAGATGAGTGCGTGGAAGTAACACCCAAGAGCGTTCGGGTTCGTAAGGTAATTCTGGATCAAAGTGAACGAGCACGTAACGTGGGTCGGGCAAAGAAGGTCAATCAGAACGCTGAATAGGTGCTTCTGTCAGCCCTTGCTAGTTAGATAGGCCTATGGCTTACCTCAAGGGTGAAAAAGAATTAAGGCTGGTGAGGCGCGAGAGCGTCTTGCCAGCTTTTACTTTTTCTCCTGAGCAAGCCCAAATCATTAACCACCGCGGGACGCCCCTCGTTGTTTATGGAGGCGCGGGAACTGGCAAAACAACAACGCTTGTCGAATCTGTCATTGCGCGCGTCAATGCCGGTGTTGATCCGAATTCAATCCTGATTATTACCTATGGCCGTGAACGTGCTGCAGATCTACGTGATCAGATTGCTCTGCGCGCGGGCTCAACTTCTTTTGAGCCTCTTGCTCGAACATTTCATTCACTTGCCTTCTCAATTCTTAATGAAAAGTTGGGTGAGGATCCCCTCCGTTACGTTTTAATCTCAGGCGCCGAACAAGATGCTGCTATTAAAGCAATGGTGCAAAACCCATTAGTGAATGTCCCATGGCACCCAGATTTGCACCAAGCACTTTCGACAAGAGGCTTTGTCCGTGAGGTGCGTGACTTAATTTTGCGAGCAACTGAACTTGGGTTTAGTGCAAAAGATTTACAAGCCAAAGGCGTTGAACTGAGTGAGAAGTATTGGGATGGCGCTGCTCATTTTTGGTCGCATTATTACTTCAGCTCTGAATTGCAAAGCGCCACAGTAGGTGATGGCCTCGTTCGCATTGATCCCAGCGCAATCATTCATGAAGCATTAGCGCTGCTTGATAGTGACAGCAAAAGATTAGATCTTTATCGATCACGTTACACAACAATCATCGTGGATGAATTCCAAGAAAGTGATCTCTCTCAAAGAGAGTTACTCAAACTACTTGCACCAGATGACCTTCTGATCTTTGCAGATCCTGACTCAGCAATCGGGCGTTTTCGTGGGGCAGATCCGGATGGTTTAGTGCGTGCACTTGATGCCGTGACCGAGAGAAAAATTGTCTTAGATCAAGTATTTCGAAGTGCTCCCGTCATCACAGATGTAGTGATGAACGTTTCTTCACACTTTAAGGGGGCCTCACCTACTCGGTTACGAAAGAGTGTTCCAAAGGAGCAGGAAGGTAGCGTTGATTTAGCGAAGCTTTCAGGAGTGAGTGAAGAAGCAAATTACATCGCTCATGCGTTTAAATCTGCGCACCTTCGCAGTGGCCTTCCATGGTCACAGATGTCAGTACTTGTTAGAGCTCCTGGCAAAGAAGTAAGCGCTCTGCAACGTGCTTTTGCTCTCAACGGAATTCCTCTAAGCGTTGATGCGACCGCATTAGCTCTTGCCGAGAACCCAGCAGTTATGCCACTGCTTTCATTAGCGCAAGTTGTCATCAAGGTTTCTAAAGGCGCAAAGCTCACATCATCTGATTGGCTAATACTGGAGGAGATTTTGCTCTCTGAATATGGGGGAGCAGATGCACTTCAACTTCGACATATTCGCCTTGCTCTGTCAAAGGTGCGCGATGACAAGCGAAGCACAACAGAGATGATGATTGATGCACTTGTGCAACCCACAGCTGAGCTGCCATGGGAAGAGCTACTTCCTCTCAAACGTGTCAATGATTTAATTGCGGCAGGTCAAAAGGCTTTACGTTTTTCGGGAGATGTCAGCGATTTACTTTGGGCGCTGTGGGATAGCTCAAAAGATTATGAAGGTAATTCATTAGCCAACGTGTGGCGGGGAAGAGCACTTGCAGGTGGTTCAAAAGGAGCTCAAGCAGACCGTGATCTAGATGCAATTATTCAACTCTTTGAATCGGCAAGGCGTTTTACAGAGCGCAATGTTGATTCAACTGCGCAATTATTTATCGATCAACTACTTGATGAAAGAATTCTTTCGGACAGCATTACAACGAGTGCTCAAAGAGAAGAAGTTGTTTCACTTCTCACTGTT
>Ga0007871_1000340_pt1 | contig 11729 bp, 7 predicted proteins | sample CryBogCBH08Jun09_FD_71208 | JGI IMG/M metagenome (GOLD analysis project Ga0007871, IMG submission 71208) | Freshwater microbial communities from Crystal Bog, Wisconsin, USA - CBH08Jun09 | ecosystem: Environmental > Aquatic > Freshwater > Lake | place: Crystal Bog, Wisconsin, USA | collected...
TCCGAGGATCTGCACAAGCGCCGTACACAGCGCGTCGGGAATCCGGCACTGCGACGAGGTGTTCCACCAACCGCAATAGCAGTCCGTTCCACCGAGCCCGCCCAACGTCATGCTGGAGAAACCGAGCAACGCCGGGGCGTTCGCGCCCACGGAAAACGTCGCGCTGGTGTTGGGCCGCCTTGGAACGGTTCGCTTACAGACCTCGCTCTGCGAAGGAGTATGCCGCACGCTGTAGTGCCAGTAAATCGGCGAATCCACGTACGCCGCCTGTGTGAGCGTCTGAATAAAATCCTCGATGTAAGTGAGATTGGGGCTCTGCGACTGTCCGTTGATCGGGTCGTACTCGCTCGGCATGCCCTTTGGTTTACCGGTGGATCGGTCCAACGGCAGCGTCCACATGGCCTGTTGCAAGAGCCCGGTGCAATGCGCCCAGAAGGTGGATTTGAAAGGGTAAAAGATCTCGTCGTAATAAACCACCGGGTTCGAAGCGTCGAACAATCCGGCGTTGGCGACGACAAATTGCGATCGGTTCCACGAGGATTGGTATGCAGCGGCGCCGTCCGGATCGTGCAGAAGCCAGGGCGCCGTTGAGGTCCACACGTCGTTCTGCAGGTACCCTCCGAAGCTGGAGAGCATGTCGTTGGCCACTTGCGCTCCGCCGATGTAAGAAAAGGGTGCCATCAGCCCGGATCCCGCCAGCCCATCGCACACCGACGTACAGCACGCCACGGACGCGGCAACCTGATAACCGTCCGGGCAAGGGCACGGCTCCGTGGCGCACTCGCTCTGCAGCATGCAGCACTCCCATCCGGTGGCCGACTTATTGGGGCATGTGCACATGAAGTTCTTGTCGGAGCTCCAAGCGGCGAGCGTGGCGTTGATCATGGCCTTAACCACCTGCACCACCGCCTGCCGCGCACCGGGATTGCTCTTGGTTCCACCGTACTTGTTGCGCAGAAAGTATTTCATCACCGCGCGACGGGCATACGTGCCGCAGGTGAACGGGGGCATGTCATCTCTGCTCCCGTTTCGGTTGGCCAGCATGCCGCCGGTGCATGGAATCTCAAACTCTCGCGTCGACTCGCCGGCTGAATTTCGGGACCATATCGCCTTCTCCACCCCGGACGGGCCGGGCGTCAATGTCATGGAGCCCAGAGGCCCGAGCATCACGCAGTCCGCGTACTGATGGAACAGGTCGCCCTCCGAGGAGAATACCGTGATGTCGATATTGCTTCCAGTCCACTCCCTCTCTATCTTGTCCAACACCGCCAGCACAGACGCCTTGGCCGCATCCATCTCGCCTTGCGCCCACTGCTTTCGTTTCTCCTCGTCCGATATGTTGAGCGTATGCTGCGTGGCCACGGGCACCTTATTCGTCGACCGCCCGGACCACAGCATGTGCGGGATGTCGCATCCGCTTCGGTTGGCGCTGTTCTCAAGGCATGCGATGAAAGGCTGGGCAATGGTCGCGTCTGGCAGTGCGGCGGGGCCGGAGAAGGTCAGGCACGCGTCGATGATGTCGGACGAGATCGCGCTCGCGGTGATATTGCTGTACTCGAAGTAGTCGATCGCCTGCGACCCTTTGAGGAACCAGTCCACGAGACAGCCCGTATTATCGTATCCCAGAGCCTTTTGCTGCAACAAGCAGCTGGATACGTTGAACGTGTCGACTATCATTGCCGGCATTACCGCGTCCAGGCGCAGCTGCTTTTGAAAAGTTTGATTGAACATGACGAACGACCCTTGGTCCCACGTTTCTTCTTGGTAATTTGACAAGCATCGCTGATACACCGACAGCAACGAGATCTGCTGTTTCTCAAAGATGGCGTCCGTCGGTTCTACACAGCTCGCATCGTTTTTGGACGCCACGCAGTCCAGATAGGCATCAAAGTCACCCAGCCTGTCCTTCAGCTGCGCGAGCGAGAAGGGGTTCCACACGTACTTGACCGACCCGTCGAAATCGAGCATCGACATCACCGTGCTGCACCAATACGCCCCGTCGAGATAGGTCTCGCGCTGCCGGTAGTCCGGAATGGCGACGGGCTGATCGCCACATGGGCATCTATACAGCACGCGCGTAGTCCAGTCCGGGGCTCGGCAGCTGCGGTGTATAAAATATCGGTCAGTGGAATGGCGCGATGCCGGGGCGCTGTGCTATCAAGTACATACATCTGCGGCCCGATGCAACGCCCTCTGTATTGCATGAGCCGGCCGATTTTGAACTCGAGCAAAAGCTGATCCGGCATTCATCGTTCCAGGAACTGCACAACGAGGTGTTCTTACAGTGCCCTGAAGGTTACGTATGCGTCGAGCCGATCGCGCTCAGGCACGAGGTGCTTTGGTCGCTGGGGATGCGCAAGGACGAGAATGGAAACTTCGAACGGGACGAGCTGATTCATGCTTTGGAGGAGAAAGAGTACCGGACGCTCAACTGGCGCGACCCCTACCATCTCATATGCCTATGCGTGGACGTGCGCGAGGAGCGCGGGAGGTACGTGGTGTTGGAATCGGAACTCACTTCTTTTGGTCGGCCGTCTCGAGCACGTCCTGCAGCCCCATGACCACGCCCAGCAAGTACGTAAACACGACGTCCACTGGATGGATGATAGCGTCGAGCGGAAGCTGCAGCGCAAGCCCCCCGAGCCTCGACAGCACCTGTATCGATCCGCTCGCGAATGCCTTATTGGTGTCCATCCCGCTGTTGAGCCCTTGCGCGTTCTCGGTCTGCACCTGTGCCATGCACACCCCCGCAGCGCTGTCGGAGGCGCTCTGGATGGCGGGGTCCCCGATCGTGACGGCGTTGTTGCCGGCGACGGCCGCGATCAGGCTGTTGGTCTGGCACACCATGATTTTCTGCACGGCTATGGCGGCATACAGAGGCGCCAACGACAGCTGGTAGAGGAAATTGGTAACCGCCATCATGGTGAGCCCGAACGTGGCCAGAAACTTATTGTCCACCGTGGCCCCGTGTGCCAGCATCGTGGCGGGCATCGACGACTGCACCACGCCGTTGATCGAGGCGGTAAAAACGGATACCGACGACGCGAGCGAGTCCTTGAGCGAACACACCAGGCCGTAAAACGCCTGATCCGGCCAGCTGACCGTTTTAGGCGGGTTGATGCCGCCGACCGCATCCAGAACAAACACGAGCGTGCTGGCGATCATGCTCCATACGCCCTGCAGCGTCGCCAAAAAGGCGAAGTATTGCGCCTCCACGATTCCGCCTATCGCGCACAGCGGCCGGAGCTGATTGACCTGCGATCCCACGCACCGGGCCACCTGACACTGCTGAGCGGCGAAGCACAGACGCTGCACGGATAGCTGCACGCAGCCGGTGCAACTGTCGAGGCTGCATGACTGCTGAAGGGTGTACTGGATCGTAACGGGCATCGAGTTGCCCACCGACCCGCTGGCGAAAGGGCCGCTGGTGGTGACAAACAGCATCGTCAGCCAGTGGCTGGCCTCGTTCGAGGCGACGAAGACGCTATAATCCGCCGATGTGAATTGGGACACGCGGGACTGGACGCCCCTGGTCTTCACCGGCACGTTCTGACGGTCGAACCCCTGGTACTGCACGCAGTTGGTCAGCATCGCCATCTGTAGCTGGCAAATCTGCAGAGGGACGCTGTCGAACGGAAGCAGCAGGACCTCGGACTGAGCCGTAACGACGAGGTGATAAAGGTCTTGATCCCACACGTTACTCGACGCGCACGAATAAAAGCTCCATTGCGAATCGACGAACGAGAGACAATAACTCGTTACGGCCTGCGAATCCCCCGTGCTCACCTGAAACACCGCGACGCCTCCCAGCACCTGCATCTGCTGAAACCCGATCACACCCACGTCCGCCGCGGCGAAGTTGGTGCACTCGAGCTTGCCACACACCTGCACCTGACTGTCCTGCATGCCCACAAACGCGTACGTGTCCTGCCAACCTCCCTCGATCCCGATGCTGATAAACTGAATATCCACACTCTGCCCTGATATCCCCAGCGTATCCCACTGCCCCGACTTGCTCACCCCTTGCGCCAAGGCCGATGGGACGCAGTACTGCGCCGCACGAAGCGTCGAGGCCGACACAAACCCGCCGAGCAGAAAGCATCGATCATCGGCCGCGGGGCAGATTGAGGCGCACGAGCTGAGCTCCGTCAACGCGATGACCCCCGTGCTCGCAAACGGGTTGTATGCGTCGGCGTTGAGCGTGGGGAAGAAAAGGCTCTCCGTGGTCTGCGCGGACGTGGTGGATCGCACCCCCGATGAGGGTTTCACCGCATTAAACGCGTCCATTTGCTGCTGACACCGCAGCCGGCAGAAGTCCGTGTTGCCGCACACACGCCAGTAGTCCGCCGGCTCCGGGATCAGAGTCACGACGTATGGGTTGGCGTTGTAGTTATCGCACTGCCCCGCCTTCCCTCCGTCCACCGCCGCGAGCAACGAATCCAGCACCGAGCCCACGTCGGTGGTTCCAGCGAAAAGCTCCCCAAACGTCTCGTCAAAGACACCCGTCAGGTTCGCGTTGGTCTGCGCCACCAGCGACGCGCAGCGGTTGGGATCGTCCATGATGGTGCGCAGCAGAGGCTTTAGACCGTCAGGCGAGTCGCAGTGCGTGAGGATCCAGTCCGCCGGATTGTTGCCAGACGTTTGCCTGCACACGCACACGATGATCGGCAGATCGACGAGAAAAATGCTCAGCAGGTCCAGGGTAGCGATCGTCGATCTGACGCCTGCGAAGCAGTAGTGCAGGATCACGCTCCCCAGCGGCGTACCCGTGTAGCCCGCCATCAGGGAAAGCCCTCCGCACGTGTTGTACATGCGCTTCGCCACGAGCTCGTTGTAATCCGTCCGCCCGTCGTACAGCACGTTCCAAAAGACGCTCCCGATCGATCGCTTGGCCTTGGTCGCCTGCATGATCTGCACCACCACGCCCGTCGAAATGCGCCAGATCCAATGCGTCCCTGCAATCGGGTTCATCGCCGTTTTCATGAAGATAGCGGTGGGGCCAAAGCGCGACGCCGACCCGGTGATCAGATTCTGCGCGTTCGTCGCCCCTTCCGTCGGATCGTTGGCCGTGAGCTTCGAGAATGCGCTGATCACCCCCGGCAAAAACGCAGACGCCCCGCTGTTCTCGCCCACCGCGGTCATACCGTTGAGGAAGGTCTGCGCGAATCCCTGGCCGAGGAAATTTCCAACTATGGAAAAGATGCTCCAGAAGTATTTGTTGCATGCATAAGCGGACTCGAAGAACGCCTCGAGGCTAAAGATCTCTTGGCCGCAGTTCATCAACAGGCTGTGACTCATGCTGTTGAGGTAGCAGGGCCCGGTCACGAGGTCCATGAGCACGGGCGACGACACGACGAGCACGATGGGCAGCCGGATGATAAGCAACACCATCGCAGCCATCTCCGCAAAAAGCGAACCGATCTGAGGCATCCTGCGCTGATCCGGGCACAGCAGCCCCGTGGAGATGGACGTATTGGGGAGAAACATGGTGTCCTTGAACTCCATGGTGTCAGGGTTCATGAAGAGGGTCTGCCACCTGTATAAAACGTCATCGGGAATAGCGATGCACATGTTTCGGAAACAAAAAGTGGACAAGAAGAGCAAACAAAGCACAGCCGCAACTGGAAACAATACACGAGGACAGAGAATTAGTATCGTACATGCCCACTACTAGGCGAAACTGGCGGGAGTGGCTCGACACCGTATTGGGGTGTTTTTTCCTCGACTGCGACGGTGCGATATAAACGTCTGGATGCTTCATCATCAGGATGCTGTTCCAAGGGGATGTCGTCCTCTACACTTTCGTGTTCCTCATGCGCGTGAGCCTCTTCATCGTCACGGGCATAGTGCTGCACCAAAGCGACGGCGGCCCCGTGTTTCAGGCGTGCCCTGTGCTATGGGAATCCATGGCAACCATACTTGTCGCAAAGAGCCTGAGGATCACCCTGTGCGCCCTAGCGATCAAACTCATGCGCAGGCGGAAAGGCTTCGAGCCGTTGGACCTCATCGTGCATGTGGCGTTCTTCATCACCGAATGCATCACCACCTCGCGCGCGCTCAATACGCCCGAGTGCGTCGCCAGCGCCCAGTTGGTTGCATACGTCAACGTACTGTCTTGCGTTTGGGACGGGTGCTACATCATGGCCTGCGCACTCGACGCCATTTTGACAAAAAAAAACAACACGTAAAAAAAAAAGAGAAATATGGTGCCGCTCTCGAAAAAACTGCATCGCTTTCGATACACGCTGGTGAATAAGCAGAAGATGATTTTCAGCGCCGATCAAGTGGAGCTCGTCGCTCGATACATGCCGACCGATGCCGACGCGTTGCGCACCAAGTGCGGACTGATCGACACGCAGATCAAGGCGTACGGAGAGCAGCTGCTGGGCATCACCAGGGCCCATGAGCGCGATCAGGAGAAATTCGAGGACTGTGTTGCCGAAATAAATGCATTTGTGCGCGGAGGAATGGCTGCTATGCAGATCCTCAACAAAGTCTACAAGAGAATCATCGCCCACTTCGGCATGGACGCCGAAATGTATGACGTCCTCAAGGCGGCCGGGGTCTACGTGGACGCGGACACTGGAAAGCTCATCAGGCGCAAGGTGTGCAGGAAGCTCGACGAGGAGGAGGAAGGGGTGTGACCTTGCGAGGCTCGCGTTCAGCGGCCGGAGGGTGTCCGTGTCCACATTGGCGAAGGTGGTGTTCAGGATCGAGAGCGCGAGGTTGTACTCGTTGACGAACGTCAGGGTTGGGGCGACGACGAGGAACCACTGCGTGCATGCGTCGATGTTGTTGTTCATTGAAATAAACCCGGGCAGGGTTGCGAACGTGGCCGATGTGTCCTCAGGGCATCGCCGCACGCCCTCGCTGTCGGTAGGGCAGAACTCGTAAGGGTCGATCCGCCACACGCGAATGCCGCTGTAGGAGCTCTCCGCCTGAAAGGCAAGCGACCCCTGAAGCCCCTGGCATACGAGATTGAAGCTCTTGTACATCGACAACGATGGGTTGGTCACCCAGAAGGCGTACCGATCCGTCGACACGGCGGGGACGTTGGCCCACGGAGTGCTGTCGAACGAATAGGGCACCGCCACGCGACAGTGGCCCTTCCCACACGAGATGGCGGCGTCCGTACAGTCGCGCGGGGTGGAGCATGGCGGGAGCGCGGGGATGAACTTGTTGACGTGCACCATGGTGAACTCGTTGGCCTGGTTTCCCCACACCCGCTGCACGTCGATCCCCCACACGTCGGCGACTGTGTTGACAGCCGTGAGAGCGAGGTCGCCAGCAAACGCAAACGGCTGCCCTGGCAGGAGCTCGTACCGGTACGCGTCGTACGCCCCCTGCGTAGCGTTGCGCAGCATCCTGGAAAACGTGTTGGGCGCATACACGCAGTGCGTGCCGTTGAGCTGCACCTCGCCGTCCATCCACGTGTTGGTCACACCCGAATTCTGCCTGAGCGTCTGGGTGAGGGACGCAATGGATCCGGACACCAGGTCCCACGAGTGCAGCCCGCAGTCGCGCGACACCATCGAGACGCTGTTGGCCCACTCGTCGGCCGAGCGCAGCACCATCGAGCCCGTGGAGCCCTTGGTCCACAGAGCCATGCAGAACGGGAAGCAGTTCGCGAGCTTGAACGTTTCAATGCAGCTGACATCAATGTGCTCGCTGCTGCAGTCCGGCCGAACCCACAGCGCCGCCTGCGCCACGGGGGATGCGGAGGATTGGGTGTTGGGCGACGTCAGACGCGTCACGGGCCACCGGATGCTCTCGAGCCTGATCTTGGATTTGGCGCATCCCATGTAAAAGCTCGTCGACGGCACATCGAATTCCACGGGCACATAGTACGACGGGGTCAGCGTATCCAGCGGCGCCACGGCGCACACGATCTGCATGCCGTACGCCTGGTCCGTGCACGCACAGCCCATCAACCCAAGCGCGTCCGCCGAGGCGCTCACGACCGCGATGCCGTACACCACCGTGGAGGCCAGAGGGAAGGAATACGTAGTTTGCTGCAACCCGGACCGCGAGAACAGCTCGATGTTCCAGCCGTCGGTCTTGGCGAAATGCCCGTCGTCCACTCCGACCACGATCGTCTCGTTGCTCCCCATCAGCAGGCCGTTGTCGTGGAAGTCCACCGCCGTCCACCCGCTGCACGCCGGGCTGGTGTTGGTCAGCACCGCCTGGATGATCAGCGTCGTGACATCCAACCAGTTGTCCACCAGAAGCCCGAGGCTGCGCACGCCGTCGACCGCCAGCTCAATCACAGGCTCGAAATCCGGCAGGCAGTACACCATCGGACCGCCGCCGGCCCTGCAGCGCTGGATCGTAACCGCGGGCACTTGGATCACCAAGGTCAGCGCGGAGTTCACAAGGCTGTGCACGGCCAGGCCGAAGTTGATGTCGAGAAACGGATACATGATGATGTCCACCACGCTGGAGGCCACCGAGCACATGTGGCCAAGCCACACAAGGATGTACGACACGAACAGCCGCAGATAGGACAGGGGCGTGATCAGATCAAGGATCCGCAAATTGGGGTCGAAGGAGTCCGGCGGCTTGATGGTGAGCAGTATGTAGTCGTACAGCGACTGGGTGACGCCCTCGATAAAGAAGGCGAGATTCACGACGGAGTTTTTGATATCGCCCATGTTGCGAAGCACATTCTCAAGCAGAATCCGGGACGGAATGGTCGACACGCAGTACACCACCAGGTTGTACACGGGCACCATCACGTACCACAGGAGCTCCATCAACTCCAGCGGAACCACAACGGCGAGCCGGATCATCCCGCCGGCGTTGGAGTTGTAGGACCGCTGCACCGCGATCATGGCGTCCTCGTAGTGCACGGCGCAGAAGTAAACCAACCCCCACAGCATGAGCAAAAGCGCACACCACAGAACGCTGCGGATGGAGACGGAGGCGAGACGGAAAATAGACCCCACGGTTCCGCCCGCGACGGCCGTGATCGTCTGAAACAGCGTGCTGATGAACCACACCGACTTGCCATCGTTGCCCTGGTTGAACACATGGAACACCAGGCATACGGCGGCGTGCGTGATTCGCTCCATCGTCAAGCCGACCGATGCCGACGCGAGCAGAAACAGCAACTGCATTTTAGCGCGGGCGGAGCCGGGCTTTTAAACAAGCGCGGCCCGATTTTTTTTTTGCTGCCTGGAAAAAAAAAGTTGGATGGTTTCTCGTCAAGTGCTGCTCAACGCACTTACTGTTGTCCAATCCATCGAAGAAACCCTCGCCTTAGCCGATGAAGAAGATTTCAAAGAAAACGACGACGAAGAAAAACCCACCATGTCAGATTGCGATCTGCCAGATCATATCGCCGACCCGTTCGAGCTGCTCCGTATCGTCTGCGGAGACGATTACGTCCGGGACATCGAGTACGTCGGAGACATCGAGTACATCGCAAGCATCATCGAATCACACGTCAAAGACGAACTTCAAAAGCTCGGAAAGCAGTCCGTGGATGAGCTGGACGACGAGGAGGATTCGGAAGACTGATGAAGAACGGAAGGAGCGCAACCGCCTGACAGCGAGGGCGTCCAGGGAGCGGCGGCTGGCCCACCTCAAACGCCTGGAGCACGATCTTTCCGTGGCGAACGAGCGGGTTGTTGAGATGCACGCGCTCATGGCAAGAATGCAGGAACTTCACGACGAAACCGATCAACGGAACCAGGAGCGGATCGAGCGCCTCGAGCAAGAGCTCTTCGCCATGCGCGCTGTGCACAGCGATTGAAAGGAGATTAAAAAAAAAATACACATCACACACACGTCTCAAAAAAGATTCAAAACTCGTTTGTTGCCACCAGGCGCGCTCGCCTGAGGTTTCAGAACGCACAGCATCGCGCGAATATCCTCTATATCCTTTAGAAGAAGAAGCTTCTCATTCGGATCCATTCAAACCCACTCGCGCAAACCCCTTTTATACAGATGACAATCCACACAAAATGGATGGAGCTCCTCCGCTCCGAGGCGTCAGACGCCTTCAAGTACGGCGAGCTCACGACCCCGCTGCCCACGAGCTTCATCGACGGCCAGATCAAGCTCATGAAGCCAGAGAGCGTTCAGAACTGGGCCGACTTCCTCTACGCCAAATTCACCTCCGTCATCATGCGCCACTTTGAGCTCTACGGCTGCACCACCGTCGTGCTGTCCTTCGACGACAAGCGCCACGTGCCCAAGGCCAAGGCCATCACGCAGACCAAGCGCCGCGCCGGCATCCAGACCATCGACTTCGGCGAGACCGACGCCCTGCCCAACGACCTGCCCGTTCAGTGGAAGGAGTCCATCATGAACGCCTGGTTCAAGCACCGCGTCATCGAGCTCATCTGCGCCAACATCCCAAGGCTCGTCGCGCCCACAGGCCGCAAGCGCCTCATCGTCGACTGGGAGACCGTCACCGAGTACATCTACGACAGCGACGGCACCGATCCCGAGGTCGTACACCACGACTGCACGGGCATAGGCGAGGCCGACCTCAAGTTCACCCACTGGATGCGCCGCTTCGAGTGCCCCATGCTCATCGAGGCCACCGACGGCGACTACATCCCGATCGCGCTGGGCCTCAAGGCCGCAGGGTACGCGCACCCCGTCGTGATCCTCAAGGCATGGAACAACGACAAGGGCGGCGCAGAGTTCGTCCACGTGGATCTCATCCACGCGTTTCTCAAGACCCGCTTCGCGCGCGCGGGCATGGGCGCAGCCGAGGACTTCGGAGAGATCAAGCTCTTTATTACCCTCCTCGGCCTCTCCGGCACGGACTTCACCCGCAACCTCCCGCTCGTCAGCCCGCAGAAGATCTGGGCCGCCCTCCCCCTCGTCGTCCGCACCTTCAGCATGGCCGGCCCCGCCGCACTCAACCTCCAGCAGGGCAAGCGCGTCGTGGAGCTCCTGTACGCCGAGGCGTTTCCGAAGCACATTGATGCGTTTTCTCGTCGGAGCGTGTGGAGTCAGGTGAAGGGTTTGTGTTGTGTTCTTTGAAAATCCCGTTCTTACACACACACACACAGGCACAGGCCTCCAAGCTCGGCGCACGCAACAAGGCCCTCATCCCCACCGACGCCCGCATCCACTGCACACTCCGCAACATCAACTTCCTCCTGGTCTACTGGCTCGAGTTTCGCCCGCCCGCCGCAAACGAGGACTTCGGCTTCCGCATCACAGCCGAGGGCGTGGTGCAGTGGGACGACTGAACCCGCATCGCATATAAAAGACGCACGCAAAGACAGCACACATGCAGGTCCTAAAGGAGATCAGCGACCAGTTTAATCTGTGCGCGACCATCATGAGCGACCCGCGCCTCATGCGAGAGCAGCCCGCCTTGGTGGCGCGCCAGTTCTCGGCGGCCATGCTCAAGATCGAGCTGCTGCGGGCCTATCTGATTAAACCCGTCAAGGAGGGAGAGAGGTTCGATCATTGGATGGACGAGACCATCATCGACGCGGGGATAAGGCGCCTCGTCACCCTGGTCCTCAAGCGGCACCTGGCCCCGCTGCTGGCGGAAAAGATGCCCAAGGTATTCGAGAAGGAGCTGAATAAGGATCTCGAAGGCGAAAATGTGATTCTCAGAGAGATCCGAGAGGTGAACTGCGCCGCGTCGCTCGTGCTGCTGTACTATTATCTCCTATGGCACGTCACGCTGATACGGCTGAACGGCGAGACCTATCCGTGTCAAGCAGAGACAAAGGTGCCGTGGGAGAGCGACGAGGATT
>Ga0007871_1000341_pt1 | contig 11726 bp, 12 predicted proteins | sample CryBogCBH08Jun09_FD_71208 | JGI IMG/M metagenome (GOLD analysis project Ga0007871, IMG submission 71208) | Freshwater microbial communities from Crystal Bog, Wisconsin, USA - CBH08Jun09 | ecosystem: Environmental > Aquatic > Freshwater > Lake | place: Crystal Bog, Wisconsin, USA | collected...
ATTCCGAGCGACAGCATGGCGGCGGCGAAAGCGACCTTAAGCGTTGCCATTGGTCACCTCCCCATTTGCAGCGATCTGCCAGCGCATGATCGCGTTGTTGTGATAGAACGAGTTCAGGCCGCGCGGCTTGGTCAGTTCCTCGAACGACGGCTGCACGTAGCCGGTCTCGTCGGTAGCGCGGCTCATGATGACCACGGGCGATCCGTCCCATGTCCATGGCAGGCGAAAGCGCGTCAGCGCGCGCGTGAGGACGGGCTCCTGCAAGGTTGCCGCCTTCCAGCTCTTGCCCCCGTCGACGGAGATGTCGACCTTGGCGATCTTGCCGTGACCGCTCCAGGCGATGCCGGTGATCTCGTTGAAACCTTTTTCGATTTTCTGCGTGCCGGAAGGGCGCGTAATGATCGACTTCGCCTCCATGTAGAAGGTGAACTGCCGCGCCTTTCCGCTTGGCAGAAGATCGGTGTATTTCGAGGTCTCTTCGCGCGAATAGACCGGCTCGTCGGTGACGTGCAGGCGGCGGACCCACTTGATGTTCATGTTGCCTTCGAAGCCGGGCAGAAAGACGCGTAGCGGATAGCCTTGCGCGGGCCGCAGGCGTTCGCCGTTCTGGCTGTAGACGATCATGGCGTCGTCGAGGCATTTCTCGATCGGGATGCTGCGGGTCATCGCCGCAGCGTCGGCGCCCTCGGCGATCACCCATTTCGCTCCCGGCTTCAGACCCGCTTCCTGCAGCAGAATCTTCAGCGGTGCGCCGGTCCATTCGCCGCAACTGACGAGCCCCACGAGATCGGACGCCGTCTTGCCCTTCATTGCCGTGTAACTGGGGTTGCCCGAGCACTCGAGAAAGTGAATGCGGGATTGCGAGGGAAAGCGCCGTACGTCCTCGACCGTCAGCACGAGCGGCCTATCGACCAGTCCATGAATCATCAGCCGGTGCTGCGCAGGATCGATCTCCGGAATGCCGCCGTGATGGCGTTCGTAGAACAGGCCGTTGGGTGTGATGATGCCGTCGAGATCCTGGATCGGCGTGCGGCTGGCCGACGACGTATATTGCGGCTGGTTCTTTGGAATGTTGCGGATGACATTCTTTTCGAACGGCGATGGCGTTCCGTAAGGCTGGCTGCCGACATCCGCGCCGGGTGCCTTCATCCATTCGGGAACATTGGGCGGCAGATTACTGTTGGAGGGCGCCTTGTCGTCGGCCAATGCGCCGGCCGGCACCGCTGCGGCCGCCACTGCGCTGCCAATGATCGCCGTGCTGTCTGTCAGGAAACGGCGCCGCGAGCGGGATGCGGAATCCTTGCGTTTCTGATCCATGATTTTCTCCGCGAACATATTTCGCTTTGAGAGTCGAACTTGTCCGCCATTATTTGAACAGCGGAACCTGATGCATGTCGCGAAGCCATCGCTTCGATCGACGCATCATAGTGCGAAAGCCTGTGGCCGATGGCAACGATCAAGGATGCTGATCTTGCGCGCGCAGAACGCATAGGCCGCCGACGCGCATTGACGGCGCGTTCTTCTCAAATGGATGTGCGTGGAAAATCCTGCTTCAGAGCACGTGCTGCGAGCCGGGAATTTTCCGCAGCAGCGCGGTCGCAGCCCAACTCACGATCAGCGTGGCAACGAAGGCGATCAATGCCTTGACGATGGCGGGCCACTGGAAGTCGAACAAATAGTACTGAATCCACAGCACGAACGGGTAGTGGACGAGGAAGATGCCGTAGGCGTCATGCTGCAGCGGATCGAGCATGCTTCGGCCGCTCTTCTTGTAATGCAGGAAGTAGCCCATGATCGCGAACGTGATCGCGGCGCTGAAGATGACGAAGAGGATGCTGTAACTCGCTTCATACCACATCGGCAAGTCGTCCGGATTCCCGAGGACCTCGCGCTTGACATAGATCAGGCCCCATAACAGGCAGTAGGGCACCAGCGTCACCGCGAACCATCCCCACGTGCTTTTCGCCAGCCGTCCGTCGGCACTGAACACGCCGCGGCTGAAGCTCGCCACGCCGATGCCGGCACCGATGAAGAAATAAGCGGCATACAGCAGGACGCGGCTGGCCTGCACCGAGAACGGACCGAATTCGAACCAGTAGCTCGGCCCGTAATACAGGCGCGACGGCACGTAGACGATGGCGGTCACCGCGACGAGAAACAGGAAGAAGATCGCCGGCCGGTCGAAGCCGCGGCCAGATAGCCTGTTGATGCCGTCGAGGCTGCGCTCGTTGGTCCGGAACGTGAAGCCGGCGAGGAAATCGAACACGAACAGCACCCAGGTGAACCACACCGGGCCGCTCGGCCACGGTCCCACGGTCACGGTCTTCCACCAGAAATCGGTGAAATGCAGGCTCGGATCCTGGCGCAGCGCAATGGCGTAATAGGCAATCGGGATCACGGTCAGCGCGGCAATCGCAAACGGCAGCAGCAGCCGCAGTGCGCGGTCGCGCGTGAAGGCCCATGGGACGCGGCGTGCAAGGCTGGGCCACACGAACAGCCCCGACAGCATGAAGAACATCGCCATGAAGAAGCTGTCGGTGGCGAGGACGATGGCGTCGAATCCGATCCATGACGTCGGGTCGGTGTGACCGAAATAGGTGTAGGGGATCACGGCATGGTGGATCAGGACGATGATGGTGAGGAACGTTCGCGCACGATCCAATGCATTGTTGCGCCCGGTGACTGCGGGTGTCGCCTCATGGCCGGTTTCGGGTGCGACGTGGGCGATCGATTTCATGCGGGCTCCTGCAGCCGGCCGCGCAGTTAAATCACGCGGCGGGACGGGCAGCTAAAACGCGGGGCATCCAGGGCAGGGCACGAAGGGGGCTGTATCAGCCTGCACCTCCCTTGGCGCCCAGGGGAACAAAGTTCCTCACTCCTTGTTATCGCATCAGTTATCTGGAGGACAAGCGGATGAGTATTCTGAAGTGGGCATTGATCTTTCTGGTGGTGTCGATCGTGGCTGGCCTTCTGGGCTTCACCGGCGTATCCGCCGCGTCCGCGGACATTGCTCGTGTGCTGTTCTATATCTTCGTCGTGATCTTCCTGGTCCTGCTGATTCTGGGACTGACGATCTTTCGAGCCTAGCGAAGCGGTAGCAATCGCAATCCCGGGGCCTGGCCCCGGGATTTTGCTTTGTGGGGATCACGCCGGAGCGGATCTCATTCGAGCGGCAATTCCTCGATCTTCACCTTGTCGGGATAGAACGCCAGATGGCCGGCGATATCGGCCATGGCCGGGAACGGCTTTTCGTAAGTCCAGATCGAGTTGTCGACGGTCTGGCCGTTGGCCTTGATGCTGAAGTAGTTGGCATCCCCCTTGTAGGGGCAATGTGTCACACGATCGGTCCGGACCAAATTCATCATTCGGGCATCTTCGCGCGGGATATACTGGACCGCTGGATAGGTCGCTTCCTTCAGCGTCAGGGCATGGGTCGTGTCCGCGATCACGGTATCGCCGATGGAAACGCGGATGCGCTTGCCGGTGGGTGCAATGGTGATCGGATGGTCTGGTCCTGGGATTTTCATGGGGAGAGCCTCGTGGGTCGGCTGCGGGTTGAAGCGATCGGGACAGGCTGTTGAAGGTGAATCGGATATAGTATCGTGAATCGGGCTGAGTAGGCCCCGGCGGCAGATCGCCGGCTACCGGCCGACCGTTGTTTGGAGATGAAAAATGCCGATGGACGCCCGGGACATCGAAACCATGATCAAGGCCGCGATTCCCGATGCGGAAGTGACGATCCGCGACCTCGCCGGTGACGGCGACCATTACGCGGCGACCGTGATTTCGGAGTCGTTCCGCGGCAAGTCGCGCGTCCAGCAGCACCAGATCGTCTATCAGTCCCTGCAGGGGCAGATGGGTGGGGTGCTCCACGCGCTGGCCTTGCAGACCGGCGTGCCGGAATAGCCGCACCGCATCGCGCGGCAGAGGAGGGGCAGGGGCGGATGACAGAGGCGGCGCATCGCAGGTCGTTGTTGCGTGAACGCGACCCGCATCAACACAATCGCGTCACCTTCGTCGAACTGTTCTTCGATCTCGTCTTTGTCTTCGCCATCACCCAGATTTCGCACACGCTGCTGGCGCATTTCACCGCGCTCGGGGTGTTGCAGGTCACGATCCTGATGCTCGCCGTGTGGTGGGTCTGGGTCTTCATGTCCTGGGTCACCAACTGGCTCGATCCCGAACAGACGCCGGTGCGGGTGATGCTGTTCGTGATGATGATCGCGGGCCTGTTGCTATCGACCTCGATTCCGAAGGCCTTCGACAGTCGCGGCCTGGCTTTTGCCCTGGCCTACGTTTTCATGCAGGTCGGGCGCAGCGTCTACTTCATCTTCGCGGTGCCAAAGTCCGAAAGCGGCCATCGCCGCAACTTCCTCCGCATCGCGATCTGGCTGTCGGTCAGCGGCGTGCTCTGGATTGCCGGTGGGTTGGCCGACCCCGCAACGCGGGTCGTGCTCTGGCTGGCCGCGCTCGTGATCGAGTATTGCGGGCCTGCGATGCGCTTCCGCACGCCGGGGCTTGGCGCTTCCACTATTCAGGACTGGACCGTCGAGGGCGGCCACCTGGCCGAGCGATGCGCGCTGTTCATCATCATCGCGCTGGGCGAATCCATCGTGGTGACCGGTGCGACCTTCAGCGAAGCGCCATGGACCGCGCCGGCCATTGCGGGGTTCATCGTGGCGTTGCTCGGCAGCATCGCGATGTGGTGGGTCTATTTCCATCTCGGTGCGGAGGCTGGCTCGGAACATATCTCGCAGGCGGACGATTCCGGGCGGCTGGCACGGCTGGCCTACACCTACCTCCACCTGCCGATCGTCGCGGGCATCGTCGTGTCGGCGGTCGGCGACGAATTGCTGCTGGCACATCCGATGGGCCACAGCGGCGCCAAGGAAATGCTCAGCATGATCGGCGGCCCGCTGCTCTATCTGGTCGGCGTCATCCTGTTCAAGTACACCATTCGCGGGCTTCTGCAGCTCTCGCATCTTGTCGGCATCGGATTGCTGGTCATCCTGATCCCGTTTGCGCACGGCTTGTCGCCGCTGGCGCTGTCCGCGGCAACGACGGTGATCATGCTGATTGTCGCAACGTGGGAGGCGATCTCGCTAGGGCGAAGCCCGGCCGAAACTCACTCGGACGCCACCAGCGCGTGAACGGAGAACAGCCCGTCGGCGTCGGTCCATGACGCACGCGGCTTCCACCCGGAGCCTTTAGCCAGCGCGGTGAAGCGTTCGAGGCTGTATTTGTAGCTGTTCTCGGTGTGGATCGTTTCGCCGGTGCGGAACGCAAAGCTGCGCCCGAGGATGCGTACCGTCTGCGCCTTGCGGCTGACCAGATGCATCTCGATGCGATGCCGTTCGCGATTGTAGATGGCGCGGTGGGTGAAGGCCGACAGATCGAAATTGCCGCCGAGTTCGCGGTTGATGCGCACCAGCAGGTTGAGATTGAAGCGGCCGGTGACGCCCGCCGCATCGTTGTAGGCCGCATGAAGCGCGCGCTCGTCCTTTTCGAGGTCGGCGCCGACCAGCATCAGGGCACCGGGCCCGAGGATCTGGCGAGCACTGCGCAAGAACCCGCAGGCTTCGTGCGGCTCGAAATTGCCGATCGTCGAACCCGGAAAAAAGCCCACCTTCGGCATGGCCTTGATGGCCTCGGGCAATTCGAACGGCGTGGAAAAGTCCGCCGTCACCGGATGAACCTGCAGATCGGGGAAATCCTTCCGCAGGACGCTCGCCTGCGCGTTGAGGAATTCGCCGGAAATATCGACCGGCACATAGGCATCGAAGGCCGCATGCTCGAGCAGCAGCCGCACCTTCGTCGTGGCGCCGGCGCCGAATTCGATCAGCGCGGCATGTTTCGGCAGGATCGCTGCGATCTCCGCGCCCTTGTCGTGCAGGATGCCGAGCTCGGTGCGGGTCGGATAATATTCCGGCAGCACGGTGATTTGCTCGAACAGTTCCGAGCCCGCGACATCATAGAAATATTTCGGCGACAGTTGTTTGGGCTGCTTCGACAGACCCTCGAGAATGTCTACGGCGAAAGCCGATGATTTCGGATCGGGGCGCTGGCCTTTTGCCAACGCGGATGCGTGCACGTTCATGATGATCTCCTGAGCGCGGTCGATGCGCACGAAATTCTGCGGATCAGTCGCCGTAATCGGCGAGGCGAAGGCCGGTAAATTGCCAGCGGTGATGCGGATAAAAGAAATTGCGATAGGTGAGGCGGCTGTGACCGGCAGGCGTTGCCAGCGACGAGCCGCGCAGCACCAACTGGTTCACCATGAATTTGCCGTTGTACTCGCCAAGCGCGCCTTCGATGGCGCGATAGCCGGGATAGGGCGCATAGGCGCTGCGCGTCCATTGCCAGACGATGCCGAAGGCGTCGTTGAGATGGCCGGCCCGCGCAGCGACCTCCCATTCCATCTCGGTCGGCAGGTGCTTGCCCGCCCAGCGCGCGTAGGCGTCGGCTTCGTAGTAGCTTACGTGCGACACCGGCGCGTCGGGGTCGATGGCCTGCAAGCCGCCGAGCGTCATGATCCGCCATTCGCCATCGCTCAGATGCCAATGGCCCGGCGCATCCCACATTTCCTCGGAAGCCTTGGCGAAGCCGTCCATCAGCCACAACGTGGCGGTGCTGTAGCCGCCGTCGTCCATGAAGGCGCGCCATTCGCGATTGGTGACGAGATTGCGCGCCAGCTTTACCGGACCAACGAGCGCGCGGTGTGCCGGCTTCTCGTTGTCGAAATGAAACGTATCGCTCGCGTGCCCGATGCTGTGAATGCCCTCGGTAAGCTCGGCCCAGGCGTCGCCTGACCGGGACGACGCAGGAGGCGTCCACTCCGGATCGTAGGCCGGCAGAATCGGATTCTGCGCGAAGGCGTGAAGGATATCCGTCAGCATCAATTCCTGATGCTGCTGCTCATGGTTGAGCCCAACCTCCATCAGCGGCGCGAGACTGGTCAGGGTCGCATCGTCGGCCGCGTTGAGGAAGTCGACCACCGCGGCATCGACGTGCCGGCGATAGGCGGTCACCTCGTCGGCACGGGGGCGGGTCAGGTGGCCGCGCTGGGCGCGAGCGTGGCGGGGGCCGGCGCTGACGTAATAGGAATTGAACAGATAGGCGTAATCTGGATGGAAGGGCCGATAGCCTGGAGAGTGCTGGCCGAGCAGAAACTGCTCGAAGAACCACGTCGTATGCGCGCGATGCCATTTCGCAGGGCTGGCATCCGGCATGGACTGGACCAGTTGATCTTCCGGGCTGAGCGGAGCGGCCCGCCGCTCGGTTTCGGAGCGCACGGCCAGAAACGCATCGATCAAATTGCGAGCCAGAGACCGGGAATCGCGATGTGCCGACAGGCCAGGGGATGCCATCGGTGCGGCAGCGGCAGCAGTATTCGTCACGAACGTCTCCGGGTTCGGGGAAAAACATCGTGCTGGCGGATAGGTTCCGCAGAAAATCGTGCTCCGGCAAGCCGGGCTCCCAAGATAGGAATGCTGGCGGCCCGGATAAAGGGGCCATTGAATAAAGCGCGCGTGTTGGAGAGGCTAAAGCGGCGGCGCGGAGCTACGTCCGCCGGGAACGCCGCTGGACCGCCGTTTTCGGCTATCTACCTGTCAGTATTTTGTCATTTTACTTGGGATGAATCTCGGTTTCAGGCTACATATATGCCAAGCGGGTAGCCCGCCGAATGTCCGCGGGCAGCGCCGCAAAAGGACGCGAATATGAGCATTGAGCAATTCATCGAGAACGAAGTGAAGTCGAACGACGTCGTGCTGTTCATGAAGGGCACGCCGCAGTTTCCGCAGTGCGGTTTCTCCGGCCAGGTGGTCCAGATCCTCGATCACATCGGCGTCGGCTACAAGGGCCTGAACGTGCTCGAATCGGCCGACCTGCGCGACGGCATCAAGACCTATTCGAACTGGCCGACCATTCCCCAGCTTTACGTGAAGGGCGAGTTCGTCGGCGGCTGCGACATCATCCGCGAGATGTTCCAGGCCGGCGAGTTGCAGACGCTGTTCGCCGACAAGGGCGTTACGCTCAGCGCTCCGGCTTCCGCCTGATACGATCGACATGGCAAATCGGCGAGGCGACCTTCGAGGTCGTCGTCGCCGATATTACGACGCTGGCCGTTGACGCCATCGTCAACGCGGCCAACATGTCGCTGCTAGGTGGCGGCGGCGTCGATGGGGCGATCCATCGCGCGGCCGGCCCCGGGTTGCTGGCGGCGTGCCGCCCGCTCGGCGGCTGCGCCACCGGCGATGCCAGGATTACGCCCGGCTTCGGATTGCCGGCCTCTCATGTGATCCATGCCGTCGGCCCGGTGTGGCATGGCGGCGGAAGCGGCGAGGATGCCGCACTGGCCTCATGCTACCGCAGGGCGATCAGCCTTGCCGAAGCCCACGGCCTCGCGTCGATCGCATTTCCTGCCATCTCTACCGGCGTCTATCGCTTTCCTGCCGAGCGCGCGGCCGCCATTGCGGTCTCGGCCACCTTGGAGGCCTGCGCCGCCGCGCCCGGACTTCGCCGCGCGGTCTTTTGCTGCTTTTCGGAAGCAAGCGGGCAACTGCACCGGCAGGCACTGGCGCAACGTTCCTCGTCCTGAACGCCCGGGACATCTCACTACACGTCAAGACACTTGCAGGCGCTGCGCTGTCCCTTCATCCTGTGCGGAGTTGGAGAGGGGATATTTCAGCTATGAACTGGCTAGGTAGTTTGCGACCGCTCTTGCTCGCGGCCGTCGTTGGAATTGCTGCGCCCACGGGCGCCTATGCGGAAGGTACGTTCGATATCCCGGCCGGCGCGCACTTCTCGCAGGAGAAACTGGCGAAGATCGCCACCTTCTTCAACAACGAGATTGCCACCGGCAAGATTCCCGGCGCGGTGCTGCTGATCGAGCAGCACGGCAAGCGGGTCTATACCGGCCTGTTCGGCGTGCGCGACGTCGCGACCAAACTGCCGATGACCGAGGACACCATCTTCCGCATTTCCTCGATGACGAAGCCGATCACCAGCGTCGCGGCGATGACGCTGATCGACGACGGCAAGCTCAAACTGAGCGATCCGGTGTCGAAATACATTCCATCCTTTGCCGACATGAAAGTCGGCGTCGAGAAGAAAACGCCGGACGGCAAGTCGGAGCTCGAACTGACGCCGTTGAAACAGCCCATCACTATCCTCGACCTGATGCGGCACACGTCCGGCATCACCTACGGCTTCTACGGCGACAGTCCTGTGCGGAAAGCCTATGCCAAGGCGAACATCTTCGATGGCGATCCCGACAATGCCGAGTTCGCCGAGCGCATCGCCAAGCTGCCGCTGCAGGAACAGCCGGGCACGCTGTGGGACTACGGACACTCCACCGATATCCTCGGACGCGTCATCGAGATCGTCTCCGGAAAATCGCTCTACCAGTACGAGAAGGCGCGGCTGCTCGATCCGCTGGGCATGAAGGATACCGCGTTCTACATCACCGATCCTGCCAAGCGCGATCGGCTTGCGCAGCCGATGCCCAACGACAGCGATTTCCACGTCGGCTACAAGCTCGATCCGCTGGTGCCGAAGAAGCGTGAAGCCGGCACCGGCGGCATGATCTCAACGCCGGCGGACTATGCGCGCTTTGCGCAGATGATCCTCAACGGCGGCAAGCTGGACGGCAAACAGTATCTCAGCCCGGCCGCGTTCAAGGAGATGACGACCGATCACGTCGGCCCGAAGTCTGGGATCGAGCGGGACTGGGCTTACTTCCCCGGCGATGGATTTGGATTCGGCTTGGGCTTTGCGGTGCGCACCGACGCCGGCAACGCGAAACCGCCGCCGCCCGGCGACATCGGCGAGTTGAAGTGGGACGGCGCCAGCGGCTGCTACTTCGTGATCGATCCGAAGCAGGAAATGTTTTTCGTCCTGATGGAGCAGACGCCGACCCAGCGCCAGCGTATCCAGCGCGAGGTGAAGAAGCTGGTCTACGAGGCGCTGGAAAACTGAGCGGCCTCGTTCAGGTCACGCGGCGCGCATGATCTCGCGCACGGTGGCGATGGTTTCGTCGATCATCGCCGCTGTGACGTCGAGATGCGTGCAGGCGCGGATGCGGCCGTCCATCGTCGCCAGCAGAATGCCGCGCTGACCCAGCGCCGCGACCAGCTTTTCGCCGCTCATCCCGGCGCCCGCCGGATCGAAGAACACGAGGTTGGTTTCCGGTTGCTGCACCTGCATGCCGGCGATCTGCGCGAGACCACGCGCCAGCGCACGCGCGTTGGCGTGATCGTCGGCAAGCCGGTCGACGTGATGATCCAGCGCATAGACGCAAGCGGCGGCGCACACGCCGGCCTGCCGCATCGCGCCGCCGAGCCGCTGTTTCCAGCGCCACACCTGGTCGATGAAGTCGCGCGACCCGGCCATCACCGCGCCGATCGGCGTGCCGAGGCCCTTGCTGAAATCGATCCACACCGAATCCCATCCGGCCGCCGTGTCGCGCGCGCCGATGCCGGTGGCGACGCAGGCGTTCAATAGCCGCGCGCCATCCATGTGCGTGATGAGGCCGCTGGCCTTGGCGAGTTCTGCCACGCCGACGAGAACGTCCTGTTTCCAGATCGTGCCGCCGCCGATATTCGCGGTCTGCTCGACGCTGACCAGCGTTTGCGGCGGCTGATAGCGGGTCGGCGGGCGTAGCGCGGCACGAAACGTATCGAGCGTGAACTGGCCGTCGTCGCCTTGAAGCTGCGTGATCTGGAAGCCGCCGAGCGCGGCATGCGCGCCGCCTTCGCGCGCGATGATATGCGCGGTCGCCTGCGCCAGGATTTCATCGCCGGGGCGGCAATGCGCCAGCGTCGCCGCGACATTGCACATGGTCCCCGACGGCATGAACACCGCGGCTTCCTTGCCGAGCAGCGCCGCGACACGTTCGCACAGCAGATTGACGGTGGGATCGTCGCCGATCTGCTCGTCGCCGACATCGGCACGCGCCATCGCCTCGCGCATCGCTTGCGTCGGACGCGTCTGCGTATCGGACAGCAGGTTGATGCGGATTGGCGGAAGCTTTGGGTCGCGCGGGGCAGGGGTGTAGGACATTTCGATTCACTTCACGGGTTTGGTCGCGGTCATCTTATGCAAACAAAAAGGCCCCGGCAAAACCGGGGCCTTTTGAAATCGTATGACGCGGATCGGATCAGCGCGAATAGAATTCGACGATCAGATGCGGCTCCATCTGCACCGCGAACGGCACGTCCGAGAGCTGCGGGACGCGCGTGAACTTCGCGGTCTGCTTGCCGTGATCGACTTCGATGAAGTCCGGCACGTCGCGCTCGCCGAGCTGGTTGGCTTCGAGCACGATGGCGAGTTGCTTCGAGGCATCCTTGACCTCGACGACGTCGCCGACCTTCAGCTTGTAGCTCGCGATGTTAACGCGCTTGCCGTTCACCTTGACGTGGCCGTGGTTGATGAACTGGCGGGCGGCGAACATGGTCGAGACGAACTTGGCGCGGTAGACGACCGTATCGAGACGGCGCTCGAGCAGGCCGATCAGGTTCTCGCCCGAGTCGCCCTTGAGGCGGGTCGCTTCGACGTAGATCGCGTAGAACTGGCGTTCGGAAATGTTGGCGTAGTAGCCCTTCAGCTTCTGCTTGGCGCGCAGCTGCGTGCCGAAGTCGGAGAGCTTGCCCTTGCGGCGCTGGCCGTGCTGGCCGGGGCCGTATTCACGCTTGTTGACCGGGCTCTTCGGGCGGCCCCAGATGTTC
>Ga0007871_1000347_pt1 | contig 11519 bp, 9 predicted proteins | sample CryBogCBH08Jun09_FD_71208 | JGI IMG/M metagenome (GOLD analysis project Ga0007871, IMG submission 71208) | Freshwater microbial communities from Crystal Bog, Wisconsin, USA - CBH08Jun09 | ecosystem: Environmental > Aquatic > Freshwater > Lake | place: Crystal Bog, Wisconsin, USA | collected...
ATCGTGGAAGATGACAAGCCATTTCTCGAACGGCTGTCGCGCGCCATGGAGACGCGTGGCTTCACCGTGACCTCGTGCGAGAGCGTGTCGGATGGACTGGCGCATATCGGCAAATCGGCACCGGCATTTGCGGTCGTCGATCTTCGTCTGGGCGATGGCAACGGACTCGATGTCGTGTCGGCGCTGAAACGGCAGCGGCCCGATGCACGCGCCATCGTTCTGACCGGCTATGGCAACATCGCTACCGCGGTGACCGCGGTGAAGATGGGCGCCGTCGATTATCTCTCCAAGCCGGCTGACGCCGACGACGTCGTCGCAGCGCTGCTCGCGAGCGGTACCGACAAATCCGAATTGCCGAGCAATCCGATGTCAGCGGATCGCGTGCGTTGGGAGCACATCCAGCGCATCTATGAGTTGTGCAATCGCAACGTTTCGGAGACGGCGCGGCGGCTCAACATGCATCGCCGTACCCTGCAGCGCATTCTCGCGAAACGCGCGCCGCGCTAGGATAACTTCAATTCTCCGTTTCAGAATTCCGCGTGGCCTTGCGGATCGGCAAGCCGGTTGATGCGCTGCGCCGCGGCCATCGCGAACGACACCGTCATCACCTTGCGCGTGGGCGCCGGAAGCCGATGCTCCGGCGCGTCGCAATGCATGTGCGCGCCATAGGCATCGGCAACGATCAGGCCGGTATCCGCCGGAAAGATTTCGCACGGCAGGTCCTGCGTGAAAGCGAAGAACAGCCGGTCGCAATGCGTGCGATAATCCTGCCACTTATGATCCGCGCGCAAATCCTCCAGCGACGATTTGATCTCGACGATCCAGATATCGCCTCGCGCATTGAGCGCGACGAGGTCCGCGCGCCGGCCTGACGGCAACGGCAATTCGCTGATGCAGGAAAATCCCAGCGACCGCAGCAGCCGCGCCGTACCGCGCGCAATAGCCAGCGCCGTCTCCGACTGACGGCGATCCGGAGGCGGCACCAGAGCCAGCGATGGGCGTTGTGATTCCATTGCGGCAAACCCTAGACGATTTCAGGGCAGCCAATAAAGCCGCCGTTTTCGGGAAATCCACCCCGATCCGGAACCCGGGCAGCCTGAATTCGGCCTGCACATGAACGCGATGCTTTGGAACCGCCACCAAGCGGAGGGAGACCTCTCACCAAAGGATCGTTCATGACGTTTACCAACACCCTTCGGGCCCTCGGCTTCGCCTTGGCCGCGCTGCCCTTCGGCTGTGGCTTCGCGCAGGCGGCCACCAGGCCCACCGTGGAAGTTGCCTTCGTTCTCGATACCACCGGATCGATGGGCGGCCTGATCGAAGGCGCCAAGCGCAAGATCTGGTCGATCGCCACCGCCATCGTCGACAGCAATCCCGATGCCGACATTCGCATGGGGCTGGTCGCCTATCGCGACATCGGCGACGACTACGTGACCAAGACCGTCGACCTTACCACCGACATTCAGGATCTATACGCGCATCTGCTCGAATTGAAGGCACGCGGCGGCGGCGACTGGCCGGAAAGCGTCAACGAGGCGCTGGATGTTGCGGTCAACAAGCTGCAATGGACCGCGGGCGACAAGACGCGGCGCATCGTATTCCTGGTCGGCGACGCGCCGCCGCATATGGATTACGCGCAGGACACCAAATATCCGACGACTCTGAAGGTAGCGAAGCAGAAGGACATCATCGTCAACGCCGTGCTGGCGGGCACCGCGCAGGACACCGCACGGGTGTGGCGCGACATCGCGCAGAACGGCAACGGGCGCTTCATCCCGATCCCGCAGGACGGTGGCCAGGTGGTCATTATCGAGACCCCCTACGACGACGACATCATCATCCTGCAAAAGGAAATCAACGGCACCGTGATTCCATACGGTCCGCGCGCCATGCAAAAGCGCACCGAAGACAAGACGCGGCAACTTTCCGAAGTGGCCGCCGCCGCGCCGGCATCCGCATCGGACATGGCGAGTTATCTCAACAAGCGCGCCAAGGTCTCGGCCGAAGCCGTGACCGGCGGCGGCGATCTGGTCAGCGATGTGAGTTCCGGCCACCAGAAGCTATCGGCGATCAAGGACGACGAGTTGCCGGAAGCATTTCGCAAACTGTCGCCCGACGAGCGCGCGGCGGCACTCGAGAAGCAGATGCAGACCCGCAAGACCTTGAACGAAAAGCTGACGGCACTGGTCGCCAAGCGCGACAAGTACGTTGCCGAGCAGCAGGCCAAATCCGCCGCAAGCGGATCCGCGAAAATGTCATCGTTCGATCGCGTCGTCGCGGAGACCTTGAAGGCACAGATCACGCGTTGACACCGGCCCGATTGCGGGTTCCGACAGCAGACGCCACGGCCTCCTCTACGACGGGAGGGCGTGGCGTGCCGCGCGGCAAACCAATTAGCTATCAATTTCATTGCCGGATTTACCGGCGATTCATACAATCATCCGGTTCCAAACGGCCCGGCGTCGAATTTAACGCGCTTTAAGCGCCTCATCGGCGATCTTCTCCGCCTCGGGGGTAACCCAACGCGTATCGTCACGTTCAAGGTGTCGTTTTGCCGGAGGCAAAGCGGCCGCGACGCAGTTTAATTTATTTGAAGCGATAGCGGATGAATCCAAAGCTCGCGCGCATACATTCCGGCCTGTGGCGGCTCGTCTGGCCCTTCGTTGCGCTGGTTCTGGCGCAAATGTTTCTTGCGGTGGTTAGTCTCGATACGATGTCGTCGGTGCGCGCCTATGTCGGCGGCGAAGCGCTCTGGTCCAAGGGCCAGAAGGACGCCCTCTACTATCTCACCCGCTATACCGAAACCGGCAACGAACTTGCGTACCAGCGCCATCTGAACGCAATCGCCGTTCCGATCGGCGACCGCGACGCGCGTATCGCGCTCGAACAGCGGCCACCCGACCTGGCCGCAGCGCGTCGGGGATTTCTACAGGGCGGCAACCATCCTGACGATATTGCGGGCATCATCTGGCTCTATCAGAACTTTCGCGAGATCGGATACCTGAAACGCGCGATCCAGAACTGGACGGCGACCGACGCATCCTTGTTGCAGATTGCCGATCTCGCAGCGACGATCCATGCCGACATCAGCAACGGATCGTTGTCCCGAGAAGCCATCGAATCCTACAAGGCGCAAATCGATCACATCAACCGGCACATCACGCCGCTGACGATCGCGTTCTCGCAAAGCCTCGGCGAAGGCTCGCGGGCCATCAAGACCGTCCTGACCATCGTCAACGTGTTCGCCGCTGCGCTGCTGATCGCGCTGATGCTGTGGCACACCCGCAATCTGGTCGCACAGCGCCGCAGCTTCGAGACCGCGCTCAAGGCGGAAAAGGAACGCGCCCAGATCACGCTCGCCTCGATCGGCGAAGCCGTCTTGTCCACCGATGCTGACGGCAAGCTCGACTACGTGAATCCGGCGGCCGAGCGGTTAATTGGCCGACGCGCCGCCGACGCTTACGGATTGCCGCTCGCATCGCTGTTCCGCATCGTCGACCAGAGCGGCGGAGCCGGCGACAGCCTGATCGATCAGACCCTGAGCGGCATCGCCCCGACAACCGGCCCGCGCCCGCAATTGCTGGTCCGGCATGACTCCACGACCGTTCCAGTGTCGCTGGTCTCCTCGCCGCTGAATGTCGATCGCGATGCCGCGGGCACGGTGTTCGTCTTCCATGACATGACCGAGGAGCAGGCCCTGATCGGCCGCCTGTCATGGCAGGCCTCGCACGACGCACTGACCGGACTTGCCAACCGCCGCGAATTCGAACACCGCCTCGAACTGTCGCTCGAACGTCTAGAGCCCGGCACGCAGCACATCCTGATGTTTCTGGATGTCGACCAGTTCAAGATCGTCAACGACACCTGCGGCCACGCCGCCGGCGACCAGCTGTTACAGCAGGCAACGACAATCCTGCAAACGCCGTTACGCCGCGGCGACATTCTGGCCCGGCTGGGCGGCGACGAATTCGCTATCCTGATCGAGAAGTGCAGCATTGAGAAGGCGACGGCAATTGCCGAGCGCCTGCGGCAATCGGTGCAGGACGCGGACTTCGAATGGAACGGCCGCATCTTCAACATCACAGTAAGCATCGGCCTGGTGCCGATCACCGCAGCAGGCACCAGCCTGGAGGAAACGCTGCGAACCGCCGACATGGCCTGCTACATGGCCAAGGAAAAAGGCCGCAACCGCATCCAGATTCATTACAGCAGCGATCGCGAGTTGCAGCAGCGCTTCGGCGAAATGAGCTGGGTGCAACGAATCCACACCGCGCTCGAGCGCAATCGCTTCTGCCTTTACGCGCAGGAGATCGCTGCACTCTCCGATCAGGCTACCGGTCTGCATGTCGAAATGCTGCTCCGGCTGCAGGACGAGGACGGCCAGATCGTCACGCCGGACCAGTTCATCCCGCCGGCGGAACGCTATGGACTGATGCCGTTGATCGACCGCTGGGTGATAAGCTCGGCATTCCGGGCGATTGCCTGCAGGTTGGCAGACCCGGCAGCGGAGCCGCTGGTCACCTGCTCGATCAATCTTTCCGGGGCGTCGTTCGGCGACGACAATTTCGTGGATTATGTCCGCGAGCAGTTCGAGATTCACGACATCCCTCCCGCGTTGATCTGCTTCGAGATCACCGAGACCAGCGCGATCGCCAATCTCGGCAGCGCAAAAAGGTTTATCGACCTGCTGCAGAAGATGGGTTGCCGCTTCGCGCTCGACGACTTCGGCAGCGGCATGTCGTCCTTTGCCTATCTCAAGCATCTGCCGGTGGACTGCCTCAAGATCGACGGCAGTTTCGTGAAGGACATGCTGAACAACCAGATCGACCGGGCCATGGTCGAGATGATCACCCGCATCGGCAAACTGATGGGCAAGCGCACCATCGCGGAATTCGTGGAAAACGACGAGACCATCGCCGCGCTGCGTGAAATCGGCGTCGATTGGGCCCAGGGCTATGCGATCGGCAGGCCGCAGCCGTTCGACAGCCTGAAGACATCCCGGCCGATGCCACGGACTGCGCCACGCAAGGTGGCATAAGCCGCCGCTCCGCCAGCCGAGCGCTGCCCTGCGCATATACCGCTCCGCAGTTTTGCCGGCGTGCTGCCCGCAGAAAGCCTCTTGGCGGCGCGGCAAAAATCGGCATTGTGCGGGGCATGACAGAACCGAACAAAACCAAGGCCGAGACCAAAGCCAAGGCCGGCGCGGCCATCATTCCGGTCACGCTATTTCAGCAGAACTGCATGCTGCTGTGGTGCGAAGCCACGAAGCGCGCGGTGGTGATCGATCCCGGCGGCGACGTTCCCAACATTCTCGACGCCATCAAACAGGCCGGCGTCACCGTCGAGAAGATCTGGCTCACCCACGGCCATATCGATCACGTCGGCGGCGCAGCCGAACTGCGCGACGCGCTCAAGGTGCCGATCGAGGGACCTCACGCGGCCGACAAGTTCCTGCTCGATCATGTGGTCGAAAGCGGCGCCAATTACGGCATGACCGGGGTGCGCAACTTCGCGCCCGACCGCTGGCTGGACGAAGGCGAGCAAGTCAAGGTCGGCGACCTGACCTTCGATGTCTTTCATTGCCCCGGCCATTCGCCCGGCAGCGTGGTGTTCTTCAGCAAGGACATGCGCTTCGCCCATGTCGGCGATGTGCTGTTCAACGGCTCGGTCGGACGCACCGACCTGCCCGGCGGCAGCCATGAAACGCTGATCAAGTCGATCACCGACAAGCTGCTGCCGCTCGGCGACGACGTGCAGTTCATCTGCGGCCACGGCCCCGGCTCGACCATCGGCCACGAGCGGCAAACCAATCCGTTCCTCAACGGCGCGATGTGACGCTTACGCTAGCGGATACTACTCGACATTGACCGGACGGGCGGCGAGGAGAGACAGCGTATCGACACGCACTCCCCGTCGTCCCCGCGTAGGCGGGGACCCATACGCCGTGTCGTCCATGTTGAGGACGGCGTTTATTCCAACAAGGAAAAGATAAATCGGCGACCGCCGCGTCGTAGCCATTCACGCTCTGGGATATGGGTCCCCGCCTGCGCGGGGACGACGGCCGGGCGCGCGGGAACGACGGCGGAGCTCAGCGGCTCAATTCGGGATCGGCCCAGAATTCGACCTGCGACGCGCCGATCACCTGCTTGGGCTGATGCGGATTGAGCGTACCGGCCGTTGCCGACATGCCTTTCGCTAAAATCTCTTTTGCGAAAGCCTTGGCATCTGCCTCGGTCTTGAAGGTTCGCGTCGATCGTACCGGACCGGTAGCGCGAATGTCGGTTTTCAACGTTTTATCGGGGCCATAGGCCACGTACCAGATATCAGGCTGCGTCATGGATCAGTAACGCAGAGTTGCACCGAAAGTTTCATCGTCGCAATTCGGTCGACAAGTTTCGTCGATTCTGCGTCCGGAATGCGACACTGCGTCGCTGGAGGCGAACGCGCGAACGCCTCCAGCGACTGAGCGGTGTTATTCCACGATCTCGACGATGCGGTGCGTACGCGGATCGACCAGCACGGTGCGATCGTTCACGACGGTGTAGCGGTAATTGTGAACGCCGTATTCCGGCGGCACCTCATAATAGGTCACGCCCTGCTCCGGCAGCACCGCGCCGACACGCACGTCCTCGCGATAGCGGTAGGACGGCACGTGACGATCGACAACGTAGCGATGGAAACGCGGACGCTGATCGACGCCCAACACGCCGGCTACGCCGCCGACCACACCACCGACGGCTCCGACGACGACGGCGCCAACCGGGCCTGCAGCACGCTCGCCTTCGCGCGCACCGCGCTCCATACCGCCAGGCACGCCCTGCGCCTGCGCAACGGCAGGAACCGCGATCACGGCAAGGACGGCGGCAGTTCCGATAAGACGGCGAATCATAGATGTCTCCCGAGGTGATTGAACTTGAGACATCACAAGTTTTCGCCGGCGCATTCGTTCCGGGTTTCGCAGCCTACGCAGCAACGCATGAACGAAAGAATTTCCGGAACCAATCCGGTGTCACGGTCATGCCATGTTTGCGGCACGTCGCATCGACAACAGCAGCGCCGCGCATGTCGCGATCGACAGCGCGAACATTGCGCAGCAGGCGTATAGCGCAACGACGGGCGATTGCGCGGCGACGATTGCGAAATACACCGCGCCCATCACCGCGACTCCGGCCGCATTGGCGATCTGCGTCGTGGTGCCGTAGAGACCGGAGCCCGCGCCGGCACTCGCCGCCTGCACGCTTGATAATACGACGCCCGACAGCGGTGCCATCACCAGGCCTTGGCCATAACCGAAGACGATCAGCGGCAATGCCAGCACAACAACCGATGGCTGTGGCATCGAGACCAGCGTCAGCGCAATCGCCGCGAGTCCTGCGACCTGCACCACGCAGCCTTCGATCAGCACCAGCATGCCGCGATGTCTGGCGCGCGCCGCGCTGTGGCGCGACGCCACGACGAAGGCCAGCGCCAGCGGCACGAAAATCAGCCCGGCCTCGACCGGCGAATAATGCAAGGCGTTCTGCATGAACAGGGTCATCACCAGATAGAACGACAGGTTCGCGGCGAAGAAGAAGAACGCCGCGCACAGCCCGCGCATGAACCGCACATCGGCCAACAATGCCAGATCGATCAGCGGCATGCCGCCGTGCGCCGCCACCCGATGCTCCAGCCGCACGAAGGCTGCGATGATCGCACCGCCCGCCAGCATCGCCAGCCACACCCATGGCGCCCACTGCGCGTCGTGGCCAAACAGCAGCGGACCGATCAGGCACAGCAATCCCGCGAACAGCACCATTGCGCCGGGAATATCGAGCCGCGTGCCCACGCGCCGCGCGGCCTGCGGCATCCAGCGCCAAGCCGCAACGATAATAATGAGTCCCACCGGCACGTTGACGAAGAACACCGCGCGCCAGCCGAGGCCGGCGAGATCCGCCGTCACCAACAGCCCGCCGAGGATGAAGCCGGCGGCACCGGCCAGCCCCAGCACGACGCCGTAGATCGCAAACGCCCGCGCCCGGGTCTCGTCGGGAAACAGCACGTGGATGGTCGCCAGCACCTGCGGCACCATCAGCGCCGCGGTCGCGCCCTGCGCAAGCCGCGCCACGATCAGTTCGGTGCCGGACTGTGCCAGCCCGCACCACAACGACGTCAGCGTGAATCCCGCGACGCCGGCGAGAAACACCGGCCGCGTGCCGTAGATGTCGCCGAGCCGGCCGCCAGTGACGACCAACGTCGCATAGGCGATCAGATAGATCGCGACCACCGCCTCGATCTGCGACGACGTCGCGTGCAACTCCGTCGCGATGGTCGGGATCGCCACGTTGACGATGAAGGCATCGACCCCGAACATGAACTGCGCAGTGACGACGATGGCCAGCACCCACCAGCGCAGCCGCGTGTCGACGATGGGTGGAACGATCTGGTGCACGATTCCGGCTCCGGGCGAATGACGGTCCGCAATCGTCGCAGCTTCACATCATCGCGTCGATTACCTCACAGGTAATCGATAGACCCGCGTCGTCATGTCGAAACGCGAGCGACGAGCGCCCGCGCCTCTCGATATCGGTTCAGCCTTATTGGCTGCTCGGTTGGCCGCCGATCAATCCCATGTCACCCCCATGGCCCGCGGGGACGCGCAGCGCCACCCCATGGACTACCAGACCCATCGCGCGGCGCGGACGGTGGCGGCGCAAAACCGCCGCCGCCGAACTGCGACGTCAACCGCTGCAGCGCCGCGATGCGGTTCTGCGTCGAGGGGTGGGTCGCGAACAGGTTGTCCATGCCCTGCCCCGACAGCGGATTGATGATGAACATGTGCGCGGTCGCGGGCGCACGTTCGGCCTCCATGTTCGGCACCTGATGCGCGGCATTGTCGATCTTGGCCAGCGCCGAGGCGAGCCACATCGGCTGGCCGCAGATGCGTGCGCCCATCTCGTCGGCGGCATATTCGCGGGTGCGGCTGATCGCCATCTGCACCAGCGCGGCGCCGAGCGGCGCGAGGATCATCATCGCGATCGAGCCAATGATGCCGGTGCCGTTGTTGTTGCGGTTGCCGCCGAAGAACATGCCGAACTGCGCCAGCATGGAGATCGCACCGGCAATGGTCGCGGTAATCGTCATCAGCAGCGTATCGTGATGCTTGATGTGCGCCAGTTCGTGCGCAACCACGCCCGACAGTTCGTCGCGGCTGAGCGACTGCACGAGGCCGGTCGTCACCGCGACGGCGGCGTTCTGCGGATTGCGGCCGGTGGCGAAGGCGTTCGGTTGCGGGTTGTCCATCAGGAACACGCGGGGCATCGGCAGCCCGGCACGCGCTGCGAGATCGGCGACCATCCGATGCAGATCGGGCGCGGTGCGCGCGTCGACCTCATGGGCGCCATACATCGACAGCACCATGCGATCCGAATTCCAGTAGGCGAACAGATTGGTGCCTGCCGCGACGACGAGCGCGATCATCGCGCCGCTGGCGCCGCCGATCAGATAACCGACGCCCATGAACAGCGCCGTCAGGCCGGCCAGCAGGATCGCGGTTCGCAGATAGCTCATGGTCTCCTCCAACGGCCGCGCAGCCACGCGGCCTTCCTGAAAGATGGGAATGGATGCCGCCCCTGCGCAAGAGAGGCCGATGCGGCAGCGCGTCGCGGCGTTTCGACGGATGTCCGGCGGCATACGGCAAAGTTGCCGGGACCGTCTGCGCGACGGTGCATTGAAACCGCGGTGCTGGTGGCCTACCAATGCACCCGCAACCAGATCGAACAACAACAAGAGCAATCGAGGAAACATGGCATGGCGCGCCTGAAATTCGGAGCTTTCCTGGCCCCGCATCACCCGATCGGTGAGCACCCGACCCTCCAGTTCCGTCGCGACCTCGATCTGGTCGAGCAGCTCGATGCGCTCGGCTACGATGAATTCTGGTGCGGCGAGCATCATTCCTCGGGTTGGGAGATGATCGCGTCGCCGGAAATGTTCCTCGCCGCCGCCGGCGAGCGCACCAAACGCATCAAGCTGGGCACCGGCGTGGTGTCGTTGCCCTATCACCATCCGTTCAACGTCGCGCAGCGCATGGTGCAGCTCGACCACATGACCGGCGGCCGCGCCATCTTCGGGTCCGGTCCCGGCGCGCTTGCATCGGACGCGCATACGCTCGGCATCGATCCGATGACGCAGCGGGACCGCCAGGACGAAGCCATCGGCATCATTCGCCGGCTGTTCAACGGCGAGCGCGTCACCGCCAAGACCGACTGGTTCGAGATGAACGACGCCGCGCTGCAGATCCTGCCGCTGCAGGAGGAGATGCCGTTCGTCGTCGCCTCGCAGATTTCGCCGTCCGGAATGACGCTGGCCGGCAAATACGGCATCGGCATCATTTCGCTGGGCTCGATGTCGACGCAGGGCCTGATGGCGCTGCCGACGCAATGGGGCTTTGCCGAGGATGCCGCGAAGAAGCACGGCACCACCGTCAGCCGTTCGAACTGGCGCGTGCTGCTGAGCTGGCATATCGCCGAAACCCGCGAGCAGGCACGGCGCGAGGCACGCGACGGACTGATGCGCTGGCACAACGAATATAATGTCGGCACCCTGCAGCGGCCGGGCCTGCAACCGTTCGCCTCGCCGGACGAGGCGGTGGACAAGACCGCGTTCGGCGAAGGCGCGGCCTCGGTGATCGGAACGCCGGACGATCTGGTGAAGATGATCCGCAACATCATGGAGACCTCGGGCGGCGTCGGATCCATCATCGGCTTCGCGCACGACTGGGCCAATCCGGAGAACACGCGGCGAAGCTGGGACATGGTAGCGCGCTACGTGGTGCCGGAGATCAACGGCTACATCTCGGCGCTGCGCAAATCGCAGAAGTTCGTGATCGAGAACCGCGCCATCTTCGAACGCGCCGGACAGGCCGTGATGGCCAAGATCATGTCCAACGACAAGGCCGCCGCCGCGCTGTCGCAAACCGGCCCCGGCCGCGTCGCCATTCCGCTGGTCAATGCTCCCGATCTGCAGAAGGCCGGCAAGAAGGGATCGTGACGATTCTGGAGTGAGATAACGTCGTCATCCCGAGTGCTTGACTCGAAATTCGCTTTTTGGACGAATCCGCGACACGAAAAACGTCATACTCCGCGAAGGCGGAGTACCCAGTACTCCGTGACGTATCGAAATTTCCCATGCACCTGCACGGAATACTGGATCGTCCGCCTTCGCGGACGATGACGCCCATTTCCGGTCAGACTCTGAGGTGTTAACCCCGTCATGCCCGGCCTTGTGCCGGGCATCCACGTCTTCGTTCCAGTCGAGCGAGAAAGACGTGGATGGCCGGGACGAGCCCGGCCATGACGGAATCACCCTATCCGCCGAGATCCGCCGCCAATCCGAATACATCGATGCCGTCCACACGGCCGCGGATCGGCATCCGGCCCAGTCCGCGCGTGATTGCACCGGAGGCGCTGCCAAGGCGCGCGATCGCCGATGCGGATGCGAGGAAGCCGCCGCTGGTTTCGCGGCTCAACTGCTCGAGGCGCGCG
>Ga0007871_1000349_pt1 | contig 11514 bp, 12 predicted proteins | sample CryBogCBH08Jun09_FD_71208 | JGI IMG/M metagenome (GOLD analysis project Ga0007871, IMG submission 71208) | Freshwater microbial communities from Crystal Bog, Wisconsin, USA - CBH08Jun09 | ecosystem: Environmental > Aquatic > Freshwater > Lake | place: Crystal Bog, Wisconsin, USA | collected...
TTCGTGGTATGATGCAGCAGTTTGCAGAACAATTGGCCAAGGAGGACGAGACCACAGACGACGACCAAGCAGAGGAGGGCGCGGACGCCGAAGCGCCAGACGAACCCCGCCCCGAAGATCAAACGCGCAAGGGTGGTTCGCATAAACGCAAGGCTCCAACCCCAAAACGCCCGAACCCCGTGGCCCCTGCTGAGAAAAACGCGCCCAAAGCCAGACAGGAGCTCAACGCCAGGCCCGCGCCCAAAGCCAGACAGGAGCCCGAAGCAGGACCCGCCCAAGAAGCCAGGCCACACACCAGGGCAGCGCAGGCAGCAGCTGCGAAGCCTCCCGACCATGCTAGGGGCAGGCGCAACAGGCCCTAGACGGCCCCTCGCCGCCCCATGCTGCGTCCCGTGCGTGTCCAGCCACCCTGACTTTGAGCAGTTAAGGTCCGGCTGACCGCACGGGACGCGCAGGGCCTGTAATGAACCATAAACGTATATATTCCACACCCGTCCGTCGCGTGAGATGCGCCGCGTATTGCTCCTGACAGCGCTGTCGTCTGCGCTCGCCGCGCCCGCCTACTTTGCCGGCGTGGCCAACACGGCCCTCCGCATCAAGGGCGGCGCGGCGCTGGGCCCGCTGGACACCGAGCCCATCACGCGCTTGGAGCAGCAGGTCAAGCGGGTGATGGGCGCGGATCCCTCCCTGCCGCTCAATGTCTCCGAGGTGGCGGCCCTACCCGAGCCCGAGCTACTGCGGATCCTGCTCCTGGCCGTGATCGGCAACTTCACGTCGTCCGCAGCCGCCGCCTGGCAGCAGCCGTGCTCGCTGCTGGTGGACCCGGCGGACGGGAGCTTCGTGCTGGACGACGGGACCCGGCGGGACGCGCAGGCGATCAAGGCGGTGGTGGTGCTGCTGCTCGTCGTGCAGTTCGGGGTGTGGGCGCGGGAGGCCCAGCGAGAGACAAACGCCGCCCGGCCCGCGCAGGGCCACAAGGGCATGTGACGGCCGTGCGCATATAAGCCCCGCCGCGCCGCCTCGCCGATGTCGACCATGACGCCCGAGCAGCGCGACGAGGAGGATCTGCGGGATGTCGAGGGCCGGCTGGAGGAGGTGCTGAAGCTGCTCACGCAGCGCAAGACCCGGGAGGGCTCGCACGAGCAGCTCCTGACGCTGCGGACGAGGCGCGACGAGCACGCGAGCAACGGGCAGCCGGTGGTCCATATCCTTAAGGGGCACCGCGCGCCCACCACGATGCGCACCAAGGCCAGCCTGGACCTCGGGGAGTGCCTCAAGGAGAACCTCGTGCTGCAGAAGTACGCCCGCGAGCTCGAGACCTCCCTGCGCTCCCTCAGCGAGCGGCGGGTCCTGATCCTCGAGCGGATGTACGCGCGGGGCGCCCCGCCGTGACCGAGGCTTGCGGCGCCCGTGCGCATATAAGCCCCCCGCCGGCCCGCCCGGTGGATGAAGATCACCCTGACCCCCGGCCAGGCGGTGTCGCTGCACGGCTGGTGGCGCGCGCGGCCCTCCCTGACCTGGCCCGACGTGCTGGCGGACGAGGGCCTGACCTTCACGCGGCTCGCCTCGGTCAACCTGCGGGAGCAGGACCTGTACCTGCTCCAGCCGGACCTGCAGGCCTGGATCAAGCTGTCGCGGGTGACGCTGGCGGACTGCCCGCGCATGCGCCTGTGGGACGCGCACCCGGTGCGGGACTTCAAGGCGGACCTGGCGGACCTGATCTCGATGAAGTGGCCCGCCGACACGCTGGCCCGCATGGGCGTGTCGTACGCGGACCTGCAGTCGCTGGGCGTGACGGCGGACACGATGGCGCTCTTCAACTACACGCTCATGATGTGGGCGAGCCTGGGGTTCCAGCGGGCGCACGCGGTCGACGTGCCGCACAACACGCTGTACCGCCTGTTCAACATGTCGAAGCAGGACGTGCTGGCGTGCCTCAAGTGAGGCTCAAAATGAACCAAAATGAGGGCTGCGTCACGCGCGGCGGGGCCCGACCCCGGCGACGGCCTCGTGCAGCGGGTGCCCGAAGAGCAGGCCCTGCAGCGGGTGCCGCACGGTGCCGCCAAAGTCCTCGTTGGATAAACGGCCCGCAAAGCCCCCGACCGGCGCGCGCAGGGCCTCCCTGGCCAGCGGATGGCCGGCCCCCGCGTAGAGGCTCAGGACGAGCTCCTCGTCGTAGAAGTCGGCCAGCACGGCGCCCTCCTGGAACACGACCGCGTCGACCCCCCCGGTCCGATTGCGGACCAGGCTCACGCCCAGGCCCAGCCGGCCCAGCACGCGCAAAGTCGCCGCCTCGCTCAGGAACCGGCGCTGGGCCACGCGCATGGGCAGGACGGCCAGCGGGCGCCGCCCCATGAGAACGCGCTCGACCAGCATGGCGGCCCGCGCCTTGCCCGCATAGGCCTCGCAGGCCGCGTTGATGCGGCAGCCCTCGGCGTCGAGCCGGGTGGGCGGGAGCAGGCCCTTGCCGAGCAGGCTCTGGAGGGCCAGCCCCGCGCAGCCCCACTTGCGCATCGCCGGCCTCTTGGGCGGCGGGGGCGGGGGCGGGCGCCTCGGGCGCAGCGTGGGCGGCATGGCAGGCCCGCCCAGCACGACCCAGCCCACCCCGCGCGTTTGGCGTCCTTTTTTTTCACATGCTCTGACGCGAGATCTTGATGTCGACCATCTCGTTGGGCCTGGCGCTTGCGATGGCCATGCCAAAGACCCTGACCCAGTCGAAGAGCCGCGGGTTCTCGTCGTCCGGCACGAAGGGCTTGATCTTGCCCACCAGCTTCTGCTTGTCCTTCTTCTGCCCGTAGGACAGCTCGTGGTACGCCTGTCGGATCTGCGAGTCCTTGGTGCCGGACCAGGTCCGCTTCTTGGACGAGCTCTCCTCGATGCTCGGGTCGAGGTTGCCTATGGTCCCGTCGTCCAGCCAGATGTTAAAGTAGGGCTTGCGTCGCCCCCTGGGGTCGAAGTCGTCCTTCTCGAAGCACCAGTAGAACTGCACGGGGTCCCCCGCGAAGATCTCGAAGTCGCCGTTCATGACGGTGATGAGGCCCCCGATGAGGACCGAGGACATGGTGTCGCCCGTGTTGGGGTGCGCATACCCTAGGGTCGTGGCGTAGCCGACGGGGAAGAAGTCGTGCATCATGGGCATGAAGGCCTTGGTGCCTATCCCGCCAGCCGCGGTCGGCTTGAACAGGGCGAATTCCTGATTCAGGCTCTGCACCGTGGCGCCCTCCTTGTAGGCCGGCTCGGTGTACACGCCCCGATTGAAGAACTCGACGATCCTGCGCTTCTCGGCGATGGTGCGCGCGAAGTGGTTCATGAAGCGGATCATGCCGATGGCGACCCGGGTCCGCTCGTCGTCGCCGAGGGCGCCCAGGTTGCTCACGACGCGCGGGTAGGCGTTGTTGGTCTTCTTGACCACCTCGGTGTTCCACGGCCGGCCCACGCCGATGACGAGCTCGTCCTTGTGCACGCAGTAGCGGAACTTGTTGCGCTGCAGCTCCTCGGCGTCCTGCTCGACGAAGCGCATCATGTCGTCGGTGGAGACCCTGCACTGCTGCATGTGGCGGGCGGCCGTGTCGAGCCGCGTGTTGGTGGCCGAGGCCAGGCTGGGCTGGTACGGAAGCAGGTATTCAGCCATCTCGCTCCGCACGCGGGCCTGGCTTTAAATACAGATGGATCGCTATCGATGAGACAACCAGTATGACAAGAGGATGACGATACCACCCGCCAGAAGGCCGAGGAGCACGCCGATCAGCACCCTGCACATGCGCAGACTGTGCCGATGCCTGGTGTGGCGCACCTCCATCGCGGCCCGCCCGCCCGTCCTGCTTTTAATACGGGCGGATCCCTATCGAGGGAACGACCAGTACGGCCAGAGCACGTAGAGGCAGGCCGCCAGCACGCATCCATGGACGATGTGCCAGACCCACACGCGCCCCCCGGCCGGCACCTCGAAGCGCACGACGAAGCCGGAGAGGCTCCTGCGGCTGGTCTGGACGCTCACGCACAGCTCGGGGCACGACGCGGCCAGGGCGTGCGTCCACTCGCCGTCCCACTCCATGCAGTCGAAGAGCTCGAGCGTGCGGGGGCCGTCCGCCACCACGCGCCCCCCGCGCCGGTCGGCCTTGCACAGGGCCACGATGCGCCCGCGCAGCTCCTCCATCATGGCGCCCCGCGCGAGGGCTCGCGCCGTGAAATAGGCCCCCCGTATAAAACGGGCAATCCACGCGCCCCGCCCGCGGATGCAGGGCCGTTTCCGGTCCCGGTCCCCGTCGCCCCGCGCCCTCGAGGCCCGGCCCGACACGGACTGGTCGGCCGCGTTTGCGCCAGCCCCCGCCCGACACATCCCCCCGAACCACCCCGGCTCGTCCGACGAGGACGACGCCAGCGACGCCGCGGGCTCGGACGGCGGCGGCTCGGACGCCGGGACGGACGACACAGCCTCGTCCACAGCCTCAGGCACCCATCGCGCCCGGCCGGCTGCCGCGCGCGCCCGGCCGGCAGGTCCCGGACAAGACCCGGCCCCGCCCGACGACGGCGCGGCGGCCCGCCCCCCTCCGCCCAGGGAGAAAACCGTGCGCGCCCCGTTCGTCCGGTTCACGCACAAGGGCGTCACCTTCGTCGTGCTCCCGGACAGCGACGCGCGCGCGGGGCCGCTCACCAACGTCCGATACCTCACGCCGTACGTCGTGGAGCCCGAGGGTGAGCGCGAGTACGCCAGCCCGTACCCGCCGACGGACGCTGCTAATGCGAAGGAGGTCCGGGTCGCCGCGACGGACGGGGTACCCGCCCCGCACCCCCGGAGGAGCGTGCCGGGCGTGCACTACCTGGCCCCGGCGGCGGCGGGGTACATGGAGGTGGGCGCACTGGCGCTCACGCCGGCGCTGGAGCGGGCCGAGCGGCTGGACTGGCTCTTCGCCAAGCGGATGGAGGGCCTGACGAACGTGGCCGCCACGGTGTGCTGGGACTGCCTGGACCCGGACTTCAACCCGGCGGACCGCCAGCCGGTGCTCCAGCAGTTCATGGCCAAGTACCTCGACCGGTACTACTCCAAGGTCGGTCTGACCGGGGACGCCGAGGCCACGCTCGCGGAGGGGCTCCGGCGCCACAAGGAGTTTTGCAAGGAGTGGGTCCGCCAGCACTACAAGTCGCTCACGCCGTACCTGTTCGGTCCCGCGGAGGTGCTGGCCAACAGCTTCCACCGCGGGCTCTCGCCGCACTTTGCGCAGGGCAGGGCCCTGACCTGCCCGGAGTTGGCCCGCCTGCTCATACGCCACGAGAAGACGACGGTGGAGTTCGCCTACTGCCTGCAGTTCTTCACGGCGTCGATCGAGCAGTCGCGGGGCAACCGCAACGCCAGCTACAAGCAGATGGCCACCGTCACGTCGGCCCGCAACACGGAGGTGCGCAACCTCGGCGAGGCGCTGTCGCGCAACCTCTCGACGCTCCACGAGGCGTTCAAGGCGTCCAAAGACGACCACGGCTGGTACTTTGGCGAGCTCACGGTCGACTGGTACGACATCCTCGGCCAGATGCCCCAGGCGCACCGGGCCTTCGACGACCTGGCCGCGTTCGGCGTGCCGGGCCAGCGCGACCTGCGCTCCTCGCGGGACCACGAGCCGCCCTGGCGTGTCGGGCGGAGCTAGCGCGACGGGCCGGGGCCCGCCCGCCCGGCCCCCCGTATTTAGTCTCGCCCACCCCTGCCCGCGAATGTGCGGCCGCATCTGCAAGGTCATGGACTGCATGTTCGACGACAAGCGGCTCGCCGTGTGCGTCCTGATGATGTGGCTGGTGATTGTCATGACCCTGTTCAAGGACATCGGCCTGCTGGACACGTCCTTCATGACCTTCGGCCCGTCGCAGACCGCCAAGTTCATGGGCGTCGTGCTCGACACGTGGTACAAGTGGAACATGGTCGCCGGGTTCACCCTGGTCAACACGTCCGTCAACGACTTCATGTCAGACGCCATCTCGCCCTGGCTCCTCAACACCATCACGGACCACAAGAGCAAGTACATCCCGTACCCCCGCTACGTGTGCCTCCTCATCTCGCAGCTGTGGTCCATCTACTGCAACCTGATGAGCGTGTTCGGCATGTTCCTGGCCATGACGCAGATCGACTTTGTCCTGATCCGAATGCTGGCCGACCTCACGGTCAACACGTACACCAACCTCAAGTTCATGCGCTTCAAGGAGTACTCGCCGGACAAGTACCACGACATCGAGATGCAGACCGTCACCCTCAAGCCGCAGGAGCGGTCCAGCTGCTTCTCGATCGGGGACGAGCCCGGCGATTAGCCCCCGATCGGGGACGAGACCGGCGGTCGGACCCGCTTTATTTAAACGGCCCGCCCGCCCCGCGCGCGAATGGCGTCCTTCGCGCGCCGCTGGCACGAGGCGCTGGCGACCGCCAGCCCCTGGTGGCACGTGGCCGTGGTCGCCCTGCACGCGGTCGCGGCCATCACGGCCCTCGCCGGGGGCCTGGCCTGCCACCTGGGCCGGAATCAGCTGGTCCCGATCGTCCCCTACGCGCTCAACCTGTCGGTGCCCGCCTCGCCCGCCCAGCAGTTCCGGGCCGCGGCGCCCTGGGCCCAGGACGGCGCCCGCCCCTTGCTCGCCCTGAACCCGTACATGCTCGTCATGGTGTTTGAGTGGCTCACTGCGGGGTTCGCCCTGCTCTACGTCCAGCACCGCCTCGTGCCCTACCTGTGCCTGGGCTGGCACACCCTGGGCGTCGCCCTCACCGCCGTCTGGATCGGCCTCAGCCACGACAGCCTGTGCCCGCTCCAGGACGTCGTCGTGCTGCTCCTCTTCGGGCGCGCCATCTCCCTGTGCTTCTGGCCCAACGAGCGGATCAGGCCCCCGCACGCCCCGCCCGCCTGGAAACTGTACGCCCCGTGCCGCTCGGGGGGGCGCCTGTGGCTCGTGCCGCCCGTCGCGCACCTCGGCAACCACGCCGCGGCCCCCCCAGAGAGCCACGCCGACGACAACCGGATCATGGCCCGCTACGACGAGTACGCCCTCACGGCCCCGCTCCTGTTCCTGTCGGTGGTGGCCCTCCTCCTGCCCGGGGCGCCGGCCTGGCTGGTCCTCTCCGGCCTGTTCCTCATCGCTGCGTGCAACCTGTGGGGGGTCGAGGTCCACCTCGCGTTCCTGGCCCGCTGGCACCAGCCCCCGCGGCCCCCGCTGCCCTGGGCGCACTGGCTGCGGGTCGTCCTCTTCGCCCCGCCGTGGAGCGGCCAGCGAGGGCAGGCCGCCACGGTCTTCGAGCTGTCCTGGCTGTGCCTGGCCGCACCGGTGCTGGGCATGCTCTACCTCACATGGGCCGTCTGGGTGTCGCCCGACGTGCCGCTCATCGCCCGGTTCATGATGTGGAACCTACTGGTGTCGTACTGCTCGTTCGGCCTGCTGCCCACGTGGGTCTACCTCACGAACGGGCACCCCGTCCCCAGGGTGCTCGACTGGGTCCGGCGGGACAACCTCGGCGCGTGGCTGGACCGCCTCAACCTGATGGCCAAGCTGCCCATGCCCATCCTCATCGCCGTCGGGCTGTTCACGCGCCCGTCGGGCTGGCCGGCCTGCTCGACGTCGTGAGTCACACGACGAGCGCGTCGTGGCACGCCATCCCCGTGAGGAGCAGGTTGCCTGCGACCAGCACCGCCATCACCCAGCACGTCGCCAGCCCGCGCCGCTGCCCGTCCGCCCATATGCTGACCGTGCACAGCCCGCCCACGGCGAGCAGCAGGCACAGCAGGAGCCAGAGCCAGGCCTTGGAGAGCATCAGTGGCTGGGTCCCGTCGTAGTAGGCCACGCCCACGGCCAGCAGGTGCGCCCAGTGCACGGCCAGGCCCGCCAGGCCCGCGCTGATGACGGCGCCCTTGGTGCTGTCCAGGAAGGCGGCCTGGTCGCCCACCAGCAGCGCCTCGCCCTCGCCCTCCCGGGTGCGCACGGCCAGCCGCAGCCACTGCAGGCCCACGCCCATGAAGAGGCCCAGCGCCATGAAGGTCGCGCAGGCCCCGACGTCCCGCCCGAATCCGGCCACGGCCGCGATGAGCGCGTAGGCGGGCAGGATCGGCGGGAGGATGCCGTAGCTGCAGACCTCCAGCTCGTCGGTGACCGACGCGGACTGGCTCGCCTCCCGCTCGTCGTGGAGGCCCAGCAGCACGCTCAGGAGCGACACGAACAGGCCGGGCAGGACCAGCAGCTGGCCCGTCGCCGGGTACACGAGGAGCGCGCTGACGAACACGAAGGGCACGGCCATCCAGACCCAGATCCAGCCCGTCCCGAGCTCGAAGTAGAAGAAGAGCAGGAAGCTCGCGCACGCGAGGAACACGACCGCGTTGCAGTACATGGCCACCCCCGTGGGCAGCACGCCCGAGAGAAGGTCGCTGAGCTGGCCGGTCTGGTACGGCGGCGTCAGGGCCATGCAGCCCAGGACCTGCCCCGCGTACTGCGAGCGCACGTCCGCGCTGGGCACGACCGGGGCCCTCGCGTTGGGCCCGCAGGCGGACTGGGAGAGCCCGTCCCACGCGGCCGTCACGCAGGCGCACGCACCCGAGCGGTTGGTGGGGTTGGCCCCGACCGGCCAGAAGCCCGCCGTGCACCACGCCGCGTCGAGGAGGGGCTGGAGCCCGCCCATGGGCCCGGGCGTGGGCACGGGGTAGGCCGCGGTGGTGGTCGGCCCGGGCGTGGACACGGGGTAGGCCGCGGTGGTGGACAGCCTGGGCGTGGATGCCGCGCTCAAGCCCGTCGAGTTGCCGGCCAGCGGCGCGCCCACGCCGGGGTACGCCGTGCGGGGCCAGCCGGACAGGGGGGGGCAGGCCACGCTCGCGGTGGACTGGAGCATGCTGGAGAGCGTGCCCCAGCCGGTGAAGGGGGTCGACGTGTACACGGCGAGCCCGGGGTCGACCGGCACAAAGAAGTGCAGCACGCAGATGCACACGCACGACGTCAGGCCGCACACCATTGCAGCAAGGTGGACGGGCCGGGACGCGTCCCTGAGGCCCGACGCCCGCTCTTCCGCCCTGTGCGCCTTGTGGGACATGTCGCGCGGCGCCCGCCCTGCCGGGCATTTATACTCGCGACGCCGGTGGGCCATGCAATTCTGGCTCTTGCGGAATGCTAGCCGCACCAGTGCACGTCCAGGATGCAATGCCGAGATTCTGGCCCCTGTTAAACTCTAGCCACAACGGGGCACGGCCAGGATGATGTAGGACATGCCCAGGAAGACGTTGCCCATGAGGGCGGCCATGGCCCCGTGCAGGTACATGGACTCCTGCCGGAGGAGCTCGTTGCAGATCATGCCCATCTCGGCCAGGCACGTCCACAGCCCGAGGTACACGTAGCCGCAGCCCCAGTTGAAGCTGGTCAGCAGGCGCGCCACGCCCACCAGCACCAGCAGGTAGGCCATCATCCGGTACCCGAGGTCGTGCACCAGGTCGCTCACGGGCCGGATCACGGGCGTCGCCTCGGGGTCCACCGAGACCTCGCGCAGGGGCTTGAACAGCGCGGGGTACAGCGTGGCCACCTCCCGCATCGCCATGACGCGCGGGGGGGCCAGCATGCAGCCGCCCAGGCACACGTACAGCAGCCCGTCCATCCCCATGATCACGGACGCGAGCAGGGACATCCTGGTTCGCGCGCGGGCTCGCTCGCATTTATACGTGTTTATTCAGATTCGGGCGACCCGTGCCGGCGGCTGGCCCGGCGCGTTCACTGGCACGGGCCACCGCACGCAGTAGGAGGGCTCGACGAACGACCGGATCTGCCACTGGCGCATGCGGGAGTCAGGAGCACGAACTGCTCGCTCAACCTCTTGAGTTCTGTGTCGTGCCCATTCAGGCGTCCGTCAAAGGCCGTAAGCCTCTCGTCAAAGCCCCTTGCCGTCTCGGCGTTCTCGGTCTGCTGCCGCGTCACACGCGTGCCCAGCTTGACAAAGTCGCCAATATGATCCATCACCCTGAGCCAGAGGATGCATAGAAGCCCGCTCACGAACATCAGTCCGCTGCTCAGGCTTGTCATCCAGCAGATATACTTGTCCTCTACGGTTTTCAAGCGACCAGTAAACGATCCCTCAATAGAATTCAAACGATCAGCGTTCTGGTTCTCAATGCTGGTCATCCTGGATGCTACGAACGAATCGATCGCCTCTTTCACCCTCTCCAGATCGTTCCTAGACCTGACTCTGGCCTGCGCAAATGCAGCCTGGGTGATACTCTTGACATGTTCCTTCTGCGCCTCGCTCAGGCCTGCAGTGGCCTTGCTCAGCACGTCGTCGCAGCATGTCTTAAACGCCGCTGGGTCTTCCATCGCTTCGGGCTCGACCTGCTGTTTGCTGGCCTCCTTGGACGCATGATGGGCGTTCCCGTTCAACAGCCCCCCTGCTTTCACGAACAGTTCGGCAACGAAAAGAACCACGACGCTGTCCATGAGGCCCTTCACCCCGCATGCACCTGGGACGTGCATATCACACAGGTATTCGGCGATTCGGTACACGAAGATGCTGAGCAGCATCCCCATACAGGGGTTGCAGCACGCGAACTTGATCAGCCACCAAAGGAGACTGAAGAAGCCCGCCACAAGCGCCCACACGAATCCGTTCGCGCCGCCCTTGACTGGAGGCATATTCCTGCCTGGGTCGACGGGAGGCCGACTGTTCAACACAGTCAGTGCTCTGAGAGTCGCCTGTTCAGATGCATCAATTGCCTGCTGCACGTCAAGAGGCATACCCGCATTTCCCTGGGCAGGGGACGATCCTTGGACTCTACCATGTGAGGAGTTTGCCAAATACTGCGGGGAGTATTTCATTGCGAATCAGAAGTCGTGTACGATCGACACAACGCGCGACTTAAATATATGTTCAAAGGTTTATTTTTTAGGTTTGAGGTCAGCGGAAACGCTTCCGGCTCTTCAAGGTGCATCCGCAGGGGCTGTACCTATAGAAGGTACGCCCGCGTCACCACCAGAATCAACAATTCCCCGTTCCAGCAATTTGATGGTTTTCTCATGATATTCAGCATGCCGCTCAGTGTATTCGCGAACCACGTTGTCAACACACACTAATGCATCAACCAACGCATTGACTTCACGCGCACCGTCCAGACGATGCCATGCCTGTGATATGGCAGGAACGTAGAATACCATTTGGGAAGGAGCAATTTTTGCCATACTCAAGAGTTCCAGTAACTTTGATCGATCTAAATCATTGGGAATGCATGCAGCGCACAAAGTGTTACCATTGAGGAGTGCTGCTTTAGGATCAAACGGAATTTGCGTGTCTAAGATACTCATCATCATCTCATCCCATACCAGACCTTCAATAGCTTCCTTATGATTTTTCCCGTATGCATCGATCCCATCTGACACAAGATTCATGAGCCAGTTATATGTTCCCTTTGCACGCTCGTCTCTGCGCAAATTACAAACCCAAGCAAGCGTGTATCCAGTCAGAGTGTTCTCAAGCCTTTTCTTCAACTTAACAATTGTCTGTCGATCCCTGTCTTGACGCGTCCTGCATTCAGC
>Ga0007871_1000353_pt1 | contig 11448 bp, 19 predicted proteins | sample CryBogCBH08Jun09_FD_71208 | JGI IMG/M metagenome (GOLD analysis project Ga0007871, IMG submission 71208) | Freshwater microbial communities from Crystal Bog, Wisconsin, USA - CBH08Jun09 | ecosystem: Environmental > Aquatic > Freshwater > Lake | place: Crystal Bog, Wisconsin, USA | collected...
GCAATGCGCAAGTTGTAGGCGAAGATGATGTACTCGAAGCCTGCGACCCCGTTTGTGTAGCCGATGGTGGTGAAAACGTCTCGGTGGATTAGGTAGGTGGCGTGTACAAGGTCTACTTGATGAATGCCGACGACGTTGCGATGGAGAATGTTGAAGTATCGCTGGTCGAACAGGTGGGCGTTTTCACCATGATGGGTGTCGCCACTATCCAAAACTACGGTGTCAAAGTTGGAGTAAGTATTGTTCGCCGCTACCTTATTGAGTTCGACAACCTCGTCTGGGTCAACGGCGTAGCGAAGCAGTGGTGAAACGACGGGCAGGTTGAGTTCAACCAACGTCGTCAACGTGTGCGGCATGACGTAGTTGTCAACGTCGGCGGTGAAATAGAAGTCGCACGCCCACTCGTGGGCCACTGCGAACCCCTTGTTGCGGAGCATTCGCATCGTGGTTAGGCGTTCCCCGTCCCATTCGTGAACCTTCTGGTGATTGATTGGGCGGTCAATGTTGCGCCCCTCGTAGACCACTGCCATGTACTCGTTGCCGTACTTGGCGATGTACTCGCTCAACATTCCACCAGTGCGGTCTGAGTTGTTGTTGGTGCGGACGTAGAGGACGATACGTTCCTTGGGGTAGTCCCACTCGTACATCGTCTCTAGGTACAGTCCTAGCGTGGCTTCCTTGTTCCGTGCGAGGACGTGAACGAGGACGATTGGCGCTTCGGTCATTTCACCTCATACGGATAGGTGCCAAATGGCTTGAGTTTGTAGTACGGGGCGATGCTGTGAATTGTCATTGGCGGCTCTGTGTTGACCCACTTGCCCTTGTAAAACACTTCGACGGTTACTTCATCGTCCAGCACCATCATGTCGCCGTCTCTCGGTTCCTGCGTCATTTCACTACTCCCCCTTCAGGGTGAACTCGGCGGTCTGTAGCCACTCAAAGTCGTCCTCGTCCACTCGCATTGTGTTGATTTTGTTGATTGCGTCGAGCGCCTTGGTAATTCGTTTTTCGTACACGTCCGCCGTATTGATTTCGGTCATTGCTTTGACGGTAAGACCGTAGATTTCAGCAGCGTTCATTACTCGGTCTAGTTCGTCCAGTACCTTGATTACGTCGCAGGGGTAGGGGATGTCCAATCCGTCATCATCTAGGCAAAAAACACAAAAGGTTCGGTTCTCTCGAAACCCAAATTTGCCGTGCTTCTCTCGTAGGGCTTTGATTTCTTCGGGGGTCATTCGCTGAATAGCCTTTCGCTCGCTCGCTTCAGTTCCTCGGCTTGGCGTATGTACGCAAAGAACTTGACGATGGCTTGTTCTTCTTCCTCGGTAAATCCGCAGGCTTGACAGTTCAGTGAAAAGTCCTCGGCTGGGTTGAGGTATGAGTAGTTTCCTTGTTCTGGCATTACATTTCACCTGTTTCTAACTGTGTACACATAGCGTTATCTGTAGACGCTTGTTCGTTATTTACCGTTGCCTGCGGTATTCGTTGTTATCGTTGTGTGCGTCAATGAGGTTGCTCAACACTTCGTAGCACTCCCACCAGCCCATGTCATAGCCCTTGCGGTGCGCCAGTTCGATTTCAGTGGGTGGGTAGCCGAGGTCGGTCATGCGCTTGTCGTCGGCCTCGACTTCTTCCTTCGACGGTGGCTTGTGCTTCAGCAACCGCTCGGAGATGAGTTCCAAAAGGAGCGCCTCGGCACGGTTCTGCGCCACAAGAGCGTCCTTATGGCAGTTGCACGGTGGCTTAGGCCCGCCCATTCTTGTGCCTTTCTACCAGTTCGTCTCGTTCTTGTTGCAGGCTAGCAAAGGTGGCTGTGCCTTGGCGTTTCTTTAGGTGGGGAATGTTGTTCACCACAATGCCAATCTTGGGCGTTGGCAACGTCGCTGCAAGAATGTCGCTGTCCTCTTGGTCGGTGTATCCAGCCTCAACGAGTGCTTCCAATGTAGGGAACACGTCAGCGTGGCGGTCACGCTCTACGTCAATCAAACCGTCTTGCTTGCCACCCATGGAGAAGATGATGATGAAGTTGTCGGGCAGGGTGTGGGATTTCACCATCGCCACTTCCTTCGTGTACGCATAGAACCGCACGTCGGGTGTCGCCTCGGCAATACGGAGCCACGCCTCAAAGTATTCGGGCGAAAAAAAGTCTCCGCTGTCGTGGATACGCACCCATTTTCCACCACGGTATCGCTTGGCTTGCAGTTCGGCGGTCATTTGCGCTTCCCAACCGCTTAGGTCATTGAGCAGCATTTCCAATTTGGCAACGTGCGCTTTTTTCACATTGCTGAAGTTGAATGTTCCGCTACGGGCGTAGCAAAGGTTGGCACAGATACCTGCGCTAGGGCAGGTGACGTGGTTCTTGCCGTTGCTGAGCCGTGCGTTGAGTGCTGGGAGCGTCCAAGTGAATACCCCGTCCTTCGCCAACTCTCGGTTGCCGTTGGTCAGTAGGTATTTCACTGCCATGGCTATCGCTTACTGATGCGACCAGCGATGTAGCCGAGGTTCCCACAGACCAGTGCGATGAGAACGGTTTTCACCATTACTTGGTCAACTTTGGGCGAACCGACACGAGGTAGGGAATGGTGGCGAAGATGCCAAAAAAGAAGATGAGGACGAGCCAGCCAGCCTTCGACTTCTGAACTGCGTCCCACTTGCTCTTGTGCTGAAGGCAAGCGTCAATGAATGAGCCGATAACGACAACGGCTACAAACAAGATGATGAGTGTTGACATGGTTTCCTTTACGGGTTGGTGATGCGGTTACGGTTCTACTCTACTGCGGTTGAGTTGTTGGTGTCAAGTACCGCAGGCTCCAAATCGGCTGGGTCATGGCTGAACTCAATCTGCTCGCCGTGCCAATCAAGACCCGACAACATAACGTGCTTCTCACCGACGGCGGTCACAGTGAACGTTCCGCTTTCTGAGCGATAGTAACCACTTACCCCGTCAATGTATTTCACCACGTCGCCCACCTTTAGGTCGGAAACGGTGAGCAAGGTGGCTAAAGGGCGTATCAGTCCCTCTGCCATCACTTGGTAGGTCGGCAGGTCGCCCTTGTTCTTCATGGGGTCATTCTCTAGCCAAGTGTTTTCCACCAGATACTGACCGTTGAGCAAGTGTTGGGCGACAGTTCCCCACTGCCCCTTCGTGTTGCCGTTGACAAGGCGCACCTTTTCACCAATGGGATACTTGTGGTTCGTTGTCGTGGACTGAACGGTAACCCCCGTTCGGAGAGTTTCAATCTTCGCAACAACTCGCACCAACTTGTTGTTGAGAGCGTCGGTGTCGGGAAGTTTTTTGAGCAGTGAAATCACTTCGTCCAACTTCTTTTCCAAAGCGAAGTTGTTGGGATACCACGACACCGTGTTGGAAGATGTTGAGGGGTAAGTAAGGGGTGGGCACGAGTGCCCGTTGGTGGTGTTAGATACCCACACTCCACAGCGAGTGCAGTAGTAGCCCGACGATGGAAAAGTAACGGTCATTGGTAGTCCTTTAGATACTCTTCAAGCCCGATGGTGAAGTTCTCGTACAACTCTTCGGGCGTTCCATTGTTGTGCAGAATGAAGTCTTGGTCGGTGTACGCAGTCTCGGAGATGTGCCCGTTGACTGGTTCATACCCGTCACGCTTGATGCGCACGATTATTCCACCACGGTCTTTGATGGCTTGCGCTTCGTTGGGGAAGCGAACGTCCGTGACAATGAGGTTTCCAATCGAATGCGCCGAGAAGAACTGGTCTACCCAGAAGTTTTCACCAAACAGGTTGCGCCCTGCTTCGGTGCCGAGGCGCTGCATGAGTTGGCGTACCTCTGGGTATTCCACCTTCGCCCCGTCCCAACCAATGCGGTCAACGATGTCACGGACACGAATGACGGTGGTTTCCACCTCTTCGGTTTCGTGGTCAATGTAGATGACTGGCTCTTCGATGATGGGGTTCATGGCGTACAGGAAGTCACGCATGAGGTCGGCAAAGTTGTGGTGCTGAAAGCCGCACCGCTCTGCGATGAGTTCGCCCAACGTGCTCTTGCCGCTCTGGGCCACGCCTGCAACGCCAATGATGCTCACGGGTAGGTATTTCACTGCTCAGTCCAATCGTTGTCCCACGACTTCAGGACTGGTTTGTGGGAGATGTCAGGGGTGAGGTGGTACCACTCCATTTCGCCCTTGCCGTCAAAGCGCATAATCTGGCGACACACTGCGCATACGCCGTAGCCCACGCTGGTCATGGTGAACTACTTGCCCAAGAACTTCTGAAGGCGCTTGATGTGCTCTAGGGTGCGCTCAAAGGGTGTGGTGTTGCCTTCGTTGCGCTCAGCGATGCCGATTTGGATGTTCAGCCAGCGGATGATGTCGTCGAGTTCGTCCTCGCCGCCCAGTGGCAGTTCCTTCTTGCACTTGCAGTTTCCACCACAGCCATTGGGTTCTTCTTCTGGCTCTTCTTCGTAGACGGGAACCTCACCGAGGTAGTCCACGATGATTTCACCTAACGTCGTGGCTTCGTATGCCTTTGGCTCAACGTACCCGTCGGCAACGACGGTAATGTTGAAGTCGCCGTCGAAGGTGGTGTTGGTGAGTTCGTCGAGCATTTCGAGAGCGTCAACGTTCTGCTCCTTGACGATTTCAAGTTCCTTCGTCAGTTCGGCAACGGTCTTGCTCAGGCTTTTCACCAAGTCGTACACGTCGTCGAGCGTGCGCTTCGGCAACCAGTGGTTGTAGTAGTCCTTTTTGGTGTAATCGTGGCTCATTGTTTGTCTCCTTGGTTCAAGATTTCGTTGAGGGTGTTGTCGAGGTCGTTGGCTTGCGCCTTGCCCCTGTTGATGCCGTCGAGCACCATCTGGTTCAGCGTGTTGATGTTGTGCTGGTAGTTGGCTTTGATGGCATCGTAGTTGTCGGACGTTGACTGTATCAAGACAGCGGCTCGCTCCGCTAGTTCATCCGACGAGATTTGTGCGGTCATCCATTCGCTGAGGTCGGCGGTTGAGGCGTTGGAGTGGCGCACCGTCTCTTGGTGGCGGTCATACCGAACGTGGTGGTCGAACATCTTTTCCACCTGAGCGACGAGGTAGCCCAGTTTCTCGGCCTGATGCTGGATGGACGCAAGTAGTGATTCATCAGGGTATTCGGGCTTCTCCATTAGATTCCTTTGTCAATGTCTTGTTCTCCAAGTAGGAGCAACGCCAAGACGGTGAGGGGAAGTCCTATGAGGATAACGATGACTTCGAGAGTGGGCACGACAACAATGTATCAGGGTTGAGTGGTGGAATCAACGACTTTCGGGATGTTTTTTCTTCTGCTGGCGGCGGTGTGTGCGCATGCGGTGGCAGTTGGAACACACGACTTCACATTTCACTATCTCGGCTTTGATTGTCTCTAGCGAGTAGTTGCCACTGGCGGCTTCACTGACGTTGAACCTCTTGTCGCTGAGGTGGTCGAAGTCCATGCACTGTGGTGGGTACGCAATGCCGCAGTCGGCGCACGGTTTGGATTTCACCTCAGCCAAGTACTTGCGCACTCGTAGGCGGTGTGCTTTGCGGCGAGCGGTGACCTGCTCTTTGATGCGGTCACTGTTGTCGGCGTAGTAGTCACGCTGTGCTTCGTTGTACGCTTCACGGTCTGCCTCACGCAGTAGACGCTTCCGCTGTCTGTCGTACTCCCGTCTCTTTTCGGGGTACTCACGCTTAGGGTTTTCACCTTTGGGAGACACGCCTCAACTTAGACGGGATTTTCGATTTGTCAAGGGGATTAGAACCGAGAACGTCGGTTCGATTCAATCCTTGTCCCGTCGCCATTCCACCATGTTGCGCCAGTAGACGGCGAAGTACACGGCGCTTGCTAGGAGAAACCCGTACTGCTTGGTTACCACGGAGTAAATGCACCACGCTACGTTCAGCACTAATGCGTAGAGCCAAGCCCACCAGTACTTCATACCGACGAGCATCGTGAGAAGTATTCCACCAATACTTAGGAACACTGACCACATTACGCACCTTCACGGAGCAGGGCGGACATTGGAAGTCCGAGGCGAGCCAGCGCCTCGTCGGGGATTGCCGTTTCACCAAGCCAAGTGTTGAAAATGTCCTCAGTGACGTTGAACTTCACGTCTCCGATTTGGAACTTCACCTTCACGCCGTTTGGCTGACTGTCTTTGCCCTTGGCGATTTCGCTCAGGTCGTCCTCATCGAACCCAGAGCCGTCGAGGGAGTTCAGTGACGCTACGGTTTTCACTAGTAGTTCGTTGTCATACGTTGCTTTGTCTGCGATGCGGTTGTCCGCCAGAACGATTCGGGTTGCGGCTTCGTCGTCCACGTCCACCCATACGACGGCGATTTCACTCCACCCCAGTGCAGATGCGGCAGCGGCGGTGTGGTTGCCCTTCAGGATTTGGTTGTTGCGCTTGTTCACCACGATGGGTCGGTACTGACCGAGGATGCGCAGGGATTCTGAGATGGCACCGATGTCGCCCTCACGAGGATTGGAAGGGTAGCGGCGGAGTTCGCTCAGTGGCACAAGAGATGTTTCCACCATCGAGACTTTTGGCGTTTCCGACTTCCCCACTTTGGGCGTTGATTTCACCTTGGGTTCCGACGGCAAGTCAAGGCGGTCACGAACTTCCTTGGTCACCTTGGCTTTCTTGTCGCCCACTGCGTCCTTGATGGATTCGAGCCAGATGCCGTGCAGGATGGGGTCGAGTTCCCCCGTGAAGGCGCTGCCAAACTTCACCAACGGGTTCGGTTCGGGCTTTGCTTCGCCGTCCTCAACCAGCGGATTGGAAACGCCGCCGCCTGATTCAGTGAAAACGCCGTCCAGTTCGTCCAGTGTGGTCTGGTCGTAGCCTGTTCCGTCAAGGTCAGGCAGGGAGCGCAGCAGGTCAAGGAGCAAGGCGTTGTCATACGAGGCGATGTCCGACGTGCGGTTGTCGGTGATGAGTACCCGTAGTGCTTCGTCCTCTGTGCCCTCAAACCGAGTGATGGCAATCTCTTTCCACCCCAGCGACTTGGCGGCTTTCCACGTGTGCGTACCAGCCACGATGGTGTCGTTCCAAACCACGACGGGGCTGTACTGCCCGTTCACCTCTAGCGATTCGGCAATGGCGGCAACGTCGCCTAGACGGGGGTTCGATGGGTGGGCCTGAATGCTGTCAATGGCTACGTTTTCTGCACGGACGTTGATGTTCATGATTCCCAGCCTACAACGAGGATTTCACCAACCGTTGGTAGCCTTGTTACATGGCGACTGGCTTCTCTACTTCTGAACTTCTCCCGTCGCTTTCTCGCTACCCCGTATCCAAACTGGGTGGTGGAATAAACTCTTCTGCCGCAGCATTGTCGTCCCAAGCCAACGCACTCCACACGACGCTAGAGAACAACCTCGGCGCAACTGTTTCCAAGCACCAGCAGATTGCTGATGGTCACCGTGCGATTGCGGCCCAGTTACCCGACGGTAAGGCCAAAGACGCACACTTGGCTGCGGCGCAGGCCCACGATGATGCTGCCAGTGAAATCAAGGCGATTCGCCCCGTCGAGGGCAACTCCATTGCTTCCAATGCTCTGACGGCGGACAAGGCCCAGCAGTACTCTTCCCGTGCCGCCAACTTCACCAACGCTGCCAATCAAGCGACCATCAACCAACCAGTAACCAAAGTGGCAACCGAAGTGACCGACCCAGACGACATTTCACCTGAGGCGGCGCAACTCTTGGGCGCATACAACATCCCTGTGACACAGAAGTATCCAAATCTAAAGGCCATTGCTGGAATGCACTGGCACTTGGGCCACGAACACCGTGGCATTGCCGACGGGCTAGACCTGAAGGCATCGAAGGAACGTGCGGCGAACGGTGGCGCAACCACCCCGTTGGCTCGTCAGTTCACTGCCGCTGCCGACCTCAATCGTCAAGCAGCGCAAGCGCATTTCACCGCAGGCAATGCGGCAGACCAAAACGCCTACTCCACGTCCAAAGTCGAAGGTGGATGGAAACCTATGGCGGACATTGCGTGGGGGCACAACAAGAAAGCCTCGGAGAATGCTCTGGCGATGTCACAGCAGGCTGATAGTGCACGGCACGAAGTCATGGCGCTCAACAAAGCCGCTGGTGAAAAGCCAGCCCCCAAAGCGCCAGTTGCTGGGCGCTACACGTCTGTTGGGCGGTACGGGGATGCTGACCCAACCGCAGACCACATGAAGAACATGGCTGACGCTCACGGCAAAGCGGCGGACATGTGGCAGCAGGCTTCAACCGCCTACCACAGTGGTGATAAAGATGCCGCTTCCAATCTGTACGGGCAGGCCAGCGCAGCGTCGGCTCGTGCCCACGACCTCGCCAGTCAAGAACCGCTCATCTAAACGCTATTTCACCAAGATGGGTGTAGATTTGTGGGAGAACGCACCCATGAAAGGCACGCTTGTGGCTAAGGATTTCACCACCAACTCGCTTCTGAAGAGTTCAACCGACTACAACTACTTGCCTGCGTTCACCGCTGGGAACACGATGTCGAACTCCCCCTTCGTTACTCGCAGTGCTGAACTGTACCGTGCCGCTGGCTCGGCTATGGACAAGCAGGAGAACGCTGCTCTGGGCATCATTGCGCCGCTCACCGCCGAAGATTTCACTGCTCTTGCCGCCGTGCACAACTCGCTCGCCCTTGCCCACCAGAAGTTGGCTGAGGACATGAAGGCTGCGAACCCCACTACGAACATCAAGGCCGTCTCTGCCAATGGTGATGCCTACGGTGCCCACTTGGACGCTGCCAAGCGTTGCTTGCAGTCCGTTGCTGGAACCAAAGAAGCGATTGACTTCGCCGTTGACAACCGCAACCAGAACTCGAACTCTGACCGTGACGCTACGCACGCCCCTGAGAACATTCCAGCAAAGGACGCTTGGCTTGGCGCTCACCGTGCGTTTGTCATGTCTCGCATGGCGCACAATGAGGCGATTGCCGCCCTTGCTGCCGCCGTCACAATGGGTGGCCTGAATGATGTCGCCCCACTCCCCTACTCAGTCAACCAGTCAACCACCGCCTACTAGGAGTTTCGATGACCGATTTCACCACCGCTTCGTTGCTGGCTAAGGCCGCCAACTATCCAAAGCAGGACGCTCTGCCCCGTCACACCTCTGAGGGCCAGCAGTTGGCGGTCATGGCTGCTGATGCACACAACATCGTCGGCAAGCACGACATCATTGCTCGTCGTGACGCTCACATGAAGTTGGCTCAACAGCACCGTGATGTCGCTGCTGCGTTCAAGGCTTCGGGTCACCCAGACCTCGCCACGCTGAACATGCACGCTGCCGACTTGCACGACCACGCAGCCAGTGAAAACAACGGCGAGGACGGCCTCAACGCCCGTGGCGCAACGCAGGCCGCAGTGGACGCTACCGCTGATGCCAACTCCGCAGTCATGGCGAACCAGAACCCTGTGTCTGGTGTAATGAACGGCACCTCGATTGCCTCTGGCACGGTCACCAAGGGTGATGTCAAAGGACACGAGTTTCATGGGAACCAGTGGGAGCCTGCCGTAGGCGCTTCCATTACTGTCCACCACCCCAACGGCTCGTCATTCCACCACGTCATCACTTCTGTTTCGCCTCGCAAGTTCACGGCTCGAATGGGCAGTAATCCAAATGCCCCCGAACGTGAGTACACGAAGCGTCGTGACGGCTCTTGGCAAATCAAGGGCGGCGAAAGTTCTTCGTATGTGACACCTGGGAATACGGCAAATAACGGCGCTGGTTGGGGAATAGACTAACTAAAATGACTGATTTCAGTACTAAGGCATTGCTGGCAGACCGTGTGGAAGGCGAAACTTACGCCTCGAACCAGTACGCCCGTATCGCCAAGGCACTTGCTGATGCGTCAAAGGCTTGGCAGGACTTGGCGACGGCTACGGCGTTCAATACGCCCGACGTGCCCCTGCTGAAGGCTAAGGCTATGAAGGCAACCGCCTACGCCTCAACCATCTCTGGCAACCTCTAACTTGCTGAAACCAGTCGCTTCTGCCGTTGAGATTTGGAAGTCACGTCAGTCTTAGTCTGAACAGCCTTTCGCCTACGAGGTGTGAGGTTCGTAAGTTCCAATCGCTTGTTGTTGTACCTAGCGCCGAACGACAAAAAACGGAATAGTTCTTTATCCGTCTCTATTTTGTGGTGTCGGCGCAACGCTCCGTTCATCACTTGCTGGAACAGCCGATAATAGTTATCCCCCAAGCCTCGCTCCGCCAACTCATCATTGGTCATCAAAAGCAAAGCGTCAAAGTCCCAGCAAAAACAATCAACTGGTCGCTTCGGCTGATTGTGACCGTGCAGACCCGTGTAGTCATCACGCTTATCATGCCAACGCTCGCAAGTGTCCGCCATCACCTCACGCCAAAGGTCTACAAACCCATCAAACGTCACAAAACGAACTTTGTCCGCCCCCACCGCCCACTTGGGCGAAGGCGGGGTGCATTTTTCGCAAGTCATTTGTAAGTTCTCAACCCTAGTCACCCACTCATGACAGGAAACGCACTCCATTTTTATCATTTGCTGTTTCATTTATTCTCCTTCTGACATTCCTCGTTCTGCGAGGCTGACCAACAGGTCGCCTAGCATCGAACCTTCAACGTCGTCATCTTGGTCGGAGCCGTCAATGGCTCGGTTCACGATGGCTCGCTTGCGGTCAATCAACATGGCGATGTCCTCGTCAATCGTGTCCTTGGTGAGCATGAGCCAACCAGTCACGCTGTCTTGCTGACCGATACGGTGGCAACGGTCTACCGCTTGCTCCATGTCGGCTGGTGTCCATCCCTGCTCTAGGAACAGAACGTCGCTCGCTGCGGTCAGGGTCAATCCCACGCCTGCTGCTTTGATGTTGCAGGCAATCACCTTCTGCTTATCCTCGATTTGGAACAGGTCAACGGCTGCTTGACGCTTCTCGCCAGTCAGTCCGCCCTGAATCTTGACCCCGTTGCTGAAGTTGTCTGCGATAGCGTCTACCACGTCTCGGTGCCAACCGAACACGACCAACTTCTTATCGTTGGCGAGGAAGTTGTCAATCCACTCCTTGGCTGATTCCATCTTCGCCTTGGCTGCGAGTTGCTTCAGGGTGCTGATGGCAACCAACTGCTCGGCGGCTCGTGCTCGGAGCGCCTTCTTCCAAGCGGCATCGGCTGCCTCTTCGGTGTCGGCTCCACTCTCCAGTGCCAGCATGTGAGCGAGGTCGGCTAGGTAGCGAACGATGTCTGCCTCGGCCTTCTTGTACTCGGTCATGACCTTGGAATCACCTTCCACGACGACGTGGCTCCACATCTTCGGCGGCAACTCGGTGAGCACCTCGGCCTTGCGGCGACGGACGTAGCACGTCGCTCGAAGTTTGCGGTTCAGCGCAGCGAGGTTGCGATTGGTCGCTCGTCCGTAGACGTTGCGGAACTTGGTCGCCCCCTCGAACTCTTCGAGACGGTTGATGACACGGAGTTGCGTA
>Ga0007871_1000364_pt1 | contig 11219 bp, 10 predicted proteins | sample CryBogCBH08Jun09_FD_71208 | JGI IMG/M metagenome (GOLD analysis project Ga0007871, IMG submission 71208) | Freshwater microbial communities from Crystal Bog, Wisconsin, USA - CBH08Jun09 | ecosystem: Environmental > Aquatic > Freshwater > Lake | place: Crystal Bog, Wisconsin, USA | collected...
CATAGTTGTTGGAGCAGTTGGTCATCACGATCGGCAGGCCATAGGTATGCCCCCACGCCGAGACCAGATGGTCGGAAGCGGCCTTGGACGCCGAATAGGGCGAGCGCGGATCGTAGGGCGTCTCTTCCGTGAACAATCCCGTTGGTCCCAGCGAGCCGTACACCTCGTCCGTCGAGACATGGTGGAAACGGAAGTGCGCCGCGCGATCCTCCGGCAACTGGCGGAAATGCTCCAGCGCAGCCTGCAGCAGAACGAATGTGCCCACGATGTTGGTCTGGATGAACTCGCCCGGCCCGTCGATGGAGCGATCCACGTGGCTTTCCGCTGCGAGGTGGACGATCACGTCCGGATCGAAGGCGGCGACCGTCGCACGCACGGCGGCGGCGTCGCAGATGTCCCCACGGACGAAACTGAATTTCGGCGAATGGGCGATGGGCTCGAGGTTCGACATCGATCCGGCGTAGGTCAGCTTGTCGAACGCCAGAACGTGATGTTCCCCCTGCCCGATGAGGTGTCTCGCCAGCGCGGAACCGATGAAGCCAGCAGCGCCGGTAACAAAAATGCGCATTACCGCTCCACTATTCCAAAACAAAACGAGACAGGACCCATGTCACTCAATTCCGTCGAGCCGCGCCGAAGAAAAGGCGGCACGCCTGCGGCCCGGGCCATCCAGACACATTCACACTAGCCAATTTCGACGTGCGTCTCAATGTCATGGCGCGGAAAGACGCCATTTTGAGGATACGGTGAAATACGATAGTCGCTCAGCGAGCCCTTACCCCTGCAGGATTTCCCGATGCGGATCGAGCCCACAAAGATCGCTGACGTTGTGCGCATTATCCCTCGAAGATTTGCGGACGATCGAGGCCATTTCGTTGAAGTGTTCAACCAGCGGAACCTTCAGGCCGTCGGCATCGACTTTCGACCTGTGCAGGAAAACCATTCGCTCTCGCGCATCGTCGGCACGGTCCGCGGACTGCACTTTCAGCGGGCGCCCCACACCCAGGCCAAGATCATCCGGGTTCTGAGCGGCCGGATTTTCGACGTCGCCGTGGACATTCGCGCGGGCTCACCAACCTGGCGGCAATGGGTGGGCGTCGAGCTGTCGAGTGACGGCGGCGAACAACTGTCGATACCGGCGGGGTTTGCTCACGGCTTTTGCACGCTCGAGCCGGACACCGAAGTCGCTTACCTCGTGGACGCCAACTATTCACCGGAATGTGACGGCGCGATCCAGTGGAATGACGAGTCACTCGGCATCGATTGGCCAAGAGTCGCCGGCGCTGTCGTTTCCGCCAAGGACGAAAAGGCTCCGAAGTTGGCGGAGATCGACGCGCCGTTTGTGTTTCAAGGCTGAGCGGACGCGGGGCGTCACGAAAGTCACCCCTTCCCCATCAGGCCTCGAAACCTAGACCTTGGCGGAGCGCAGGATTGACGGTTTCCCAGCAGCCTTTCTGCGCACGGGTGAAGCGTCCCAAGGGCTGATCACGGAAGCCCTTCCCTCCCAATGCGCCCGAGCGTCCCGCGCAAGATCCTCGATCAATCTCCAGTCTGCAGCTTCGATTGCGCCTTTCGGCGCCATAAACGAGGCGCCGACCGCCGCGACATTCGATTGTTCCCTGTACAGAGCAAGCTTGTTCTGAGGAATGCCACCGGTGCAGCAAAACTTCACGGACGGGAACGGCCCGCTCAGCGCTTTCAACGCCTCGACGCCGCCCATCAGTTCCGCCGGAAAGAATTTCATCAGATCATAGCCAGCCGACATCACCTGAAGAACTTCAGCCGGGGTGCACACAGCCGGCAGATAAGGCACGGGGGCTTCAAGCCCTGCGGCAAGCAAATCAGGTGTGAAACCAGGGGAAACGGCGAACATCGCGCCCGCCTCATACCCGTCAACAATATCCGACGGCCTGACGACAGTCCCGACGCCAACGACACACTCAGGCACTTCGTCACGAATGGCTCTGACACAGTTCAACGCCTCAGGCGTCCTGAGCACGATCTCGATCACATTGAGACCTCCGGCGCACAGAGCTCGAGCCAGATTTGGCGCCTTCGCGGCGTCATCGATCGTTACGACCGGAATGACACCGACATTCGAAATGGCGGTAAGAAGTGCATTTTCGGCGAAAAGATCCAACACATTCAGCCCCCCCACAGATCCCGGTTCGGGACACGCCGTGTGTCGGAAGGCAAAATCGGCGCCCAAGTCATCTCAGGGTAAGCGCTGTTCTCAGGCCACGAAGTTAGGGTCTGCGGCATAGTTCCAGGGCATGAGCACATCGATCTGGCTCTGAGGATGGCCCTGGACGATCCTTGTGATGGCGTCGGTCAGATAGGCTTGCGGATCGATGGCGTTGAGCTTGGCGGTCTCGATGAGGGTCGCCAGAACCGCCCAGTGCTCGCCCCCGCCGTCGGATCCGGCGAACAGGGAGTTTTTGCGGTTCAGCGCCAGAGGCCGGATGGCGCGCTCCACGGTGTTGTTGTCGATCTCGATCCGGCCATCGTCGAGGAACAGGGTGAGCCCCTGCCAGCGAGAGAGCGCATAGCGGATGGCCTCAGCCAGCTTGGACTTCTGACTGACGGTCTCAAGTCTGGCGCGGAGCCAGGGCTCGAAGGCCTCGAGGATCGGACGGCTGTGGAGCTGGCGCGCCGCCTGGCGCGCGTCCTTGGTCTGTCCACGGATCTTGGCCTCGATCTCGTAAATCTTCTGGATCTGGGCCAGCGCCTCCGTGGCGAGGGGCGCGGGTCCGGCCGCCGCCAGGTCGTAGAACTTGCGGCGAACGTGCGCCCAGCAGAAGGCCAGGCGAACGGCGCTCTTTGCGGCCATGGTCCGGTATCCGCCATAGCCGTCGACCTGCAGGACGCCGGTAAAGTCGGCCAGATGCGCCATCGGCCGCTCAGCCCGTCGGTCCGGGGCGTAGACATAGACAACAGCCGGCGGACCCGTCCCGCCCCAGGGGCGATCATCCCGGGCGTAGGCAAAGAGCTGCCCCGTCTTGGTGCGTCCTCGCCCAGGGTCCAGAACCGGCGCCGTCGTCTCGTCAGCGAACAACTTGGGCGAGGCCTTCAGGGTCTGGAGCAGGCGCTCATGGATCGGCCTCAGCAGGAAGGCCGCCCGGCCCGTCCAGTCGGCCAGGGTTGAACGATCAAGCTTCACCCCCTGCCTGGCGTAGATCTGGGCCTGCCGATAGAGCGGCAGGTGATCGGCATACTTGGCGACCGCCACGTGGGCGACAGTCGCTTCCGTCGGCATCCCGCCTTCGATCAGCCGGGCGGGTGCTGGGGCCTGCAGCACGACGCCCTCGCAGGTGCGGCAGCCGTAACGCGGACGACGCACCACCAGAACCTGGAACCGCGCAGGGATCACATCCAGCCGCTCGGCCCTGTCCTCGCCGATCACATGCAAGGCGCCGGCGCAGCATGGGCAGGCCTTGTCCTCGATATCGAGGATCGTCTCGACGCGCGGCAGATGGTCTGGAAGCTGGCCGCGGTTGGCGCGCCTTAGGGCCTGCGCCTCCGAACGGCGCTTGGGATCCTTGGCCTCAATGGCGGCGGCTTCGGCCGCTTCGGTCTGCTGGACATCTTCCAGACCAAGCTCCAACTGGTCGATGGGAAGGGTCTCCGCCCGACGGCCGAAGCGGTGGCGCTGCATCTCCTTGATGATCTGGCGCAGCCGTGTCGCCTCTGCCGCATGAGCGGCGCGTTCGGCCAGGATCAGCGCCTGAAGCGCGTCCACGTCGGTTGGCAGGGCGTTGGTCAGTCCCGTCATGACCTGGATTACAGCATAACCGGAGCCCTTTGAGGCGCCCCTATCTTGCCCTTGAGTCAGAAGGTCGCAGGCGAGGATTTACCCCGCCGCGATCGGCGTTCGGGTCTTGCGCGCGGCCTGGACGCGACGCCAGTCCAGGCCCTCCAGGAGCGCCCCGAGCTGAGCTGCGGTCAGTCGCATCACCCCGTCCTGGACCTTGGGCCAACGGAACTGGCCGTCCTCCAGACGCTTGGCGTAGAGGCAAAGACCCGTACCGTCCCAGAAGATCAGCTTGATCCGGTCAGCGCGCTTGGCCCGGAACACGAACACGGTTCCGGAGAACGGATCGGCGCGCATCTGATCCTTCACAAGGCTTGCAAGGCCTTCTGCGCCTTTACGGAAGTCGACAGGCTTGGTGGCGATCAGGACCTTGACCGTGCCGGACGGCCCGATCACCGATCCGCCTTCAGGGCGCGAATGATCGTCGCCACAGTCCTGGCCTCAGCGCCGCGCTCCACGCGGATGGCGACACCGTCGATCTCAAGCTCAATACCGCCGGCGGCGCCTCGCTTCGACTTGCTCCGGACACCGCGGACCTTAAGGGACTCGACCGGCTCAGCCGCCGGTTCGACCAGTCTGACCGGAGCAAACATCAACGGCGGCTCAGGCCTGGCCGCCCGCGCCTCGCGTCGCCAGGTGAAGAGCTGCGTCGCGGCCAGACCATATCTGCGCGCCACGGCGCTCACAGTCTCGGCGCCGCCGTAACTCTCCGCCACGATCCGCGCCTTGTCCTCGTCCGTCCAGCTTCGCCGACGACCAGCGCCCGTGAACACCTCCAGCCGATGAACCGGAAAAGACTTCGTCATGGCATCGTCAGGTGACTTCGTCATAGAACCAGCGCCCAGCCGCAAATCAGGGCCTACAGACTCCAGCCGCCACACCGCGAACGCTAGGTGGGGTCGGAACAGCGCTTACGCCGATCCGACCCGGCCCTGTCTTCAACTAGGTTGACGTTGGAAGTTGGGACTTGCCCGCATTTCCTTCGGGATCATCGCTTTGTTCGGGATGGATTTTTGTGCCGACACGACAGCCAGGTGTTGGGTGGGTTGGGCGATGCGGTCAGACTTTGGTTCTTTCTAATTTCATTCAAAATTCCAAATATTCAAAGGGTTAGAGGTGTTTAGATATATAACGTTAAATGAGTTAAGCGTGTGGAAAAGTCGCTAGTGGTCTGAAAGATAAGGGTAAAAAAGACCACGCCGTACCTGAAGTGTCGATCATTTGTTCCGGAAGTGTCGCGTCGGGTGTTCCCGATGTGTCGTGTGATGGTTCCTGATGTGCCGATGACCGTTCCTGAAGTGTCTATGAATGGGTTCAGCACCTCGAATTTTGAATCTCTTTCGTGAGGCTATGCCGCAAACATGTTCAATCCATCGCTCCAGATTCGTGTGCGGAGCCGGAACGAGATTTGAGCTGTCATTTCGGGAACGCTACAGCCGGTCGATCGCTGTTTTGGTCAGTAGGACGAAAGCTGGTAGCGGTTTTTCTCGTGATACTGCTTCACAAAACCGATGAATGCGCTCTGGTAACGCGCTGGCCAACGTGTCGCGTCTTGTCTGATCCAGCTTCTAAATTCCTCGTGGAGGGCATGAAAATCCCATCCGCGATAGTGAGTTCGAAGATGGGCGAGCGTGTCGTCGGTGAGGTAGTTCCTCGGCTCGAGATCATCCTGAACCGCCTGGGCAGGGCGCTCCCGCTTGGTTGACGCAATGGGAGCCCTGGTGAGTGCTGCGACCTCAGCTGACGCCTCACGCCGGCGCATGCGAAGGAGGGGCTCCTTGGAAGTCGCGGCGTCCTCCAAGGAAAGGCTGTAGCCAGGAAGCTCGTCCCGTTTGACGATGGCGGCGATCTCGAACTTGAAGCGTCGATACTGGCCTTCAGAACCAGATTTATCGAAGAGGGTCGGGAGAGCGATTGCAAATCCCTCCTCCCCTGCCCCGCCGGCGTGTTTGCGCGCGACCTTGTAGAGCCAGCGTTCGCGCCCGCCCGTGATGTCGAAATAGGCGCGGTCAATAGAGAGCACGCCTCCATTCATGAGGACGCCCTCATAGAACCAGCTGGAAAGCGAAAGGGAGATTCCCTTGGATCGTTCGGTTTTGCCGTCGATCAATTGGCTCCAGCTGTCGATCCAGGAAAACGTGGCTTCGCGTTTGTGTTCCGCTCGAATGTTGGTTTTGACCGTGGTCGATTGGAGCCGATCAAGCGCGCCACCCAGAAGTTCGTACGACCTGCCGGAGATGGGTCGACCAACGGCTCGGAGAAGGTCGTAGGGCATGATTTTCAAGACGCGCGGGATCTCATTCACGCGCCGGGTCTTCATGTCGTTCAGAACGCTGGCGCAATAGATCAGGATATCGGCGTCCCAGATGGTCGCCATGCCATAGTCCGGGTTGGCAGACACGTGAACGAAGATTTTGCCGTCGGGTGATGTGTAATCGATGGGCTTTAGGCGCTTTGATTTCGCCAGGCTGAAGAACGGTCGTTCCATCATTTCGCGCTGATCGCGCAAATTGAGATCGGCGATGTAGGGGAGGAAGAGGTCGATTTGTTCCTCGCCAGAGGGGGGGCCTTTGCTGGTATGCATGTCCGTGTGCCCCCTCATTAAGACAGGAAGGGATTTGACCTCTTCCGGTCTGGACCGTTTCCCTGGGGAAACAGTTCCATCATCACTGTCACGGGCGCTGATCCGCTGTTTCCCCAGGGAAACACCCCTGCCCCACCCTAGCTTGCCGCCAACTTTCCCTGGGCCTCGAGGTGGGCAAGCGCGACCCTCAACATTTCCGCAAGCTCATCTCGACTAGCTCCAGATCCCGCGTGTAGCCGAACCGTTACGCCATTACGGTTGGCCGACAGCACACTCAAAGCCCGGCGACCGTGCTCCGAGTCGCAAGCAAACAGCAAATCCTCAAGCTGTGCCTTTGGCTGAGGATTGAGGAGCTTCTTGATGACCTCCGCTGCTTGTATGCCCGGTAGGCCGTTTAGGCGACGAAGCGTCTGATCCTTTGCCAGTCGCTCCGCCTCCTGTCGTGTCGCGGTCAAAAGCTCAACATGACCTTTGTCGGCCGATGACCCGAGCGTGCTCAAATGCTGCGCCAGCGGGTAGCACCCCTTCAGCTGGATATCGGCGGGACTAGCAAACGCATCGACAGCCCAATCTGGAAGGTTGGCGACCGCCAACATCTTGGACAGCCAACCCTTAGAGAGCCTCAGCCGCTCCGCCATTCGGTTTTGGCGACCGCCGTAGTGGTTTGTCAGCGCATCTCGGTAATTTCGGGCGCGTTCAAAATCTGAAACGTCCTTACGAGCCCTGTTTTCGATATCGGCCAGGCGAAACGCGCTTTCGTCGTCGAGGTTCTGCACCTGGGCGAGAAAGGCCATGTCAGGGTAGTTGTTGGCTCGAAGCCATGCGATCGCAAAATGGCGGCGGGTACCTGCTATGACTTCATAGTCGTGATCAGGATCGTCGCTGACACGCCTCACGATGGCAGGGACCTTTTGGCCGCCCTCCGCCAGGATGGCCTCGATCAGATCCGAACAGGTCGCTTCTGAGAGGCTTGCTTGGTGCCTTGCATTTCCGGTCCAAATCCGGACCCGGGAAGGATCCAAGTTCAGCTGCGTGATCTGCTTCACTTCCCCAGTTGCAATCCGCGCAAGCGCCGATTCACGTCCAAGAAGCGTTGTCCCGCGCGGCGATGCGAATGTCTGTGTTGAAGCGGAGAGGGGAGGGGACTCCACCTGTGCTGAAGTCTGCCCCGATCCGCTTGGACCAGATGGCGTTCGCACAGATGGGTCTTCAAAAGCCGATGGAAGCCCCTCTGCGAGGAGCGAGTCGAGATATTTGGACTGGCGCTTGGACATTGTTTCGCTCCCGATCAGGCCGTTGCCGCAAGAGCTTTGCTGTCCGATCGGACATCTGCTCGACCCCAACGCCGACGCACGAGTTGCTCCACCTGGCCCATCGCCTCATCGAGGTTTGAACGACAACGCTTGTGGGTTTTCGGTGTGCCAATCGGCCTTTCCAGCTCATAGACCGTCATCATGCGAAGCGCTGCGTGACTGATCTCGGCGGACTCCAGAATGGGTACGGGAAGGAGCGCTGGACCGAAGGCTTGTTCCATCACGCGCTGAACCATCGCGTGACTTGGGTCGTTGGCGTCGTACTTCGAACAGATCAACCGGCAGAAGTCGTACTCGACCGTGATGCCAGCCTGCCGCAGTTGTTGAATCACCTGATCCATCATGGAAAGAAACTGGACCGTTGAACAGAAATCCGGAGTGGTTGCGGCTAAGGGGACCAGGAGCGCATTAGCGGCTTGCATGACCGCAAGTGAAATGGTGCCCAATGCAGGAGGCGGATCCAGCAACACGACGTCGTAGTCGGCGGCGAGCTCTGCCAGCCCCTCGCGGAGCTTGCGAAACCGAGAGACCAGGGCCCCAGAGCCATTAGAGCCAGCCGCGGCCAGCTCATATTCAACGTCGAACATCTGCAAGTTCGACGGGATCAGATCGACGTTTGGCCAAACTGTCTTTTTTACCGCATATCGAAGATCAACCTCGGTCGGCTCGATCGATAGGTAGGGGTATAGAGTCTCTTCCCTTCGGATTGCAAAATGTGGGTTGAACCCAAAAAGGGTTGTTGTCGTCGCTTGGCTATCGCAATCGACCACAAGCACCCGATAGCCCGCGACAGCGAAATAGTGCGCCAAATGTGTCGTTACGGTCGATTTGCCGACCCCGCCCTTGAAGTTCTGGATGGTTATGATCGCCGGCGGATCAGATACGGCGCGACGCGGTGATGCGCCAAGAACATCTCGCATGTTCAGGATGGCCGGTATGTCGTAGCCCATACGCCGACCGCTATCGGTTTCGGGAGGGGAGGGGAGGCGACCGTCCTGCTCCGCCATCCGAATGCGATTGGTTGAGCAACCGAGGAGCTCAGCAGCCTCTGCGATGCCAATGTTCACTTTCAGCGACTTGACCGTTCCTGGAAGAAACGCGGTTCGGCGCAAGCGCTCGACCATTTGCTCGCCAGCTTCCGCCAGGAGTCCGATTCGGTCGGCCTCACCTGAGGAGGAGGTGCGCAACGCATTGGGATCAATGGCATTTTGATGATTTTGCACCATCGAATCTCACTTTGAATGAAAACGGATGAAAATGTCCTTGAATTCATTCAATGGAGCAAGCTGGTTAATAGAACCTTTCGCGATGCCGACCACCAAGGCGGCACGAAGACAGCGCGACTCGCGCTCCGGCACATCCTGCATAATGCGCAGGACTATGAGGCGATACTTTCCCCGGACAGTCTCATCGGCTGTACCAGCGAAGCCCAACACGTTTGATTAAGCATATCCTTCCCCCAAGATCCCGACCTCCAGATCTCCCGGGTCATGCTCATGCGCTCCTATGTCGCTGCGATGAAATCAAAATCCGCTGTTGAACGAAAACCCGCGGCTGTCGTCAGGTGCCGGATGGGAGCAGACATTGACAAAACGGCGGGTGGCCCAAAAAGTTAACAAAGGCCTGTTGGGAGCTTTTCATGACTTCAAAGAAATCATTTTTCCGATTCCGACGCCTTGCGCTGGCCACATCCTTTTCCCTCTTCTTGATTGCGCCGTATGCGAACGCCGAAACGAATGGTCAAGGGGAAGCGTTCACGATGGACGGAGCCTATCGACCGAATTGGACTGGTCGGAAAGAATGGAGTGGGCCGCCTAATCCCATCTTTGATCGGATGTACTCAGACTCGGTGCAAGGCGTTTTAAAGTTAGTCCCCGAGATCTTCCGAAGAAATCCCGCAAACCCAATATTGATTGTAAGTCCGAGCTATGTCGGAACAATATGGCTAAATTCCCCGGGCTTGGAGCAGTACTGGAGGTTAAATCAGAACAAGTATAGCTTCACGTATGACATCGAATTTCGAAATAATAAACAATATGAGTTGCGCGTGAGGGGAGATATTTGTCGCGGCGCGGATAATACATGGAGTTTTTGCACGCAGCCGGAATTTTATCGCACGGCGACTGGTGACTTTAGTGAGGCCTACAACGAACAACTTAACGCTGCGCTGGAACGCTTTGTCGCCGTGTACTGGCCGAACGATCCCTACGATCAGGGGTCCATCAATAGTGTGGAGATCACTGAAAAAGACTCCGAGGGCCGTGTTGCATCTCTCAGCGGTAAAGCCAGTTTCAATGCCGGTCGTGATCGGGGGCAGTGGGTGGTCGCTCATCTGACCAACGGACAAATCACCTGTGTCGGCGTGCAGAACGGGGTTTGCCGTCCTGTTCCTTTGACCTTGGAGGCTGCAAAGCAGCTCCGACAAGCGGAAGTCGCCAAGACAAACGCGCAAAACGAGTTAAACTCGTGCGCTCAATTTGACGCCAACATTTATGGTCCGGGGCGCGACATTTATCGAGAAACGCGAACAGCCGAAGGTCACTTACTCAGCTCTCGCTATGAAGGACATGACAACGGCCCACCGATTGCGTTTCGCTATCATAACCGATGCTCATTCAACATCAGAATGTATAGCTTTGGCGGACTAATCACAGAACGTGAAATCGTCGAGTTGAAGCCTGGTCAGTCAGTGCAGATTAAGTCGACCGTGGAAAAAGTCGAACGCATCAAGTGATGTGTTTCAACCTTGCGCGCCACTATCTGAGCCTTCGTATGGGTTGCACGCTAGTTTTTGAAGCCATGCGCCTCATTCCAATCTAGCGCGGCCAAGTTTTTCTTGGCGACTGATTTGGTAGACTCGTCTTCGCCTTTGGAGGCAAGTTCGTAAAGCCTTCGAGCTTCGGCGACATTTTTCTTTAGGCCACCCTCGCCCTTTGAATACATAGCTCCTAGATTGAGTTGTGCCGGGGGGTATCCCTGATCCGCCGAGGCCTTGTAGAGCTCAACCGCCTTCGCCTTGTCCACTGGAACACCAGGATATCCAAAATGGTATAGGACCGCCAAATCCATTTGCGCATGGGAGCTCCCACCCTTAGCTGCGGCAGACAGATAGTGGAGCGCTTTGCCTGGGTCTTTCGGTGTGATGGAGGATCCGTCGCGGTACTCTTCTCCGACATAAAGCTGTGCCTGTGTACGACCACTATCAGCTGCCGAGATCAAGTAGCGCATATAGTCGTGAAGCGATCCTCCAGCCCGTTCTTCTTCATCTTTGACGACAATATCCCTGACCTCCTTGCTCATACGCCTATCGTGATCGACATAGTATGACATGTTGGTTAGAATAATGCCGTAGGTTTCAGCGGCTTTGGTGTCTCCACCGTCCGCCGCCAACTTGTAAAGCAATAGCGGGACGTCTGAATCTTCAGACGAGAGCTCGCCCCCGTTGGCAGTCTTGAGATCGTTAGACATGTCCCGGACGATGAGCATGATTGAGGCTCGGTCTGACCCCGCC
>Ga0007871_1000372_pt1 | contig 11141 bp, 12 predicted proteins | sample CryBogCBH08Jun09_FD_71208 | JGI IMG/M metagenome (GOLD analysis project Ga0007871, IMG submission 71208) | Freshwater microbial communities from Crystal Bog, Wisconsin, USA - CBH08Jun09 | ecosystem: Environmental > Aquatic > Freshwater > Lake | place: Crystal Bog, Wisconsin, USA | collected...
CTCGCAGATTCTATTGATGCGCTTTGTGGCCCATTCAATTTGACCGATAACTTGCATCGCGCACGTCGAAGACGAGCAATGCCTCATGCCTTACGCCTTCAATATCTCGGACGGACGGATGACAGAGATGATCTTTGAAACCACATCCAATCCTGTAGTCGCGACCAATCTTGGAAATGCTGACTACAGCCTCAGTTCCAGCGGACGTTTTTCCTCGTAGATAACCAATTCGCTTCTCTTTCGAACGCGCCAAGTGATTTCTCCTATACGAGGCGGCTAGATGCGCGGCGTGATACGCGCCGCCGTCCGAATGTTTGCGATCTGAGTGCCGATGGCCTGTAGGCTTTGGCGCATGTCGTTGAACACCGCCCCTTCGGCATCGGGATCGCTGATGGTCAGGATGGCCGTGAACGGGACGCCGCCTTCCGGCATGGCTTCGCCGGCGCGCGTCAGATATTCCACGAACAAGCGCCAGTTGGAGGAAGGTCCAACTCCCAGCGGGAAGGTCTTCTCGAAAACCTTCACGGGGCTCCACTTCAGATCGTGCTCGATCAGCGCGGCTTCAACAGCGGGCGATTCTCGCGAGGAAGGAAGATAAAGGGGGTCGAGCCTGCCCTTCCATCCTCTTTCCTGTTCTTGCTGAAGCGCCGCGTTGATATTGATCCTGACGAACTCCGAACCGAACCGCGCGTCCAGCGGAGGCGTGGAGACCAGGGTGAGTTTGGCCCGCCCCCGACACTTGCCTTCAGGGCCGACCAGCGACGCCGGCCACGAAAACCTGAAGTTGATTTGCTGGCCATGCTGGATGCGCGACGCGAAAACCAGCGTGATCGAATGATCGCCAGTCTCTAGGATTTCCTCGGCCGATGGAGGCATTCCGAAACCGACTAGATGCCGAGCAATGGGTTTGAGAGCTTTCGGGCACAGCGGCTCCGGTATTTCTGCATGGTGGACGAGGAGCCCGATCAGGGTTTCCCGTGATACTTCGCCCTCAATGGCATGATTGAGCACCGCCGCCGTCTTCGCCACCAAGGGGGAAGCATAGCTGGTGCCGCAGCCGTCAATCACGGTCCCATCGGGAAGGATGGAAAACAGGCCGTGGCCGACCGTGGCGTGTGTCGTGCCTGAACCTCCGATATGGGCAAGATCAGGTTTCATGCCGGAACGTAGGCCAGGCCCCCGGCGGCTATAGCGCGCCGGGGCATACGGCATGCAACCGGCATGGCCGGGCGGATTGAGGGCTGCCACCGTCACGTTGCGGGCGCTCTCGGCCGGGAGGAGCAGGCCATCGTTTCGTGCGACGGCCAGGTTTGAAAGGGCCGTCGCCGGGTCGGCGGGCCATTCGGGCCGCACGTCTTGTGGCTGGATGTTGCCGGCCGATACGAATACGACAGCGTTGTTTTCCTCGGCGATGCGATCAAGACGAACGGCGTGTGGGCTGTACCGGTCGGGAGCCGCAGGCTGAAGAATGTTCAAGCTCATGTTGAACACGCGCACGCCATGGCGAGCGCGTGCATCCGCGACTGCGGAATCCAGTTCATCGAAGAATTGAGGGAGGCCGCCCGCATAGTAGGATGGGAAGGCTCCGGCTTTCTGTTGATCTGGAAAGATGGCGAGATCGACCAGTTCGGCCCCATCGGGTTCGGGGCAGGTTTCATTGCCATTGAGGCCGGCTCCTGCCACCGCGAGGCCGCCGATGAACGTGCCGTGGGAGAGGTCCATATCCTCATCGGCCAGAACATCCCAGCGTCGATAACCCAATCGGCCAGCGCCGGACTGATGCCCCCGTCAATAATGCCGAGCCTGGGGTGGGTTCTGCGCGTATCGCGCACAGGCAGGTTGGCATTGGCGGGCCGGATCCGTGACTGTTCAGGCGGCGGAGCCGAGCGCATGACCACGCCTGGCAGCTCGATGCGCCTCACCAGGGGATGGTGGTCGAGAAATTCCAACAACCGGGCGTGCCGCTGGATGTTCGGATCGAAGAGAGCCAGTTCTCGGCGCTCTTTCGTCGTTGGCCCGGTCAAGCGTAGGACCGCCCCATCGCCAGCCTGGTCCAGGCGAACAGCCAATACCGGGAGCCGGTGCCGCCAGTTCGGCAGGCGCTCGACCGACATGCTGTAGCCGAGAGCATTGAAGCCAGTGATGAAGGACTCGACTAGACGACGATGCGAAGCATCGAGACGATCCCATTCGGGCCGTGGCGGCAGAACATCGAACAGCTCCACCTCGTATCCGCTGCCAGTCATCGGATTGGAGAGCCAGGTGACTGCCTCCTCCACGGAGAAACGGCGCTTGTCGGACGGACCATACAGCTCGATCCGTTCAATTGCGCCGGTTTCACTTTTCTGCGGCGAGGGATACGGGACTTCCTTTCCCTTGGTTTCGTCGAACCGTATCCGCGTTTGCGTTTCGGCTTTTGCTATCTCAGCCTTGATCTGGGCGAGCCCCGAAGGGCTCCCCTCCACGATCATCACGCCAAGATCGCCGCCGCCAACGACGGGTGCGCGATCGCTTCGGAAAAGCGTCCCAACGGGACGATGGCTTTTCGCCCACGCTTCCCGCTTGAGGATCACCTTCACATAGCCGATCGGCCCCTGGGATTGCGCAGCAAGGACGCCGGAGATCGTGTCGATCTGCCCCATGAGGGCGGCCTTGTGCGCGACGAACTCGCGGTCGCGATTGGCGAAGAAATCCTTGCGTCCACCGCCGCCGCCGGCTTCCCGTGCCTCTTCGAAGTTTTCGGGGTTGAGGACGATCTGAAGGGGGCTAGCCATGCGTCACCCCATTATCGTCGGCCTTGTTCGTCTGGCGGCCAAGCCATCGGCTGACAGTCGATTTGTCCTTGCCTGCGATGTCGCCGATGTCCGCCATCGAGAACCCCAGCGTCGGATCATCGTGCATGGCCCTGAACAGGTGGGCTGGCTCGCCGAATAGCAGCGCCCGCCGCTCGCTTTGGATACGGGCGGCGTTGAGCGTCGCAAACTGCTGGAGCGTATCCAGCAAGCCACGCCGATCTTCTTCCCGCACCGTCGTTGCTTTTTTGTAGGTGCGGACCAACGCTTCGATCTCCGCGCCGGTCGATCCCTCCGTAAACCACGCGATCATGCGGAGATGGCTGTCGGGTGCTTTTACCGGCGGCATGAAGTGGGCGGCGATGGCCTTTCTCACGTCAAAATTAGGTTTGGGAATCTCAAGCTGGATTTCAAAGCGCCGCCAAACAGCCGGATCGAGCAGCTTCGGATGATTGGTGATGCCGATCGTGAAGCCGATATTCTGCCGCACATCCAGATTTTGCAGCAAGGCGTTCACGACGCGCTTAATTTCGCCGACCTCCTGGGGGTCGTCACGCACCTTTGCGATGGCATCGAACTCATCAAGGAGCAAGATACAACGATATCGGTTGGCGAAGGTGAACAGATTTCCAATGTTGCGCGCGGTCGTCCCCAAGAAGGACGACACAAGCCCGTCGAGCTTAACAAGAATAACGGGAAGATCGAGCTTGCGTGCAATCCAGAAGGCTAGTCGCGTCTTGCCTGTTCCCGGCTGCCCGTAGATCAAACAGGTCTTGGAGGGGGCAATATCTACCGTCGAAAGCGCCTCGAGGTTGGTCCATTCATCGACAATCGTGCCGACGGCTTGGGAGACCGTGGCGTTGAACAGCGGGGCCGTGGCGTCGATTTCGCCCGGAAAGATGATTTCCGCGAGAGGGGCCGCCGTTTCTCGGTCAACCGGGACCGGCGTGTTCCGTCCAAGCGTTTCGCCGGGGAGATGCGCGCGGGAACGCTCGATGCGACTGGGGGCCACTTCTTTTAGGCGTTCCGCCGCCGTCAAAATCTCGGCAAGCGAAGCAGCCTGTTTTTCCTCACCATCCTTGACGAGCGCATCACGCAGCCGCTCGACCTGCTTGCGCAGGGCAGGCGAAGGGTCGGCCATGGCCGCCCGGCAAAGCGCCTGAATGATTGAGAAGTGCTCCATGCGCAAAACCTACGATCCGATGCAAAATTTCACTGCTTGATGCGTTTATTCCAACAATCGTTGCATGTCAATGTAAATTGTTGCGTCATAGGGCGACTTTGATGCGGGCAAGCGCCATCCAGTTGTGTAGGATCGGGATGTTGTTGCAGCGGGCGCGCGCGTCTTGGGAGCAGGCCGAAGAAGGCGGACTCCTCATCGCTGGCGAAGGAGGCAGCAAGTCGGCTGACGGCGCGGTATCAAAGTCGCTGATAAGATTGTCTACGCTGTTGCATTCCGTTGCACTGCGCTTCAACACTTTGGCGCATGACGCCGCAGCAATTCATCTCGAAATGGCAAAACTCGACCTTGAAAGAGCGGGCGGCCGCGCACGAGCATTTCATTGACCTGTGCCGGATGCTCGGCGAGCCGACTCCCGCCGAAGTTGACCCTACCGGGAAAGACTACGGCTTTGAGGTTGGGGCATCCAAAACAACCGGCGGCAACGGCTTCGCCGACGTGTTCAAACGCGGTTTCTTTGGTTGGGAGTACAAAGGCACAAAGGCCAATTTGGACACAGCCTTTGCGCAGCTTCAACGCTATGCGATCGCGCTCGACAACCCGCCGCTGCTGATCGTGTCGGATATTGGCACCACGATCCGCATTCACACGAACTGGACCAATTCCGTCTCCAAGGTCTACGCGATCGGCATTGACGAGCTTGTCGAATCCGAAAAGCGAGCTTGGCTCAAAGCCGCCCTTTCCGATCCCGATGCGCTGCGGCCGACGAAGACCCGGCAGGAATTGACGGAAGAAGTTGCCGGTGAGTTTGCCCGGCTTGCCCGCTCCTTGCGCGAGCGCGGCCACGTGGCCGAGGTCGTGGCGCATTTCATCAACCGGCTTGTCTTCTGCATGTTCGCCGAAGACGTGCGGTTGCTGCCCGATATGATCTTTTCCCGGATGCTGGATCGGGCGCTTGAAGACCCGAAAGAGTTTCAGAGCTTCGCGCGCGATCTGTTCGCGGCGATGAAGGCCGGCGGGCGCATCGGCTTCGAACGGGTCGCATGGTTTAATGGCGGGCTGTTCGATGACGACACGGCTTTCGACCTGACCCGAGATGAAATCAAGATCGTGAGAAACGCCGCGTCGTACCATTGGGGCGACGTGGACCCGTCGATTCTCGGCACCCTGTTTGAACGCGGGCTAGACCCCGACAAGCGGAGCCAACTCGGGGCGCACTACACCGACCGCGAAAAAATCATGATGATCGTTAGGCCGGTGGTTGTAGAGCCGCTTTCCGCCGAGTGGGAAAAGGCTAAGGCTGAGATCGCCACCTTGATGGAAAAGGCCGCCAAGACGAAGGGCGCTCCGGCGACGCGAGCGCGAGGGCAGGCGCAGATGGTCTTAGACCGACACCTCGCACGGTTGGCAAACTTTCGCGTGCTGGACCCCGCCTGCGGCTCCGGAAACTTTCTGTATCTGGCACTGCGGGCGCTCAAAGACCTTGAACATCGGGCACAGGTTGAGGCCGAGGCGCTTGGGCTGCCTCGGGGCTTCCCGCGCATCGGTCCCGAGGTCGTTAAGGGTATAGAATTGAACTCTTATGCGGCCGAGCTTGCGCGTGTCTCTGTGTGGATTGGTGAGATTCAATGGATGATCGCGAATGGTTTCGCCGCGAGCCAGAACCCTATCCTGAAACCTTTGGAAACCATCGAATGCCGCGACGCCGTGCTGAACTCAGACGGCAGCCGCGCGGAATGGCCCGACGCTGAGGTCATTGTGGGTAATCCGCCATTCCTTGGATCAAAATTCCACCGCAAAGGACGCCCGGCAACAAAGACAAAACCGGCGCTAAAGGGTCTCGGAGATGAGTATGCTGATCAACTCTACGCAGCATACAGCGATATCGTTCCTGCGTCTGCCGATCTGGTAAGTTATTGGTTTGCCAAGGCCGGAATATTAGCGGAGGCAGGACGACTTTCCGCACTCGGGCTTATTGCCACAAAGTCAATTGGCAAGGGGGCCAGCAATCAGCCGCTATCATGGCTTGTGACACACACCGACTTTCGAATCTTCAGCGCTTCGCGAAATGAGCCGTGGGTCGTTGATGGTGCCGAGGTGCGTGTTGCGATCGTCTGCGCAAAACGATCTCCGACTGAATTTGATCTGGATGGGCAACCAAGCGGCGCGATTAACCCCGACCTTACAACCGGCCTGGACATAAGCAAAGCTAGGCCAGTCTCAGAGAATAGGGGCGTGGCGTTCCAAGGGGTAAAATTGAACGGCCCGTTCGAGATCAGCGACACCTTTGCACGATCATTGCTGAAAGAGCCGACCAATCCTAATGGCAAAACAAATTCTGAGGTGGTTCGACGGTTTGCCGGCAATGACGACGTTACAATGAGAGATTGCGATGCTTGGGTAATCGACTTTACCGCTTATCCCAAATTCAGCGATGCGGCCTTGTTCGAAAAGCCTTTTCAGCACGTGCAGACTGAAGTCGCCAAGCATCGCCAAACCCGCGAGGTGGGGAAAGCGACCGAAGTAGACCGATTGGAAATGTATTGGTTAATGCAGCGGCCGCGACCCAATTTGAGAAGCGCCGCCGCCAAATTTGGGCGCGTTATCGCGGTGCCAGAAACGAGTGAGCACCTAATTTTCAGATACCGCCCGAGCGCCTACGTTTTCAGTGGAAGCTTGTTCGCGATTTGCCGAGACGATGACGTTGCCTTCGGGATTCTTAGCTCCCGCATTCATGCAGTATGGGCCAGAGCCCACGGCAATCAATTGGGTGTCGGGAATCAGGGAAGATACAACGCCACTAGAACCTTTCTCACGTTCCCATTCCCGGCCGGCCTCACGCCGAATATTCCCGCCGCCGACTATGCCGGCGATCCTCGCGCCGTGGCAATTGCGGAGGCTGCAAGTCGCTTGAACGAACTGCGGGAAAATTGGTTAGACCCTGCCGACCTCGTGCGGCGCGAACCGGAGATTGTTTCGGGCTATCCCGATCGCGTCTTGCCCGTGAACGAAGCGGCGTCGAAAGAATTGGCAAAGCGTACCCTTACGAATCTCTACAATCAGCGGCCCGCATGGCTGGACATCGCGCACCGATCGTTGGACGAAGCCGTCGCCTCTGCCTATGGTTGGCCCGCCGACCTGTCGGACAATGAGGTCTTAGAGCGCTTGTTCGCGCTAAATCAGGAACGCGCGGCAAGGTAACTCGTGGAAGCAATTCCAGCGCTGGGCTTAAGCGGTTCACGGGACCGCCCAGCGCTCAACGCCAGCGCGATGATTGTCAGCTCCTGAAACTGGACGGTCCGCCAACGGCCCCATAGCCGCTGGTTAGATGCACGACGACGACGATCCTCCAAGGTGAGCCCACATGTCCTTGTCATTACGGCAAGCCCAGTCCGCCAATGCCGGCAAGAATGACCGTCCGGTTGGCGAGGCGAGGCCGTCATCCGAGAGTATGAGCCGCTTATTTCGAAATAAGGAGGGCCAAGGATCGGCGACAACGGCAGTTGGCAACTCATTGCGACGCAAAAGGTCGCCAGTATCGCCAGCAACGGCTAGGAAATCGTCAGTTTCGATTGGACGCCAAGCGTTGCTGACCATACTTGGATATCGATCGCCATGGGCGAAATCAACACCGACAACAATCGCCCAGGAGAACGTAGCTGCTTTCGATTCAAGTTCGGCATCGTTGCATCAGCCGATTATTCTCGAAGCCGAGGTGAGGTCATCTTATTCCATCTGGAAGAAGGGTGATCTTCTGGTCAAGGACATCAGTTTCGGAGGGGAGGATGGCCAATGGTGGAGCATCCGTCACGTCACTGGCAAACGTTCGTTTATCAGAGCGCGTTGGATAGAATTGATTGTTGGGAATTTCCCCGATGAAACGTCTCTGAAAACACTATCAAGAAATTCTCTCATGGCCGATTTCTGGCAATCACGTTTTACAGAGCAGCGTCCAGCGGTTTGGTTGACTTCAGCGCTTGGGCCAAGCCGACGCGCTAAGGATAGTTTTCTAAGGACACCGCCTCATCGTGAATGTATAGCTGCGCTTGCCATCGAACGTCGTTCGCTTCGCTTCTGTTGAACTTACGAATTCATATAGTTCCGTCTCTTTCGAGGCCATTCCCTCGCCGTAGCAGGTGAACGATACTCTCAATCTATTTTTTTCAACGGCAACCTTGTTGATGTCACATGCCGATTCGTAGCCGATGAACTTGCGTGGGCTGTAAGTGAAAAGCTCTTCGGTTTGTCCTGCAACTCCCTTGCAGACACGCGGGTTGGTCGCGAACCATTTTCCAACGAGCATCCGAATTGACGGCGTCTCACCAATGCTCGATGCATTACTAATGGTCGTAAGCGCTTCGCTTTCCGAATTCACGATTGTCTGTTCGTTTGAGATGGCGAGCGGCTTATAACCATTTGCCGTCACAAATTTCACGAAGGTGTCGTCGAACTCCTTGGGCTCCCAACCGTGGCATACGGCAAAATAGCTGACTGTTGACGAGGTCTGATATGCGGCAAATGTTCCGGCTGGGTTTAAGTAGTTCACGACATATTTTGGTTCATTGGTTTTGGGGTCGACGGTTGGCGTCGCGTTGATTGGATTCGTTCGCGAGCACAGGCTGTAGCCAACCCTAAAACTGGAGTAACCTGCTGGTGCTGGTCGCTTAAAGCAGGCGTCAGATTCAAGGTCGGTCCCATCAGCACATTTCTTGCCCGCGTATGCGGTTTGATACCGCATCAATATCGCGTCGCGAAGAAAGCGGGCCGGCGCTATGTCACGAATAATCTCGTGAGAACAATAGCCCTGCTTACACTGAGGTCTCATATAAATTTCGCTCGCAGAGACCTCATGGAATGGCACGGACGCTCCAACTGCGATCGTCAAAAACCCCAACAAAGAGCGCTGCATTCGTTCCATATCTCCTCCCCGAACCCGAAACGTTCTGAAAATGGATTGGTCAAGCTTGCCTGTAAGTTGGATCAGTGGCTTAAAATGATTTTCTAACTGAGACTAAACAAGATCGTATTTCAACTAACTGAGCGGTTGCGATAGCAGTTTTGATGAAATCGATACCAATCTTTTACGGTTACTACGGGCGGGAACGGTGGATAGGTGGAGGAATATATGTGGTCTTACCCCGCATAAGGCATTCGATCAAAATCGACCTCGCGAACGCCGCGCTGGCGCCGGATGCGTTCGGCATTGTTGCGGAGTAGCTCTCTGACCCCTCTGGCATTGGCTATACTGCGCATGAGCAGGGGTTCAGGGTTCGTGGTCGGATCGCTCGAAACTATCCGGATCGTCCCAATATTGACGATACGGTTGAGCAGGGAATAGTCGACCCTGACATCTTTGACACGATAGAGCTCGATCTCGTCGACGCGCCGAAAGATGATGCCGGTTTCTAGCTTGATCCGTTGGTCGGTGACTGTGTATCGCGTGGTGACGTTGCGAAGCCACTGAAGAAAAATGAGCAGAAGGCCGACGCCGTAGAAAAGGCATAGCAGGATATCGGTTAAGCCTACAAAGCTACCGATCAGCCAGCGCCAGGTTGATGGCTTGATCGTTATAAGCGTTTGTTCTGTGCTCCAGTTATTATCAGAATGATTCATGTTCAGCCCCAAACTACCTTTTTAAATATGCATCATTATGTTGTTTTAAAGCGGTGGGTCAATAAGCAACAAGACGGTTCATTGGGCGCATGGATTTGCGCCAGGTCTTTGCCGCCAACGTGCGACGGCTGCGCCACGCCAAGGGGCTGTCGCAGGAGGAATTGGCGTACCAAGCCGACGTCAACCGGACCTATATGAGCAAGGTGGAGACCGGCGCGACTTGGGTCGGTCTTGAGATCATTGGTCGGATTGCCGAAGTGCTGGAGATCGAGCCTGCAGAGCTTTTGAAGCTGCCGACGAAGCGGCGACCCCGTTCGTCGCAATAACGGGGCTGTCAGTCGGTCAATCATCGGCCGACCGGTTTGGGTTTGCCGAATCCTGGATGTTGATATCTTCCGACCGATTGGGGCTGATGTGCCGGGCACCGCAGCTTGGACAGTCGTCGTCAGAGGTTGCTGACCAGTCGTCCCACCATTCGTGCCCGCAGCGTGGGCAGCAATAGAAGTTGCGGAATCGATGGTTGCTGGCCGTCATGCCTGATCCGGATATCGCTGAAGGTCCAGCACGTCGCGAACCAACGACAGGGCCATTACATCGGCGAAGACACAGCCATCGTCAGGGGACATCTTGTCGGCTGACGACCATCGAGCGACCCGAGCCTTGACCTTGAATCCCTCAATCGTTGTAGCCGTCAGGGCCATGATCCTCGGATGAATCATCCGGTACTCGTCGAACGCGGTCTCCATCGCGGATTGGTAGTAGCTCTGACCAGGGCCAGTATTGTTGATGGCAAAGTCGATTTGCGCGGCAATGTCGTCGAACTGTTCGCCAAGCGCGATCAGTTCGGCATCCGGGTGGGCGATAGCGTGGGCGACGCTGACCGGCGGAATGAAATTCGTTCCTCCAAGAAAGCCGGCAAGCCCCAACAAGGTAGAGCGACGCGTTGAAACAAGGCGTTCTGCCATGACGTTTCATCCAAGGTTCGAGCTACGGGGATGGGGGAGGTATTTGTAGAGCGTGGCATCGGAGACGCCGATCTGCTGCGCCACTTCGGTGATTGTCAGCGTTCCGTCCTTGATTAACGCCTTAGCCGCAGCGAGCCCTTGTTCTGAAAGACTACGAGGCCGGCCCCCGATGCGTCCGCGTGCCCGGGCCGATGCTAATCCAGCCAGTGTACGTTCGCGGATGATGCTGCGTTCGAATTCCGTCAGTGCGCTGAAGATGTGGAAGACGAGTTTGCCGGATGGGGTCGTGGTGTCGATGGCTTCGGTCAACGACCGAAAACCGCAATCCATGCCGTGGAGGGTTTCAATGGTCTCGATCAATTGCTTGATCGACCGGGCCAGGCGATCCAGCTTCCAGACAATCAACGTATCGCCTGGGCGGAGATAATCGAGTGCGGCTTTAAGCTGGGGACGATCGGTCAGTGAACCCGATGCCGTCTCAGTAAACAGGCGACTGCATCCCACTGCCGTTAAGGCATCGGTTTGCAGTGTCGGATTTTGGTCTGCCGTCGAGACCCGGGCATAGCCGATAAAACTCACATCCTAAATATA
>Ga0007871_1000374_pt1 | contig 11115 bp, 9 predicted proteins | sample CryBogCBH08Jun09_FD_71208 | JGI IMG/M metagenome (GOLD analysis project Ga0007871, IMG submission 71208) | Freshwater microbial communities from Crystal Bog, Wisconsin, USA - CBH08Jun09 | ecosystem: Environmental > Aquatic > Freshwater > Lake | place: Crystal Bog, Wisconsin, USA | collected...
ATGGTAGACAGCCTAATTTATCTGTAAGAAGTTCTGAAAGCGTATTGCATCAAGCTTACTCAACACCAGCGCCCCTAGCGTACATTGCATCTCAATTAGCGGGAATCAATTCAAATACAAAAGTTTACGAGCCTACTGCTGGTAACGGTATGCTTTTGATTGGGGCTAAACAAGAAAACATTTATGCAAACGAGTTGCAACCTGGGCGTGCGGCTATTCTTGAAATGGTGTTACCCAATGCAAGCGTTACTGATTTTAATGCGGCTAAATCAATTCCAGGTGGCGCTGTTGATGCAAGAACAATGGATGTTGTTATTGCCAATCCACCATTTGGGGTGATCAAAGATAAAGAAGGCAAACCAGTTACTCATGATGCTCATTGGTATAACACCAAAGAAATAGATCATGCTATAGCATTTAGAGCGCTACGCACAATAAAAGATAATGGTAGAGCTGTGCTTATTGTTGGCGGCGTTATGGGCAAGACCGATGATGCCCGCAGAGAGGATTACCGAGGTAAAGCCAAACGTGATTTTTATTCAGAGCTTTATAGAAGATACAACGTAGTAGATCACTTTACCGCCAGTGGAAATTTATATACAAAACAAGGTGCATCATATCCAGTAGACATTATCGTAATTGATGGCGTTAGAAATGGAGCGCCGTTGGTTAATGATAAAGGTGAAATGCAAACTGCAAGAGCCTTACCTGCCTTTGATTTGCCAAAGGTATACACAACATACGGTCAGTTAAAGGAGAAATTAGATGAAAACACCTTGGTATCCAGAGGGAATGAACGCCCCAGTGGAGTTGATAGCGGTGTACTCGCCGAAGGAAACGTTAACGAACAAGGAGTGGCTGGAGGCGTTAGCGGACAGGGTGTCGAACCTGGCACAACAGGAGGAGAAACCACTGGAGGCGGCGAACAGGGCGTGTCAGAAAATGGACCTACCACAGGTGGACAACCCGAATCAACTAGGGGAGGCGCTGGTAACGTACAACCTAAACCTGGTAACGCACCTAAACCTAGCGCAGGAGGAGAAGCAGTTCCCAGCAAAGGTGAAGTCAAACCTACTAGCGGCAAAGGTACTGAAGGAAACAAGCCTGGAGGAGTGGGTGGAGTTAGCCTTGTCTCTGGTGAACGTGTCGGGTCTGGATTAGTAGATAGAGCTGGACAAGAAACTGAAACAGCAACCCAAGTTAGTTACCCTCCGCATTCTGGAGCTAAATCTGTAGGCACATTGGTTCCCAACGCAATGGCTCAAGCTATAGATAAGGCACTTTCTAATCTTGAAAAAAAATATGGCAACATAGATAGATTTGTTGCTGAAAATCTTGATATTGATGTTGATACATTACAAGAAAATTTTTCAGCAGAACAAGTGGATGCTATTGCATTAGCAATTATGAATGCTGAAATGGGCAAAGGTTTTATCATTGGAGATCAGACTGGTATTGGTAAGGGCCGAGTTGTTGCGGCTATGATTAAGTACGCTTTATTGCAAGACAAAATACCAATTTTTGTAACTGAAAAACCTAATCTTTATTCTGACATGATAAGAGATTTAGATGATATTGGTATGACTGATAGCATTGGTTTAGATAAACTTCATTCAAAAATTTTAATTACAAATGGAGATCAAAATATTCCTTACACGTTATTGCGTGAAGTTAATAATGAAATAATTGAAAATAATCTAAATCTTAAAGCACCCAAAAAAGGCGCTGAATATGATGCAATATTAAAATCATTAAGAGAAAAAGATGATCTTGGTAATTACAAGGTTATTTTTACAACTTATAACCAGTTACAAACACAAAAAGGAAAAGAAACAGAACGTCAAAAATTTATTCGGCATTTTGGCGCTGGTAATTATTTAATATTTGACGAAAGCCACAATGCAGGTGGAGCAGGTGAAACTCAAGCTAGAACAAAAGAACAAAGAGAAAATGCTAAAGAAGGCAAGAGTTTGGTTCAAGGCAGAGCCGCTTTTGTTCGTGAATTAGTGCAAAATGCTTTTGGAACATTTTTTTCATCTGCAACATATGCAAAACGTCCAGATGTTATGGATTTGTATGCCAGCACTGATATGAGTCTTGCTGTAGATAAGTTGGCAGACCTAGCGCAAGCAATCAAAAATGGCGGCATTCCTATGCAGCAAACAGTTGCAAGAATGCTTACCGAAGTTGGCCAATACATTCGCAGAGAACGTACATTTGCAGGAGTTTCTTACGATACAAAAGAAGCTAAAGTAGATAAACAAACTGCTGAAAACATGGCTTCATCCATGAGGAAAGTTCTTGATTTTTCAAGAGCAAAAGAACTTGTTGTAAAAGATTTGCAAAAGTCTTTTGATAGACAAGGTGGGAAAGTTAGCACTGAAGGAGAAAAAACACAGGTGCAAAGCGCAAACTTTGGGTCTACCATGCACGTTTTAATTGATCAAATGCTTTTAGCACTTAAAGCAAAAAGCACTGTTGATCATGCAATTGAAAGATTAGAAGCAGGAGAAAAAGTAGTTATTACTGTAGCTAATACGATGGGTTCATTTTTGCAAACTTATGCAGATGAAATGAATTTAAATGTAGGTGATTTAGTTGATTTGTCATTTAAAAACCTTTATTTAAATTATCTTGAAAAACAAAGATTTGTTACCATAAAAACTGGTAATAAAAAAACCAAATATAGATTAACAGATGCAGATTTAGGGCCAGAATTAACAAGGCAATTTGAAGATATTAAAAAGTTTATTGAAGGAGCTGGATTTAGTGAAGCGCCAATTTCACCAATTGATTATATTCATAACGCTTTGCGAAAGGCTGAATATAAGACAGAAGAAATTACAGGTCGTACTATTATTTTAAATTATTCTGGTAATAAACCTACATTAGCAAAAAGAGTAGCAAATATAAAACAGCGCGTCAATGCTGTTAAAGCATTTAATAACGGAGAGGCTGACGTTATTATTCTTAACCAAGCTGGATCAACAGGCATATCGTTGCACGCTTCTAGCAAAGTTGATGATAAACGTAAACGCCATATGATACTTGCCCAGGCCGAAAAGAACATTGATACGCATATGCAAATGTTGGGGCGCGTACATAGAACAGGACAAGTCATAACGCCTGCATACTCCCAAATGATGGCTGACATTCCTGCTGAAATGCGTCCAGCGGCTGTGTTGCTTAAAAAGATGGCATCACTTAATGCAAACACAACGGGTTCTCGTAAATCTGCCGTTTCAACTGAAGGTGCTGTGGACTTTATGAATGATTACGGAGGACAAGTTTCGCAAGAGTATTTAAGGGATAACCCTGATATACACGAAGCAATTGGCGGTAAGAAGATTGTTGAGTTGCAAGATGATCCAACAGAAGGGACAGAAGCAGATATTCGTAGGCTCACAGGGTATGTACCAATATTACCAATCAAGCAACAAGAGGAAGTCTACAAAGACATTATCGAGCGATACAACGAATTGTTGCAAAGAGAAGAAAGTATGGGTACTAATAAGCTCGAATCGAAAGCGCACGACTTAGATGCCAGGACGCTTTCATCTAAGCCTATTACCGAAGATAAAAATGAACAAGGATCAAATTCCCCATTTGCTCAACCAGCAAACATGGAAAAGGTTGATGTTAAACGCACAATAAAGCCTTACTCTAAAGCAGAAGTGCAAGAACAGATTGATGAAAATTTGGAAGGTAAAAACCCAAAAGAAAAAGCCAAGGAAATGCTTGCCAGTTTAACTCCTAGAGCTAGTGAGTTTGGTAAACAAAGATTGGCAGAACTTGCAGAAAGCGGCGCTGACCCTACAAGGATTGCAGAAACAAGTCTTCAACACGAATCTCAAATTGGAAAAATCAAAAGTATTTTAGATACTTATCCTATTGGAACTCCAATTGTTCTCAAGAGTAAGAACGGCACGCTTATTTCTGGCGTTGTAACTAACGTAGAAAACAAGGGCAAGACAAAGAACCCATTGGCTGGTTCTGACTGGAAGATGCAAGTTGCGCTTGCTAACGGCGATGCAAAAAGCATTTCAATCAATTTCTCTCAAGTCAACAGCGTGTACGAGCTCAGAGAAGAGTCTGAAGTACCGTGGAACAATCCTGAGACAGATAAGTTTGAATACATTCCAATGATGGATTTGTTTGATAAAAGTGCAACTGTTAGGCGTGAGAAGCGATGGATGGTGACGGGCAACTTGTTGGCGGGCTTTGCGGCTGTCAACAATATGGGCCAGATTATGTCCTACACCAAGGACGATGGCACAACAGGCCAGGGTATATTAATGCCCCGCACGTTTGACTTTGAAAAAGAAGAAAAGAGAGCCCCAGTTAAGCTTAACACTTTGCAGAAGGTGCAAGTATTTTTTGATGAATTTCAAAATGGAATTGTCCAAACAGAAGATGGATCATTAAAAATATCTAAACGTGGTGAAAGATACCAATTTATTACGTCCAAGTCTAAGAGAGAAGGCGGCCAATACTATTTAGATTTAGGACTGACAAATTTTACTGGTACTTTCCATTCGTCTGGGCAACAAATGAATGCAGTCATTTATGACCATGAAAGAGGAAAAGAGGCAATTAAATATATTTTGCATGATATGCAAAAAGGATTGGTTGCGGGTAATTATAAAGATGAAGCTAGAGCACTTTTTGCACCCAAGGAAGAGTTCAAGCCGCCTTTGAGTAACTTTAGTCCTATCAATAACTTTACAAATGATAGAGAACAAAACATTAAAGACTTGCAGGCCGCTAAGATTAAAAAAGCCGCACTCTTTAAAAAGTTTGCTGAAGGAAAGGCTGGAATACCAGAACAACAATCAGCTAATTTAATTAATGCCTGGGTGCGTGTATTAGAAGAAACAATTGCGGCCACAAAGCCAGAGAAGAAGAGCGCTAAAGATTTCTTTGTAAAAGCAACCAAAGATTGGGGCGAAGGAAAGATCAGCGATTCTGTTTACTCAACAATCAAAACTTTGTATGAGAAGTATCCTTTTGTTCTTGAAGGGCTGTCTTTATCTGTCAAAAAAGGCAAGGAAGATAAATCAGCGGCAGGGGAATTTGATGCCCTACAACGAGTTATAAACCTATTCAAAGGTACAACTGGTGTTACAGATGCAACAACCATCCGTCACGAGCTTACACACTCATTAGAACAAATGATGGACAAGGACGCATCCAAGTCTTTGGTCAAAGAATGGGGTATCCAAGTTAAAGCCAAGATGAAGTCTGACCAGACCAAAGAAGGAAAAGCATTCTTCAAAGCCTTAACAGATTTCTATGCTAATCCATCTTTGGAACAATACAACGCATTAATTGCGGCATTGCCTGACCAGTCTTATTACCAATACGTTAACCCATCCGAATACTGGGCTGTTAACGCTGAGAAACTATTGAACCAAAAACTAGGTGGTGGCTGGGATAGATTTAAGTTAGCCATTAGAAAGTTGTATGAAGGGCTTAAATCACTTGTTGGTGCAACTAATCAATACGCTTTGCATAAAGTGTTTGACGACATCATGACTGCAAAAGGCACTCGTATGTCTGATGGTGCTTTGCGTGACTATGTTGATGCAAGCACAATGGCACTTCAAAATAAGAACTTCAGAAACTTTAAAGGAGCTCCAGCGCCCAAAGCAACGTGGGATGTATCTGAGCCATTTAAACAAGGAGATTGGGAGCACAGACTTGTAGATAAACATCTTGATACCAAACAAATAGTTAAAGATATTAATGAACAAGTTGGTCAAATACAAGATGATTGGGACCCATACCTTAAGTTAACTTTAATGCCTGGTCGTAAAGCTGACCAAGTGCTCAAGTTTTTAGAAGAAGAAGGTAATCCTTTTATTAAAAAGATGAATGATTTGGGCGTAACTGTTGACGAGTTTGAAAAATACTTACACAACCGTCATGCAGAAGAATACAACGATTTGATTGCATCTCGTAATGCCGCATTGCCTGATGGCGGTTCTGGTATTTACACCAAAGATGCGCATGATTATTTAAATAACTTGCCTGTTGATAAGAAGAAAAAGTATCAAGACTTAGCTAAAGATATAGACAACATTGTTAAAGAAACGCAAGACCTATTGGTGGCAAGCGGTACTGAAAAGGCTGAGACTATTCAGGGTTGGCGCAATAAGATGCCTTACTATGTTCCTCTCAACAGGGATCAGGAAGAACTAGACTTTGCTGGAAATTCTGTAACAGGATTTGGTAAGGGAATCAGCACTGGTGGTGCATTTACCAGGGCTGGTACAGGATCAACCAAGACTGTTGTTGATATTTTGAACAATGTCTTCCTCCAGCGTGAGCGTGCAATTAACAGGGCTGAAAATGCTCGTGTTGGTAAGGCGCTTATTGGTTTAGCACTTCAAGCACCCAATACAGATTTTTGGTTGCCTATTAATCCCAAAGCTATTCGCAATAAGAAAAAGTTGTATCAGAACCTGATAGACATGGGTTTAACGCAACAAGATGCGGATAACTTTATTAAAGAGCCTACTGTAGCCAGTATAGACAAGTTAACAGGCCAAGTTCAATACAGAGTTAATCCAGTGCTCAGAGGTTCTAAGAACGTCATTACAGTACGCGTAAACGGAGAAGATTGGTTTGTGTTCTTTAACCCTGGTAATGAGCGTGCTATGCGTATGGCAGAGGCGCTTAAGAACATGGATAGCAGTTCCGTGGCTGAAATATTGAGCGGTGTTGCAGAGGTAACTCGCACAATGGCGGCCATGAATACACAGTACAACCCGTTGTTTGGTCCTTGGAATTTGGCGCGTGACTACGCAGAAGCCAGTATTACGCTTGAGGCAACTCCAATTGCAGGCAAAAACGAAGAACTTAGAAAAGGCGTTACTCCTGCAATGCGTGCCATTTATAGAATTGGCAGAGGAAAAGTAGCCACAAATCCTGAAATGAAAGCATGGATGGATTTATTTGATAGATATAAAAAAGCTGGCGGCCTGACAGGATTCCGTCAACAATTTAGTGGATCAAATAAAAAAGTAGCTATTGTTGATCGAGAGCTTAAAAAATTAAATAAAAGCAATGTAGGAAAAGTAACCAGCAGTGTCATGGACTGGCTATCAGACTATAACGAATCTCTTGAGAATGCTGTACGTTTAACCGCATTTAAAATTGCTTTAGATCAAGGCATTAGCGAAGAAAGAGCCGCAGAGATTGGTAAAGAAATAACTATTAACTTTGATCGTAAGGGCCAGTGGTCTTCAAATGCGGCGGCGTTGTTTGCATTTTTTGGCAGTAGTATTCAAGGCACTGCAAAAATGGCCAGAATAATGCTTGCAAAGAAAAATGGTAAAACGGAACTTACTAATTTAGGGAAAAAGATTGTTGCTGGCGGTATATTCTTTGGCGTTATGCAAGCTATTGCTTTGAAGATGGCAGGTTTTGACGAAGATGAGCCGCCAGAGTATTTAAAGAATAAAGATATTATTATTCCAACTTTCAATGGTAAATATTTGAATTATCCAATGCCACTAGGTTATAGCGTATTCCCAAGTATTGGACGCATCATTACTGAATATATGTTATCAAACGATAAAGACCTTAAAAAATCTACTATTAGTATTTTGAGTGCTGTTACAGATGCGTTTAATCCGTTAGGTGGTGGTGGATTTATTCAAAACTTTACCCCAACAGTAATAGACCCATTGTTTGGTTTAATTGAAAATAAAGATGCGTTTGGAAGACCAATTGCTAAGCCTGTAAATGAAATGAAACCTACGCCTGGATACGAACGTAACCGCGAATCGGCCAGCGCATTCAGTAAAGGTCTTTCATATGCGTTGAACTATATCAGTGGCGGCGGCAAATACGGCATCGGTTTGGTTAGCCCAACAGCGGATCAGCTTGATTATTTGATGGGTCAATATGCTGGTGGTGTTGGACGTGAGGTTATGAAGACCGTAGACTTAGCATCTGCACCATTTAAGAATGAGCCAATTCCATCTTATAGAATTCCTATTGTTGGAAAGTTTTATGGTGAATCAAAATCAGATGCGGCCGTTCAGGATAAGTTTTATAAGAATATTATCAAAATGTCTGAGTACGAAGGTATTATCAAACGTATGGAAACAAACAATGCTGATCCTGAAATGTTCTTTATTAAACATCCTAAAGCTAGATTTTATGATGATGCCAATAAGTATGAGAATGAAGTCAGGAAACTTTCTATTGAAAGAAGGCAATTGATTATGAACAAGGCAAGTAAAGAAGAGCTAAAGGATAATCAAATGCAAAAGATTGAATTGATGAAAGAATTTAATCAGCAAGTTAGATAACAACAATAAGTTCTTTTTGGAAGAGTTCACCAATAGTTTTGCGATGAGCGTTTTCCCAAAGTTCTTTTCTCATCTCCTTGGTAAGATTAGCGCCCTGGTCTATGGCGCTGTGGCAAGTAAAGCATAAGGCCGCGACACGGAAATCGTGAGCCTTTATGCCGCGTCCTTTGCCATCTCTAAGCTGATTGGAATGTGCGGCCACTACAGTGCCGTCCTCACGCCCACATTGCTGGCAAGGGAGCTCACGGCAAGCCTCCAGTAGTTTCTTATTCCTGTACATTCTTTTTCCTTTTCTTGAGGGCAACTATGCCTTCTTCTGGCGGGTCTAGTTCATCGAGCAGGGCATCGGCAAGCCTAATGCATCTGCGTGCAACAAGTTGCACTTCCTTGTTAGAGAACTCTTCATTGTCGCTGGGTGAATAGTAGGCCAGTCTGCTGAGGGCAAACATGGCCGCTAGTGCTCTAAAGTTTTCGCGGTCTTCCATTAGTGCCCCTTATCTTTAACCATCGCCAAAGTATCTTTGTAGACGTTTTGGATAAGGCTCATAGCATCTTCTTCGGGCACGCCCATATGGATGCCAGTCGTAGCAAATAACCCAGCAAAGGCCAGGAAAGCCTCTACTGGATCGTTTTCTAGGACTTCCTCCAAAGACCGCGCGACAAGGTGTCCAATTTGTTGTGCTTTCATAAGTCTAGCTCCGCTATTTGTCGCATGATGAGCTCGTTGAGCTTGCAACCTTTGATGGATATATCTTGAAGGTCTTTGGACTTTTTAACAACTTTGATTGCATCTCTGATACCTTTGGAGTAGCCAGATTTGTATTCGTCTTTGCCGTCAATAATCATACAGATAGCATCTCGCACCATGCTGGAGGCTAGTCTTTGCTTGGCTAGTTCCTTTATTTTGTCGTAGTATTCTTCGGGAAGATACACGCTGTACGGTATCATTTTGTCGCTCATTCTTTCCTCCAATGCTCAAAGCTTTCGCGTAAGCGGTTAAACAAGTTGCGGGCGCTCTCATTGGTCTTAAGTTCTTTCCTAGACTCAATATCAAGATAAGAACAAAGCCAGTCTGTACAGGCGGCCTCATTCTGCTCAAATAGCCATTCCTTGCGGTGTAGCCATGCCCAGAACTCTTTATCTCGGCATAGCATTCCTGCTATCTTTACTGCCATGTCTCCTGGGAATTGGTCTTCTCTTTCCATCGGCATTTCGTTGTCCCCCAGTCGGACCATGACAACCACATAACGAGAGCCGATAAAGTCTCGCATAAGGTCATCACTGATCTCGTCTGGGTGGATGGCTAGAGTAAGAACATATCCTTCTTTTGATTGCTTCAAGGCGGTTTTAATTGCCTCGAACTGGATTGGTTCGCTCAAGTTTTTTCTCCAAATAATTAATAACGGCTTGCTGATCTAACACAATCTTCTCTAAATTGTGTATATCGTCAGCCATAGAAAGCATTGCTTCCCTGAGATTCTCAATCGTCCCAGGGGTCGTTGGCTTTGAAGTTGTTTTCTTTTTTCTCATAAGTATTTACTTTTAATGAAACCATGTGATTGCCTTCCTTGTCCTTTTTCTTCCAACCGTCAAGTTTGATTTTGACTTCTACATTCTCGCAGTTGTTAAGCATATGGAGCAAAAGTTCCTTGTCGATTTCAATGTAGCCGTTGAAGTGCGGTGACTTCTCGTTGTACATTTTTTTGGCGCTGAACAATACGCCAGTATTTGGATAATCTACGCTCATTTGAACGATTCCTTTCTAATCTTAAATACATCTAACAATTTTGCATACTCAGTGGGATATTCGGTCTTTAAACGCTCATACTGGGCTTTGTTGACCTGGTAGATATGTTGCACGTCCTCTACGCTCTGGGTGAGCCCTATCACAAGCCTGGTGGCTTCTATGACTGATTTATCCCAAGACACGCCTTCTTTTTCTACAACTCTGATCTGCCAATCCATCATTGGGTCTTCGGATAGGGTCATCTTTACACCAGGAATGTCGGTGTTTACGCGTACAGTTGGCTTTGGATTCTCAACTTTGTAGGGTTTCTTTTCGGCTTTGGGTGCAACTTGTTGCACTTCGCGGGGGGTTTCGGCGGGCGGTAGGGCATCAACCTGGTCGTTTTCGGTAAGCTCTAAGGCCATCAACCAGAGGTAGCGCCGAAGATAAGTATGGGTACTGCCCAGGTCTTGAATTGGCTGTCCTTTAGGGTTGTGAGCCATGACTGTGGGTGTAAAGAATGTGATCTGATCACCAGAATCTACATCATGAATGCGTAGCGTAGCAGACGAATCGTCTAGGCTAAAGATTCCGCATAAGCCTGCAATCCTAAATACATCGTGGGCGGTGGGTAAAAAGTCTCCCAATTCGAAATATTCGTAACCAGCAAATTTATTCTTGCCTGATTTTTTGAGGGGCATAGTGGCCATTACAGCTCTAGCTTCCTGTAGTTTCTTAAATACTGTCATTTTCTTTCTCCATTTTTAGGCTTGACATAAGTTCCTTGTTTTGCTGAATCCCAAAATAAAACCCCCTTCATCATCCGCTTGGCAACTGCTTTGCTAAGCTTTCGGCGGTTTCTGTACTGCTCTTGGTTCTCGAACGAATAACGTTCTGGTGTGTGTACCATCTCCATTATTTCTTCTCCAATAACTCTGTTAGTTTTACAATTTTTGTTTCTAAAAACCCAATAATTCCTCGTTGCTCATATAGAAGTTCTACGTTTGCTTTCCCTTTTTCAACTGCCTTGTTGTATTCAATTTTTAAATTGCTGTAATCAACTAAAAG
>Ga0007871_1000375_pt1 | contig 11108 bp, 9 predicted proteins | sample CryBogCBH08Jun09_FD_71208 | JGI IMG/M metagenome (GOLD analysis project Ga0007871, IMG submission 71208) | Freshwater microbial communities from Crystal Bog, Wisconsin, USA - CBH08Jun09 | ecosystem: Environmental > Aquatic > Freshwater > Lake | place: Crystal Bog, Wisconsin, USA | collected...
AGATAATCAGAGATCACTCTGCAGAGGCAAGAGTTTGGCTTCCTTGGAATGAAGTTGGACCTTTTGATCAAGAGCTAATTGAGTTGATAAGACCCGAGTTTATTAATTCCCACTACTCTTATTGGAACGCAGAGAAAGTGGCGAGTGCACATGCACTGGGATTAAAGACTTCGGCATGGACTATCGATGATGCACCGACAATGCGCTGGGCTCGTGCGATCGGCATAGATTCAATCACTTCCAACAAAATGACACTTCTTCAGAATGTGCTCGGTGAGGATCGGGATGTAGATCCACTCGATGTAGATCGCGCTTTTGATTTGGCAACTTCGATTGGCAAATGGGCCATCATGGTCTGCCAGATGATGAACCCAGGAGAGATAAAAACAAAGGTCAACCCTGCTGATCTCGTCACGGAAGTAGATCTCTTCATCGAAGCTCACCTTCGAGAGATGATCAGTGCCAACTTTCCTACCCATAACATTGTTGGCGAGGAATTTGGCGGGGAGTATCAGGAGTCCATTCCAACGTGGTACATCGATCCCGTGGATGGGACGACCAACTTTGCGAATAGAACTCCGTGGAGCTCTCTCTCCTTGTGCCTAGCTGTAGGACGAGTTCCCCTTGTAGCCACAACTATCGATCCGTGGAGAGATCTCTTGTTTCAGGCGATTAAGGATCGAGGCGCACTAATAAATGGGAAGAAACTAGAACTTCCTGTTGCTCCGGCCGCAGAGAATTCGCTGGCTGGCAGGGTGGTGCTAACGGAGCTTGCTGGATCTCAGCCGTGGAGTGGAATGCACGAATTTCTCGCTGGACTCCACGAAAATTTCTGCACCATGCGGATCATGGGTGCTGGAACCCTCACCCTTACTGCAGTGTCGGCAAATTACGGTGTCGGAGCTGTGATTCACCAATTCAGTCCCATTGATCACTTGGCTGCCGCTTTAATTGCTCGAGAGGTCGGTTGCGTAGTTCTTAATTCATCCGGGGAAGAAGATCTCTTCCCACAATCTGGTGGGTTGATGATCGTTCAACCGCACGCACGCGAAGCTCTCTACAAAATTTGGCAGCCAAGTAACAATAGCTAAACCTCTAGATCAACGCCCCTTTTCGGGATTTAGAACTCCACCGATTGGCGAAATGGTATTTGCAGGGAAGCCGCCGCGCTTGGCGTGCTCACGGATTACCTCTTCATCAGATGCAGCGTAGATGCAGTAAATCTTGTCGCCTGCGGCATAACTTTCGATCCACTCAATGGCGCTGCCTTCTTGGTGCATTGCGTCAAGGACTCCATCGCTGACTTTGGAAATATTCTTAATATCTTCCTCGCCAAGTGATCCCGCGCCTGGAATCTCTCGCTCGATAATGTACCGCTGCATAGCCTCTCCTCTGGTTGGGTGGAACTGCGGAAGGCCAGCCTTCCTCACGCTAGGCCGGAGGGCAATACCTTTATCTCAAGGGTTTTTATTAAACCCTGAACCTATTAACTAACCGTTGTGGGCAACACCGAGAACGCCGAGGCACATCTCATCCGCCGAACCCTCACCCCAGGTAACGTAGCGAGGTGGAAGGTTCTTTAAAATGGGAAGCTTCTGACGCAAAGTTGGATCGTATTTACAAATAATTCGAACAGTATCTCCCGCTTTAATCTGGATGGGCTGTTTCAAAATGGTGGGCGACTGATCGTCAAAGTTGTAGTTAGGGCGATCGAGAAGAATTTTCTGACCAGGTGTCCCTGGATTCAAAATCATCTGCAGGGAACGACCCAAGAGGTGCATATGTGGAGTCGCCTTTACGACCAACTCATTCTGCTTGATTACTTGGTCGCATGTCGAAACCGTACTCGGGGTCGGAGAGACAGGATTCTTGCCACACTCCAAATTCAGGGCCTCTGCTTCAAGGGCGGTTGACTGGCTGGTTCGCTGCGCTAGATCAATGAGTGACTTTCCCCGGTTGCAGAGGGGCCCCGTAATACCCTTAGGGCAGGCGAGTTCGACAGGGGCTGCAACTAAATCTGTGTAAAGCACCTTGAGGTGGGCTCCCTTTGCGGGAATTGCCGTAATAAGAACCCGAGATTGGTCCGTTGGCACCTTTCCAGGAGGAGCCATCAATAAGTTGTAGTGGGTCTGCAGAACAATGCGATCTCCTTTGGCGATCGGAGTGCCGTAGCCGGCAGGCATGATGTCCTTATCGCGCCCTGGGGCCCACGATGAGAGCCATGGAGAAGTTAAGAACGAGGAGAAACTCGATCCGATCCCCATTCCTCCAAAGCAGGGCCAACCCTCTCCATTGTTATCTAGCCGAATCGCCTCCGGTAAGTCCTTCTGTCCTACAAGGAACATGATTGCGTGATGCATCAGCATCTTCTGTTGTGGTTGAAATTCAACTTGAGTGATCAGGGAATCTTGGGTGACCTTCGGATCAATTAAGAAGCAGTGATAGTCATCGGTTCCACCGTTATTGCCCTGTGGGAGGTGAGGCTTAGTCATCTGAGCGACATAGACCGTGCTAGCGGGTGACGTTTGGGCGTTGCTCACTGCGTTGCCTAAAAATATCGAGAGGATGAGTGTGGGAATGAGAAGGAACACAGTGTTGCGCGCACGTTGGCTCATGGGCAGATCCTAATAACCTTCTTAAATGGCGTCCCCTCGAAATCCTGACTACCTTTGCCGTATGACGCGCCTGCGAGCTTTTAGTGCTGCGCTCCTCATCCTTTGTTCATTTGGATTTTCCTCTGTCGCTTACGCAGGACAGAGCTATACAACACAGGACCTGCGCCTGACGGGTGCTGGCGGAGTAGCCCTCGATGCGACTATTTATCTACCAAAGCACGCTCCGGCTCCCGCCATCTTGTTGGCACATGGTTTCGCAGGGGATAAGACGAGCGTCGCATCTCAGGCTCAAGAACTCGCAACTGCTGGTTACGTAGTTTTGGCGTGGACCGCACGTGGATTTGGAAACTCAACTGGCGAGATCTCCATGGATTCGCCGACCGGCGAGGTGGCCGATGTCTCTAAGTTAATTGATTACCTTGCAACTCGAAAAGAAGTGGTGCAGCAATCAAAGAACGATCCGCTGGTTGGCATAACCGGAGATTCTTATGGCGGCGCAATTTCACTTATGACTGCAGGGTATGACAAGAGAATTGATGCCGTCGCGGCGAACATCACCTGGAACAATCTAACTCAGGCGCTCTTTCCACAAAATGCGAACGACCCGAGCCTTGGACCGTATAAGAAGTTTTGGGCCGGCACATTCTTTGCGCTCGCTACATTGCCCAAATCGGTTGCAGGAGAGTGCGGAACTTTTTCAGCGGCGTGGTGCGCAGCATTTAAAGATGCAGTGGCGACTGGAACTCCGAGCAAAGCAGATATTGCGCTTATGCAAGCCTCGTCACCATCCACAATTACAAATCGAATCACGGCGCCAACACTTTTGATGCAAGGTGAAGCGGACTCACTCTTCCCGCTCTCGGAGTCCATTAAGAACGCCGAAGAGATTCATGCGGCACATCCGCACACTCCGCTCGCAATGATCTGGCATAGCGGTGGGCATGATGGTGGAACCGATGAATCCCCGCGCTTACATCAAGCTGCCTTAGATTGGTTTGATATTTACCTTAAAGGAGTTAAGAAGAGCTTTCCGACTTTCCAAGCAACGGACACCAATGGTTCGATCTCGCTCGTAGATTCTTCGGTGATTCCAAAATTCTTGACCTCTTCTTCGCTCCCACTTGCGATTCCAACTCAATCTATTCCGATAGCGGTGCCATTTACTGCTCTGATCGCACCTATCGGAGGAATTCCAGGGGCTATCTCCTCACTTCCTGGAGTTGGTTCGGCTCTTGCTCTAGCCGGCAGCGTGAGTGGGGCGACGGCAGCCTTCTTGCCTGGACAGAGTGGGTTCCTGGAGAGCGCACCATTAACAGCACCCATCCATATTGTCGGACCTTCCTCGATAAAGATCCGGATCTCTTCGGATAAGAAGGATGCGACGCTCTTCTTCTCGCTCGTGGTTCGAACCGCTTCCGGCCAAACCAAACAACCAGATGGAATTGTCGCCCCGGTACACCTGACTAATATTTCGAATTCTGGCTCCGACTACACGATTCAATTGCCGGCGGTGGTGCTAGATGCTGCACCGGGGGACAAATTAGCGGTTGCCATTTCGACGACCGATCAGGGATACACACTTCCGCAAGATGGTCGCCAATATGCGATCACTTCTCTGTCTCCCATAAATGTTTCGCAGATGGTATTTACGACAAAGGTAAATCGGACTGCGCTATATGGTTGGCCAATCGCCGCATTATTGATTGTCCTCCTTGCCTTTGCTGCCGTCTATCTGCGTCGCCCACGCCATAACGCGCTTCCGATGGAAGAGAGCGAAGCGCTCGTAACCGTTTCTAACCTCACCAAAGTTTATAAAGATGGTTACAAGGCAGTTGATGGATTGTCCTTCCAGGTAAAGCGTGGACAAGTACTCGGATTGCTTGGGCCTAATGGAGCGGGAAAGACAACGACCTTGCGAATGATGATGGGACTGATCTTCCCAACTGAAGGCGAGATTGCGATAGATGGCAAGCCGATCTACCCAGGATCACCAACGCTCTCCAATCTTGGCTCCTTTGTTGAAGGATCGGGCTTCTTGCCACATCTCTCGGGTCGTGAAAATTTAGAGCTTTACTGGAAGTCGATCGGAAGAAGCGATGAACCTTTCTTCGAAGAGGCGATTACGATCACCGATCTTGGCAGTGCGCTCGATAAGAAGGTGCGCTCATACTCACAGGGAATGCGTCAGCGCTTGGCGATCGCACAGGCGATGCTTGGAATGCCAGATCTCTTGGTCCTTGACGAACCGACCAATGGTCTTGACCCACAACAGATCAAAGCGATGCGTGAAGTCTTAAAGCGCTACGCGAAGACTGGACGCACCGTCATTGTCTCGTCACACCTTTTGGCGGAAGTAGAACAGACCTGTTCCCACGTGGTTTTGATGCACCGTGGTCGCTTGATTACTTATGGAACCATGCGCCGCATCCTGACTAAGGCTGGAAAACGTGCGGGCACACTTGAAGAGATCTTCATTGAACTCATCGGAGATGACCTAACCATCGGAAAGGGGGAGTAGATGTATCTGCCTAATAAGACACTGCCTTATCGCCTTGAGATGTATCGCCAGCTCAAGCGTAAGCGCACCCTCTTCTCCTATGTATTTGTAATGGCGCTACCGGTGATTGTTGCGCTCGCCGTGAAATTCGGTTCCACTGGCAACAGTTCCGGACCCACTCGATTTGGTTCGGGTACCGCCGATCTCATTGGTCTGGCCACCAAAGGGGCGGCTAACTTCACGACAACCATGTTCTATTTTGCGACACCATTCCTCTTAATTGCGGTGATCTCAATTTTCAACGGTGACACCGTGGCATCCGAGGCATCTTGGTCGACCTTGCGCTACCTGCTGGCTGCTCCCGTACCACGAACACGCCTCCTGGTGCAGAAGCTTAAAGTGAGCCTCACCCTCTCCTTCTTCTCCATCGCGCTCTTGATCACGACATCGTGGATTGTGGGTGCGATCGCCTTTGGCCTGAAACCACTCCAGACTCCACTCGGAGCCACCTTTGCCAATGGCCTAGCCCTGCAAAGAATTCTCATAATTGGCGTTTACTTATCGATCGTTCTTTTATCCGTGGCGGGTCTCGCCTTTTACCTGAGCGTTTCGACGGATGTGCCGTTAGGCGCAGTGGGTGGGGCAATTGGCATCATCATTCTCTCTAATATTTTGGATGCGATCTCAGGTCTGGGGTCGCTGCGTAACTGGTTACCGACCCACTACTCATTCTCGTGGTTCGATGCTCTCTCGACCTCGATTGACTGGACGCAAATGATTCGCGGCGCTTCTTACAGTGTGGCTCTCTTTGCCCTGTTGATTTCGCTAGCGGTTATTAAGTTCAACAAGAAGGACGTCACCTCGTAAAGGCTGTGTTTCTCCTTAAAAGGCAAAATTTCGACTTATCAAATCTGGCAATCTAGGGCAGACTTTTCCGATGAATTTCCGACGCGGATTCAAATTGAGTGCTGTCATCCTCGGCGGCGCGCTCCTCCTCACTAGCTGTGGGACACCTTCACAGAAGTATGGAAGTGACTCGAAGGATGGCGTGTACTTCGCCGTTCCAAATTCGTGGAATCAGATCAGCTCTAAGGATTTAGCGAGCCAGGAAGCTCTCTCAACGGTTGCCGGATCCTCTGAGCGCTTGGCCTTGGTCCGCTACCAAGTCGCTTACTCCCCGGATCCCAAGATCAAGGCGAAAGATGTACTCACACTTAACACTCCAGATACTCCGATTGTTTACGCCCGCGTGCGAGGTCTGACGGACTCGGAGATACAACAAGTTTCTTACAACGATCTGCGCAATTTGATTCTTCCATTGACCACGTGGGAGGACGGAACAGCTTCCTCAATTCCCGTTTATAACGTGATCACTGACCAAGAGGCTGTGCAAAAAGGTGGGCGGGGAGTGCACACCGTATTTGCCTTTACAAACAACGGAGTCTCACAAACTATTAATCAGACGGGGCTCTTATCGAATGATCATCGTACGTTGGTGATGTTTGTCGTGCGCTGTTCGACGGTTTGCTACAACAAGAATAAGACGGAGATCGAAAAGGCGGTTGCTTCGCTCACAGATAGGGGTACGAAATAATGTCTCTGGAAGCTATCGAGAAAGATATGCAACCCAATCGTCCGCGAGATAGCGATCGCAAGACTCGTGTTCACCTGCCACTCTTTGATCGAATCAAATTCTTCTTGCTCTTCATTTTGGTTTTCGTCATTCTTGTCTGGGCGGCGATGGCTAATGATCCAATTCTTAAATTTCATGATGCGGTCATTAATGAATTGAATGCGCGCTGGTGGTTAATTGCACTCTTTGTCGTTGAAGCTGTGCGACAGATTCACTTCGGTCTAGCGGAAACTCTTGCCCCTTATCACGGCGGCTGGGTGCGCTATTTTGCCTTCGTCGAGCGGCAGGTCGCCAGGATCGGTGATTGGAATCGATACCGCCTCTCCCGTCTGATAAAGGTTCTTCTCTTTGTCGTGCTACTCGCAGTGATTCTTGGCGCGATTTATAAGGAAGCTCCTGTAACTGCTCTATTTATGGCTCCTAAGGCGCTCTGGTCAGCGCTCCCTCTTCTAGGACAGCTGGCATTTGCCGTCTTCTTCATCATTATTCAATTTGGTGCCATGTTCTGGTTCCTCAGCCGGGGTGGAATTGATACCTACTTCCCTGACGATATCCGCACACGCTTTAGCGATGTCTGGGGTCAAGATCACGTTCTTAATCGCATCCGCGAGAACCTGCTATTTCTTGAGTCCCCTGAAGAGATTGAAAAACACGGGGGATACGTTCCCGGTGGAATTCTCCTCTGGGGTCCTCCCGGAACCGGTAAGACCTTGATGGCTGAGTCCATGGCTGGAGAAACTGGAAAGCCCTTCGTCTTCGTTGATCCAGGTGCCTTCAATGCCATGTTCTTTGGAGTCGGCGTTTTGAAGGTGAAGTCGCTCTTTAGAAAGTTGCGCAAGCTTGCTCTGCGTTATGGCGGCGTTGTGGTCTTCTTTGACGAAGCGGACTCACTTGGAAATCGCGGCGCCGCAGTGGGCGGTGGCCAGGGATCCTTTGCGACCCGGTCGCCATTTCTCGCTAATGCTTGCAACGGCGCTAACTTCCTAAGTCCAAATGCAGCGTCATTGGTGGTTCGTAAAGCGATGTCCCGCGGTCAAGAGGGCTTCGTTGCAAATACTGCCATGGCAGGTGGCGGCGGTGGAATGGGAACGCTACAAGCTCTGCTCACCGAACTTTCGGGACTCAAGAAGCCTAAGGGATTTTTCAATCGCATCGTTCGTCGCACCTTAGGGTTGCGGCCTAAGAATCCTCCGAAGTATCGCATTCTCGTTGTGATGGCAACGAACCTTCCAGAAGCACTTGATGAGGCTCTGCTCCGCCCTGGTCGCATCGATCGCATGTATCGCGTTGGTTACCCAAGCAAGGCGGGGCGCGTGCGTACCTATCAAGGTTATCTAGCGAAGGTTTCCAACTCACTCACACCTGAAGAGATTGAGAAGCTGGCGGTCATCACTCCGTATGCGACTGGTGCGATTATTAAAGACACAATTAATGAGGCGTTGATTCTCGCAATTCGCGAAGGCCGCACCTCGATCACCTTCGCCGATGTTATTAAGGCGAAGCAACTCAAGGAGCTCGGTCCGGCCGAGGATGTTGAATATATTGAACGTGAACGCCACGCCGTTGCTGTTCATGAAGCCTGCCACGGAGTGATGGCTTACCTAGTTCGTCACCATATGGCTATTGATCTTGCGACTATCGAGAAGGGCTCAAACTATCTCGGCATGGTGGCATCGATTCCGCCAGATGATCAGTTCACACGGTGGCGTAGTGAGTACGAAGCAGACATCTTGGTTTCACTTGCCTCCCTTGCCGGAGAGCGCATGTTCTTCCAAGGCGATAATTCCTCTGGAGTTTCCGGCGATCTTGAGAGTGCCACAACGATCGCCAGCTTTATGGAAGGTCATTGGGGGATGGGATCGACTGTTAGTTCTCACGCCTCTAATCGCCGTTTTGAAGTCGGCGCTCCCGGAGGTGGAAAGCCGCAGGGTGATGACAACAAAGCCGTAAAGGGCATGCTCGCCGATCGCATTGAAGGAAACCTCGAAGGTCTGCTCAATAAAGCCGAAGAGATTTTGGCCCTCAACCGAGGCAAAGTTCTATCGCTGGCTCACGCACTTGAGATCCATAAGACGATCTCCGGCGAGGATGTCACTGCAGTGATGACTGGTGAAGTGGGACCGTTAGTAGATGGTCGTCCGTACCAGGATCCCGCCAAGATCGAGGAGATCGAGCGCTACCACGAGGCGGCGCTGCGAGCCCATCAGGGACATCAACGCCCTGAGATATCGATCCCGATCTTTTAGTCGTCCCCGCTAATTGGCCGCAGCTTGGGACTCTTAGAAGGAGTTGCGGAAGGTCGCCAGGTGGGTGTGGCGAAGATCTTCAAGCTCGGAATTTGAAACGTAGGTATTCTTGATAAAGAATGCAGTGGTTAGCCCGAAGGTAAATAGCAGTACTTTCATGATCTGGCTCATCGTTGAACCCTCCTTTTAATAGAAGATTAACCAGGCGAGTTTGCCGTAGATCCCCTCTAGGGAATACGTTAGGAAAACTCTGAGATAACTTTCCAACCTCGACGCGCGGTGCAAGGAATCGAATGTCCATTCAAAACAAAGTTGATACCGCTCTGCCACATGTTCTGGACCGAGCTGGGTGGAATTCACTCGCGGGTCCTCATTCATATATCGCAGAAGTGCATGGTTTGGCCCGGCGCTACCCAGTGGATATTTCGCCTTTCAATGCGGTTGCCGATGAGTCAAACCCAGAAGCTTGGGTAGATCTACATCATTTGATTGGTGATCACGGAGTAGCAATAGTTGTTGCCAAAGAATTTGCAGTTCCAGATGGATGGGAACTGGCGGAGAAATTTCCCGGCGTTCAGATGAGTGGTGAAGAAGTAATCGGGGTGCGCGATCCTAATCTGATTCCGTTAACAAACGCCGATGTTCCGGAGATGCTGGAGTTGGTTGCGCGTACACAACCGGGTCCATTCTTACCGCGGACCATCGAACTTGGTGGGTACTTAGGAATTAGGGTTGAAGGAAAATTAGTTGCCATGGCAGGGCGACGTCTCAATCCACCTGGCTGGGTAGAGATCAGCGCTGTGTGTACGGATGAGGAGCATCGCGGAAAGGGATACGCCGCTCGGCTAGTACTTGCAGTGGCGGCCGAAATTCAAGAATCTGGTCAGATGCCTTTTCTCCATGCTTCTGGTACGAACGAGAGCGCAATCAGGCTCTACGAAAAATTGGGATTCAACTTACGGATGCGTGGAGAGTTCAATATCCTCAAGCCGATTGCCCTGCAGTAGAAGGTACGGACCTCGTTTTCTCTTGAACCTCTTTTTCCTAGGCGACACCCGGAAATCGGTCTGTCGAGAACTGGGAAGAATCAAAGAGTCGGAATCCAACGCTCCTGATTACATTTATTACTTCGGGACCCCCGTGATCTCGAATCTTTTTTCGCAATCTACTTGCATGCGTATCCACAAGTTGGTTGCTTCCCACCCCCTTCATCACACCTATCGCTTCAAGAATCTGATTGCGGGTGAAAATCCTTTTTGGGTCTTCCAAAAGTAATTCGAGAAATTGAAACTCGGTGTTAGTGAGATGTAGTTCCCTTCCATCAACCGTGAATTCGTGAGTGCTTAGATCCATCTTTAGAGGCCCCCAGGAAAGAATGTTAATTTTGGGTGCCTGCTGACCCCCTCCGCGGAGCATCTGCTGCGCGATGCGCGAGTTTAAAATATTGCTATCAACGGGTTTTGAGATGTAGTCGTCTGCTCCTGCTGCCATCGCCATCTGCTCATCTACCAGCTCACCTCGCTGAGTCAGCATAAGTATTGGAACGTTTGAGGTAGCTCGCACCCAGCGACAGAGTTCGAGACTCTTCAATGGATTCATCGAGAAGTGGATGAGCACTAGGCTGAAATTGCGTTGCTGGAAAATTGCCTTGGCTTCTTCTCCATCCGTTGCGTCAAAAACTATAAAGCCCATCAACTCTAGATGTAGGCGAATTTCAGAGCGATCCTTTGGGTTATCTTCAGCGCTCAGCACCGCGCTCGGAGTGACGCCCGTGTTCTCATACTCGCTCATGAATCATCACCGGGCTAGAAACCCATATACCTCGCACGGATGTGTTCAACTCTATAGGAGATCCTAGTAGTAATCCCCTCATAACAGTGATTCTGTGGGAGTAAAGGTAGTCGATCGTAAGATGAATGAGAGCCTGCACTCGTCACTCGATTACTGATTAGTTCTACCAGGGTCTAAACACAGTCATTTTGCCGATTCTTCATCACAAGTCTTGATGTTTCATGGGTCACACCGCTGTGAAATCAATGTGATCTAGTAGATAACCTGCCAAGTGCTAGCCCCTGCAATTTTCAATGACTTCAGCCCCCTCGAGGTAAACAATTCAG
>Ga0007871_1000379_pt1 | contig 11058 bp, 10 predicted proteins | sample CryBogCBH08Jun09_FD_71208 | JGI IMG/M metagenome (GOLD analysis project Ga0007871, IMG submission 71208) | Freshwater microbial communities from Crystal Bog, Wisconsin, USA - CBH08Jun09 | ecosystem: Environmental > Aquatic > Freshwater > Lake | place: Crystal Bog, Wisconsin, USA | collected...
CCTGCAATCGCGAGTTAATGTGCCATGCGTCAGCAGCCTTGTCTCGCCCGGCTTCTCGGCTCCGCGGCCGTCCTCGCACTTCTGACCGCAGGGTTGGGTGGATGCCAGACCGCGGGCATGCCCGACATCACCGGTGCCCTCGGCGCACGCGCGGAAGCGCGCGCGAGTGCCGATCCGAAGCGGGCCGTTGACGTCTATGGCGAGCAATATCGCGCCCATCCGAAAAGCGTCGAGGCTGCACTCAAATACGGTCAGGCATTGCGCGCTTCCGGCCAGCGCGCGCAGGCCGTTGCCGTGCTCGAACAAGCCAATCTGACCATTCCCGGCAACAGACAGCTGCTTGGCCTGTATGGCCGCGCGCTGGTCGACAACGGCAATTTCCAGCTGGGCTTCGATGTGCTCGGCCGCGCGCATACGCCGCAGAATCCGGACTGGCGTATTCTTTCGGTACAGGGCACGGCGCTCGATCAACTCGGGCGCCACGATCAGGCGCGCGAGTATTACAGCAGCGCCTTGAAGATCGTGCCGGAGGAGCCTTCGGTTCTTTCCAATCTCGGCATGTCCTACGTGCTCTCGGGCGATCTGCCGAAGGCGGAATCGGTTCTGCGCCGAGCCTATGCCAGCCCGAAGGCTGACGCTCGCGTGCGCCAGAATCTGGGTCTCGTCGTGGGTCTGCAGGGCCGCTTCGCTGAGGCCGAAAGCATCGTCAAAGCCGATCTGCCCGCGGATGAGGCGGCAGCCAATGTCGCCTATCTCAAGCAGATGCTGGACGGCCGGCAAAAGCCGCGCCTCGGTGCACAAGCCGAACTGAACGCAGCCCGGGCCCGTTCCTGATTTTTACTGCGTGGTTGTTCTTGCTTGACGGGGTCTCCGCGATCTTTTCGAGCCTAACTCGAAAATTCGCTTGGGACGGATTTGCAACATAACAATCGTCGTCCCCGCGCAGGCGGGGACCCATACGCCGTGTCGTTCGTGATGCGGACAGCGATCATGATCCATGACGGACGAATAGCCATGCTCACCACGGCCGCCAGGGGTTATGGGTCCCCGCCTGCGCGGGGACGACGCTGAGGTTTTGTGATCTGCTCCGAGGTGCGACACGCGTGAATAACGCTTCGCACCTCAGGATAGCCGCCTTCGTGGTTCGACGTCAGTCGATCATGTTCTAATGAAGTGCCGCAAGCTTGATGCCGGTCGGCCCGAGGATCACCACGAACAGCACCGGAAGAAAGAAGACGATCATCGGAACCGTGAGCTTCGGCGGCAGCGCGGCCGCTTTCTTCTCGGCCGCCGACATGCGCATGTCGCGATTTTCCTGTGCCATCACGCGCAGCGCCTGCCCGAGCGGCGTGCCGTAGCGCTCCGATTGCTGAAGCGCCAGGCAGACCGATTTGACTCCGTCGAGGCCGGTCCGCTTCGCAAGGTTCTCGTATGCCACCTTGCGATCCTGAAGGTACGACAATTCCGCCGTGGTCAGGGTGAATTCTTCCGCCAGCGGCACCGATTGCGCGCCGATTTCCATGCTGACCTTGCGAAACGCCATTTCGATCGACATGCCGGATTCGACGCAGATCAGCAGGAGATCCAGCGCATCGGGAAACGCACGCTTGATCGATAGCTGACGTTTCGAGATCGCGTTACGCAGGAACAACATCGGTGCTTGCAGGCCGAGATAGGCGGCGGCGATGCAAATGCCGATCTTGACGGGCAGCGGCTGTTTCAGGTGGGCGATCACGAAAACATAGAGGATCGCTGCCAGCAGCAGGACGATCGGCGTAACCATCCGGAAAAACAGGAAAGTGATATACGGAGCGTGGCCGCGATAGCCGGCCATCATCAGCTTGTCCCGGGCCGCTTCCTGCGCGACCCATTTTCCGAGATTGAGATCGTCGACGACCCGGGAAACGATCTGCTTGGGCGACTGCCGCAACGACACCTTGTCGTTGCGAAGCCGATCGCGTTCACGCTGGCGGATGCGCTCGCGCTCGCTGGCAACTGCCTTCATGCGCTTCGACAACGTATCCCCGACAAGCAGCGGCGTGATGAGCGTGTACGCCGTCGCGCTCGCAGCGATCGCCGCGAACATCATCGTCATGAAGCGGGCGTCATGAATCTTTTCGAGCAGCAGTTCCAGCATGATGCACCACTAGAAGTCGAAGTTGATCATTTTCTTCATCACGAGAACGCCCATGGTCATCCAGACGGCGGACCCGGCCAGCATCAGATGGCCGGTCGGATGTGTCCATAGCAGCGAGATGTAGCTGGGGGTCGTGAGATAAACGAGAAACATCACGATCGGCGGTAGCGAACCGATAATGGCGGCCGACGCCTTTGCTTCCATCGACATCGCCTGGATCTTTTCCGACATCTTCTTGCGGTCGCGCAGCACCTTGGAGAGGTTGCCGAGCGCCTCGGCAAGGTTGCCGCCGGACTTTTGCTGGATGGAAATGACGATGCCGAAGAAGTTGGATTCCGGAAGCGGCATCCGGTCATAAAGCCGCATGCAGGCTTCGCCCAGTGGCATGCCGATCGCCTGGGTCTCGATAATGGCGAGGAATTCGCCCTTGAGCGGCTGCGGCGCGTCGGCTGCAACCACCTTGATCGATTCAAACAGCGGCAACCCGGCCTTGATGCCGCGCACGATCACGTCGACCGCGTCGGGCAGCGCAGCAAGAAATTTTTTCTCGCGCCGCTTCTTCAGAAAGCCCAACAGCCATCGCGGCACGCCGAGCGCAGCGGCAAACCCGAAGGCCACGGACGCCAGCAGGCCCGCTCCCATGACAAAGCCGACGGCAAGGCATGCAAAGCCCAGCACGCATGAAATCACGATGAATTTCTGCTTCGTCCACGACAGGCCAGCCTGGGATATCCGGGTGTTCAGCGAGACCTTTTTCTCTTCCCGGTGACGTTCTTCCAGTTCCTTGAGCGACGTCTCGACCTGCTCGCGACGCGAGCGCTGGTTGCGGTCGGCGGTCCGGATCGATGGTTCGGATTTGGCCAGCGAGGCACGGCGCTGTTCGGCTTTCCGCTCCCCGGACAGGATCGGATACAGGAAAACCCACGCCACGCCGCCAATGGCGGTCGCGGCGAGAAACGCCAGCGCGATCGGTTGCAAATTCATAACCGGCCTCAGACGTCTACATTGACCATAGAGGCGTCAAGAGCTGCGGCGAGCCGCTGCTCTTCGCCGTAATAACGTGCGCGATCCCAGAACGCCGGCCGGCCGATGCCGGTCGACCGGTGCCGGCCGATAATGTTGCCGTTCGGATCCTCGCCCAGCATGTCGTAAACGAAAATATCCTGGGTAATGATGGTATCGCCTTCCATCCCCATCACCTCGGTGACGTGGGTGATGCGGCGTGAGCCGTCACGCAAGCGCGCAGCCTGGACGATCACGTCGATCGATGCGCAGATCATTTCGCGAATGGTGCGCGACGGCAGCGAATAGCCGCCCATGGTGATCATGGATTCGCAGCGTGACAGCGCTTCGCGCGGATTGTTGGCGTGCAGAGTGCCCATCGATCCGTCGTGACCGGTGTTCATCGCCTGCAGCAGGTCGAACGCCTCGGGTCCGCGGACTTCGCCGACGATGATCCGCTCCGGCCGCATACGCAGGCAGTTCTTGACCAGATCGCGCATCGTGATCTGACCTTCGCCTTCGATGTTCGGCGGTCGGGTTTCAAGGCGTACCACATGCGGCTGTTGCAGCTGCAATTCGGCGGCGTCTTCGCAGGTGATGATGCGTTCGTCGTTCTCGATGTAACGGGTCAGGCAGTTCAGCAAGGTCGTCTTGCCGGAGCCGGTACCTCCCGAGATCAGGACGTTGGCGCGGCAGCGGCCGATGATCTGCAGGATGTCGGCGCCGGGCTGGGATATCGCGCCGAACTTGACGAGCTGCTCGAGCGTCAGCTTATCGCGGCGGAATTTTCGGATGGTAAGGGCAGGGCCGTCGATCGCCAGCGGCGGCACGATGGCATTGACGCGGGAGCCGTCGGCGAGGCGGGCGTCGCAGATCGGAGAGGATTCGTCGACGCGTCGGCCGACCTGGCTGACGATACGCTGACAGATGTTCAGAAGCTGCTGGTTGTCGCGGAAGCGGATGCCGGTCTTCTGAATTTTGCCAGCGACTTCGATGAACACGGTGCCGGCGCCATTGACCATGATGTCGGCGATGTCGTCGCGGGCCAGCAGCGGTTCGAGCGGGCCGTAACCAAGCACGTCGTTGCAGATATCGTCGAGCAGTTCTTCCTGCTCGGCGATCGACATGACGATGTTCTTGATCGCGATGATCTCGTTGACGATATCGCGGATTTCCTCGCGCGCCGACTCGCTGTCGAGCTTGGCCAGCTGCGCCAGATCGATGGCCTCGATCAGCGCGCCGAAGATCGTTGCCTTGACCTGATAATAGGTGTCCGACCGGCGCGACTCGGTCGAGACCGGAGCCTGGCGTACAGGAGCCAGCGGTGGAGATGCAACGCTGGAGGACGGCGTGGCCGCATACGGAGCCGCCGCCGGAGCCGAGGCTGGCTCCAGCACGGGGGCGCTCGACGCCCTTACGTCATTTTCTGTTCCGCTACGCTTACCAAACACGACGGCACTCCATGCGGCAGGTTATTTGGCCCGCAATTTACCAATGAGTGGTGAAAGGAACGAACTGCGCGGCTTCTTCGTTTCGCCACGCCCGGTCAGCCGCTGCGCGATTTGCAGGAACATCTCGGTGGTGCGGTGGTTGGCGGCGATTTCCGCGATCATCTGGCCGTTGTTGGCGGCCGAGCCGAACAGTTGCGGTTCGAACGGAATGCTGACGATCGGCTGGGCTTCGATCGCCTTGGCGAATTCGCTGACGCCGATTTCCGGACGCTTCGGCACGCCGACCTGATTGAGGCAGTAAAGCGGGGAGCGGTCGTTGGGCCGCGCTGCCTTCAACAGATCGAACAGGTTTTTGGTGTTGCGCAGGTTGGCCAGATCCGGCTCCGCCACGATCAGAATGTCGTCGGCGTTGATCAGGGCGCGCTTTGCCCAGCCGGACCATTGATGCGGGACATCGAGCACGATGCAGGGCATCGTCGAACGCAATGTATCGAAAATCGCGTCGAACGCCTCGGTGCCGAAATCGTAGACCCGGTCCAGCGTCGCCGGCGCGGCCAGCAGGCTGAGGTGGTCGGTGCATTTCGACAGCAGGCGGTCGATGAATGCGGTATCGACGCGATCCGGCGAAAACACCGCGTCGGCGATGCCTTGCGGCGGATCCTGATTGTAGTCGAGGCCGGCCGTGCCGAACGCCAGGTCGAGATCGGCGACGACGGAATCCAGCGCCAGATCGCGGGCAATGGCCCAGGCGACGTTATGGGCGATCGTCGATCCGCCGACGCCACCCTTGGCGCCGGTGATCGCGATGACCCTGCCGACGGCCTTCGCGTCGGGCGTCGAGAACAGTCCGCAGATGGCGCGGACGATATCGAGCGGCTGGATCGGAGCGATGAGATAGTCGCTGACGCCGCGACGAACCAGTTCGCGATACAACGTGACATCGTTGACCCGACCGACCACGATGACGCGGGTGCCGGCGTCACATACCGACGCCAGCTGATCGAGGCCGGCGAGAATATTGTTGCGGGAATCGGTCTCGAGAACGATGACGTTCGGCGTCGGCGAGGTGCGATAGGCCTCGATCGCCGCGGTCATGCCCCCCATCTGGATCTTGATGTGAGCCTTGCCGAGCCGCCGGTCCTCGCCCGCCGACTGGACGACCGCCGCCACCTCGACAGTCTCGCAGAATGCCTGCACCGACACGCGCGGCGCTGGAGCGATGTGGGCATCCGTATCGGATGCGGCCACGTCGGAAGATGCTTCTGAATTCTGTTGCCCGTAGCTGATCATTGTCCAACATCACTCAATTTTGCCGAGTCAGACTGGGGATACTGCGTCGCAGTCGAAGTGCCCTTGCGATACTTGTCGAAGACCGTATTGCGTCGGGCGGTATAGACCGGGGTTTCGGGGCGCGGCTGGACCAGATCGGACGGATTCTCGACCATCGCAGCCAGGTTGCGCTGGCTGGCGCATCCGAAATTCCAGTAAGACTTGTTGTCGTAGTAGGACTTGTTCTTGATCGACGGCCCGATGTCTTCCGGCCACACGCCGCAGGGGCCGGCATCGGCCTTGATTCTTGGATAGGTCACGCGGATCGGGGCGAAAAACTGCGGATCGGGTGAGCGATAGTTGTGCACGGTGATGCCATTCGAAGACACACCCACCGCCGCAAGCAGGGACCTGATCTCACGCAATGAGTCGGCCGCGGTGCGCGCATTCGGCGTGTGGGCCGGAACGTCGATCGTGATGACGCCGGTGCCCTCGCGCAACCAGGTCTGCGCCGCGGAGATCACGTCTGCGCGCTGCGATGCGCTCAGACCGCCGCGTTGATTGCCGATGAATACGTCGATGGTCTGACGTCCTTCCTGGATCACGATAGGATGGCGCAGCCTGTAATCGTCGGGAATGCTGCCGGTCACGTCCTGGTTCTGGCTGGTGTGCGTGCAGGCGCCCAGCGCGCAGGATGCACCGATCAGCAAGCCGGCGAGCCGCAGCCGATGATGAAAAGTGACGGGTCGTTTCGTCGTCATTGCCGTTATCCTTGTCCCGTCTCAGTCGGTGATGAAGCCATAGGTGCCACGATAGCTCCGGCCGGGTTGGGTCCGTCCCGGCGCGCCGTAGATGCGATTGATATTGCCGAGCAGGTCCGCTTGCGGATCGGATGCCTCCGCGAAACCGTCATCCGGGCGGGAGAGGTCCTTTTGGGCGACCGCGCGCACGACATACGGCGTAACAAGGATCATCAGCTCGGTATTGTTGTTGACGTAGTCGCGGCTGCGGAACAGCGTGCCCAACACCGGAACCTGTGTCAGTCCGGGCAGTCCGCTGATGGATTGCTTGGTCTGCTGCTTGATAAGGCCGGCCATCACCATCGAGCCGCCCGACGGAATCTCCAGCGTCGTATCGGCGCGGCGGGTCTTCAGGCCCGGGATCGTCGTGCCGCCGATCGAAATGGAATTTTCCTGCGAGAGTTCGGACACTTCAGTTGCCACGCGCATGCTGATGCGTCCTCCGCTCAGCACGACGGGAGTGAAGCCGAGCGCGATACCGAATTTCTTGAACTGGATGGTTTGTCTGCAAGGCGAGACCGAACAATCCGGTGCACCGGGCACGGGAAATTCGCCGCCGGCGAGGAAGTTGGCGGCTTCTCCCGAAATCGCAGTCAGGTTCGGCTCCGCGAGTGTCCGAACGACACCGGCGCTTTCCATGGCGCGTAAGGTCGCCTGGACCGATGGGACGCTGACGCCATTGACGGTGGTGTTGCCGAAGCCGCCGACCACGCTGTTGCCGGGCACCAGCGGACCGCCGTTGGCATTGAAAGGATTGGTGTTGTTGAAATTCACAACGGCGGTGCCGTAGCTCAGATTGGCGCTCAGATCGACGCCAAGCTGCTTGATGATGTCGCGCTGTACTTCAGCGACCACCACTTTCAGCATCACCTGGTCGCGGCTGCGGATGGTGATGTTGTTGACGACGTTCTTTTCGTCGCCGACCAGCCGGATCGCGATGTCCTGCGCCTGCTGCGCTTCGGCGGGGCTTCCCGCCGTGCCGGACAGCACAACACCCTGGCCGAGCCCTTCGACAGTGATGCTGGAGTTGGGAATGATCTGTTTGAACGCGGCGCGGATTCCATTCAGATCGCGCGTGACCGCGATATCGTAGGCGGCGATCTGCTGCCCGGTGGAATCGAAGAAAACGATATTGGTTTGTCCCACGGCCGCGCCGATGATGTAGGCACGCTGAGCCGACCGGACGACTGCCGTCGCGATCTTGGGATCGGCGACGAGGACGTCTTTCACATCGCGAGGCAGGTCGATCACGATCGACTTGCCGATGCCGAGCGCCATGAAGCGCGCATTCATTTGTCCATCGGAGACGCGGCTGATCGCGCGGTCCGCCGCTTTTACGGGCGCCAGAACGGGATTTAAGGTCAATGCGGCTATGCCTGCGAACGACAGGGCCTGCACCGTGAGGGCCCGCATCAGTCCTTGATTCGTCCGGCACTTCATCTCGTCAACCCTTCTGGTCACTGCCGTGTCGTTGTCGTGGTGGAAACGCCGTAACGGACGATGTTGACGCTGTCGCGCTTGTGCATGTCGTCGTCGCTGCTAACGGCACTGGCGTCGGCGAGGCTTCGCAACGCGAGCGAAATCGTGCCGCTCTGGCGCGCACGCGCGAGCGTCTCCGCCTGCGCCGGCTTCAGTTCGAGCGTGGCGGTCTTGCCGAGGACGGTGTTCTGACCGTCCTTTTCACGTGGCGTCTGATCGATGGCGAGGACGCGGATGTTGCTCAGGATGATTTCCGAACGAACGCTGTCGGAGCCGTTGCTCTGGTCGCCGTTCTTTTCACGCCGGGAGAGAATGACATCGACGCGGTCATTGGGAAGGATGAAGCCACCGGCGCCGGTTTCCGGGGAAATGTCGGTCGAAATCGCGCGCATGCCGGCAGGCAGCACGGCAGCCATGAAGCCGGCACCATTGGCTTGAACAAGTTTGGTATCGCGGATCGGTTCGCCGCTGACGAAAGGCGAGCGGGCGATCGACCCGACGAGCGACGTGGTTGCATCCGGCCGCTTGTCGCGGCGGATGAAGCTGTCGCTAGCCGTCGCCGCCGGCCACGATTGCCACTGCAGGATGTCCGGAGAAATCTTTTGGCCGAGCGGAATGTCGGACTTGGCAACCAGAACGTCGACGGTTTGCATCTGAACGGTCGGAGCGACTGTGACCACCTTGCGGTCTGAGCCGCTGGCGAGATAGGCCGCAATGCCGCCGGCACCGACTGCAATGGTCAGCACAACAATGCGCGCGGTATTCATACGCTTCACTTTCCACGTTACGTTGCGACGCAGTTGTCGCCGTATCGGGAGTTGAGCATTTATTCGTCAAAGCATGGTTAATGGCACGTATCTAAATGACGTTAACGATACGTTTCCTCAGCCGGTAATGAAGCGCGACAGATCGACCATCTTGATCCAGGGCGTTTCCGGATAGACCATCAGCGCGCCGAGCGCGAGCGCGATTCCATAAGGGATGCCGGTCTCTTTGTGATGCAAGCGCAGCAGCCACCCCTGACCGGCGAACATATAAGGCAGCGGCCAGCGCCGGAATTCAAGCAGCAGCAGTGTGAGCGCGCCGCCGAACAGCGAAGCATAGATCAGGAATTCCAGCAGATGCGGAAAACCGAACCAGAGCGCGATGGCCGCAGCCATTTTGGCATCGCCACCGCCCATCCACCCCATGGCAAAGCAGGAGAAGGCAAGCACAAGCACCGTGCATCCGGCGCCGAGGTGCAGCAAAACATCGTTGAGGTTCATTCCGCCGGCGGCCGCGAGAACCACGAAGCCGGCTACCAACAGCAGTGAGATACGGTTCGAGATTCTCATGGTGAGCAGGTCGCTGGCGGCGGCAAACGCCATCAACGACGGAAACAGCATGAGCCGAACGATATCGATAATCATGGACTGTCCAAGCCTTTACTACTGCAGGCGAGCGAGCCTGTTTCGTGAACCTAACGATGGAAAATGAAGAATCGGAAAATCGAACGATCGAAAAATGTAAACACTCGTTAACCAACCCCGCCTTCGTTGGTCGTCGAAGTCCGCTCTACTGGCGCCGGTCAATCAAGAGTAGCCGCTGGCGGCGGTTGCACGGGCCCATTTGCAGTTCGTTCATGAATTAACGGCATATTTGCCATGTCAGATATCGGCGCCGTTGCATATTGCTCCCGCCTGCCTGCGATCGTTTCGGGGTAAGTTATGTTGTTCAGGTATTTCCGCGCCATCGTCGATCGGCCGCTCCTGCTCTCCTTATTCGCGGTCGCCATGTCATTGTCCGTCGCGGACATCCCGGCGGCCCATGCGGGCGAAACCATCTCGGTCAACGTCGATCAGGCGAAACTGTTCAAGCTCACCGGTCGCGTTGCAACGCTGGTCGTCGGCAATCCGCTGATCGCCGATGTGGCATTGCAGCCGGGCGGCGTCGTCGTGGTGACCGGCAAGGGTTATGGAGCCACGAACGTCATTGCGATGGATCGCAGCGGCGACGTCCTTGAAGATCGCATCATTCAGGTCGAAGGGCCGACCGATCAGCTCGTGACGGTCTACAAGGGCACCGAGCGCGAGTCCTATAGCTGCATGCCGCTCTGCCAGCGTCGCGTCACGCTCGGTGACAGCGAAAACTACTTCAAGGCGAACATGGATCAGGCCGGGACGATGAGCAGCCAGGCGGGTAACACGACCGGCAAAGCCAACTAGATCCACTTGAGTTCGATCGATTCGAATCAAGCTCCTCGCGGGACAAATTGATTAATGCCCGGTTAATGCCCCCGGGCGTCTTGTCTCGATTCGACGAAACACTTCCACAATGAGTTTCGGCTAGAAGCTTGGCGGTAGATATTTCCTGCCGTCCCAAGGAACTCGCCGATGCCGTCATCTCCGGACACGCCTGCAGCGATCGTAAGGCGCAAGGCGCGTTGCTTTCGACGCGACCGGCGCGGGTCCGCGGCCGTCGAATTTGCCCTGGTCGCACCGGTATTTTTCGGGCTGCTGTTCGCGATCATCGAAGCGGCTCTGGTCTTCTTCGCGAGTCAAACGCTCGAGACTGCCACGCAGGATGTCGCGCGTTTGGTGATGACCGGCCAGGCGCAGGGCATCGGCTACACGCAAAGCCAGTTCAAGGACCAGGTCTGCAGCCGAATCTCCGCGCTGTTCGATTGTCAGAACGGCATCTACGTCGATGTCGAAAGCTTCCCCTCGTTCGACAAGGCGATACCTCCCGATGCAATCGATCCCAACAAGCAATTCGTCACGACGATGCAATACAAGCCGGGCCAGGCGTGCGATGTCGTGTTGGTGCGGTTGTTCTATCAGTGGCCGGTCTTCGTAACGCGCCTCGGCTACGACTATGACATGTCCAATCTTGGTAACGGCAAGCGGCTGCTGACCGCTACGGCGGCATTCAGGAACGAACC
>Ga0007871_1000383_pt1 | contig 11000 bp, 9 predicted proteins | sample CryBogCBH08Jun09_FD_71208 | JGI IMG/M metagenome (GOLD analysis project Ga0007871, IMG submission 71208) | Freshwater microbial communities from Crystal Bog, Wisconsin, USA - CBH08Jun09 | ecosystem: Environmental > Aquatic > Freshwater > Lake | place: Crystal Bog, Wisconsin, USA | collected...
GCTTGGGATCGTGAGACGAGCGGGCATTGGTTGCAGCCCATTTCGGATAGGCTTCAAGCGTGTTGATGTCTTCATAAGCAATTTGATCGAGCACGATTCGTAGCGCGTGCGAGATACGAGAGACGGTGCGGGGTGGCACCTTGTCCGGTCGGCTGTCAAAACCGATCCACAGGAGACCATCGGATGTCTCGGAAGCGGTGACAAAAAGATCGGACGTGGGGGCGGGCGAGGGGACCCATATTGGCCGGCAAGGCAAGCGCCCAAAGCGCGGGAACGGGGTGGACACTGCGACCGAAGAAAACATCACCTGGCTGAGCGGAGCCGCATCCGCAGAGCGTGATGGATTGGTGGCACGTACAAGCGCATCCCAGGGCACGTTTTCATATTCGAGAGCATCCACGAGCTGGTGCCCAACGTCGGCCACAAGCTCGGCTATGGTTTGAGCACTGTGAGCGCTGGCCTTCAGTGCGATAGCGTTGGCAAACGGACCAATAATGCCTTCCGCTCCGTCGCTGCCGCGGCCTGCCACGGGCACGGCGATGACGAAGTCAGACCCACTTGCGTAAGGCGCAAGCACTGTTTGAAGTGCAGCGAGCAGTACCGTAAACAGCGTAACCCCAGTTTGTTGCGCGACTTCCCTGAGACGGTTCAGTGTCGCGGCGTCGACAAACAAGAGGTCATTTGCGCTGGTCTGAGCAATGTGAATGGCTCGGTCGGCACCGAAGTCCAACTGTGCCAGTTTCGAGCCGAGTTTATCGGTATAATTTTGCAAACGGTCGCGAAATGTACGGGTAGTCAGCCATTGTGCTTCGGCAATTGCGAAGTCAGCGTAATGCCACGGCAGCGGTGTAAGTTCAGGAAGGTTGCGAGCACAAAATGATGTATAAGCCTCGCCCATCTCACGCGCGAACAGGCCGAGCGAGAGATTGTCGGCAATGATGTGATGCAGGACGAACACTAGAACGTGCAAGTCCGGCGCGCGCCTGACGACAGTCAGGCGAACCAGGGGGCCGCAGTTGAGGTCAAATGGAGCGGCAATCTGCTCGCGAAGGATCGTCCTCAAGTCAGGCGTGGGCCCGGATGGTGCATCGACAAGCATGACTGTAGGACGAGGGGCGCCAATAACTTGACGTAGCGTTCCGTTGTCGTCGGCGAATAATGTCCTGAGAGTTTCGTGCCGCTCGACAAGAAAATCCAGGCTGAGCTGGAGTGCCGCAAGATCAATCTTTCCGAAAACCTCAAGCGCGAACGGCAGATGATGTTGCGGAACGCCCGGAGCAATAAGCTCCATGAACCATGTCCGGCGCTGTGAGGCGGATGCAGGTTCGGAGTTGAGCAGCGGTTCCGTCGTATCATCCGTCGCCAATGAAACTGCGATACCGGGATGCTTTGGAGACAAGCGAATGAGATCCTCTTTCTTGTAAGGCTTTATGGGTCTCATAGAAATTTGACATTCTTGAGCCGCAAAAATGTCTCCAAGTAGCCGCTCGCATCGACAATGTGAGCTAGAGCATGAAACACGAACTGTTCGTTGACTGGTCACCTGATACTCGCGATCACGAGGCGCTGTTGCGTTTCTTGGTTAGCGATAACACCAGTCGTGGTGGACCGAGTGGCTATCGAAATATCGCCATCATCGTAAGAGACCCTGACACTGGTGAGCCATCCAGCGGTGTTTGGGGATCCATCCTTTATGGGTGGTTGTTTGTTGAACTGCTGTACGTGGCCGAATCCGGTCGTCGTCTGGGCCTTGGTTCCCGCCTTCTTGCCGCGATCGAAAGCGCGGCGCAGGAACAAGGATGCATTGGTGTTTGGCTGACTTCCTATGAATTTCAGGCTCCTGGGTTTTACAAGAAGCACGGATATGAGGAGTTCGGCGAACTTGAGAGTTCTGCATCCAGGGGTACGACAGATAGTCGGCTCGGCCTTTTCCGAAAGCTGTTCCGTCACTGACGCCTCCAATTGGCCGAGCGGCTCACGACGTGCGGAGTCACGCAACTCCGCAGCTTTTCGGTTGTCCTGCAAGGCGTTCGCTGCAATGCCCGGCAGTCACCAGGATTCAATCGACTATCGATGATGCGGTAATCGTGGGGTTGCTGATCTTCGATGGCGAAGCCATTGCCACACTATGATTGACGGGCAAACTCACCATCAATGCAAGTTTCGGCGGATAGCATGGTTGAGAATTCGGGAGACTGCGCGTTGCTCGATCCAGTTATGTGGAGAAGCAAACAACCTCATCCTCCGCTGTGGCGCGATGAGATTCACATTTGGCAGAGCCATTTGGTTGTCGATGCAGGCACCCGATCATTGCTCCATTCGCATCTGAGCGAAGACGAGAACGAACGGGCGGCGCGTTTTAAGTTCGATCGTGATCGAGATCGTTTCATAATTGTGCGTGGCACGTTGAGAGAAATTCTGGCGCGATATCTGCGAGCACATCCGAAAGATCTGCAGTTCATGCTGGGAACGGAGGGGAAACCGGCACTCGTGGCTGAATCAGTCGGAGAGATATTGAGTTTCAACGTGTCTCATTCGGACGATATTGCGGTTTTTGCCTTCGGCTGGAATCGAAGTATTGGGGTGGACGTTGAAAGAGTTCGCTCTGATGTCGAATGCGATGACATTGCGCAGCATTATTTTTCTGCTCATGAGAGGCAATCGCTGGCCGAGCTTCCGCGGCGGAAACGAGTTGAGGGTTTTTTTCTGTGCTGGACTCGCAAAGAGGCTTACCTCAAGGCAGACGGCGGCGGTTTGCAAATCCCGCTCGATAGTTTCGATGTGAGTTTGGAGCCAGGCACCCCCGCGCGCTTTCTTAGAGGGGTTCGACCTTCGTGGGGCATTAGCAGCTTTATGGCCGGTAAAGAGTATCCCGTTGCACTGGTTTACGACGAGCTGCCCGCCGATCTCAAATTTTTCGCTCTCGGCCAGGATATGAACTGTTTGCAGTAAGCCGCCGAACAGGTGCTGAGCGTATTGTACGCTTGCCGCCAAGCAAATGACGTTGCAGTCACAGAGGAGGTGCTCAATGCAGGTAACATTGATGAAGGGCAAGATTCACCGTGCACAAGTTACCGAGGCGGACTTGCATTATGAGGGATCGATTTCGATTGATCGCAATCTGATTGAGGCTGCCGGATTCCTCATCAATGAGAGAGTCGATATTTACAATATTGATACAGGTGCCAGATTCTCGACTTACGTGATTGAGGCTCCGGCCGGTTCGGGGATCATCGGCCTTAATGGAGCTGCTGCGCGTCTGGCGTTGACCGGAGACAAGGTCATTATCGTTGCTTACGCCAACTTCGACAGTGATGAAGCTCGTACATTTAAGCCCTCGGTTGTCCTCGTCGACGGAAAGAATCGGCGAATTAACTCTACACGACAGCCAGTGGGTGCGTCGTTGGCGGTAACTTGAAGCGCTTGGTAATCGCCGTTTCTCGACGCGATAAGTGTCACTCATGCGGTAACCGCTGGTGCGAAAGGATCAGCGGCCCGTCCGTGGAATGGCCGTATCAAGGCGAGACGCACGGTTGAAACAACCGTTCTGTCATACCCGCGCAACTAGAGGGTTAAGCCTCGCCATTGGTATCGAACAGCCCGAAATTTTCTAAAAATCATTGGTACCACGCTTTTGCAACACGGTGGCTCTGGAGGTCCGGAAAAGCGCGACTAAAATCCTAGGTGGTGGAAATCTGAACTCGCACCATACACTCGGAAAACGAGGAAGAACTTATTCGTTGGAATAGTTCGGGGGATACAGAGTGCAGACACGACGTGCGGTGCTTACGCTATTGTTTCGTAGTGCGGTGGCCTCGCCGCTAGTTGTTTCCAGGGCGTCTGCCAAAGACGCGGACGACGTCAAATTAGGCATCCCACGAACGATTAGCGATGCAGCGTTTTATGCTTGTGTTCACAAGGGATACTTCAAGCAGCAAAATCTGAATGTCAGTTTCGTTACGTTCCAGGCGGGCTCGCAAATGGTTGCGCCGCTCGGTTCTGGACAAGTTGATGCTGCAACCGGCGGAACTTCGGCAGGCCTCTACAATGCGATTGCGCGCGGCATAGATATCAAGATTGTCGCGGACAAATCGTCCAACATGCCGGGCTATTGTTATATGCCGCTCATGGTCCGCAAAGATTATGTGGACTCTGGCCGCTTTAAGGGGCTCGCTGACCTCAAAGGGTTGCGCGTTGCCGAGGCTGGCAAAGGTGGCTGCCCTGGATCGACACTTAATGAAGCGTTGAAGAGTGCCGGGCTCACCTACGATGACGTTAGCCACATATACAACATGCCTTATCCCGACATGGCTGCTGCACTTCAGAACCGGGCCGTCGATGCTGCAATTGTGACCGAACCAACAGTAGCGATTGCATTGGCGAATGGAGCCGCTGTTCGTTACTCCTCAGATGAATTCTATCCTCGCCAGAATGTTTCTCCGCTGCTGTACAGCGGTCACTTTATCAAGGATCGCCCGGACGTTGCTCGCCGTTTCATGATCGCATACCTGCAGGGCGTGCGCTTCTACCGGGGTGCTTGCAAGGACGGAAAATTGGCCGGGCCGAACGCGGAAGAGATGATCAAGATCCTCCTGAAAGAGACCAAGATCAAGGATCCTGAAATATATCGGGCGGTGACGCCGAACGGCTGTGATCCGGACGGGCATTTGACAATGCCAAGCTTGGAAAAAGATTTTGCTTTCTTCAAAGATCGCGATCTATTGACCGGCTCCATCAAAGTAAGCGAGGTTGTAGATACTTCATTCGTCGAGGAGGCCTTGAAGGTCGTTGGTACTTATAAACGATGACGGAGTCGTTGTTGCCGTCATTGCATGGCAATGACCGTTGGAGCTCCATGAATGTCGACTAAAATAGCCCTCTCCAATTTGTCAAAATCCTTCCCGTCCCGCTCTGCGGTGATTACAGCGATTGACAATGTCTCGCTCGATATTTCGTCAGGTACATTCTGTGTAATCGTTGGTCCCTCCGGTTGTGGGAAGACGACGCTACTGACAATCAGTGGTTTGGTTCGCGCCTTTAGCGGGCATATCAAGATCGACGGCGTTGACCACACGACGATGTCCGCTGACCGTATTGTGCGGAGCGGAGCCAGCCTCGTCCCCGAGGGGCGGCGCGTGATCGCCAGCATGTCGGTTGAGGACAATCTTTTGATAGGTGCTTACGTCAGAAAGAATGGTCCGGAAGTCGCCAACGATATGCGCGCAGTCTACAACCGTTTTCCGCGCCTTTTCGAACGCAAGCGGCACTATGCCGGTTCGTTGTCTGGCGGGGAGCAGCAGATGCTCGCTATTGGCCGGGCGTTGATGGCGCGACCAAAGCTGTTGTTATTGGATGAACCATCGATGGGGCTGGCGCCCCATGTCGTCCGGGAGATTTTCGAGACCATTCAGGAAATCAACAGGCAAGGTACGACTATCCTTCTTGTCGAGCAGAACGCTCGTAAAGCGCTTTCGATCGCAAACTACGGTTACGTTCTGGAAAAAGGCAAGATTGCAGCGGAAGGACCAACGGAGCAGTTGCGCAATACCGATACCGTGAGGGATGCCTATCTCGGGATGGGGCAGGCTATCCAATCCACATCACAAGCGGCTCTCGGCTAGAGGCTCAGGGAGTGCGTGGGTCAGATAAAATATGAAACTGGCGTCAGGTTGCGGTGGCCGACAAGATTGCGTCCCGGTACGCCGTTGATCCAGCTCGTTAGAAGGTGGTACCGGTAGGAACCGTTCGTACCGTCGGCATCCTTCCCCTGAAGAATTTTCTATGCCCAAACCAGAAGCTCACGATAGCTATGATCCGCTGACGCCGGTGCCACAGGCCAGTCGCATATTTGACGGACGCGACGCCTTCTCGCTTTGGTTCAGCCTCGGCATCGGCCTGCTGGTGCTGCAGGCAGGCGCGCTTTTGGTCCCAGGTCTCAGTCTAGGTGTGGCGTTCGCGGCTATTTTGGTAGGCACCGGATTTGGGACTCTGCTGCTTGCTGCGGCTGGCGTTGTCGGGGCGGACACCGGCCTGTCGGCAATGGGATCGCTGCGGCCCACGCTCGGCCTGCGCGGCGCGTCGATTCCGGCGATTCTCAATCTCGTGCAGCTCACGGGCTGGGGCGCTTTCGAGATCGTGGTGATGCGCGAGTCTGCCGATACGCTGTCGCGTCAAACCTTCGGCGTGTCCGCTCCGATGCTGTGGACCGTTCTGTTCGGCATCGTGGCCACGTCGCTTGCCGTGCTCGGCCCGCTCTCCGTGGTGCGCCGTATCCTGCGTAATTGGGGTATGTGGCTTTTGCTCGCTGGTGCACTTTGGCTGACCTGGCGGCTGCTGTCGCGACATGATCTCGTGGCGTTGCTCCAGCGTTCTGGCGATGGCTCGATGTCGTTTGCAGGTGCGGTCGATCTGGTGATCGCGATGCCCTTGAGCTGGTTGCCATTGATCGCCGACTACACGCGTTTTGGGCGTTCCTCCGGGTCGATGTTCCGTGGCAGTTCGGCCGGCTACCTGATCGCCAACGTATGGTTCTACGCGCTGGGAGCCAGCTACGCGTTGATTGCCGGCGGTGGTGACGCGCTATTGGCCGCGCTCGCGACGGCCGGTGGTGGAATTGCGTTGATCCTGATCCTGATTGACGAGACCGACAACGCCTTTGCTGACATTTTCTCGGCTGCTGTCTCCACCGGCACCTTGGTCTCGGTCAGGATTCCGCGGCTCGCGCTCGGCTACGGCGTGCTTTGTACTGTCATCGCGATGTTGATCCCGCCAACATCCTACGAAAACTTTTTGTTGCTGATCGGTTCGGTTTTCGCGCCGTTGTTTGGTGTTTTGCTGGCCGATCATTTCATCGTGCGGCGACGGAGTATCGATGCAGCGGCAGTCAGAATGCGTGACGGTATCTATTGGTTTACCGCCGGCTGGCATCTGCGTGGTTTGATAGCCTGGCTGGTCGGCATAGCCACATATCAAGCGGCAACCAATCTTTGGCCGGGGATCGGTGCAACGCTGCCATCAATCGCAGTTGCCGTGGCCTGCTATGTCGTGCTGATGGTGGGGCAGCGTCCAAGGTAAAGGTTCCTCTACTCTTGAGAGTCAACTTCGAAAAATCACGCCCTTCAGGCCCGCAAAATTGCACGGCGTCATAAGTAACAGACATGTCTGCGCCGATCGCATCCGCGAACGCCCTAACGGCGGTAGGCCCTCGCAATTGGTGGACCCGCACGATGGCCTTTTAGAGCAACGGCGGGCCAGTCTCCTATTTATTTCCCCGATACCAATAAGGCCGGTTTTATCCTGTCAGCCGCCGACTTTTCCGGCTCACTCGATTACCGATCAGTTTCAGCCACGGAGCCGAATGAAACAGGCTCATCAGCAAATACATCGGAGCCATTCCAGCCAGTAATGAGGAAGGCTCGACACCGCAGATCATTCGCGTTCCGTCGTCGCTCGGCAAACGCGTTAAGATTGCCATGGCCGCAAAAGTCGGCGTGGCCGAGATTCTCAGCCACGCCACGATGCGATGAGTGAAGGAATGAGGTCGTTCTGAAACGACCATGGATTCGCCAGCGCAAGAGGCGCTCATTTCTTTGCGCCTGCATTCGACTTTCGGAATGCTGCTTCGCCGATGTCCGAAACTTCGACCCACTTTGCGTCAGGCGCGGCATTGGCTTCGTAGTTATCGTTCCAATTCCACCATTTATATGTCTGTGTCTGAGGGTAACCTTCCGGCGAGTCTTCCCAGACCTCTTGCCGCCCCAGCGGCGTGATGTCGAGATAGCTCCATGTGGTTCCGAGGGCCTCGTCACCGCGGTTGTTGGTGAAATACGTACGAAAAATCTGGTTGCCGTCGCGGAAGAAGACGTTGTGGCCGTGCCATTCGTCGACGCCGAAATCGGCGTCGAACGTTCCCTCGAACGTATACCAGGGTATCTTCCAGCCCATCCGAGCCTTTAAACGTTCGATGTCGGCCTGGGGTGCGCGAGAGGCATATACGAGCGTGGTGTCGCGCGCATTCAGGTGAGCAAGGTTGGAAACCTGGTCTGCCCCGAGAGAGCAGCCACGACATGCGTGGTCAGGCCAGCCATAGACGCCAGGTTCGAAGAAAGCACGATAGACGATGAGTTGTCGACGACCCTCGAATAAATCAGCCAGGCCAACCTTGCCTTGCGGTCCCTCGAATTCATAGGCTTTCTCGACTGCCATCCATGGCATTCGACGGCGTTCGGCCGCCAATGCGTCTTGAGCGCGCGTTGACGCCTTCTCCTTAACAAGCATTTTTCCCCACGCGTCGGTCCATTCCGTCGACGACACGACTAGGGGCATGTTGGCGCGCCGTTCTTTATTGGCGTCATCTGTAGAGACAGTCTTTTCATTGATCGTCATGGTCGTGCTCCTGTGGTTACTGTCTCTAGGACGGTCGACAAGAGCGAAAAGAGTCAGGGAATCCCGGCGTGGTCGAGCAGGGGCTAGCCACTGCGAGATCCAAGTATTCGACGACGATCGTTGGTTGAGCCGTCAGGGCGTCGATGTCTTCGCTGTTCCGGCATCGGTTCGATCATCTCCACGCGCCATAGGTGCGGATCAGAGCCTGACTCTTTTTCTAGCCGTCGATCGTCTTAGCTTCACAAATGTTGGAGCAAAGCACATGAGTCTCAAAGATAAGAGCGCAGTCGTCACTGGTGGAAGTCGCGGCCTTGGTCTGGGCCTGGTTGAAGCGCTTGTGGCCGAAGGCGCAAAGGTCACCGTGGTTGCCCGGCGGCCGGACGCACTCGAGGCCGTCAAGGCCCGCCTCGGAGTTGCGACCATTTCGGCGGACGTAACGGATCGCGCCGCCGCCAACCGCATCCTTTCCGACATCCAGCCCGATATCCTGGTGCTCAATGCCGGTGTCGCGCCACGGATGGGGCGACTGGACCAGCTGAGCTGGGAAGACTTTTCCGTGGCTTGGGAAACCGACGTCAAAGCGGGCTTGTTTTGGCTGCAGGCAGCGCTCAATCTGCCGCTGAAACCCGGAAGCAGGGTTTTGGTCGGGTCGAGTGGCGCGGCTGTGACTGGTTCGCAGATGTCGGGGGGCTATGGTGGATCCAAGCGGATGCTGTGGTTCATGGCGAAGTATGCACGTGGAGTTTCGCAGGATTTGAACCTGGGTATTCGTTTCCAGGCCATCGTGCCGAGGCAAATGATCTTAGGAACCGGAATCGGAGATGCCGCCGCCAGCGTCTATGCGGATACGATGGGGATCACGCCAGAGCAGTTTGTTGCGAGATTTGGCGCACCGATGCCGCCACGGGAATTCGGCGATCGTGTCATTTCGGTCCTGGAAGATCCGAAATATGCCGATGGCATCGTGTTAGGCCTCAACGGCGATTCCGGTGTGACGATTATGGAGGGTGCGACAGCTTGACCAGTAGCGGGCACTCTTCAAACGCTGATCGCCGGGTTGAGCTTTCTGCCCTGGCGGAACAGTTGCGGCCTGAGCTTCACCGCTATTGTTCACGCCTCATGGGATCGGTGATCGAGGGCGAGGACATTGTGCAAGACACACTTGCCAAAGCGTTCGTCGCTCTCGATGCGCTGGCCGAAACGCCCCCTCTGCGCGCCTGGCTTTTCCGGATCGCCCATAACCGCGCACTGGATGTGTTGCGCAGCAAAGCCATCCGGGCGGCCGAGCCGATTGAAGCGGCACACAATATCGTCGACCAAGCAAGTCCTGATCCAGTGGAGGAGTTGATGCGCCAGGAAGCGGTGAAGACCGCGGTATCGCGCTTTGCGGAACTCCCACTTCTCCAGCGCAGCGTGATCATCTTGAAAGACGTTCTGGATGAACCACTCGCGGAGATAGCCTTGCTCCTCGATCTCAGCGTCGATGCTGTGAAAGCACATCTCGCGCGCGGGCGCGCTCGCCTGCGCGAGATCAATGCGAAAGCCTCTCAGCTTCCCGAAGCCAGGTCGCCGTCTGTGGCGGTGGCGCGTTATGCCGCTCTGTTCAATCGGAAGGACTGGGATGGCTTGCGCGCGATGCTCGCAGAAGATGTGAAGCTCACGCAATCGACTCATCCCGTCCGAGTGGGTTCCGCGGATGTCGGAATGTTCTTTAGCATCTACGCGAAGGCCGATGGACTATGGCTTGTGCCTGCCTGGCTGGAGGACCGAGAGGTTATCGCAGTGTTCGAGAGCCGATTGGACACCAGGCCGAGCTACTTCATGTGGCTGGAGTGGCGCGGGAGCGAGATCACGTTCATCCGCGACTATAAGTATGTGCGCTACGTCATGGCGGACGCGGAGTTGACGTTCTCACCCAACCCGGAAAATTCCGGCAGTGATGATGCGTCCTAGGCGAAAGCCGCCCGGCTTGTGTTCCAACCTGTCTGCGAACCGGTCGCTTTCATTCCATCGCGAAGCTGATCGGAGTCGCCCCAACATGATTTCGGGCGACTCCAATTTGTATGTCGGTCAGGCGACAGCCTGCTGCTGACGTTCAACGGGACGCTTCAGTTCGTCGTAATCCAGTTCGGCCTGCTCGCGCGCGACCTTGAGAATTTGCACCGCGTTGATGATATTCTGCTCCGAATGGTTGGCCATGACCTGCATGCGAATCCGTGCAGCGCCTTTAGGGACTGCCGGGAATTCGACGAGATTTGCGACCAGGCCTAGCTGGGGGAGCTGCTTGCTGACGAGACGGGCGACCCCTTCCGCACCCATCTTGACGCAAACGATTGCGGACGGATCGCCATAGTATTCAAGCCCAGCGTTGCGAAGGTGATCGCGAAGGCTGAGGATGTTTCTCATCAGCGCGTCGCGTTGATGTCGTCCTTCCTCGGACTCGACGATTTCAAAGGCCTTCAACACCGTCGCGGCTTGCACCGGGGACAATGCATTCGAGAACGTCGCAGGCGCACTGTAGAAGCGGAGATATTCCTTTACCGCACGGCTCTTGCACGCAACAAAGCCGCCGTTCGAGGCGAAGGTCTTCGAGAAGCTGCCCATGACGATATCGA
>Ga0007871_1000385_pt1 | contig 10955 bp, 13 predicted proteins | sample CryBogCBH08Jun09_FD_71208 | JGI IMG/M metagenome (GOLD analysis project Ga0007871, IMG submission 71208) | Freshwater microbial communities from Crystal Bog, Wisconsin, USA - CBH08Jun09 | ecosystem: Environmental > Aquatic > Freshwater > Lake | place: Crystal Bog, Wisconsin, USA | collected...
TTTACCTTAACGACACAAAGGCGCGACCGGGCCAGCCGGAATCCGCATCCGGCATGGACGCTGCACACCCTTCTCCTGCACAACTGGAAAGGCCACGCGGCGCACGAAAGCGGGACAGAACTGTCCCGCGAACGGCGTCCGTGGAGCAGGGTTAAATTATGAAGCATCCGTCGAGCCGCGAATTCTTCGCCTACTGGGATGAGAAGCGCGCAGGGGCTCAAGCCCCCGACCGGGCCGACCTCGAGCCCGGACCGATGCGCTCGCTCTTAGGCGATATCTTCGTCCTGTCCTACGATCCAGGCGGCGGGTACCCCTTCCGCGTCGCTGGAACGCGGGTCTGCGCCCTGCTCGGTCGCGATGTGAAAGGCGAGAAATTCTCTGCCCTCTTCGCGCCATCGGACCGTCAGGAGATCGAAGAGATTCTCGGCGTCGTCACCGAGGAGAAACTCGCTGCCGTTGCCGGCATCACGGCAGCATCGACGGCCTCCGGCAATCGAATCCCGCTCGAACTGCTGCTGCTGCCATTCAGTTCACGGACGAATACCCCGATCAGCCTCACGGGATTGCTGGCGCCATTTCAATCCGGCCACGAGTGCTTGAGCGATTTTACGCTGACGTCGTGGCGTTACATGGCCCATCCGCCGCAACGGTTCGGCCCCCGCGTGCTGAAGAAGCTCGCCATCGCCCGCGGCTTCATGGTCTACGAAGGCCTCGTCTGATCCTCTGATACGCAAAGTTCCATCGAGTAACGCGCCGTTAACCCTGAGCGCCGTAGGGTTAATCCTTATCCATGGCCGGTCGACCGGTGCTGAATGATGGCGTTGGCGCAGAAAAAATCCATCCATCCTGTCGCCGAAGAACGGCGACGCTTCCAGCGCGTGAAGGTTCACCTGCTAGGACGCTACATGCTGCCTGATCGGCGTGAGTTTCCATGCCAGGTCATCAACATGTCTCCCGGCGGCCTTGCGATGCTGGCGCCGGGAATCGGCAATGTCGGCGACCGGGTCATCGCCTATCTCGATCATATCGGCCGTGTCGAAGGCAAAATCACCCGGATTATCGACAACGGCTTCGCCATGACCGTTGGGGCCACCCCGCGCAAACGCGACAAGCTGGCCGCGCAACTGACGTGGCTCGCCAATCGCGATATTCTCAATCTGCCGGAAGACCGGCGCCATGATCGCATCATCCCCCGCAACCCGATCACGGTCCTTACGCTGGAGGACGGCCAGCGGATGACGTGCCGGATGATCGATCTGTCGCTGTCCGGCGCAGCCATCGCAGCCGAACACCGTCCGCCGGTGAAATCGCAGGTTTCGCTCGGCCGCGTGCAAGCGCGGGTCGTCCGTCACCTCGACGAAGGCTTCGCGCTCGAGTTCATCCACGAGCAGTTGGCCGAGACTCTCGAAGACAGCGTCACCGCCCGGTAAACGCCCGGCCGCCCCCGCTACCCCCGACTTTCGCCCCCCGCTGGCCTCCGCCTCGCCTGCGGGCGTGGCCATCGTTGCCGTTTGGGGTACTTGCGCGGCTTAACGCCATCCCTCGCGCATGCCGGAATCCCGCATATTCACGTAGTTAAATCGGTTAATGCATAAAATTTGAATCAATTGCAGATGTTTCGAATTTTATGAAAATTAGATTCAAGTATAGATTGAATTTTCGCTGACCTTTACTTGTATTCGCTTCAATTCTACTTCGCAGACTTAGCGGCGCTGCAAATCCTTTGTGCGAATAGTGGTCCCAACAAGAAACGGGGGCCACAATGTTTGCTCGGGGACAGGGGAAGGGACTGGCGCTTGCCGCAGTCCTGTTTGGCATCGCGACTTCAGCTTACGCAGGCGACAATCGGGTTCAATACGCAAGTCTGGGCGACACCGCGCGCGCTCCGATCGGCTGGGTGGAATTCTGTGCCGACAGTCCGCGCGAATGCCGCGGCGGCGCGACCCAGCCCCGCGATATCGTGATGACGCAGACCGCATGGCGCGATCTGCTGCGCGTCAACCAGTGGGTCAACGACAACATCAAGCCGATGACCGACATGGAGCATTGGGGTGTCGTGGAAAAGTGGTCGCTGCCGACCGACGGCTACGGCGACTGCGAGGATTACGTCCTGCTGAAGCGCAAGATGCTGATCGATGCCGGCTGGCCGCGTGAAGCACTGCTCGTCACCGTGGTGCGCGACAAGAAAGGCGAAGGCCACGCCGTGCTCACCGTGAAATCGAACAAGGGCGAATTCATCCTCGACAATCAGAACGAGGACGTCGTTGCCTGGACCGAGACTGGCTACAAGTTCGTGAAGCGGCAATCCCAGAGCGATCCGAATGTGTGGGTCTCGCTGGGCCAGCCGAATTCTGCGGTCGCAACCGCGAGCGCACGCTAACAGATCACGGAGACCCGCGACCCGGTCGTATCCCCACCCCTCCCCGTCCCAGACCGGATCGCGCGCGGCCAGTCCTCCCCCAAGGACTGGCCGCAACTTTTTCATGAAGCTCGTTGTCGCCAGACGCACACAACGCAAACGACATCGCCGACGCAACCATCCGCGACAGCCACGATTGAATTGAGGCACCGGAGGCAACCGATGACACCCGATCCATTCGAGCTTGGTGAACGTGCGGCGCGCGAGAATATTCCGGCGGAAGCCAACCCGTATCGCGACGGCTCCGAGGAACATGCGCTATGGGCAGCGGGCCACGAGCGCGTCGCCAGCGCGACCGAGGCCAGCGAGAGCGAGGGCAGCTAGCCGATCTTGCGCAAGCCCTTCTTGAAGCGCGGGCCGTTCGCAATATAGGATTTCGCAGGCCCTGCCGAGAGCGCATCGACTTGCGCCGACTCCAGCGTTCGGATCACACGTGCCGGCGCCCCGATGATCAGCGAATGCTCGGGAAACTGCTTGCCTTCGGTAATGATCGCGCCAGCGCCGACCACGCTGCCGCGGCCGATCCGCGCGCCGTTCATCACCACCGCGCCCATGCCGATCAACGCCCCATCCTCGATGGTGCAGCCGTGCAATATGACGTTGTGTCCAATGGTGCAGTTCTTGCCGATGGTCAGCGGGAAGCCTTTATCGGTGTGACAGGTACAGTTGTCCTGAACGTTGGACCCTTCGCCGATCTCGATCCACTCGTTGTCGCCGCGCAGTACCGCGCCGAACCACACGCTTGCGGAATCCAGCAACCGTATTTTGCCGATCACGGACGCATTGTCGGCGATGAAGTAATTGCCATTGGCGGGAAGTTCGGGCGCCTGCCCGTCAAGTTCGTAGATCGCCATTACTGCTGTCCTGACTCCGAAAATTCGCTTCGATTTGTATTACTTTAGCGAAATCCCGAAGCAAGAGAACACCGGAAATCGCCGCCGTCAGGTCAGAAGTCCAACCGCCTGCAGTGACATCACCACAAACGTCCCCGACATCAGACTCCAGAAACCGGCAAGCACGGTCGCCATCATGACGAATTCCATCCGGCGCCGTTCGATCTGACGGCCACGAAGCGTATTGCGCATGATGATGAAGGGTGCGGCAAATACGAGAAACGGCACCGCAACGAAAGCGCGCGGCGCCGCGCCTTCCGCCAGCAAGCCGAAGCTTGCGGGACGCTGGACCAGCGCCTGATATCCACTGACCAGTGCGCCGGCGAGCGCAAACCCGATCAGGAGCGAGAACAGCGAATTCAAGGCATCCGGCGACATGAGCGTCTTTCCTCACGAACAACGCCCCATGCTTGGCAAAATCACCCGCCGCCCGCCAGTTTATCCTTAAGAAAGGGTTAACGCCGACCGCTGGAACCGCGATCCGAGACGCAAATATGTTGCGCGAAGATGTGAGGAGATGCCGGGATCGCGTGGCATATTCTGAAGTGATTCGGCCATTGGCCGATGTCACGCTCGATGCAGGTTCGCCGCCCCATGTCCGCTCTGTCGTCGCTGCCACATCGCCCCCGCGCGCAGCGCAAATCGCGCCGCGGCCATTTTGGTTTGATCCTGACCTCTATCCTTACTGCCGCCTGCGCGGCAACGCTGGTCGCCTATCTGCTGTGGCCAACGTGGGCGCCCTACAAGGCTGCTGCCCCCGCATGGCTTCCGGTCAGCGTCGGGGCGACGCTGTTCAACATTCCCAAAGATGCGGTCCGCGTCAAAGCGCAGCGATACTCTGGACCGCAAGAAAGAGTGGACCTCAGCTTCGCGTATCCATCGCTCGATCCACCGACCACGCCGAGACGCGTCAACACGGAAACGATCGCGGCCAGTGATGAACCGATCGATCGGATTTTTCTCTCGATCGCCGCCCATCACGATGCGATGTCCCCGGATACGCGCCTGCAGACGATCTATCCGCGCTATCTGGATGAAGCGTCAGCTAGGGCAGAAGACGGTCTGAGCATGCGGACATTCCGTGCCGGTTCACCTTACGAGAATGAAGATCTGTTCGTCGCGGCCGCGCCAAATCTGGTCGCGCGCTGTACGCGCGACCGCGAGACGCCGGGTATGTGCCTGAGCGAACGCCGCGTCGGCGACGCCGACCTCACCTTCCGCTTTCCGCGTAAATGGCTCGAGCGGTGGCGCGACGTGGCGACCGCGATGGACCGCCTGATCATGAAGTTGCACGGGCCACGCAACTGATTGCAGCGGCCGCCCGTGCCATTCAATACAACAGCGAAACGCGTCTAGCCTTCGTCGACGAGATCGTCTTCCAGGATAGCCATCTGGAACTGGAACGAACGATCGTCGTCCTCGTCGTCGACAAACAGCACACCGATGAATTCCTCGCCAATATAGACTTCCGCCGAGTCGTCCTTCTTCGGGCGCGGCACGACACGAATTTTCGGATTGCCGAACAGATGCTTGAGATAAGAATCGAGCTTCCTGACTTCCTGAACGTCCACGAGCATCTCCAATAAACAAGGTCGCCGACGTCTTACTTCGAGACAGAGCGAACCGCTATTCGTTTCTGCGTCTTCGTACGCGAAAAAACTATACCGATCAAAGACCGCCGGTCGCGTGCAACATCTGGTCCATAGTGCGCGACGGCTCCGCACAGCCCGCTTCGCCGACGATCTTGGCGGGAACGCCGGCAACGGTGACATTGTGCGGCACCGGCTTCACCACGACGGAGCCGGCAGCGATACGTGCGCAATGACCGATCTCGATATTGCCGAGGATCTTGGCGCCGGCACCGATCAGAACGCCATGGCGGATTTTCGGATGACGGTCCTCGTTTTCCTTGCCGGTCCCGCCGAGTGTGACGTCGTGCAGGATCGATACATCGTCCTCAACGACGGCGGTTTCGCCAACCACGAAACCGGTCGCGTGATCGAGGAAAATGCCGCGACCGATTTTCGCGGCCGGATTGATGTCGGTCTGAAATACCGACGATGAGCGGCTTTGCAGATAGAACGCGAAATCCTGACGACCGTTGTTATGCAGCCAGTGCGCAAGCCGATGCGTCTGAATGGCGTGAAAGCCCTTGAAGTAAAGCAGCGGATCGATGAACCGCGAGGTCGCAGGATCGCGATCGTAAACCGCCACGAGATCCGCACGGAACGCATTGCCGATATCGGGATCGGCGCGCAACGCTTCGTCGAAGGTCTGCCGGATCAGGTCACCCGACAGCGCCGGATGATCTAGCCGCTCGGCAACTCGATGCACCACCGCCGCTTCGAGCCTGTCGTGATGCAACACGCTGGCATAGATGAAGGATGCCAGTTCAGGCTCACGCCGGACGATATCCTCTGCTTCACCGCGAATGCGGTCCCAGATGGGATCCAATGCCGTCAATTTGGCGTTCTGCGGATTGATCTGATGCATTGCCATTGAGCTCTCGCATTTCGACGTTTCGCAACATTATAACACGGTGAATGGACGGCTGTCCGCAGTCCAAATCGAAGGCTGGGGTCGCGGTTTTTGCTTGCCAACCGCCACGAAAATCGGCGAAGAGGCCCCGGTTTACCGCAAAATGCTCTCCAATTTACCAAAATCTATAGGGACATAGGCGTGCGGATGGTCCATCGCAATCGCCCCCCGCTCCATTGGTTCCAACTATTTGTCGATTGGGAAAGATCCGGATTTTGAGCATTTTGCCGGCGGAGAAGAGGGAAAACGCCATTAGCACGCAAGCTTTGCCCGCGGATGCCGCCAGGCGGATGTCGCTTCGGGTTACGAGCGCCATCGCGACCGCCGTGGTCGCGTTGCTGTTGATCGCCCCGGCGATCTGGAACGGCTATCCCCTGCTCCAGTATGACACCGGCGGCTATCTGGCACGATGGTACGAAGGCTATCTCGTCCCCAGCCGCTCCACGGTCTACGGGCTCTATCTCCATCTCGGCGAAAGTACGTTCTTCTGGGCGAACCTCGTCTTCCAGTCGATCGTGACCTTGTGGGTGATGCATCTGGTGTTGCGCGCAATGGGCATGGCCAAGTCATTGCGGCTGGCGACCATCGGACTTGTTCTGTTGCTGACCACGGCACTGCCGTGGCTTTCCAGCATGCTGATCACCGATATCTTCGCCGGCCTCGCCGTGCTCGCGCTGTTTCTGTTGGTCGCGCATGGCGACAAGTTATCGACAATCGAGAAGGTGTTGCTGTTTGCATTCACGGCGTTCGCCGCGGCAACCCATAGCGCCACGTTCGGCGTATTGTTCGGTCTGTGCGTCGCGGGATGGATCATTCGGCCGTTTGCGGGACGACGCCTCTCGATAGCCGGATTGATTCAAGGCTGCGCCGCCGTCGCCGTCAGCGCCACGCTGTTGCTGGCCGCCAACTATGCTCTCTCGGGACAGCTAGCGTGGACGCCGGGCGGCCCCGGCGTTTCGTTCGGCCGAATGATGCAGGACGGCATCGTTGCCCGCTATCTCAACGATCATTGCGACAAGATCAAACTGAAGCTCTGCCCCTACCGCAACGAATTGCCGCCGACCGCCGACGACTTCCTGTGGGCCAATGACAGCATCTTCAACAAGCTTGGCCGCTTCGAAGGCATGGACGACGAGATGGGCTTCATCGCGCTGCATTCGCTGGCGGCCTATCCATTGTGGCAGGCAGAAGCCGCAATCGCCGCAACGGCGACGCAACTGAGGATGGTCGGGACCGGTGAAGGCACCAACGGCTGGATACCGCACACTTACGGCATCATCGAGCGCTACCTGCCGAACCAGGTTTCAATGATGCGCGCTGCGCACCAGCAGCATTGGGACATCAATTTCGCCGCAATCAATCGGGTTCACATTCCCATCGCGCTGATCTCGATGGCGTTGCTTCTCGTCATCGTGGCGCGCAGCCTGTGGCGACGGCATCTCGACGACCTCAGCCTGCTGGCGGCGACCGTATCCCTCGCATTGCTCGGCAACGCGTTTCTGTGCGGCGTGATCTCCGGACCACACGACCGATACGGTGCGCGTATGGTGTGGATTGCGACCTTCGTCGTCCTGATTGCGCTGGAGCGATATCTGCTCGCTGCAAGACTGAGCAAGGGGCTGCACAAGCCGCATTCGTAAGGTCGCCGCTTCAGGGGCGGCGCGACAGGAAATCGAGCACGCCCGCCTTGTAGACGCGATCGCCAACCGCACGCATGTGATCGCGACCGGGAATGTCGAGCACTTCGGAACCGGCAATCACGTCTCCGAGCTCATGCGCGGAGCCCGCGATATCGTCGGTCGTTCCGACGGCGATCAATGTCGGCACGGAAATGCTCGCGACTTCGTCACGTGTCATCAATCGACGCGAACCGCGCAGGCATGCCGCGAGTGCCCGCCGATCCGAGCGGGTCTGATCGGCGAAAGCTCGGAAGGTGCGGCCCACCGGATCGGTGACGTCATCGAGCGAATCTGCCTCCAGCGCTTTGGCGACATTCTCGCCGGGGCCGCCACCCTTGATCATGCCGATGCCGAGGCCGCCGAAGATCGCCGAGCGGATACGCTGCGGCTGGCTCTGGGCGAGATACCCGGTGATCCGGGAGCCCAGCGAGTAACCCATCATATCGACCCGATCGAGACCGAGATGGTCCATCAACGCGCGAACGTCGCCCGCCATGATGCCGATATGATAGTCCTCCGGATCGTACAGCTTGCTGGAATCGCCGTGGCCACGATTGTCGAGCGCAATGACACGCCGGTTATGCTTCTTCAATTCCGACACCCAGGTCGGATAGACCCAGTTGACGTTTTTGCTCGACGCGAAGCCGTGCACCAGAATGATCGGCTCGCCCTCACCCTCGTCGAGATAGGCAATTTCAACGGCGCCGTTCTTAAAGCTCGGCATTTATCGGTCCATGTCTTGAGGAATTGAGTTCTTGAGGGATTGAGTGAATGTGGGGCTGGGGAGCCGTATTAACCCCGTCGGGCAGGCTTCGCTACCCTTTGTCAGGCAGGCTGCCCCAGCGTCGGTGCAGAGGCAGGTTGCAATCGCAGCCGCCTCGCCTTGCGTCGTGCGATCCACGCCATCGTCAGGCGCTCCGTCGTCGCCTTGATCGACGCGAGGAAACCGAACAACGTCAAGAGCGCGCCGAATATCCACAACGTGAGATTGAAAGCGCCAGCGGCGAGTAGCAATGCACCGCGGCCGAGCAACTTCATGATCGCGCGGGTCTGACTGCCCTTCGATTCGGCAAGCCGCGCTGCTCTGGCGATATCTTTCGGGCCGTCCGCTATTTTCAGCGCATCGAATGCGCCGCGCGTTCCGGCTTTTTCACCGACACGACCGACGTCTTTCGCCAGCCGGACCAATGCTCCCGCCTTCTCCGCGCGGAACGCCGACTTGATCGCGCCGACCGTTTGGCCCGGATGCGCAAACAATCCAATAGCCACAGCCTTCTGCAACATAGGCGTGTCGACAACGTCGCGGGCAGAACGCCCTGCCCAGCGTGAAATGCCTTCGCCCAGCCGGCCGACCTTGCGGGCGTCCTTGACCAGGGTAAGCCCTGCCCGCACCGGCACTGCACCGCCTGCCGACGCATAGGTGGCAGCCGTTACCGCCAAGCCGGCGGCGGCAAGCCCCAGGATCAACCGGTCCGCCTCTTCGCCCATCGCCAGCCGTTTGCCTTCGCGAACGACGTCCCTCACATCGCCAAACACGAACAGATCGCCGGCAACGGTGCCGGACAGACTCGCACCATCATCAGCATTGCCGGTGACCAGTCCGGTCGCGAATCGCTTGACCATGTGGGATGTCGAATTGGCTTCTGCGACGGCGTCGTTCACCCGTCCCAGCAACGCATCCGGAAGTGCAACACGATGCGCGGCGGCGACGTCCACAAAGCTGCTGGCGAGATCCGCGTCGTTGGCCGCAAGCGCCGCCTCGATCTGCCGTTCAATCGCGCCGGGGTCATTCCGCAAGACAGAATTGACCTGCATTTCAGACAGTTCGGCGGGATCGTCCTGCGCGGCCAAGATGTGGCCGGCATGATATGCGTGCGGCCAGAGCACAGCAAACGCCGCGGTGCAAACCGCGACCCCTGTCAATGATCCACCAATCCGCAACCATGCCATCGAAAACGTTATCCTTGCCTGGGGTCGCATCCATTGCGTCACATTTTGGACGCAACTGCCAAGACGAAAGGAGGGCTTCTCCAAGACGACAGGATTGTGTCGAATTTACACTATAGAACGCCATATGGTTGCTCTAGGAATCAACAACAACGGTCATTATGGTGCGCTCCGCCAAGGGTGCCGGGCTGGATCAATCGGCCTCCGGGCCGGTTGCGACTAAAGGTGAAGAAGATGTCCGATCACGTTGTCCCCCACTTTCACAATGACGCCGGCGTGGCGGTCATCGAGATCGGGTCGCGGGAATTCATGTGCGTGGGTTCAAATCCCCCATTCGATCACCCGCATGTCTTTCTCGATCTCGGCAACGACAGCGAGATCATCTGTCCCTATTGCTCGACGCTTTATCGTTATGCCGCCGATCTCGCGCCCGGCGCGGCCCGGCCGCCCGAATGTGTCGTAACCGACAAGGTCGTTTGATCGGCCCGTGCCCGCCGCACGCCCCACCATCATCATTGCTGGTGCCGGCATCGGAGGATTGACCGCCTCGCTGGCGCTGGCGGCGAAGGGCTACCGTATCGTCGTTCTGGAGCAGGCCGAACGGCTCGAGGAAGTCGGCGCCGGCTTGCAACTGTCACCCAACGCGAGCCGTATCCTGATCGGCCTCGGCCTGGGGCCAGCGATTTCCACGCACGCGCTCGTGCCGGAGGCCGTCAGCATCATGAGCGGCCCGCGCGGCATCGAACTGTCGAGGCTACCGCTTACCGACGCCGCGTCATCGGCTGCGAATGCGCCGTATTGGGTAGTGCACCGCGCCGACCTGCAAGCCGCACTTGTGGCGCAAGTAAAAGACCATCCGGACATCGAACTTCGCCTCGGCACTGCGTTCAAGGACGTTGCGAATGACGAAGCGGAGGTCGTCGTCGGCTGCGGCGAGGGTTCGTCATATCGGCAGGAACATGCGGCTGCGCTGATCGGCGCCGACGGAATCTGGTCAAGTGTACGTCGGCAACTTTTCCCGGACATCAAACCCGGATTCAGCGGACGGATCGCATGGCGTGGGATCGTCGAGATCGAGCGCGTGCATGCAGACCCCGCACCGCGTCGCGTTCAGCTTTGGATGGGTGCCAACGCGCATCTGGTGATCTATCCCGTAACGGGTGGGCGACAACTCAATGTCGTCGCGATCACATCGGGGCAATGGCGCGAACCCGGCTGGAGTGCACCCGCCGAGGCGGGAGAGGTCCTGGCGCAATTCATGGCGCCGCAATGGTCGGAAACTGCACGCGCGATCGTTCAGGCGGTGCCGCAATGGCGCAAGTGGGCCCTCTTCACCCTGCCGCAGCAGATCGAATGGACCAGCGGTCCAACAGCATTGCTAGGCGATGCAGCGCACGCCATGCTGCCATTCGCAGCGCAGGGCGCCGGTATGGCGATCGAGGATGCTGCAGTCCTTGCCTCATGCCTCGATGGACGGTC
>Ga0007871_1000386_pt1 | contig 10945 bp, 9 predicted proteins | sample CryBogCBH08Jun09_FD_71208 | JGI IMG/M metagenome (GOLD analysis project Ga0007871, IMG submission 71208) | Freshwater microbial communities from Crystal Bog, Wisconsin, USA - CBH08Jun09 | ecosystem: Environmental > Aquatic > Freshwater > Lake | place: Crystal Bog, Wisconsin, USA | collected...
TTTATATCAATTTCGGCCCGCGCTGGACACGCGACTTCGCTGTGACTATTCCAAAGCGAACGGCGCCATTGTTCACTGGCACCCCGCTTAAGTCACTCGAAAACAAGCAGATTCGCGTGCGGGGCTGGATTGAACGACGTGGGGACCGAGGATCGAGGCGTCTCGGCCGGGGCAGATCGAAATCGTGGGCGACTAGCGGATAGCGTTTTGCAGCCGAGTATTTCGTTTGCCTGGCAATCGAGTTTGCGCTGATTGCCGTGGCCGAACTGCGATAGAGTGCGGGCGAGGTATCGACTTGAGGGCCGGGGTTGCGAGACAATCCGATTCGCTGTGCGAAATGCGTTAGACGGAAAGCTCACGTAGCAGGGTCCGGGGCGGACTTTGTGGACCGCGCGCGAGCCAGGGACGAATGACGACGGTGACGGGAAGCATAGAACAGTGCAACGCCAAGACGAAACGCCGCCATCTGGCAGCGCTCGCCGGGCTGTGCGCGGCGCTCATGCTGTCCGGCTGCGGCGACATGGCCCGATTTCAGACCGCCGCCGCCCCGGCTGCGGCGCCCGCAAAACCCACGCGAACCGCATCGGCCCCCTCGCCTGCGGCGGAACGCGAGCACGAGCGAATCCTGGCTTCCTATGGCGGCGCCTATGACGATCCCAAGCTCGAAAGCCTGATCACCAAAACCGTCAATCGATTGGTGGCGGCATCGGAGCGGCCGGACCTTACCTACAAGGTGACGATCCTCAATTCCGGTGCGGTCAACGCGTTTGCGCTGCCGACCGGCCAGCTCTACGTGACCCGCGGACTGATCGCGCTTGCCAACGATACGTCGGAGCTGTCCTCGGTGCTCTCGCACGAGATGGCGCACGTGCTGGCGAAGCACGCTGCGATCCGTGAGGATCAGGCCAAGCAGGCGGCCATCGTGACCCGCGTCGTCAAGGAGATGGGCAACGATCCGGACATCACCGCACTGGCGCTGGCCAAATCCAAATTGACGATGGCAAGCTTCTCGCGGGCGCAGGAATTCGAGGCCGACGGCATCGGCGTCGGCATCTCGGCCCGCGCGCATTTCGATCCCTATGGCGCTGCGCGTTTCCTGACTTCAATGGAGCGCAACGCGGCGCTCAAGGCAGGCCGGGCGTCGATCGATCCGCGCTCGCAGGACTTCCTGTCGTCGCATCCCGCGACGCCGGAGCGGGTGCAGAACGCGCAGGCCAATGCACGGCAATACACCTCACCCGAAGGCGGCGAGCGCGATCACGAAACCTATCTCGCCGCGATCGACAACATCGTCTACGGCGAGGATCCCAGCGAAGGCTTCGTGCGCGGGCGCCGTTTCCTGCATCCCAAGCTCGGCTTCACCTTCCAGGCGCCGGATGGCTTTGCGCTCGACAACACCGCGCAGGCGGTAATCGGCGTGCGCGAAGGCGGCGAGCAGGCGATGCGCTTCGATGTCGTCCGCGTACCGGCCGACCAATCGCTCGGCGATTATCTCAACTCGGGCTGGATGGAAAACGTCGACAAGGCCAGCACCGAACAGCTCACGATCAACGGCTTTCCGGCGGCCTCCGTCACGGCCCGCGGCGATCAATGGCAATTTCGGGTCTATGCCCTCCGCTTCGGCAGCGACGTCTATCGCTTCATTTTTGCGACCAAGCAAAAGACGGCAGAGAGTGAGCGCAATGCGCGGGAGACCGTGCGCTCGTTCCGCCGCCTGACGCTGGAAGAGATTCAGGCCGCACGACCGCTGCGGATACGAGTGATCACCGTGCAACCCGGCGATACGGTGGAATCGTTGTCCCACCGCATGGCTGGCGTCGATCATCCCGAAGAGCGGTTTCGCATTCTCAACGGCCTCGATGAGCGTGCCAAGGTCAAGGTGCGGGATCGCGTGAAAATCGTGGTGGATTGAAGCAGCAGACCCGATTCTGCCTGACGCGAAAACTCCGCCAACCGCGCAAAGCTATCCGTTAAATCAATCCGCCAACAAAAAACCCGGCCATCATGGCCGGGTTTTTCGTAGCTGATGAATCTGGTCGGAGCAGGCTTACGCCGCTTCGTCCGCCACAGCGCTGTCGTCGTCCTCGCTGTCGGACTCTGCATCGCCTTCACCGTCGGTTTCGGCTTCGGCCTTGGCGCCGCGGCGCGGGCTCTTGGCGAGCTGGCCCTCGATCTCCTTGACCGCTTCGGTCTCGGTGACGTGCTGGACCACGGCAATCTCGCGCGCCAGACGATCGAGCGCAGCTTCGTAAAGCTGCCGTTCGCTGTAGGACTGCTCAGGCTGCGATTCCGAACGATAGAGATCGCGAACAACTTCGGCGATCGCAACGATATCGCCCGAATTGATCTTCGCTTCGTACTCCTGCGCGCGGCGCGACCACATGGTGCGCTTGACGCGTGCACGACCCTTCAAGGTTTCCAGCGCCCGCTTCACCAGCGCCGGCTCGGACAGCTTGCGCATGCCGACATTGGCAACCTTTGCCGTCGGAACCCGAAGCGTCATCTTGTCCTTCATGAAGTTGATGACGAACAGTTCGAGCTTGGCACCGGCGATTTCCTGCTCCTCGATCGCCAGAATCTGGCCAACGCCATGCGCAGGATAGACCACGAACTCGTTGGTCTTGAATCCCTGACGCTGGGTCAAAGCCTTCTTCGGCTCCTCGACGCGGGCCTGGACCGGCGCGGCCTTGACCGGCTTCGCGGCTACGGGTTTGCTCGCAGCAACGGGTTTGGCGGCGGACTTCGCCACCGGCTTGGTCGGAGCTTTGGACGCAGCAGCCTTCGCGGCAGTTGCCTTCGAACCGGCTGCCTTCTCGGCAGGTTTCGCAGTCTTTTTGAGCATTGCACTTCTTTTGTTTTTGGAGGGTTTGACTGCCGACGTCTTGGCAGCCCCCCGTGCGGGCTTGGCGGCAGCACGGGTACGACTCTTGGTGGCGCTGCGGCTGGCCGCAGAGGTCTTGCTGGCAGCCTTGCTACCAGAGGTCTTGGAAATACTCTTTTTACGCGTTTTCTGTGACACAGCCTGTGCGCGAAGCGACCGCGCCCCTGTTCAATGTTTTCACGGGAACCCAATCGGGGCCAAAAACGAGGGCGCGAACAGGGTTCGGCTTGCTGAATGTGCTTATAATAGCACATTTCCTGTAAAAATCAATGATTTATGGGCAAACAAGCGCATTCCGGCCGGGTTTTGGCGCCAGTTGCGTCGAACAGGGTTAAATTAAAAACGCGTATGCGGCTGTGCCGCAGGATCAACCTTGCAATCAGTCGCCGGTACCTGGCTCCGGTGAGAAGAATTTGTCGAACTTGCCTTCCATCCCGTCGAACTCCTTGGCGTCGGGCGGAGATTCCTTCTTCTGGGTGATGTTCGGCCAGCTTTTGGCGTACTCGGCGTTGACGCCCAGCCACTTCTCCAGATTCGGCTCCGTATCCGGCTTGATCGCGTCCGCCGGGCATTCCGGCTCGCAGACGCCGCAATCGATGCACTCGTCCGGATGGATCACAAGCATGTTGTCGCCCTCGTAGAAGCAATCGACGGGGCACACCTCGACGCAGTCGGTGTATTTGCACTTGATGCAGTTTTCAGTGACGACGTAAGTCATCCAAGGCTCCGGAACGGTCTATTTTGAGTGCTGGCGTAGCGCAGGAAACCCCTTGCTGCAAGGGAAGCAGGGCCCCTGCCGGCGTTTTCATTGGTTGTATAGCGGACAGGATTCCCCAAACCTCTTAACGTCCTGCAACGCCGGGCAAAAATCCGGCACGCCTACTGCGATCCTGCGGGCGAATTACCCGGCGGATCGCGTAACTCCTCGAAAAGAATTCGCGACGCCTCTGCGTCGCCCCGCCGCTCGGAAAAGCCGATTACCTTGAGGACCCGAACGCTGCGATCCAGCCCGACGGTGACCACATCTCCCGCTTTCAGGCCATGTCCCGGAGACTTCTCGCGAACGCCGTTGACGCGGACATGACCGCCTTCAACCAGTGCGGCCGCACTGGTGCGGGCCTTCACCACCCGCGCGTGCCACAACCATTTATCGAGCCGCTGGCGCTCCAAATGTCCGGTCCCGGCTAGTGATCCGATTCTGACATTTGCGTCCTGTTTCAACAGGCGCTTACGCAAACGTCAGAATCTATAGGATCACTTGCAAATATAGACTTCTAGTGGAGCTTTGGATTTGACATTCGCTTCCCAGATTCGCGGCAAGATACGTAGCGAATGCCAAATCCGCTCCACTAGTCCTTCCGATTGGCGGCAAGTTGTTCCTTCAGGGCTGCCAGTTTGGCGAACGGCGAATTCGGATCGATCGGACGATCGCGCTCGCGTGGCGGCGCGCTGCTGGCAAACGGACGGTGCGAGGGGCCGCCGTCTTGGCGTCCATCGCGGCCACCCTTCTGCGGCCGCTGGAATCTACCCTTGTCGCGGCCCTTGCCGTGGAATTGCTCACGCGGCGGCCGGCCTTTGCCCTCGCCCTGCTCGCGGGCCGGCGCTCCATCGGCGCGCGTCTGCGTAGCATCGGCATCGGGCCGCTTGAAGCGGCTGAAGTCCTTACGATCGCGGCGGCCTTGTCCGTGCCGCTCGCGATTGGGCTGCTCGCCTTCGGCGGATGCAGACGGCGCACCGTCCTGCGGACGGTTTGGACGACGGTGACGGTTGCGATCGTGGTGCGGGCGGCGTTCATCGGAACGTCCGCCGGGCCGCCAGACTTCGACCATCTGAGGTTCAGCCGGCACTGCAGCAGCGTCGACTTGTCCTTCCGGTGCTGTCGTTGCCGAGGTTTCAGCGACCGGTGCCACTGAGGAATCGACAACCTCACCGTCTGCCTGCTGCGGCTGAGATTCCACCACTACGTTGTCATTGGCCTCTGGCGCGGGTTGCTCCGCCGCCGGTGCTTCAACAACTGCGGGTTCGGCCTCTGGCGCTTCTGCAGTCGCTATCGATGCCGCAGCGGCGGACTCTACCGGCACAATCTCTTCGTTTGCGGCCACTGCAGGTTCGACAGCTTCGCTCGTCGTCACCGCTTCGACAGCAATCGCCGCCTCGTTGTCTGCCTCACCGATCTCACCACTGGCGGCTTCATCCGACACAGGCGCGACATCAGAAGCAACCGCATCCGATGAAGCGGCTTCCGGTTCGGCCTTTACTTCCGGTACGGCCGCCGGCGGCGGGGCTGGACGACGATCCATGCGATAGCCGAGCGCGCGCAGGATCGAGGCGAAATCTTCGCCCGCCGATCCGGTCAGCGACGTCATCGCCTGGGTGACGACAAATCCGCGACCGTCGAATGCGCCCGCCGGCTTTTCACCCGACGAGCCTTCACGCCACGCCAATGCAGGCCGGATCAGATCGGCAAGCCGCTCCAGAATATCGACGCGAACGGCGCGTTCGCCGCACTGCCGATAGCCGAGCACACGATAGACTTCGCGATCCAGTGCCTTGTCGACCGGGAACGACGTGCGGCCGCTGCCCGCCAGCTGCTGCGCGCCGGACAGCGCCGACAGATCGATATTGTCGTGCTTGTGCGCCCACAATAGCGACGCGATGGCGCGCGCCGCCGGCTTCAGCAGCGCCGGAAGATAGATGTGATATGCGCCGAACCGCACGCCGTATTTGCGTAGCGTGGCGCGCGACGTCTGATCGAGATCCTTCACTTCACTCGCGATCTTCGATCGCTCCAGCACGCCCAGCCCTTCGATCAACTGAAACGCGATGCCGCGTGCGATGCCGGTGACGTCTTCCGCCTTGGAGAGTTCGAACAGCGGGCCGAGCAGTTTCTCGATATGCGTCTTCATCCACAGATCGAGCCGGGCCTGTACCGCATCGCGTGACGCACCGGCTAACCTATCGTCCGCGATGATGCGAATGCGCGGATGCAGGACATCGTCCGCACCGACCAGCTTCGCCACCGCGTCGCCGGTCCAGCGCATGGTGCCGTCCGACGCCAGCACGAACTGATCGTCCGGCGCATTCGAGAGTTTTTCGGCGCGCGCATCGATTTCACCGGCCAGCGCCTTCTGCGCGGCCGCCTGCAACGCCTTGGCGTCAGAGCCGGCTTCCGCAGCATCCGGCGCAAACGTGAATCCATCGAGACGGCCAATCGCGTGGCCCTCTACGATCACTTCGCCAGTCTTGCCTATTTCCGTATTCAGCATCGTGTTTTCCCGCAAGCGGCGCATCAATACACTGGTCCGGCGATCAACGAAACGCTGAGTTAGCCGTTCATGGAGCGCATCGGACAATTTATTTTCGAGTTCGTGCGAAATTCCCTGCCAATACACCGGATCTGCCAGCCAATCGGGGCGATTTGCCACAAATGTCCAGGTGCGGATCTGCGCGATCCGACCTGACAGGGTGTCGATGTCGCCGTCAATACGGTTGGCCTGTTCCACCTGGGCGGCGAACCAGGCGTCCGGAATCCGTCCACGGCGCATCAGGAAACCGTACAGTGTGGTGACGAGTTCGGCATGCGCGGCAGGCGCGAGCTTGCGATAATCGGGAATCTGGCACGCATCCCACAGCCGTTCGACCGCTTCCGCGCCGTGCGCCATGTCGCGTACATCGCCATCTCTCGCGGCATGATCGAGCACGCGGAGGTCTTCCGCGATCGGCGCGCGGGTCAGTGCTTCGTGCGCCGGCGTCACCGCCAGCGACACCTGCAACGCGCCGAGCGAGGAGAAATTGAGTTTGGCATTGCGCCATTGCAGCGTCTTGACGCTGTCGAACACATGGTTCTGCAACGCGTTGACCAGTTCCGGCTCGAACGGCGCGCAACGGCCGGTGGTGCCGAAGGTGCCGTCGCGTGTCGCGCGGCCGGCGCGACCGGCGATCTGCGCGAATTCCGCCGGATTCAAGCGGCGGAACTGATAGCCGTCGTATTTGCGGTCCGATGCGAAGGCGACATGATCGACATCGAGATTGAGGCCCATGCCGACCGCATCGGTGGCGACGAGATAATCGACGTCGCCGGATTCGAACATCGCCACTTGCGCGTTGCGCGTACGCGGCGACAGCGAGCCGAGCACTACGGCTGCCCCGCCGTGCTGACGGCGGATCAGTTCGGCGATCGCATAAACTTCATCGGCAGAGAATGCGACAATCGCAGTGCGCCGCGGCTGCCGCGTGATCTTGCGATCGCCGGCGAATTCCAGTTGCGACAGGCGGGGCCGCGTCACGATGCTGGCGCCGGGCAGCAATCGCTCGATCACCGGCCGCATCGTCGCGGCGCCAAGCAGCAGCGTTTCGTCGCGCCCGCGCCGATTCAAGATGCGATCGGTGAAGACGTGACCGCGTTCCAGATCGGCGGCGATCTGGATTTCATCGACGGCGAGAAACGACACGTCGATGTCGCGCGGCATCGCTTCGACGGTCGAGACCCAGAAGCGCGGCTTCGGCGGCTTGATCTTCTCTTCGCCGGTGATCAACGCCACCGCATCCAGGCCCACGCGCGCGACGATCTTGTTGTAGACCTCGCGCGCCAATAGCCGCAGCGGCAGGCCGATGATGCCGGACGAATGCGCGAGCATCCGTTCGATGGCGAGATGGGTCTTGCCGGTATTGGTGGGACCGAGCACTGCGGTGACACCGCTGCCGGGCGCACGATCGAGACCTGACGAAAACGGCGAGGATGACGAAAACACCATATTCTAAAGGACTTCCGGAGCAGGCGACCGCGTCGAGGCCGTCAGGATTGTTTCACAATGCGACGCAGGCTGGGTCGCGGCTTAAGCTTTGGAACGAGTCCGGAACGAATCGCGCCCGAATCGCTGACTCGCGTCGTCGACAACTTCACCACCGCAACATCTCGCGTGCCTTGGACATTCCGACGACTAGATGGAGGCTTTCTCCCTGCTGCAAGAGATAGGAACGCGAGGCAATGATTAACAGCCATGCGGACGAGGATCGCGGCAAGAGTCAACAGGATTCCATGACCGCCGAACGACCCGAATCAGCCTGTGATTCGCTTGCGGCAAACCGGTGACCGGAATATGCCCGCCGAATCCGGCGTTTCCGGCAGCGATTTGCCGCGCTATTGGGTGCGGGCGGCGGCGCGGGGCGGCGACGCCGTGGTGACGAAATCGGTGGCCAGCATCATGCCGGTGCCGAGCGGGGTCGGAATCACCACCTTGAATGGCACCAGCACACGGGTGCCGGCGATCGGCGCCAGCCAGACTTCCATGTTGCGTTGCCCGGAGAGATATTTGATCGCGGCACGGTCGGGGACATAGCCCGAGACCGGGGTGAAGTAGATCGCGCAGACCACGGCCGGGCCTTGATAGCCCTTGGCGGCCTTGACCTTGTCCAGCCGCTTGAAGGCCAGCCGCAATTCATAGCGCATCCGGCCGTCGAAGACCGCCGCGCTGGCCTTGCAGGCCTCGGCGCTGACCGGATCGGCGGTGCCCGGCACCTGCAGCAGGGTTCCGGTCATCGGATCTAGCACGCCGCGGCGCTGCGCGTCGGTCACCGGGATGCGTGCCGGATCCTCCGGCGGCTCGGGTGTAATCGTGGAACCGGTAATATTGCCGCCGGCGAGTGCGATTCGGATGGTCTCGACCTTCTTCGAGGTCTCGGTCATCGCGGTGTAATTGGCCGGTACCAGCTGGCCGTTGACGATGCGGCCCTGTGCCGAACCGCTGCCGCGGCCGCCGGAAATCGCCTTCAGCAGGCCGGTGGTGCCGCCGGCTGCGGAGGCGGCATAGTGATCGTCGGCGATCTCGATGGTCCAGGTGCCGCGTCCGACCGGAATGCCGGCCAGCGTCACCTCATAATGGGCATCGAGTTTGCCCTGCGCATGCACAGGCGCCGCGGCCGCGCAGGCCGATGCCAGCAGAAGCCCTGCCGCCAGCGCACGACCGCGCAGATGCCGCCGCCAGGCGGAACGCGATCGGGGCTGCAACGGCGGGAGAGGGCTCAATTCACGATCCTGTTGCTTTGGAGGGCTTTCCCGGTGCCTGTCCGGCCGTGGCGAAGAAAGCAATCCCGATCAATCACTTGCGCGGAGCCGATTGGCAAGGCCGGGGCCTGCCGGAGGCCGATCGCGGGGATGCATGATGTCGGAACCGAATACGTCGTTTATATGGTTGAGATCGAAAGCGAAATCGGCATGATCGCGCCATCGTCCGGCCGCACGGATGCCATCGGCGGCGGGCGTATTTTCGCTACCATACCGGCATCGCGACCTTGACCTCGCGCGGCTCTGCCCCTATACGTCGCCGGTTCCTGAAATGGACGCGATTTTTAACCCCCGCGACCGCCGCCACAGGCGTTGCCGGGGATGTGAGAGGAATTTTCGCCATGTCCCGGCGCTGTGAACTGACCGCCAAGGGCCCGCAAGTCGGGCACAAGGTGAGCCACTCGAACATCAAGACCAAGCGGCGCTTCCTGCCGAATCTTGTGAACGTCACCTTCATCTCGGATGCGCTGGGCCGCAACGTGCGCCTGCGCGTCTCGACCAATGCGCTCAAGAGCGTCGATCATCGCGGCGGGCTCGATGCCTTCCTGCTGAAGGCGCGCGACACCGAGCTGTCGCCCCGCGCCATCGAGCTCAAGCGCCAGATCGCCAAGAAGCAGGCCACGCCGGCCGCAGCCGCGAGCTGAGATCGCGCTATCTAAAAAGTTTATCGCTGCAAGACAGAAGCGGCCGGGTCGAAAGACCCGGCTGTTTTTGTTGTAAGGCGAGCGATCCCAAAAACAACTTGCATCCAACGAGAAGCGCAAGGCGCCCGGGATTGCGTTGCGCTTCATCGGGGCTATGGATGATCGCCCCTCACTCCCCCTTGCACCGCTCAAACGTGTCCGGGTCGGATGACACCCATGGAAAATTGAGAATCCTGACACTGATCTTGTTGCCGCCGAAGCGGCGCAGGATCACCTTGGCGGAGTGCCAGGGGCTTCCGCCCTTGTAGCATTGCGCGGCGAAGGTGGTGCCGTTCGGCCCGCGCCGCGGCCGGTGGAGTTCGCAGCCGATCTCGTAGAACTCGAAACCGGAATCGATGACATTGAGGACATCGACTTCGCCATTGACCTGCTCGCAGCGTGGCGGATTGTTCGACCATTTGCCGAGGAATTCTTTCGGCGTCTTCGCGGCGGCGAGTGTCGGCAGCATCGCCATTGCGGCCGCAGCGATCACGACGGCGAGCCGCGCGCGGCCGGCATGCGCGCCGGCTGATTCGTCTTGCTTAACCGCAATGCATGGCATGGGTTGCATCTCGATCTCCTCCTTGCTTTGACGACGCGCAAGCCGAGCCGATGATCTGCAGGCAACGGTTGCGCCGCCGGTCACGCCAGGGCTGCGCCCTTGGCTTTCTTCTTCGGAGTCTTCTTCGCGCCTTTTGCAAGCGCCGCGCTTTCGTGACGGAGCGGCCGGCCGACCGGGCAGATCTCCTGCACGAAACCGGTGAGCGTGGAGGCCAGCGTATCGGGCGCCTGTCGGTAGTAGACGTATTTGCCGCGCTTCTCGCTGCGCAGCAGGCCGGCATGTTCGAGCAATTGCAGATGCTGCGAGATCGACGGCTTCGACATGTCGAAGCGCGCCGCGATCTCGCCGGCGTTGAGCTCGTGATGCGCAACGTAAGCCAGAATCTTGCGGCGAACGGGCGAGGCCAGCGCCTCGAAGATCAACTGCATGGTCATGGGGCCAGACTACACTAAATCATTTAGGCAATCAATTAATCGTTGACAGGCAACAGATAGACGATAAGCTGATTACCTAAATGATGACAAGCCGGCTGACCGGCGCGGTGCGGGGGAACAAAGACGGAGGATCGAACGATGCGGTTCATGACGCGGTTCCCCTTGAGGTCCATCTCCTTACGCACCATCGCGCGGGATGCCCTCAGCGTTGCGGCCGATACGATCGCGACGCTCGGCTTCTTCTACATCGCCCTCGCCCCGGCGGCCTATGCAGGCAGCCTGACCATCGCCGGCGCGCTCTACATCGTGTCACGCACGCTC
>Ga0007871_1000388_pt1 | contig 10854 bp, 12 predicted proteins | sample CryBogCBH08Jun09_FD_71208 | JGI IMG/M metagenome (GOLD analysis project Ga0007871, IMG submission 71208) | Freshwater microbial communities from Crystal Bog, Wisconsin, USA - CBH08Jun09 | ecosystem: Environmental > Aquatic > Freshwater > Lake | place: Crystal Bog, Wisconsin, USA | collected...
CAAACCAAGCCTCCTGGAACCAGCGTTCGATGTCGTTGTTTGTGACAATCGCAGCCGTTCCTGCGTACTGTTCCAAATTGCGCTGAGATTCTAGGAGACGCTTCCCCTCCAGGTGCTTTGGAATATTTCTGACCTGGCTGATTTTGACACGCTTTGGAGCGGGTCCTTCGTCAGGAGGAGCATCGGGGCGAGGGTCGACCTGCTGGGGAGCCTGGGGAGCGGGTCCTGCGTCGAGCGGCTGAGGAGCGGGTCCTTCGTCAGGAGGAGCATCGGGTCGTGCCTCAACTTGCTGAGGAGCGGGCCGTGCCTCGACCTGCTGAGGAGCTGATCGTGCCTCGACCTGCTGAGGAGCGGGAGGAGCATCAAGCCGTGCCTGATTGGGAGGAGCAGCGGGCTGCGGGACAGGCGGCCCCGAAAGTAAATCTAAGCCGCTGACTGACGGATCGCGGGACGGGTAATGCCCTTCCGGGCCGAGGTATGCTGCGACCGGGGGCAGCTTGTCCTGGAGGATAAACGTGTCAATGACCCCGATGATCTGGTGAGATTGGCGCCATGACATGAGATCCTCTTCGGGAGTGCCTGTGAGGAGGAATAAGGTGTCTCCAAGGACCGCGTGCGCCAGCTCGAGTTTGTCGAGTTCAAACTTGCTTGAGCAATCTGCATTTATGGCTTGGCATTCAAGATCGCGCCACATGCCTGCACACGGGAACAACGCAAGCTGGGATTGAGAGGGCTGTAAGGTTTCTATCAACTCGTTGAGATCCTCTTGCGTGAGACTGCGCCGTGCGAACAGATTGTTCTGAAGCATGTCCGTGCAAATAGTACGCCATCCTTGCAGGAACACGCTGACACACGTCGTGATTTCTTCCGACTGCTGCTTGCCCTTGATAAATGCAAACAGGTCCTGCTTGAGCGTGAAGGTCCTATGTGTGACGTACGATGTTGGTGTAATCCCGATATATGTCAACACGCTGGCCATGGTTGCCTTGAATTGGGGCATGACTACCGTCCTCCACACCTGAAAATCTTGGCTGTGGGGGTCGGTAGGAGCAAACCTGGCGTGAATCTTGTTGAGCAACTCCAGGTGTTTGTCGATCAGGATGTAGTTCCCTTGTCCTGTCACTCCATGTTCGACCAGGGCGAGGTCAAGACATGCCGTGCCATGGGCGTCGACCACGTCGGGGAAGGATTTCGAGTACTGTGCATAAATCTCGGACCCAAGCGTATCGCACAATTGTTTCTCTTGTGTCATGGCGATGTAGGCGCTGTTCCCGTAGGCCGTGGACAACGCATAATCAAGTATGCGGCAGTCCGAATACTGTTCGCCCAGGAGTTGTAACACCTCGTTGTCTCCTTCTTCCAAGAGGCTCTGGACGGCCGCGCCCGTGCTTGTTGCGGCCAGGGAGGCGATGAGGCGGAAAGCAGGGTCCGTTGGATCAGGGCCTCCCGACTGTGTATTTTGGAGCATGGCGTCGATGATTGCCAACACCTGTTCCCTCTCCTGAACGCTCCCGTCGGCCAACTCGTCTGGAGAGAACCCCAAGGAATCGATCATGGCCCTGATATCGTTTGCGAACTGGCATTGCGCGTTGTCGTATATGTTGAAGATGTCACGCAACACATTCACGTGAGCGTGGAAGACGCTGGCGCCTGCGTGCATGAGCAAGGTGCCCTCTGGCTTCGTATGGTTGGTCGCGAGCGCGTGGATGGGGAGCGGGTTGTTGCACAACTGCACAAGTTGGTCCACAGTGAATCGTTGGTCGTCAAGCTCTGGAATGGTGACGGCCAGCATCTTCACGAAATGCGTGAGCATGATCTCGAACCCCTGACCGTCCATCACGACCTTCGAGGTCAGGCCGCTGCAAGGGAACAGTTGAGACATGGTACCGTTGGCGCATGTGAGTTTGAACCGATCCATATCCCACACGAACTGCCCGGTGGCGTCTCGGGCTTCATGGAACGCCTGTCGGATGGAGATGACGTTAGTGGGTCCAAGCCGGGCTGCCATCTCATGAGGCTGGAGCGTCGACAGGATCACGACCGCCCTGCAACCCATGGCCTTGCTCGTTTTCCCGTTTGCAGACTGGGGCTTCGGTTCGACGTGAACGATCGACAGGTATGCCTCATGCATATTCTCCACAACGTGTTTGAACATGGTGTCGTTTCCTCCATTCTTCTCTTTACGAACGGGTGCGTCGCTTGCTTCCATGCTGATGGGGCTTCAAAGTGCACGGGCATCCCCTGCCGGTTTATATATGGGGCGTATACGGCAATTTTTTTGCGGGTGGTGGTTCGATGGGGCCGTTGGCAGGGCGGGCGGGCAGGGGGCGGCGCATGGGCAGGACGGCCCCCGTCAGCAGAGAGCTTGCCCGCATCATCAGGGACGCCAGCCGGTTGGGCCGCGAGGACGCCTCGCTTGCCGAGCACGTGCGGAGCGTCGAGGAGAGGCAGGCCCAGGCCATCGAGTTCTACCTCCGGTCGTGCAGCATCCGGCTGGGCGTGCAGGAAAAAACAAGGCGCGAGCCTCCATGAGGCCTTGGGCGGGGGGCAGGGGGCGCGGGGATGCTGGCCTTCGACATCGAGACCACGGGCCTCGACCCGCTGAGCTGTGAGATCACGTGCGCGTGCGCGTGGGGCGACGGGGTGCAGGCGACCTTCATTTTCCCCACAGGCGACGACCCCGAGGCCTTCATGCGCCTCCTGGACGAGGCCGACCGGCTCTGCTGCTTCAACGGCGTGCAGTTCGACATCCCCTTCATGCGGGCCCGCTGGGGCGTCCCCGGCGAGCGGGTGGCGGCCTGGCGCCTCAAGGTGCACGACGTCTTCGAGGGGTGCCGGCTGGGCCTCGGGCTGACCTTCAGCCTGGGCGCGCTCCTCTCGGCCAACGGGCAGGCGTCCAAGACCGGGAGCGGGGCCGACGCCGTGGAGCTGGCCAGCGCCGGCAAGTGGGAGGAGCTCGGGGCCTACTGCCTGGCCGACGCCCGGCTCACCCACGCCGTCTCGTCCCTCGCGCGCATCCGCCTCCCGCGCTTCGCCGGGGTCGTCATGTGCGCCGACGGACGTTTCGCTGCGGCTCGGGCAGGCTGAGGGCCTCCGAGAGCGGGCGGTGCTCCGGCGTGCAGTAGAAGAGCTTGCGCTTGCGCGACTTGGGGAACAGCGAGGCCTCGTTGAGGGGCTCCCCGTCCACCAGCCATACGCTGCCCTCGACGGACCGGCGGACCTTGCGCTCCACCAGGCCCGCGATCTGGCGGAGGTCGCGCTCGCGCAGGCGCGACGGGAGGAGCAGGGGCCCCCGCTCGACGGGCATGACGGCCGCGAGCCGGCCCGCGGTGTACGTGGCCATCGTGCTGCAAAAGGTCATGGGCACGAAGCCCGGCTCCAATTCCTCGATGTCCCGCGGCCACTGCACCGGCTTGGACTGGCGCGATGCCGGGTAGAGGAACCACGTGCGGCCCCTGTCGGCCGCGTTCTCGACGCTCACGCACTGCGCCCGGTCGCCCGCCACCAGCACGAGGAAGGGCTCGCGCAGCAGGCGCGTCGTGTTGGCAGGCGCGCTGTACTCGGCCAGGTCGCGCGTGCGCAGGCTCTGGGGCAGCTGCTTGGACACCTGGGAGGCACAAAAGTGCCGGAACTCGTAGTCGGCGCCCGTCGTCTCCCGGGCGTAGACAGCACAAGGGAAGGGCACGCTGGTGGTTTGCATGGCTCTGGGCGCAGGGGCGTGGGCGCGCCTTTGTAGTCCCTGTGGGCACCGGTTTGAATCCCTCAGGCCTCGACCGCGCGCTTCTGCATGGCGGCGGGCCGGCAGGCGTCGGGCACGAGCGCCGAGTAGTGCTGCGACCCCCGTGTGACGGGGATGCACAGCGTGACCTTGGCGTAGTAGTCCGGGTCGATCTCGAGGTTGGTGATCACCTGCTGGAGCGGATGGATGCGGAAGGCCTCCTTGTGGCAGAACTGGCCGTACGGGTACGAGAAGTGCACGTGCAGCTGGTAGACGCTCGGCGGGTAGTGCACGTAGACCATGACGCTGTCGCGCGCGATGCCCGTCTCGCGCTCGACGGCCTGCAGGCACTGCTCGAGCATGTCGCGGAGCATGGGCACGTGGGCCCCGCGCAGGTCGCGCAGCGTACGTATGCCCCGGTCCTGCAGGATCGACAGCCAGTTGAGCGTGCGGGTCGGGGCCAGGGGCGAGCGGCCGCGCGGGCGGGCCGCGACGCGCCAGTAGCGGTTCAGCCGCTCCGTGTCCGGGAGCAGCACGAAGCTGTCCGTGCGCAGGATCACCTCCTCGCGCTCGCGGGTGCCCGACAGGATGCCGTCGACCCACAGCTTCGAGGGGTTGCGCACCTCCTGCTGGATAAACTCCAGCACGCTGGGGCGCGCGTGCATCTGGGGGGTCTCCTCCAGTATCGTGTACTGGAGCGCGCATTCCATGCCGACGCGGGTGGGCGCGGGTGCGGTATAAATACTTATGGCGCCCTCAAGCCGGGGCCGGCGCCGCGTCCGGCTGGGGCTCGGCCGGCTTGGCCTCCCCCGCGGCGTCCGGCTCAGGCGGCGGGTCCTGCGCGCGGTAGGCCCGCTCGTGCGTGTAGCGCAGCAGCAGGGCCCGCGCCTCCTCATGCTGGGCCTTGGCCTTGTCCATCCGGGCCGTCAGCTTGGTGATGCGGTTGTTCAGGACCCCCTCTTCCAGCCGGCGGTACGGGCGCGGCGGGCCCCGCTTGGTCTTGGCCGATGGGCGCGGGTGCTTGCGGAACTTCTTGTCCTTCCTCACCGGCTGGGGCGGCGGGTTGAGCTCCGCGGCGAGGGCGAGGTCGTGCTCGGTGGTGGGCATGCGGATGGGCGGGACCGGAGGCGAGCGCCCGCCCCGCGACGATCGAGCGCTTTTTTTCATTTCAAACCGGTGCCGCGCGGGGGGCGAGGATGGTGAAGAGCCCGTTGGGCGAGCAGCCGCGGCTGTTCACGGCCTCCAGCCGGCGGCGGCACTCCTGGGGAGGGCGGACGTGGCCCGCGCGGCAGGCCCAGCGCAGGAGCAGGCACGCGAGCTGGGAGCAGAACACGCCCCCGGTCCAGGTGCGGGGGGCCGTGCAGTCCAGGTCCGACTCGAAGGGCAGGAAGAAGGGCAGGCAGCACTGCCACAGGTCGGCGCGGTTGTAGGGCGGGCGGGCCGCGATCATGGCCAGCAGCATGGCGTACACGCTGCAGAAGCCGGCGGGCGCGAGCGGGAACGCGACCATGTCCCACTCGGGCCCGTACGCGTGCGGCACGACCGGCACGACCCCGCCGACCAGGTCGTAGGACGAGTAGGCCCGCGCCGGTCCCGCCGGCGGCGTCAGGATGACCTCGGTGTGCACGTAGGGCCCCCACGTCCCGTCCATGACAAAGGCGTCGTGCAGGTTCCGCGGGTTGCCCCGCAGGAACGCGACCGTGAGGGACGGGGGCATGCCGCCCCGCGGGTCGCACTCGCCGGTTTAAATACGAGTCAGGCCGGCTTGCGGCGCGCGGGGCGGGCCCGGGCGTGCGCGGCGGCCTCGGCGTGGTGCCGGGCGAGCTGGGCCACGTTGGCGCAGGCCCGGGCCGTCTCCGGGCGCGGGGCGTGGCGGGGGCAGTAGTGGAAGGTGTCGAGGCGCCCCGTCAGGTGGTCCACCCGCCGCAGCGCGAGGGCCGGGCCCGCCTCCAGGCACACGCAGCACGAGGGGCGGGCCGGGCGCGGGGCGGGCGGGGCCGCGTGGGCGCACGCCTCCGCCCAGGTCCGCTCGTCGCCCCGGTAGGGCTGCACCGTCAGGCACGCCGGGCACAGGAGGAAGTGCTCGTCGTGCACCTGCAGCACCCGGCCCAGCAGGTCCACGCTCACCAGGTCGCCCTGCAGGCACGTCGCGCACACGAGCCCCTGCGTGACCGTGTCCAGCCGGCAGCGCAGGGCGTCCACGTGCCGGTGCGCGAGCACGCACGCGACGCACAGGTGCCGGTGCGTGCGGAAGTAGGCCGTCCGCCGGCACAGCCCCGCCTCGGCCAGCCGGGCCAGCTGGGCGGCCCGCAGGTTCGAGGGCAGCGGGTGCACCCGCACGCAGCGCTGGACCGCCTGCAGCGCGGCCCCGTCCAGCCCCAGCGCCAGGCCCAGCAGGCCGTGCTCCTCGGGGCTCTCCGACAGCAGCCGCGGCGCCGCGAGGTAGGCGCGGACCCCGCCCGGCAGCGCGACCCTCGGCTGGGCCCGGCGGGCGGGGCGGGGCCGCTGGCACCGCTTGAACCGCGACACCCGCTCGACCAGCTCCAGGCACTGCGGGCGCAGCCCCGCCCAGGCCAGCTCCTCGGGCTGGGCCTCCAGCTGCTGCCGGTACTCGTCGCAGATGGCCGGCAGCTTCCGGAAGAAGGCCCCCGTCGGCGCGTCCTCGTCCGTCAGGAGCGCCGCCTGCACGGGCATGTACGCCGGCACCACGCGCGCCAGGTACTCCATGCACGCCAGCAGGATCGCCGGCTCGTGCCGCACGCAGAAGGCCGTCTGCTCCGCGGGGTCCGACGTGAGCACCGCGTGCAGCCGGCGGTACAGCCGGGCCCGGGTCGCAAAGGTCGGCTGCCGCACCGGCGCGTCGTAGGTCCCGAGCAGCAGGGCCAGCAGCAGGTTGATGCACACCGCCTGCGAGTCCCGGAACCCGATGTCCCGCGAGGCGCTGCGCAGGCTGGGGATGCACTGCGCGAGCACCGCCGACAGGGCGATCGGGTACGGCGACCGGGCCAGCAGCCGGCTCAGCGCGGGCCCGAGGTCCGGCAGCGTCGCCGGGTCGGGCGCGTCCGTGAGCGGCAGCAGCAGCCAGCGCGGCGGGACCCCGGGGGGCGGGCCGGCCGCCGCCAGCAGGTACGTGTTGATCTGGCGCGTCGCGTGCTCCGGCGGGATGTGGCCGTGCCGGGCGAGCCAGTGGAGGCGCTCCACCTCCGCGTCCAGGAGCGGGCAGGCGGGGACGTGCCTCGGGGGGGATCCGTCGGGCGATACCCCCTCAAGTCGGGTGGGCCGGATCGTCATGCGATCGCCCCAGAGCAGCCTGTGGATCGTCAGGCCGCCCCCGTGCTTGAGGGGCTGGGAAAATCCTCGTGCCCCACGCGGTGCTGCACCAGGCTCTTCACGCCGCCCTGCACCACCACCGAGTACCGGTTGCGCTGGTGCGACATGGCCGGCAGCGGCATGCTCGCCAGCCCAAAGGACGGGGGGCACACCAGCATGCACTCCACCGAGTACTCCCCCGGCTGGCCGAAGATGTTGCCGTAGCGCTGGATCACCCCGGGCAGCGGCCGGCCCAGGCAGCACATGTCGTAGAAGCACTTCTGGGTCACCATCCGCGAGCACAGCACGCACATCTGGCGGCCCTCGGGGTCGCCCGGCAGCCGCAGCTCCACCCCGACGAAGGGGGCCCGGCGGTCGATGAGCATGCACTCGCAGTTCTGGTCCAGCACGCACGCCTGCTCCCCCGCCATGGGCTGGCGCATGAGCGACTCCTCGTACGACCGGCACAGGACGGGCACCGGGGGGACCTCCAGCGGGTCCGAGCCCCCGAAGAGGTTCTCGAGCATCGCCCGGTACGAGACGCCCGACAGGATGCTGTCCAGGCTGAAGGCCGCGCCCGGGGGCGGGGTGTCGGCCAGGAGGCGCCGCAGGACCGTCTGGCGCAGGTCTGACTCGAACTCCACGGGGAGGGCCTGCTGCGCGCGCTCGTCCGCCTCCTCCAGGAAGGTGCGCCGGCGCTTGCTGGCCGGCGGGGGCGAGGCCGGCTTCCACGACCTCGGGAACATGCGGGTGGGCGCGTAGCATCCGAGTGTGCGGCCCGGGTGCATTCGGGCCGGCTTTTTTGGGGACGGGCGCTCACGGGACGGTCTCCACAATGTCGACGCACATGAGCACGGCCAGCAGGACCAGGAACGGGTCGTTCTGCATGGCGGGCTGCAGCCAGGCCAGGAGCATCTGGACCAGCACGGAGCCCCCGGCCACGCTCGCCACCCGCGCGCTCACGGGGTCGGGCGAGAGGCGCCAGACCAGGGCCAGCGCGTACCCCAGCTCCCAGAGCGGGAGCCGCCGGAGCTGCGCGTCCGCCGTCGCGGCGTACACGGCGTACGTGTAGAGGTCGAGCAGCGACGGGAAGAGCACGGCGAACGGGGACGTCAGGTACAGGAGCAGGACCACCGCCAGGAACGCCTCGGTCGGCGGCAGGGCGGCCAGGAGCGCCCCCATGAAGACGTCCACCATCACCAGGCGGCACAGCTCGCCGAACGACGGGTGGAGGCCGGCCGGCAGGGACGCGAGCAGCGCCGCGGCGGGCATGGCGGCCGAGCCCAGCGCCCGCACGCACTGGGCCAGGGCGGCCACCAGGTGGTACTGGGCGGACCCCTGCATCGCGCCCTGCTGCACGGTCGACGCCAGCAGGTAGAGCGAGAGCAGGTGGACGAGCGTCAGGCCCGTGTCGCCAGGCTGCACGGCGCTGTTGAGGGACGAGCGCACGGCGATGGAGAAGAAGGCCCGCACGAAGATGCGCGACACCCGGCGGACCATGAGCACGTCAGGCAGGCCCCTGGACAGCGCCAGCGCGGCCCAGCAGTAGAGGGCCAGGTCCTGCGCCGGCACCGCGCGCAGCAGCGAGCCCGTGGTCGCCCGGCCCAGCGCGGTCCACATGCCGGTCTCCAGGCCGTACGCCGCCGTGAGAGGCAGCCCCTGGTCGGCCATGACAACATCTGGGAGCCCGCGAGTTATTTAAGTAACGGCGCCCAGGGCCGGCGAATGAGCACCGTTCAACCCAACCCCAGCCAGGTCTGCCTGGCCCCGGGCGGCGACAAGGCGTCCGGCCTGCGCGGCACCATGGTGGCGCGGGTGCTCCACGTGCACGTAGCGGGCACCCTGACCAACCTCGCCATGGCGGGGCCGTCGGGGGCCTGCTGGCGCCTGCTCGACGGCAAGCAGATCGGCGTCTTCGGGGTCGGCGGCGAGATCGACACGCAGGTGGCCACCAACCAGCTGCGCACCGCCCACATCCATGAGATCACCGTGCTCCAGGACCGCTCGACGTTCCCGGTCCCGCTCGGCGTCCGCATCAACTGCATCCCCGGCAGCGAGGTCACGGACCTCGGCGACCGGTTCGCGTACACCGTCCTGCCCCTCACGCAGAACAGCGTGGGCCAGACCGTGTACCAGTGCGAGATCGGCTCCGAGGAGGGCCTGCAGTGGCGCAAGGACTTCCCCAAGTGGACCCACAGCAACCTCGAGACGGAGGGCGTGCTCAACGTCGAGAACAACCCGTGGGTCTTCGTGCACCAGGACCACCCGGTCATCGCGATCCTCCGCCACAACGAGGGCCTGGTCGGCTGCAAGATCGACGACCAGCCCAAGATCGACCAGGAGTGGTTCAAGGTGACCCGGCAGGTCCTCCAGGCCTGCTGCGACACCCTGCGCACCAAGGTCCTGCAGAAGGTCCAGTCGCACGACCTCAACACCCTCCAGCTCCAGCTCGTGCGCCTCAACGCCGAGAACTGGGACGACGTCAACGAGCTGGGGGCCGTGCTGTCCAGCGCGTCCCTGACCAGCGAGGACGCCACCGTCTTCCTCACGACCCCGTACAGCTACACCGCGCGGGTGCTGATCAAGTACGAGATCCAGCCCGTGTGAGGTATTTAAGGCGTCGGCGCGCCGCAGGCAAGGATGGCCCGCATGTCGATCCTCTGCCTCGCGCTCCTGTCGAGCCTCCCATACCTCTACGCAGGGCCGCCGCCCTCGGTCCAGACGCCGCCCGTCAAGCCCGACCTCTTGATCACGCCACACCCGGACGAGCCCGTGGAGGCAGACCTGGAGGACGCGCCCGCGGCGGAAGCCCCGGATCCGGCCGCGCCCGGGGGCGAGCCGGTCGGGGCCACCGAGGAGCCGGTCGGGGCCGCGCACGACGCCGACTGGCCGCACGACGGCGACGCGTGGGCCGAGCCCCAGGCCGAATGAACTTTGACCTTGCGTGACGTGCACTGTGCCGAGAAAGAGGGTCTCGCAGCATATATAAACACGCGCGCCACAGCGTGGGCGAGATGTTGGGATCCAGTATGGCGCAGAGGTCCAACGCGGTCGGGGCCAACCCGGCGTACCTGCCCGACCTCAACCCGGGCATGGAGGGCGGCGGGACCTACACGGCGGCCGTGACCGAGCCCACCATCCAGGACTACGAGAACATCTTTGGGCCGTCCGCCCGCGACATCAAGACCGACCTCCAGCGCTTCAAGCGCCACGGGCGGTGGCACCTGCCCGACGTGCTCAAGGGGCCCAACCCGTGGCTCACCGACCGCATCGACGGCCTCATCACCGACGCGACCAACTCGCCCTTCACCACCAAGATCCTGCCCTACCTCTACAAGGAGGACGTGGATGGCAAGATCAAGTGGAACGTGTGGTCCTTCGACGAGGGCCTCGCCAGCCGCGTCCCGTATGAGTCCGCCGCGCGCACCCTCACCCAGTCCAAGCGCTCCTTCGCCGGCTACATGGTCCGGCAGGGTATGGCCATCGTGCTCGAGCACAACTTCATGATGTCCCCCAAGGGCCGCGAGAACTTCAAGAACCAGCTCAACCAGCTCATCGGCAGCATCCAGTACAGCAACGACCTCGACGTGCACATGGCCCTCGTCCTCGCCCCGTCGTACCAGAAGACCATGCGCGAGCGCTACTACACCATCGACAAGTCCAACAGCCAGATCTGCCGCGAGTTCGTGGACCTCTTCGGCATGATGCAGAAAAACGCCAACGCCCTCGACATCCTCATTGAGGAGGCCAAGGCCATCCTGCGCACGTGGTGAGACCCCCTTGTGCGAGCCGCGTGAGTCCCCTTGAGTGAGCAGCCCTTGAGCGAG
>Ga0007871_1000390_pt1 | contig 10835 bp, 10 predicted proteins | sample CryBogCBH08Jun09_FD_71208 | JGI IMG/M metagenome (GOLD analysis project Ga0007871, IMG submission 71208) | Freshwater microbial communities from Crystal Bog, Wisconsin, USA - CBH08Jun09 | ecosystem: Environmental > Aquatic > Freshwater > Lake | place: Crystal Bog, Wisconsin, USA | collected...
AGCGAAATTGACGGATCGACGCGACCGGAGATTAACGCCGTCGGGAGATAACGGTTCCGGAAATGCGAGCGTCCAAGTGCCGCATCGGCTGCATCGTCAAAGGGTTATTTCGGCCGCACCATCTCGAACATGGCGTCGGGCCGCACTTCGATATAGTCGCCCATACGGCCGGCGCGCAGAATCGGATGCGCTTCCGCGGTCTGGTAGACGCCGTCCTTGATCAGCGCCTTGTCGATGTGAACCGCGACCACTTCGCCAAGCGTCAGCCAGGCTTCCGCCTTCTTGCCGTCGGCGCCCTTGAGCTGGATGATTTCCGACAGCTTGCATTCGAAGGTGACGCGGCTTTCGCGAACCCGCGGCGGCTTGACGATACGGCTCGGCAGTTTCGTCAGCCCGCCAAGCCCGAATTCGTCGACTTCGTGCGCTACCGTGGCGGAGGTCGCATTCATCGCCTGTGCGATATCCATGGTGGCGAGATTCCAGACGAACTCGCCGGTCTCCTGGATATTGGCGACGGTGTCCTTCCAGCCGGTCGACGAAAAGCCGATCAGCGGCGGATGATAGTTGAAGGCATTGAAGAAGCTGTAGGGCGCGAGGTTGACGTTGCCCTTGGCGTCGCACGACGAAATCCAGCCGATCGGGCGCGGTCCGACGATTGCGTTGAACGGATCGTGGCGCATGCCGTGGCCATTGGCCGGCTCGTAGAAATGCAGATCTCGCGTATCCGGATCGCTTGAACGGACGTCGCTCATGTAGCCTGAACCCTGATTATTTCGTGTGGCGATGTGGGGCCAATCCCACCAGCACGAAATCGATCATCTGGTCAAGCGATGGCCCCGGCTTGTGGACGGCCTGCGCAATCATCTGCGGATGGAAGAAACGGATCATCGCCGTACAGGTGCAGAGCGCCGCAAGCTGCACATCCGCCACCTGAAACTCGCCCTTGGCCACGCCGTCCGCAATCACCTCGGCGATGGTGACGACGATGCGCTCGATATGCACCTTGCAGACGTCCCAGTCCTCCTCCATGGCGATCGCGACCATCTCATGGAGCTTCGAGTCGCCGACATAACGTTCCGCATTCATGTGATGAACGGTCGTCAGCAATTCGCGCAAACGCTCGGTCGCGGACCACGACTTGGCGGCAATGACATCCGCAACGTCCTCGACCTCGCCCATCAGCCGCCGCGCCACGCCGGCGTGGATCGCCTTCTTCGAATCGAAGAAGCGATAGACATTGGCCGGGCTCATCTTGAGCATCTTGGCAATGTCGGCGACCGTGGTCTTCTGGTAGCCGATCTCGCGAAACAGCTTCTCCGCCACAAGGAGAATCCGCTCCCGCGTATCGGCTTCGACGTTATCTGAGAGCATCGTCATGTTATTTACAATCTTCAATTATTCCGCTGCCTCGGCAAGCGGAAAAGCAAGTTGTGCATCGCCTGGATGATCCGGTGCCGGCGCGGGCTGTTCGGCCGGCCCGCTCTCATCGAGGCTCTTCCTAAACCAGAGCGCATAGAGGCCCGGCAGGTACAACAACGTCAGGAAGGTCGCAACGAACAGGCCTCCCATGATCGTGATCGCCATCGGCCCCCAGAACGCCGAGCGCGACAGCGGAATCATGGCCAAGATCGCCGCCAGCGCGGTCAGCACCACCGGCCGGGCGCGGCGCACGGTGGCCTCCACGATGGCCTCGCGCCGGGTCAGTCCATGACTCACATCGGTTTCGATCTGATCGACCAGGATCACCGCGTTACGCATGATCATGCCGGCCAATGCGATCAGGCCCAGAAGCGCCACGAAGCCGAACGGCTGGCTGGCGACGTTGAGTCCCAGCGAGGCCCCGACGATGCCGAGCGGTGCGGTAAGGAACACCAGCACCAGCCGCGAGAAGCTTTGCAGCTGGATCATCAGCAAAGTCAGCATGGTAATGACCATCAGCGGGAACAGCACGAAGATCGAGGCATTGCCCTTCGCGGATTCCTCGATCGCGCCGCCCATTTCGATCCGGTAGCCGGGCTGCAGGCTGTCCCGAATCCCCTGCAGCTTGGGCCAGATCGCGTTGGTGACGTCGGGCGCCTGTACGCCGTCGACGATATCGCTGCGCACCGTGATCGCCATGTCGCGATTGCGGCGCCACAGGATCGGCTCCTCGTGTCCGTATTCGACCTTGGCGATCTGCGACAGCGGAACGGCGATGCCGTTACGCGTCGTTACCGTCAGGTCGCCGATATGGTCGAGATCTAGCCGCTCGCCGGGAACGGCGCGGGCCACGACCTCCACCTTCTCGATGCCGTCACGCACCGTCGTCACGGGGGCGCCGGAAATCAGCATGGCCAGCGCCTGCGAGACGTCCTGCGGCGTCAGGCCGAGCGCGCGGGCGCGGTCCTGATCGACGACCAGCTTCAGGGCCGGGGTCTGCTCGTTCCAGTCGAGATGCGGATCGATCACATCATGATTGCCCCGCATCACATCACGCACCTTGTAGGCGATCTCGCGCACCTTGTGGGTGTCCGGGCCGATCACGCGGAATTGTACCGGGAAGCCCACCGGCGGCCCGAAATTGAAGCGGTCGACACGCACGCGGGCCTCCGACAGCGCGCCTTCATGCACCGCCTTTTCGATCCGCGCCTTGATTCGCTCGCGCGCCTCGACGTTCTTGGCGACCACCACGATCTCGGCAAACGACTCGTTCGGCAGTTGCGGATTGAGCCCGAGCCAGAAGCGCGGCGAGCCCTGCCCGACGTAAGCCGTGTAGGTGGCGATATCCTTGTCGTCCTTGAGAAGCTTTTCGGCTTCCTTGGTAGCCTTCATGGTGACGCCGAAGGCGGTGCCTTCCGGCAGGCGAAGCTGGAAGAACAGTTCCGGCCGTTCCGACAGCGGGAAGAACTGCTGCTGTACATGGGCGAAGCCGGCAATCGATGCGATGAAGATGCCGACGGTCGCCGCCACCACCTTGATCCGGTGCTGCACGCACCACTCGATCACCCGGCGCAGGCCGCGATACATCCGCGTCTCGTAGATCGCGTGCGGATCGTGGCTGTGCTTGCCCGCCTTGACGAAGTCCGGCAGCAGCTTGACGCCGATATAGGGCGTGAAGATCACCGCGACGAACCACGACGCTACCAGCGCAATGGCGACGATCCAGAAGATGCCGCCGGCATATTCGCCCACCGACGAATTGGCGAAGCCGATCGGCAGGAACCCCGCCGCCGTCACCAGCGTTCCGGTCAGCATCGGAAACGCCGTCGATTCCCACGCGAACGAGGCCGCGCGCATGCGGTCCCAGCCCTGCTCCATCTTCACCACCATCATCTCGACGGCGATGATGGCGTCATCGACCAGAAGCCCCAAGGCAATGATCAGCGCACCGAGCGTGATGCGGTGCAGGTCGAGCGACATCGCATTCATCACGATGAACACGATTCCCAGCACCAGCGGCACAGACAAAGCAACCACGATTCCGGTTCGCCAGCCAAGCGCGAGGAAGCTGACGAACAGCACGATCACTAGTGCCTCGATGAAGGAGTGCACGAACTCGCCCACCGCATGCTTGACCACCAGCGGCTGATCCGCGATCTGCTCGATCTCGATGCCCTGCGGCACCGTGTTCATGAATTCGGCGGTCGCCTTCTTCACGTCCTCACCGAGTTCGAGGATGTTGGCGCCCTTCGCGGTGACGACACCGATGCCGAGCGCGGCCTTGCCCTTCTGCCGGATCTTGAAGCTCGAGGGATCGACGAAACCGTGTGTCACGTTCGCGATATCGCCGAGGCGGAACACGCGTCCGTTGCTCTCGACCGGCGTTTCCGCCACCGCCTTGGCGCCGTCGAGCGCGCCGGTGACGCGCAGCGGCACGCGCTGCGACGAGGTTTCGACGGTACCGGCAGGCACCACCGCATTCTGCTTGGCCAGCGAATCGAAGATCGCCTGCGGCGCGATGCCGAGCGTCGCCAGCTTGGCATGCGAGAACTCGACGAAGATCTTCTCGTCCTGGGTGCCGTAGAGATTGACCTTGGTGACGCCGTCGACCTTGAGCAGGCGCTGCCGCAGGGCCTGCGCCACCTTCTTGAGTTGCGCGTAATCCGCACCCTCGCCGGTCATCATGTAGAGAACGGAATCGACGTCGCCGTATTCGTCGTTGACGTTCGGCCCGACCAGATTTTGCGGCAGGTCGCCGCGAATGTCCGACAGCTTCTTGCGCAACTGATAGAACAGTTCGGGGACTTCCTTCGCCGGCGTGTTGTCCTTGAAGAACACCTGCATCGCGGTGAAGGACGGCTTCGAGTAGGTCTGCACCTTGTCGAAATACGGTAGTTCCTGCAGCTTCTTCTCGATCGGATCGGCGACCTGCTCCTGCATTTCCTTGGCGGTCGCACCGGGCCAGATCGCCGACACCACTACCAGCTTGATGGTGAAGGACGGGTCTTCCGCACGCCCCAGCCGTTCGTAGGAGAAGAAGCCGGCGACGCCGAGCATCACGATCAGGAACAGAATGAGTGTCGGATGACCTACAGCCCAGGCTGAAAGATTGAACCGTCGCATGGCGAGCCTCGCAGCGTCAGTTGAGAGCAATCGGATTTCAGAACGAAAGCGATGACACGACCCGCACCTTCTCGGCCGGATCGAGTTTCTGCACGCCGAGCGTCACCACCCTGGCACCCTCGTCGACACCGCCGGTGATGACGACATCGTCGGCGCCGTAGGATTTCACGGTGACCGGCCGCAGCGAGACCTTGCCCGCGTCATCGACGATATAGAGGGAAGGCGCTTCGCCTTGGCTGAACAGCGCCGACAGCGGCAACTGCGCCACGCGTTCGGTATTGCGGTCCGACAGCGTCAGCGTCGCGGTCATGCCGAGCGCGACCTTGTCGTCGGCATCCGGCAGCGAGAATTTCGCCAGATAGGTGCGCGTCGCCGGATCGGCCTGCGGCGCGATTTCGCGCAGCTTCGCCGTATATTTCTTGCCCGGCTCCGACCACAGCGTAACGCTGGCGATGCCGTCGCGCGCACGCCCGATGAGGGTTTCGGGGACCGCAACCACAGCTTCCTTTTCCGCAATTCGTGCCACGCGGATCGCGGTCTGCCCGGCGGCCATCACCTGGCCGGGATCGACCAGCGTTGCCGTCACCACGCCGCGCGTGTCGGCGACCAGCGTCGCGTAGGACAGGCTGTTGTTGGTGAGTTCGACAGAACGTTCCGCGCGATTGAGCCTCGCCCGCGCCTCGTCCGCAGCCGCCTTGGCCTGATCCAGTTGCGCGTCGGTGGACCAGCCCTTCGCGCGCAATTCCTTGGCTCGCGTTTCGGCCGCGCTTGCCTGCGCCAGCACGCCGGTCGCGGCAGTGCGCTCGGCCTGCGCCTGCTCAGCCTGCAACTTGAGATCGACCTGATCCAGCGTCGCCAGCGGCTGCCCGACGTCAACGATCTGACCGACCTCGACGAGACGCTTTTCGACCTTGCCGGCGACCCGGAAACCCATATCGGTTTCGATCCGGGGCCGGATGGTCCCGACGAAACTCCGCTCGGGCGCGAGCGGCTGGTAATGCACGGTGGTCACCAGAACCGGCCGCGTCGGCTCGGATTTCTCTGCGGTGGATTGATCGCAACCGGCCAGGGCGATTGCCGAAGCAGCGATGATAAGGGCGACCAAGACCCTGGAATAGCTCTGGAAAAACGAACGGAGCAGCATCTTGCAGTTCCTCGGCTGACTAAAGCACGAGGCAACATACTATGTTGAGTGATGATTATCAATATTCGTCAGTGAACATTCTTTAGGCAACATCCATCACCGCCGGAACTCCAAGGTCGAACTCCATGACCGGTTGCCAGACCTGGCCGGCAACCGGTCCTTTTCGATCTATTTCGCCTCCGCAGGTGCCGAGAATTCGTCGCGTGTTTCGTGCTTGCCGATAACGACCAGTATGCCGGCGATCAGCGGCAGGATCGCCAGCACCAGCAGGCCGTGGGCAGTGCTTCCGGTCGTCTCCTTGACCCAGCCGATCAGATACGGGCCGCCGAAGCCGGCGAGATTGCCGATCGAGTTGATGAGCGCGATGCCGCCGGCAGCAGCGGTCCCCGTCAGCCATGCGGTCGGCAAGGTCCAGAACACCCCAAAGGTACAGAAGGTGCCGATCGCGGCCAGGGTGAGGACCACCATGGTGATGGCCGGATCCTGGAGATAGCCGGATGCGAACAGCGCAACCGCCGTCAGGAACAATGGTAACGCGACATGCCACACCCGCTCGCGCGTCTTGTCGGAATGCCGCGCCCACAACACCATGGCAACCGAACCGAACAGATACGGCACTGCGGTGACGAATCCGGTCTGCGCATTGCTGAAGCCGAACGCCTTGACGATCTGCGGCAGCCAGAACTGCATTCCGTAGAGCGCACCGACGAAGCCGAAATAGATCAGGCTCAGCGTCAGCACCCGCGGCGAACCCAGCGCCTGCCCCAGCGACATGTGCTTGCTGGTCGCCTTGGCGGTGACTTCCGCATCGAGGCGCGACGCCAGCCATGCTTTCTGCTCGCCGGTCAGCCAATCGGCCTTGGCGGGCTTGTCGGTGAGATAGAACCAGCTCATCACGCCGAGCAGCAGCGACGGGATACCCTCGATGATGAACAACCACTGCCAGCCCTTGAGCCCCATCGCACCATCGAGCCCGAGCAGAAGTCCCGAGATCGGCGCGCCGATCACGGTGGAGACCGGCACGGCAATGGCAAATGCCGCGAGGAAACGCGCGCGATACTCGGCCGGATACCAATAGGTCAGATAGAGAATGATGCCGGGAAAGAAGCCGGCTTCGGCGACGCCGAGCAGGAAGCGCAGGATGTAGAAACTCCAAGGCCCGTTCACCAACGCCATCAGCGCCGAGATGATGCCCCACGTCACCATGATGCGCGCGATCCAGCGGCTGGCGCCGAATTTCTCCAGCGCCAGATTGCTCGGCACTTCGAACAGGAAATAGCCGATGAAGAAAATGCCCGCGCCCCAGCTGAACACCAGTGGCGAGAACTTCAGTTCGGCGTTCATCGTCAAGGCGGCAAAGCCGAGATTGACGCGGTCGAGATAGGAGAAAAAGTAAGCGAAGATCAGGAAGGGAATGATCCGCCAGGAAATCGCCCTGATGGTGCTGAGCTCGAGTTCCGACTTCGCGGAAGCGGAAGTTTGCAGACGATCCGACTGGTTCATGAGACCCCCCTGTTCTTGTTGCCGTGGCGCGCGGAGCCACAGGAACGTCATCATTATGACGATCGATATTTGCGGGCAACGTCAATCGGGAAGACTGGATTCATGGCTGCCGTTCGCAGCACGCAACGGCAGCAAGCAACGCCGATCACAAGGATCGTGCCGGAACGATCCGCAGACGGGATCGTTATCTCCACGAAGCAAGTAAATTATGGAGAGTGTTGTGGGTAGTACGACCGACAAGATCAAAGGCGCGGCCAACGAAGCCATCGGCAAGGCCAAACAGGGCATCGGCGAAGCCGTCGGTTCCGACAAGATGAAGGGCGAAGGCGCCATGCAGGAGGCCAAGGGCCATGGCCAGCAGGCGCTGGGCGATGCCAAACAGGCGGCAAAGGATGCCGCCAACAAGGCCGCCGAATTCGCCAACAAGAAACTGTAGTTCGACGTCATAGACCGATGAACGGGCGGAGCCGCTCCGCCCCACCTGAAAGACCGGCCTTTCGCGAGGCCGGTCTTTTCTATGCGTGCGAGGAGCGGAAGCAATCGAGCGATCCAGTCCGGAATTCTCATGCGGACGGGTTTTCCGAAGCCATTGGCGCTGGTAAACCCCAACCCATGAATTTCACGGTTGCCGCATTTTACCAGTTCGTTCGCTTGCCGGATTTCCGGGAGTTGCGCACGCCGTTGCGCGACCTCTGCGCCAACCTCGGCATCAGGGGTTCGGTGCTGCTCGCCGGCGAAGGCATCAACGGCACGGTCGCAGGTGAGCGCGACGCCATCGACAATCTGATCAAACAACTTCGCGATCGGGATGCGCTGTTCGCCAACCGCCTGAACAATCTCGAACTCAAATTCTCTACGGCCGCCGAGATGCCGTTCCAGCGGCTGAAAGTTCGCCTGAAAAAAGAGATCGTCACCCTCAGCGATCCCGACACCGATCCGAACCGGCAGGTCGGCACCTATGTGGACGCCGCGGACTGGAACGAGCTGATCGCGGCGGATGACACGCTGCTGATCGATACCCGTAACCGGTTCGAAGTGGAGATGGGAACGTTCGACGGTGCGATCGATCCTGAAATCCGAAGTTTCGGCCAGTTCAAGGAATTCGTCGCGCGCCGGCTCGATCCGGACAAGCACAGGAAGATCGCGATGTTCTGCACCGGCGGAATCCGGTGCGAGAAGGCCAGCTCCTATCTGCTCGCGCACGGGTTCGAACAGGTCTTCCATCTCAAGGGCGGCATCCTGAAATATCTCGAAACCGTGCCGGAATCCGACAGCCGCTGGAAGGGCGAATGCTTCGTCTTCGACGAGCGCGTCGCACTCGGCCACAATCTCGTCGAGCGCCCACGCTCCGCATCTTCAGAGGACACCAACCGGCATGAGTAACAACGACACGCTGGGCGCCCGCATCGATGCACTGGAAACGCGCCTCACCTATCAGGACGAAACCATCGAGACGCTCAACAAGACCGTCACCGAGCAGTGGAAGCAGATCGATGCACTGACGCGGCGAATGACCGGTCTCGCAGATCGCCTGCAGCAGGCGGAAAACACGATCAGCGAGCGCGGTGCACACGAGCCGCCGCCGCATTACTGACGATCCCATTCCCGCCCCACTTGTGGAAGCATCGCCCCGCCTCTCGCACATGGCGGCGCGGCGAGAATGCCGCGTTGACACGGTCGTCGGGCGGCTTACATTAGAGTCGTTCCGAGGGGTGCTCCGGCAGGGAGCTGAGATACCGCCATATCGCACATGCGAAAGCGCGGTGACCCTTTGAACCTGATCCGGGTCATGCCGGCGAAGGGACAGGGATGGTTCAGCAAGATAACGCCACACATCGTTCTATGCAGCAGCAACCCGTCACCGTGATCGGTGCGGGCATCGCTGGCGCGTGGCACGCGTTGCTTCTCGCCGAGGCCGGTTTCGCAGTGAAGCTGCACGAACGCAGCGGCCCGGCAATGGCGCAGGCGGCCAGCCACTGGGCCGGCGGCATGCTCGCCCCCTATTGCGAAGCGGAAGGTTCGGAACCCACGATCACGCGGCTTGGCGAGCGTTCGCTGGCGCTGTGGCGCGAGCAGGTTCCGGAGGCACAATTCCAGGGATCGCTGGTGGTGGCGCATGCGCGCGACCGCGCCGACTACGAGCGCTTCGCGCGAATGACGACCAATCACCGCCGCCTTGGCGTCGAAGATATCGACGAGATCGAGCCGTCGCTCGACGGCCGCTTCCGCGAAGCGCTGTTTTTCCCCGACGAAGGCCATGTCGAGCCGCGCCGCGTGTTGCCGCAGATTTTCGACCGCATTCGCGCCGCCGGCGGAGCGATCACCTTTCACTCCGAGCAGCAGGCGAAGGATACGCCCGGCATCGTCATCGATTGCAGGGGTCTCGCGGCACGCGACACCTTTCCCGATCTTCGCGGCGTCAAGGGCGAGGAGATCATCGTCGAGACCGGCGAGATCGAATTGTCGCGCCCGGTACGGCTGATGCATCCGCGCTGGCCGCTCTACATCATCCCGCGCGAGGACAACCGCTTCATGATCGGCGCCACCTCGATCGAGCGCGAGGATTCCGGCGTCAGCGTCCGTTCCGCGCTCGAACTGCTCAGCGCTGCCTATGCGGTGCATCCGGCCTTTGCCGAAGCGCGCATCGTCGAGATCGGCTCCGGCCTGCGCCCGGCCTTTCCGGATAACCTGCCGCGGATCGCGATCGAGGGATCGCGCATCGCGGTGAACGGGCTTTACCGCCACGGCTTCCTGCTCGCGCCCGCGCTGGCCGAACTGACGCTCGGCTACCTGCAGCGCGGCGCGATCGATAACGAGGTGATGCAATGCGCGTGATCGTCAACGGCGAACAGCGCGAGATCGCGTCGTCGCGCATCGACGCGCTGCTGTCCGAACTCGACTACGAGGGCACGCATTTCGCCATCGCGGTGAATTTCGACGTGCTGCCGAAAAGCCGCTGGGCCGACACCGAACTGAAGGCCGGCGACGAAATCGAGATCATCACGCCAAGGCAGGGAGGATGAGGATGCAGCTGCAAACAAATCCTTTCTTTTTGTCGTCCCCGCGCAGGCGGGGACCCATAACCCCTGGCATCGATTGTTGCAGATGGCATCTGCTCCCGTGCCAACACGCAAAGACACGGCGTATGGGTCCCGGCTCTGCGCGCGCTTTGCGCGCTTGGCCAGGACCACGAGCTCTGTGAGGTTCCCCGCATGGTGAAATTCTACGATCGCGAATTCGACTCTCGCCTTCTGATCGGCACGGCTTTGTATCCCTCGCCGGCGATCATGCAGGAGGCAATCCGCGCTTCCGGCGCACAGATCGTCACCGTGTCGCTGCGCCGCGAGGCCGCCGGCGGCAAGACCGGGGATGCGTTCTGGTCGCTGATCCGCGAACTGAACGTGACGGTGCTGCCCAACACCGCGGGTTGCAAGACCGTGCGCGAAGCCGTGACCACCGCGAAGCTGGCGCGCGAACTGTTCGGCACGCCGTGGATCAAGCTCGAAGTAATTGCCGACAACGACACGCTGCAGCCGGATGTGGTCGGCCTGGTCGAAGCGGCATCGATCCTGATCAAGGACGGCTTCGAGGTGTTCCCCTATTGCACCGAGGATCTTGGCGTCGCGCTGCGGCTGGTCGATGCCGG
>Ga0007871_1000414_pt1 | contig 10508 bp, 7 predicted proteins | sample CryBogCBH08Jun09_FD_71208 | JGI IMG/M metagenome (GOLD analysis project Ga0007871, IMG submission 71208) | Freshwater microbial communities from Crystal Bog, Wisconsin, USA - CBH08Jun09 | ecosystem: Environmental > Aquatic > Freshwater > Lake | place: Crystal Bog, Wisconsin, USA | collected...
TCCGCTTGACCCAGATCTCGGATACGCACCTCAGCCGGCGCATTCCGCATTTCAACGAGAACTTCCATCGCGTGGCGGAATACATCGACGGTACGCGGCCAGATATCGTGGTGAATACAGGAGACCTCGCTTTCGACGGGCCGGCCTATCCCGACGACCTCAGCTTCGCGCAGCAAATGCACGCTGCGCTTCCGGTCGAATTTCACTGCATCCCGGGCAATCACGATATCGGCGACAATCCGACGTTGATCGGCATGAGCCCGGAGCGGCAGCCCTCAGATCAAAGCCTCGATGCTTTCATAACGGCCTTTGGCGAGGATCGTTTCAGCTTCGAAGCCGCCGGGTGGCGCTTTATCGGCGTCAATTCCCTGATCCTGAACACAGGCCTGACGCAGGAGGAAAATCAATTCGACTGGCTGACGACCGAACTCTCCCGCCTCAACGGCAAGCCCCTCGCGCTGTTCATTCACAAACCACTCTACAAAACGGCGCCGGATGACCCAGAAGTTGCAGCGACGTCCTTCCGATATGTGCCGATGCCCGCGCGAAAACGGCTGATCGACACCCTAAATGGCGTCAATCTGCGCCTCGTCGCGAGCGGCCACGTGCATCAACGTCGCGACTACACGTTCGGGTCTGTCCGCCATGTCTGGGCGCCGTCGACGGGATTTATGATCGCGTCCGACGAAAAGCAGGAAAGGATCGGCACGAAGGAAGTCGGACTCGTTGAATACAAATTTCATCCCGGCGGATTTGAAGTCCGTCACATCCGCGCGCCTGGGCAAGCCGACATCGATCTCCATACGGCGGTCGACGTCGACAAGCTTGATCCCTGAGGACAGCACAGAATTCGGACTACGCCTTATCAGCGCCTACGCGTACCAATTGCTTACCGAAATTCGCGCCCTTGAGCAGGCCCATGAACGCCTGCGGTGCGCTCTCGAGTCCTTCGGTCACGAACTCCTTGTGCTTGATCTTGCCCTCACGCAGCCACTGCGCCATGTCGCGGATGAAGTCCGGATACATTGCAGCGAAATCCCGAACGATAAAGCCGCGGAAGTTGAGACGCTTGACGAGGATCTGACGCATAATCGTATTCGCCCACGGCGGCGGCGGCGTATCCTTGCCGAAGATGGTGTTGTAATCGGCGATCAGACCGCAGACCGGAATACGCGCAAAATCGTTAAAGCGCGGCAGCACGGCATCGAACACCTTGCCGCCGACATTCTCGAAATACACATCGATACCCTTCGGACAGGCTTCCTTCAGTTTCGCCCGCAGATCGGGATCGCGATGGTCGAGGCATTCGTCGAAGCCGAGTTCGTTCTTGACGTAGTCGCACTTCTCCTTGCCGCCCGCGATGCCGACGGCGCGTGCGCCCTTGATCTTCGCGATCTGGCCGACCGCCGATCCAACCGCACCCGAAGCAGCTGCAACGACAACGGTTTCGCCGGGCTGCGGATTACCGATGGCGAGAAGCCCGGTGTAGGCAGTCATGCCGGGCATGCCGAGCACACCGACCGCCGTCGAGATCGGAGCAATCGTCGGATCGACTTTGCGCAGACCTTTCCCGTTCGACAGCGCATATTGCTGCCATCCGGTGTGAGCGAGCACGATATCGCCTTTGGCGAAGGCGGGATTATTCGAGGCGACCACTTCGCACACCGTGCCGCCTTCCATCACGCCACCGATCGGAACCGGTGCCGAATAAGACGGACCGTCGTCCATCCGGCCGCGCATATAGGGATCGAGCGAGAGCCAGATCGTTCGCAGCAGGATCTCGCCGTCGCCCGGCGTCGGCACCGGATAATCCTCGATGCGAAAATCGCTGGCCTTCGGTTCTCCGACCGGGCGCGAGGCGAGGACGACGCGCTTGCTTGTCTGCGACATGAACTGATTTCCTCCAATCCAATTGATGAAATTTTGCGGCTGCGCCGACGCGCCCCTTAAGCGGTGATCTTCGCCAACGCTTTGTCGAAGGCTGCAGCAGCCTCCGCGAGATCCTTGAACGCAAGGCCGCTATCCGCGGGCTGCTTTTGCTTTTCGGTTGCGAAAGGACGGATCTCCGCGATCGGCTTGCCACCTTCGAGCAACGCCTTCGGTGCAATCACCTGGAATTCGTGGTCCTCCAGCGGTGCATCCTTGGGCAGGAAAACGCCGAGATAGACCGTCTCATCGCCGCGCCGATAGGAGATGTAACGCTCGATCGCGACAGAACCGTCACGCTGCATGCCGCCGAGCTTGGCGAAGCCTTTGGAGTCCAGAAGCTTATGGGCGCGGAATCCTTTGATTCCCTCAGATTTTGCCTTCGCGGTTTCCTCGGAGAGATCGTATTTCTCAGCCATTTCTCTGCCGACGATTGCCAGCTGCTCCGACATCTGGTGCTCGAATTCCTTGATCTCGGTGCGAGGCTTGCCTTCGCGGCGCGGCTTCAAGGCGTTTCTCGCTTCGAGCGCCGCCTTGCACTTGGTGATCAAGTCGTCAGCGGACTTACGCTCCGCATTGGCGAGCAAATTCTTCAGCTCTGCATCGGAGAGCGCCTGAAGTTTTTCATCGGTCCATTCGTACATGTGCATCCGCAATTTTGTTGAGCTGCCGCAGGACAATAGTCCCTGGTTCACAGATCATAGCCATTTTTCGGCGGCAAGGATGCCGTTTTCGAACAGGCGCGATCAGGTCGCGCCTGGATAGTTCGGACTCTCGCGGGTGATCGTCACGTCATGGACGTGGCTTTCGCGCAGACCGGCGCCGGTGATGCGAACAAACTGCGCCTTCTCGTGGAATTCGGCAATCGTTCGTGCGCCAACATACCCCATCGCGGCACGCAGACCGCCGGCGAGCTGGTGGACGACATTACCCACCGGCCCCTTGTACGGCACCTGGCCTTCGATGCCTTCCGGCACGAGCTTCAGCGTGTCCTTGATGTCCTGCTGGAAATAGCGGTCGGCAGAGCCGCGCGACATCGCCCCAACGGAGCCCATGCCGCGATACGCCTTGTAGGAACGACCCTGCCAGAGGAATACCTCCCCGGGGGTTTCGTCGGTGCCGGCGAGCAATGAGCCCACCATGGCGATGTCCGCACCTGCCGCCAGTGCCTTGGCGAGATCGCCGTAATACTTGATGCCGCCATCCGCAATCACCGGAATGTCGGCCTTCTTGGCGGCCTCAACGGCATCCATGATCGCAGTCAGTTGCGGCACTCCGACGCCCGCGACGATACGCGTGGTGCAGATCGAGCCCGGTCCGATACCGACCTTGATCGCGTCGGCGCCCGCGTCGATCAGCGCTTGCGCGCCCTCGGTTGTCGCGATGTTGCCCGCGATGACCTGCACCGCGTTGGAGCGCTTCTTGATCCGGTTGACCGCGTCCAGCACACGCGACGAATGGCCGTGTGCGGTATCGACCACCACCAGGTCTACGCCAGCGTCGATCAGCTTTTCTGTGCGTTCGTAGCCGCCCTCGCCAACTGTCGTCGCAGCAGCGACACGCAACCGGCCCTGTGCGTCCTTGCAGGCCAGCGGATGCGCAACCGCCTTTTCCATATCCTTCACGGTGATGAGGCCGACGCAGCGATATTGATCGTCAACTACCAGCAGTTTCTCGATGCGATGCTTGTGCAGCATCCGCTTCGCCTCCTCCTGGCTGACGCCTTCGCGAACCGTGACAAGGTTCTCGTGGGTCATCAGTTCGGACACCTTCTGGTGCGGATCGGTGGCGAACCTCACGTCGCGATTGGTCAGGATGCCGACCAGCTTGCCCGGAATGCCGTGGCCGCCACCGGTCACCACCGGAATGCCGGAGATGCCGTGATCCTTCATCAGCAACAGTGCTTCGGCGAGTTGAGCATCGGGGCCGATGGTCAGCGGATTGACCACCATGCCGGACTCGTACTTCTTGACCTGCCGTACTTGAGCCGCCTGCCCGTCGGCATCGAAATTGCGGTGGATAACGCCAACGCCGCCAGCCTGCGCCATGGCGATGGCCATACGCGCCTCGGTGACGGTGTCCATGGCAGACGCGACGATTGGAATGTTCAGTGAAATAGAGCGGGTAACATGGGTGCGGATATCAGCCTCAGACGGCAGAATGTCCGAAAGGCCAGGCTTCAGAAGCACATCGTCGAAGGTATAAGCCTCACGAATCCGGTCAAAACCCTGCAAACGCGTCATCGCCAACTCCATTTAGCGGCCTGCCGCCGCACATCGTCCTCGGAAGGAGTGTCCGTTCGGTGACGCCAGTGGCATCGCCGTCGAATCGGAGCCCATCTGAGGGGTTGGCGGTGGTCGATAGCATGGCCGCCTCATGAATCAAAGCGTTTGACAGCCATGCGCGGACTTTCTCGACCAAGCGTTGAACGCCTGTTCAGCGCGGGTAACCCGGCGGCGGCCCATGCTGCCGGATCGCCTCGACGACTTCCCGATGCTTGCGGTCTTCCCGCTTCATGTGCACCGCAATCAGCGCGTGAGCCGACGGCACCAGTAGCAGGACGTGGAAAACCAGTCCGAAAACGATGCAAAATACGAGCAGGATCAAGTTGAAAATGGCCGAAAACGGCTGGCCGTTCAGCAACAAGCCAACGGGCGGAAGCAAGGCGGCGAGGACATAGATCATCGTCGGATCTCCGGCGTATGTCGCAGGATTTAGGTGGTATTCCAGTTTCCGCAATAGTCGTCATGACAGAGGGGTGTTACAGGCCCCGATCCAGCCCTTCAGCCATTCCTGCATCTCCGCGAACACATTCCATGAACAAAGAACGCGTCATCCCGCTCATCGTCGCCGCTGCGCTGTTCATGGAAAACATGGATTCGACAGTAATCGCGACCTCGCTGCCGGCCATTGCATCGGATATCGGCACCAGCCCGCTGACGCTGAAACTCGCCATCACGTCCTATCTGCTTGCGCTGGCAGTCTTCATTCCGGCCAGCGGATGGACTGCAGACCGGTTCGGCGCTCGCACCGTGTTCAGTTCCGCAATCGCCGTGTTCATGCTGGGTTCGATCGGCTGTGCGCTGTCGTCGTCGATCAACGATTTCGTCATCGCCCGCGTCATCCAAGGGATAGGCGGCGCGATGATGACGCCAGTCGGACGCCTGGTCCTGCTGCGCTCGATCGACAAAAGCGCCTTGGTCACCGCGATGACATGGGTCACCGTGCCGGCGCTGATCGGCCCTGTGATCGGGCCGCCGCTCGGCGGCTTCATCACGACGTATTTCTCCTGGCACTGGATCTTCCTCATCAACATCCCGATCGGAGTGCTCGGTATCTTCATGGCGCTGCGCTACATCGATCCGATCCGCAGCGAGGAACACGAGCGTTTCGATCTCTATGGAATGTTTCTCGCCGGGGTAGGTGTTGGCGGCATCGCTTTCGGATTGTCGGTGGCCGGCCTTAATCTGCTACCGTGGCCGCTGGTGGCCGCGCTGATCGTGGTCGGCATTGCATCGATGACCCTGTACGTCATCCATGCCAAACGGACCGCCTCCCCTGTGCTGGATTTCAGCCTGCTGCGGCTGCCGACCATGTATGCTTGCGTCACCGGCGGCTTTATGTTCCGCGTCGGCATCGGCGCGTTGCCGTTCCTGTTGCCGCTGCTGATGCAGATCGGCTTCGGTCTGTCGCCGTTCCAGTCCGGTCTGGTGACATTCGCATCCGCTGCCGGCTCGATGGGTATGAAAACGCTCGCCGCGCGGATCATCCGCACTTTCGGATTCCGCAACATCATGGTCATCAACGCCGTGGTGAGTTCGTTCTTTCTGGCGGCCTGCGCGCTGTTCACGATCACCACGCCACTGCTGCTGATCATGATCATTCTGGTCGTCGGCGGATTCTTCCGCTCGCTTCAGTTCACGGCGATCAACACCCTGGCCTATGCCGAGGTCGATCCGGCGCGCATGAGCCGCGCCACCACGCTGGTCAGCGTCAACCAGCAACTGGCGATTTCGGCGGGTGTCGCCATCGGTGCGTTTTCAGTGGAATCGACTATGTGGTTTCATCACGCGACCGAGTTAAGCGCGGCCGACTTCGGCCCTGCGTTCCTGCTGGTCGCGGTTATCTCCGCGGCGTCCGCCTATTTCTTCTTTCGAATGCCAGCTGACGCAGGCCACGAAGTTTCGGGGCGACGGATGGTCGTCATCTCCGATCCTACGAGAGAATCGGAAGCCGAGGAAACTGCCGCCAGCGAAACCGCTTCCGCCCGCGACCAGAAACTCGGCTGACCATTTTGAACGGCGTTCAGCTGCCCGCACCGCCGCGAAATCCCATCGCCAACACATAGCGCTCCGATGAATCCTGCCGACTGGCCGCCGGCTTGACATGCCGGACGCTCGCATAGTCGCGCTTGAGTTGAGCAACGAGATCGGCATCTGCTCCACTCTGGAACACCTTTGCGATGAAGGTCCCGCCGGGGTTCAGAACCTCGGCGGCAAATTCAGCCGCCGTTTCCACCAGTCCGATGATCCGCAACTGGTCGGTCTTGCGATGGCCAGTGGTGTTGGCCGCCATATCGGACATCACCACGTCGGCGCCGCCACCCATCATCTCCCGCAGCTTGTCCGGCGCAGACGCATCCAGGAAGTCGAGTTGCGCGAAGGTGACGCCGATGATTTCCGGCATCTCCAGAAGATCGATGGCCACGACCTTGCCCTTGCCGGCCGCCGCGCCCACCCGCTTGGCTGCAATCTGGCTCCAGCCGCCCGGCGCAGCGCCCAGATCGACAACGGCTTGTCCCGGCTTGAGGAAATGGAATTTGTCATCCATCTCGATCAGCTTATAGGCCGCGCGCGAACGCAAGCCGTCGCGTTTTGCCTGCGCTACGTAGGGATCGTTGAGCTGCCGCTCCAGCCAGAGTTTTGACGACAGCTTCCGTTTGCCGCCGCTCTTGACGGTGACGTGAAGCCGCCCGGTGGTATCCTTGGCCATATCGATTTGCTTGCTTTCAGAGAATGGCCAACGCCTAACACATCGCCGTGAGTTCGCACATCACGACGTGCGGATGGCACCATCGTCGCGCATCATCTCGACCAGCATCCCTTCGCGCAATCCGCGATCCGCCACTCGCAATCGCGGCAGCGGGAATGCATCGCGGATGGCATCGAGGATGGCACAGCCGGCAAGCACGAGATCGGCGCGCTCGACACCGATGCAATTGTTGTCGGCACGTTGCTGGTAGGTCATGCCGAGCAGGTGCGCGATCACCGCAGTAATTTCGCGGTCGTTCATCCAGATTCCGTCGACCCGGCGGCGATCGTATCGCGGCAGTTTAAGGTGAATACCGGCGAGCGTAGTGACTGTTCCCGAAGTCCCCAGCAGATGCATCGACTCGATATCGTCGCCATGTTCCGCAGCGAACGGCGCCACGTGCTTGGCGACTTCCTGCACCATCATGGCATAGGTATCCCGGGTGACCTCCTTGCCGCCGAAGCGCTCTGCCAGCGTCACGACGCCGAGTGGAATCGACATCCAGGCCTTGGCGCGCGGCGTCCCATTTCCACCATTGTGATCGCGCTCCAGCCGAACCAGTTCGCTGGAGCCACCCCCGATATCGAACAGGATCGCACCCCGGCCTTGCGGATCGACCAGCGGCGAACAGCCGATCACGGCGAGCGCGGCTTCAGTTTCGCGATCGATCACTTCCAGTGCGATGCCGGTCTTACTTTCGACCTGATGGCGAAACAGGTCCGCGTTGGAAGCCGCCCGGCACGCCTCGGTGGCGATCAGGCGTAGCCGGCGGGCGTTCCTGAATTTCATCTTGTCGCGGCACACGCTGAGTGCCGAAATCGCCCGGCCAATGGCGGCATCGCTGATGCGCCCGGTGACGGAGATGCCTTCGCCGAGGCGGATAATCCGCGAGAACGAGTCGATGACCCGGAATCCCTCGCCTTCCGGACAGGCGATCAGCAGGCGGCAATTGTTGGTACCGAGGTCGAGCGCCGCATAAACATCCGAACCATTGGAAGGGTGCGGCGCGCCCTGCTCCGTTCCGACGATGGCTGTCAGGGACGATTGGTCCAGTCGTGCGTGCGGCTCCGGACTGGCAATTTGCCGGGCGTCGTCAATCATACAAACCTGTCTCTCCGCGACCGGCAACGGCCGACTTGGAATTTCAATTCACGGAAAGTCTACCAGCGTGGCGAGATGACGCAACCACAGCACGCAGCGCGTATGTCCAATCGGACGTTGTCGTTCCTCCCCGACTGCACTATTTGACTGGCTTGCCGTCACGCGCGGTGGCGCAAAATCAGCCAAAATCAGCGATTTATGGACGTCAGCATGCAGGATCGCAGCTCCCCTCAGGCTATCGACAACGCTATTGCACTGCAAAAATTCGGTGTCGGTCAGCCAGTCCGCCGCAAGGAGGACGACACGCTGGTCCGCGGCAAAGGCAGATACACGGACGACTTCCAGCTCCCGAGCCAGGTTTACGCCTGGATCGTTCGTAGCACCCATGCGCATGGTCTGATCCGTGGCATCGATACCAGCGCGGCACGGGCCATGCCCGGAGTGCTTGGTATCTGGACCGGGGCCGATCTCACTGACTACGAACCCTACACCTGCGGATTGCCGCTGAAGAATCGCGACGGTTCGCCGCTGCGTCAAACCAATCGCCTGCCACTGATGACCGACAAGGTACGCTTCGTCGGCGACCCGGTGGCCTTCGTCGTGGCGGAAACGCTGGCACAGGCGCGCGATGCCGCGGAATCCGTGGTCGTCGATATCGATCCGCTTCCGGCCGTCACCAGTGCGGAAGACGCTGCGGAGCCCGGCGCTCCGCAGCTCTACGATCACATCCCGAACAACGTGGCGCTCGATTACCACTTCGGCGACAGCGCTGCGATCGAGGCTGCGTTTGCCGGTGCGTCGCATGTGACGAAGCTCGATATCGTCAATACGCGCGTTGCCGTGGTGCCGATGGAACCGCGTTCCGCACTCGCCAGCTTCGACAAGAAAACCGAACGCTTCACGATCCAGATGCCGACCCAGGGCGTCGCCGGAAGTCATACCAACCTGGCCAAGAATCTGAAGCAGCCCAAAGACAAGGTGCGCGTATTGACCGCCAATGTCGGCGGCTCGTTCGGCATGAAGAACGTCAACTATCCAGAATACACCTGCATCCTCCATGCGGCGAAAGCGCTGGGCCGCCCGGTGAAATGGACCGACGAACGCTCGACCAGTTTCCTCTCTGACAGCCATGGCCGCGCCCAGAACATTCATGCCGAACTCGCGCTCGACAAGGATGGCCATTTCCTCGCCGTGCGCCTGAGCGGCTACGGCAATCTCGGCGCGTATATCACCGGCGTCTCACCGAGTCCGTTATCGCTCAATACCGGCAAGAATCTCGCGAGCGTCTATCGCACGCCGCTGCTCGGCGTCGACATCAAGTGCGTCCTGACGAATACGACGCTGATGGGCGCCTATCGCGGCGCCGGCCGGCCGGAGGCCAACTACTTCATGGAACGGCTTATCGATCGCGCCGCTGACGAAATGAAGATCGACAGGCTTGCGCTGCGCAAGCGCAACTTCATCAAGTCATCGCAGATGCCGTTCAAGGCGTCATCGGGCGTCACCTATGACAGCGGCGATTTTCAGGGCGTCTTCGCCAAGGCTTTGGAGATCGCGGACCATGCCGGCTTCGCCAAGCGCAAGCGGGAAAGCCGCAAGCGCGGTTTGCTGCGCGGAATTGCGATCGGCTCATATCTCGAAGTCACCGCCCCTCCGAGCCCCGAGCTCGGCAAGATCCTGTTCGAGGAAGACGGCGGCGTCCGCCTGATTACCGGGACGCTGGATTATGGCCAGGGCCATGCCACGCCATTCGCGCAAGTCCTGTCGGCACAACTCGGCGTTCCATTCGAAAGCGTTCGCCTGCAGCAGGACGACAGCGACGTCGTCCATACCGGAAGCGGCACCGGCGGTTCGCGCTCGATCACGGCAAGCGGCGTGGCGATCGTCGAAGCCTCGGCCAAGATCATCGAGAAAGGCAAGGTTGCAGCGGCGCACCTGCTCGAGGCATCCGAGGCCGATATCGAATTCGCCAACGGCCATTTCACGATCGCCGGCACCGATCGCAGCATCGACATCATCGATCTCGCCCGCCAAATGCGCGACAGCAAGATGCCTGACGGAGTTCCCGCCTCACTCGACGTCGACCACACCGCAACCGACATTCCATCGACCTTCCCGAACGGCTGCCATGTCGCCGAGGTCGAGATCGACCCCGATACCGGCGTGGTGCGCATCGTGCGCTACACCGGCGTCAACGATTTCGGCACCATCGTCAATCCGATGATCGTGGCGGGGCAGTTGCACGGTGGTGTTGCCCAAGGCATCGGTCAGGCGTTGATGGAGGAAGTCAGCTACGACGACAACGGCCAACCCGTCACCGGTTCGTTCATGGACTATGCCATGCCGCGTGCCAGTGACATCCCGGCTATGGCCGTCGGCGATCACCCCTCACCGGCGAAATCGAATCCGCTCGGCACCAAGGGCTGCGGCGAAGCCGGTTGCGCCGGCAG